>Ga0224555_1003915_pt1 | contig 14436 bp, 15 predicted proteins | sample 714S23034metaG_FD_180687 | JGI IMG/M metagenome (GOLD analysis project Ga0224555, IMG submission 180687) | Peat soil microbial communities from Stordalen Mire, Sweden - 717 S2 30-34 | ecosystem: Environmental > Terrestrial > Soil > Wetlands > Peat | place: Sweden: Norrbotten County, Stordalen...
CTCCAAACTCAACTTTTCTGCGTCGTCCATGCGGATGTTCACATCCCAGCATGACCGCCCCTTCAGGCTCATCTTGTATTGGAATCAAAGTCGGCCTTCAGGCTCATCTTGTGTTGGACAAGAGTTTCAATTTTCGCGACTCTGACAGTGTGTTAGCTTTAGGACTACTGTTCGCCCTTTTCGATATCGTAGTCGGATTGGGAATCTTGCTCCTGAAGAGATGGGCGAGGACAATAATTGTCGTGAATAATTCATGGATTTTGGGTAGAGCTGCGGTTGGTTTGGCGATTGTTATTGTCACTGACCGTAAGGCGCTATCATCATTACAATTGTCTCCCTATCTCGAAATTTATCTTATTGCCAGCGTCTTTATGTTGTTCTACCTGCTTGACCCACGCGTAAAGCGCGAATTCGGAGTGCACGAGTAGTTAGGCTGGAGGCCAGATGACGACTACCGGAGCCAAACCGCAGGGAGCAACCGACGAGGCCAGCGCCGCGCTTGCTGTGCGGGAGATGTTCGATGCGATTGCGCCGCGCTATGACCTGCTGAATCACGTGCTATCGGCGAATGTGGATCGGCTGTGGTGGTGGCGGACGGCGCGGCGCTTTCGGGCGGTACTGGCTAATCCCGATGCGGCGGTGCTGGACATCTGTTGCGGGACCGGCGATATGACGATGGCGCTGCTGAAGCGGCGGCCACAGGGCGCGCGGCCGACGCTGGCGGCGGATTTTTCTCGTCAAATGCTGAGCCGAGGCGCGAAAAAGTTTGGCGGGCCTGGCGTGGGTGCGCGGAAGGCGGGTGAGCCGTACGCCATTCCGCTCGAAGCGGACGCGCTGCATCTGCCGCTACGCTCGGAGTCGCTGGATTTGATTGTGTCGGCGTTTGGGTTCCGGAATTTGGCCAACTACGAGGCCGGGCTCAAGGAGTTTTATCGCGTGCTGAAGCCGGGGGGGCAGTTGGGGATTCTTGATTTCAGCGAGCCGGGCGGCTTGGTGGGCAAGGCTTATGCGGTCTATTTCCGGCGGGTGCTTCCGGCGATTGGGCGGGCGATTTGCGGCAAGGACGGGGCGTACAGCTATCTGCCGGTTTCGGTGGGGAATTTTCCCGCGCCAGCGGAGATGCTGGAGATGATGCGGGCGGCTGACTACGCCGAGTGCGCTTGGCAACCGTATACCTTTGGGATTGCGGGGTTGTACACGGCGCGGCGGTGATGGATGGAATTCATTTTTCTTTGAAATTATCCGATTGAGTTTTGTGGTTTCCCACCCAGCTTTTGTGGGACAGTTTGCAGAAGACCAATGCTTCGGTCGATCCGATCGACGCTGTTTCTGAAAATGCTGTAGCCTAAGGACGCGATGGTTTTGGAAGCCTCCAAGATAGCCGGGTTTTCTGTTGAGAAGCGGCGGGTGGCGCTGCACTCGATGTTGGCGGCGGCGGTGATGACGCTGCTGAAGCTGGCGGCGGGGCTGCTTTCCGGCTCGCTGGGCGTGCTCTCGGACGCGGCTCACTCCGGGCTGGACATGGTGGGCTCGGCGCTGACCTTCTTTTCCGTGCAGGTGAGCGACCGGCCGGCCGACGAGGACCACACATACGGGCACGGAAAGTTTGAAAACTTCTCGTCCTTCGGCGTGGTTCTGCTGATGGCCGTCTCCAGCGGGTGGATTATCTGGGAGGCGATTCAGCGGATTCTGCACCCCACGAGGGAATTGCAAAACCTGGGCTGGCCGGCCGCTGTGGTGGTGCTTTCAATCGCGGTAGATTATTGGCGGTCGCGGCGGCTGCGGGCGGTGGCGGAAAAAACCGGGTCGTCGGCGCTGGCGACCGACGCTTTTCACTTTGCCTCGGACATCTGGTCGTCGCTGGCGGTGCTCGCTGGGCTGGGCGCAAGCTGGCTGGGAATGCACTTCGGCGTGAGCGCGCTGCGCTACGCGGACCCGCTGGCGGCGGTAGTGGTTTCGTTGCTGATTCTGCGTTTGACGCTGAAGCTGGGGCGCGAGGCGGTCAGTGTGCTGCTGGATGAGATTCCCGCCGAGATGCGGCAGCGGCTGATTGCGGACGTTACACAGGTGCCGGGAGTGCTCAGCGTGGAGCAGGCTCGGGTGCGGCGGGCCGGAGCGAACTATTTTGCGGACCTGACGGTGGCCTTGCCGCGGCGCTTCACCTTTGAGCACACCGGCGAGCTGGTGCAAGCGGCCACGGATGCGGTGCATCGCACACTGCCGGAGGCCGATGTGGTGATCCACACGGTGCCGCGGCAGGCGCGGGCGGAGAGCATTTTCGACCGGGTGCGGGCGGTGGCGGCGCGCAACAATGTGAGCGTGCATGAGCTGAGCGTGCAGTCGCATCATGGGCGGTTGCGCGTGGTGCAGCATCTGGAGCTGGATGAAGCTCTGCCGCTGCTCAAGGCGCACGATTTTGTCTGCGCGATCGAAGCGGAGATTCTGCGCGAGGTTCCGGAGATTGACGGCGTGCTGACGCACATCGAGAGCGAGCCGGCGACGATTGAGCCTCCGGGAGAGCGGGTGGAAGCGGATCGCCGCATCGAGCAGGCGATGCAGGCGGCAGCGGCGCAGTTGCCGGAGATTATAGATGTGCATGAGATTTTGGTGAGCCGCTCGGCCGAGCACATCCAGGTTTCGTGCCACTGTACGCTGCCCGACGATCTGACGATGGAACGGGTTCACACGGCGATCACCGAGCTGGAGGACCGCTTCAAGCTGGAGTGCCCGGAGGTGTATCGCGTGACGATTCATCCCGAGCCGGTGACGGATAACTTGCGGTAGGTGAGAAGGATTCGCTTTGCGCTGATTGCGGATTTTCGGAGTTCGGGGAGCCTGAGCCATGAGAAGACAGCACTTCATCAATTTTTTTCAAGTGGCGTCGCTGGTGATGCTGCTGGTGGCTGTGGCGCTGCTGGCGGCTGTCACTACCATGCACTTCGCCATTCACGGCGCGGAGGTGCAGGTGCCGTCGCTCAAGGGAATGACCGTGGCGGAGGCGCGCAGCCAGACCTCGGGGCTGAGGCTGAACCTGGACGTGGACAATCGCTACTACTCCGGAGACGTGGCCGCGGGACACATTCTTTCGCAATCGCCCGTGCCGGGAACAGTGGTGCGGCGGGAGTGGCGGGTGCGTGTGGCGGAAAGCCTGGGACCGCAAAAGGTGGAAGTGCCGGAGACGGTGGGGCTGGACGAGCGAGTGGCGTCGTTGCGGCTGCGGCGGGAGGGCCTGGAGGCGGGTGTGACGGTGCGGCTGCCCTGGGGCAAAGCTGCCGAGGGAACAGTGTTGGCCCAGGATCCGCCGGCGCACGCGCAGGGGATTGCGCGGCCCAGCATCGACCTGCTGGTGGCAGCGCCCAGCGACGACGCGCCCGACGGATTTGTGATGCCGGACCTGACCGGATTGCCGGTGGTGACGGCGCAGGCTGAACTGGCGCGGGTGGGCATCCAGCCGGCGCGGCCCCAGTTTGTGGATGTGCCGATGGCGCCGATAGGCAAGGGCAACGCAATGCCGGTGATGCCGGTGAAGCCAGGCTCGGTGACTGCGCAACAGCCCGCAGCCGGCGCGCGCGTGGCGCAGGGCGATCTGGTGAAACTAATTGTGGCAAAGTAAGTAAGACAGCAAGAGGAGTTACTCGCGATGGAATCCATCTGCGCCAAATGCAATGCGGCCAAGGACTGCACCCAGTTCAAAATCATTGTCACTCGGCTGGTCGATTACGATCACAACATCCACACATACTACACCGAGGAGTTTGTCAATAAGAGTTGGAGGTGGCAGTATGAAACGACGATCGCCTCTTCGCTCTGCAGGCACTGTAAAGCCGAGGTATATCGAAAATTCTTCCTTGATCGCTTCCGGCCTTTGGCGATTCATGTACTGTGTACTCTTCTTGTATGCATTGGTCTTGCTTATTATTCATTTCGAGGATCATTCGTCAATGATGGTTTTCACCTTCTTTTCGATCTGGCCTTAGTTTGTAGTCTAGGTTGGCTGGCCATCTCACTATTAATGCTCTTGTTTTCTGGATTCGTTACCGAGGAACGTGCCTGCACCTTTGCCCTTGAAGGTATTCTGTGGCAGGAACTCAAGAATAAATATCAAACGGGAATCTGGTTATACGAAAATCGGCCCAGCCGGACAGGAGAAATTCAGCTTTTTACCGAGGAAGACTGGGATAGACTCTGTTACGAAAATGAGCGAGATAATATGCGTTCGAGGCGCAAGCGGGAAAAGAAAGGCCCTTTAGTGACGAATAAAGAAATGTTCCAGGACGGATGGATCTCTATTTGCTATGACACCAAACCTTTTCGAGAATTTCTACGGAGCCTCCTGCACCGATCCACGACCAGCCAGACTGATTAATTTCTTCGCTCAATCAACGCAATAAAAAAACCGTCGGTGTGGAATGTGCCGGGGAGTAGACGAAGTGCGCCTTGTGGTGTGAGCGAGCCGCGCAGTCGCTCCGCGCCCTGATGCGTGAGAATGTTTTTGCCGAGCAGGGTTTCGATGCGGTCTTCGAGCGAAACTTGACGCGCATTCGGAGCTGCGGCCAGTACAGCGGCAACGACTTGCTCGTTTTCTTCCGGCTCCAGCGAGCAGGTGGAGTAGACGACGAAGCCGCCGGGACGGACTGCGCGCAATGCGGCAGCGAGAATTGCGCGCTGACGTTCTGCCTGGCGCGCGAGGTCTTCCAAGCGGAGGCGATGGCGAATCTCCGGATTGCGACCCAGCGTTCCAGTGCCGCTGCAAGGCACATCGGCCAGGGCCAGGTCGAAGACGGATTCTTCGGTGAGCGCGGCTGCGTCGGTAAGCCGACATTCTATGCGGGCGGAGTGTGGGGCGAGGCGCTGCTGCAATTGGGCAAACCGGGGCTCGCTGGATTCCATGGCGACGATGCGAGCTTCGGGGTTGCGCTCGGCCAGGATGAGCGTCTTGCCGCCGGGAGCCGCGCAACAATCGAGGATTGTTTTTACTTTTTGGTTGGGCTTCTCGCTGCAACAGCAAGCCAGTTCGGCCACCAGTTGCGAGCCTTCGTCCTGGAGGCGCACGCGGCCTTCACGGAAGGTTTCCGTCGCGGTGATGTCGCCGGAGAGAACGGTTCGTGCGGCGGTGAGCAGTTGGCCGGGTTCGAGGGAGATTCCGGTTGCATGGAGTTCGGCTTCGACGGTGGGGCTAGCGAGGCGAAGGGTCAGCACAGGCTGGCTTTGGCCGTGATGGCAGATGGATCGTGCAGCATCGAGGCCGTAGAAGTTGATCCAGCGCTCTACCAGCCAAGTGGGATGAGCCTGGGCGAGAGCAAGTTCTTCCGAGGAACTTCCCTCAGGGGCTAAAGCCCGCGCGCTTTTTGCGGCGTTAATGGCACGACTAAAGTCGTGCCCTTTCAAAGCAAGATTCTCTTCCTCCGATTGCAAGACCGCAGCCGGAGCAGCCTTGGCCAGCTTGCGCAGGACGGCGTTGACCATGCCGGAGGCGAAACGGTGGCCGGCCTGCTTGGCCAGCTCGACGCTTTCGTCGATTGCGGCGCGGGCGGGGATGCGATCCAGGTGCAGCAACTGGAATGCGCCCAGGCGGAGTGCGATCAGGACTTCCGCATCGAGCTTCGCATTGGGGCGGGCCAGCAGGACTTTAATCTGGTGGTCGAGCTGAAGCTGCCAGCGCAGCACGCCCAGAACGAGTGTCGTGTCCAGGTTGCGGTCAGGCGCGGAGAGCGCGTTGACGGCTTTGCCGCGTAGAAGGTCGTCGGAGTGGGAGTGGCCGCGCTCGACGGCTAAAAGGATGTGATAGGCAGCCTTGCGCGCGGGGGAGATTTCTGCCGGGTGATTCTTCGGAGCGGTCCTCGTCGCGCTCGTTTTCTTCCGTGCGGTCATTGCGTCAGAACTCCAAGCCGCGCGCCGTCATCCAATGCGATTCCACGAAGAAATTCGGCTGCCGCGAGGCGCTTTTTGCCTTCGAGCTGCACTTCGACGAGCTCCAGCCAGGTGTTTCCGGCGCAGGCCACCAGCAGACGATGGTCTTCAATGCGAATCTGGCCGGGGAAAATGGAGGCGGGCTGAGCTAAGAATAAAGATTCCGAAGGACATCCCTCAGGGGATAAATGGATGGGTTGAACCCCATCCCTACCAGCCCGAGTTTGTTCTATGGTGTTCATGTACGGGCTAAAGCCCGTACCCTTCACTGAATGTGAATTTTCTGCATCCTTCGAAACCGGAGCCGCCAGACTCGCAGCGTCCACAACCTCCATGCGGTGAACGATCAGCTTTTTGCCGTCGAGCGCGGTGAAGGCGCCGGGCCAGGGCTGAAAACCGCGCCAGCGATTCTTGAGTTCCGTGGCCGTGCGCGCGGCAAAATCCATGTGGCCGTCTTCGCGCGTGAGCAACGGGGCCAAGGAGGCTCCAGCATGATTTTGTGGACGGGGCTCGATAGTTCCGTTGTCCAGTCCGGCCAGGGTCTTGACTACCAGAGGCGCGCCGCCCACGGCTAACACATCGAGGAGGTCCGCCGCTGTCTGCTGGGGCGCGATGGCCAGGGCCTGTTGCAGCAGAATGGGGCCGGTGTCGAGGCCTTCTTCGAGCAGCATGGTGGTGTTGCCGGTGACGGTTTCGCCCTTGGCCACTGCCCACTGGATGGGTGCGGCGCCGCGGTAGCGGGGAAGCAGGCTGGCGTGCAGGTTGATGCAGCCGATCCGGGGCAGCGTGAGCATCCAGGGGGGAATGAGGCGTCCGTAGGCGACGACGACGATGGCATCGGGCGCGATGGCCTCGACTTGAGAGCGAAATTCGGGATTGTTGCGAATTGATTCTGGCTGCGCGATGGGCAGGCCGGCGGCCAGCGCGGCCAGCTTGACGGGCGGAGCGGTGAGCTGGCGTTCGCGGCCCACGGGGCGGTCGGGCTGGGAGACTACCAGGGCGATTTGATGGCCGTCCGCCAAGAGCGCATTGAGCGTGGGCACGGCAAACTGTGGAGTGCCGCAGAAGACAAGTTTCATTGGACACCTGACGAGCGGGGCCGGTCGAGGTTCGTGCTATCCAACCCTTTCGATAGAAAAAAGCGAAAGGGTTGGGGCACCCAGCATTTGTGCAGCCTCCGGCCGAAATCGTAATGAGTTTACCACTTGCCATCGCGCTGCATTTTGCGAATTTTGCGCAGCGCCAGGTCGCGCTTGAGGGCGCTCATGCGAAAGATGAACAACATGCCGTCCACGTGATCAATCTCATGCTGGAAGCAGCGCGCGAGCACGTCTTCGCCATCCATCTCGAACCACTTGCCGTGCTCGTCCTGGGCGCGGATGCGCACCTTGGCGTGGCGCGACACCTTCTCGCGAATATCGGGAAAGCTGAGGCAGCCTTCTTCCGCGTAGACCTTGCCATCGCTGAAGATGATCTCGGGATTGATGAGCACCAGCTTGTCTTTGGGCTCCTTGCCCAGGCTCAGGTCGATGGTTAAAAGGCGTTTCGACACGTTCACCTGCGGCGCGGCGAGGCCGATGCCCTGTTCGGCGTAGGTGGTCTCGAACATGTCGGCGACTAGCTTGCGCAACTCGGCGTTGAACTCGGTGACCGGTTCGCCGGGCCGCGAGAGCACCGGGTCGGGGTATTTGACAATCTTTAGAATCATCGGCTTCTGCGAAGATCTCCGTCTCTGCTCAATCTTAATAGTTCCGTATCTGTTGGATGTATCCGTCAAAATTTCGTCGCAATTCCAGAGCGGAATCACCGCCGAATTTTTCCTGTGCGAGGCGAGCAATGGTGAGCGCCACCATGGCCTCGGCCACCACGCCGGCTGCGGGGACGACGCAAATGTCGCTGCGCTCGTAACTTGCGCTGGTGGCCTGGCGCGTGTCAAAGCGCACTGATTCCAGTGGCTTGCGCAGGGTGGAGATGGGCTTCAGGTAGCCGCGCACCACAATGTCTTCGCCGTTGGAGACGCCGCCTTCGATACCGCCGGCGTTGTTTTGCGGGCGGGTAAAGCGGGTGGGCTTGGCGGTGTCTTCGCTTGCGTAATGGATGGGGTCGTGGACTTGAGAGCCGAAGGACTCGGCGGCCACCACGCCGCGGCCAATCTCAACCGCCTTGACAGCCTGCACACTCATCACCGCGCTGGCGAGCTGGCCGTCGAGGCGCTCGTCCCAGTTGGCGTATGTGCCCAGGCCGGGTGGGACATCGTGCGCCACTACCTCGAAGACGCCGCCGACGGTGTCGCCGGTGCGGGAGATTTCCTCGACTTCTTCTTTCATGCGGGCCTCGGTAGCGGAATCGACGCAGCCGAGGATGATCTCATCACGGGCGGAGAGGGTGGCGATCTCTTGCCATGTAGCGGCGCGGTCCAGCGCAATGCGACCCACGCGAAGGACGTGGCTGGCAATTTCAATCCCAAGAGTCCGCAGCATCAGTTTGGCCAGGGCACCGGCGGCAACGCGCGCGGCGGACTCGCGGGCCGAGGCGCGCTCCAGCACGTAACGGGCGTCAGGGAAGTTGTACTTGAGAGCGCCGGCGAGATCGGCGTGGCCGGGACGCGGCGAGGCGACGGCCTGGTGCTGCGCGGGGTCGCCGGCCTCGACGGGGAGCTTGTCTTCCCAGTTCTTCCAGTCGCGGTTGACGATTTCAATGGCGATTGGGCTTCCGATGGTCTTGCCGTGACGCACGCCGCTGAGTACGTGGGCCTTGTCGGTTTCGATCTTCATGCGCCCGCCGCGGCCGTAGCCTTGTTGGCGGCGCCACAGTTCGCGGTTGACGAAATCGAGATCGACGGGCACGCCGGCGGGCAGCCCGGAGATGAGCGCGATGAGAGCTTCTCCGTGAGATTCGCCGGCGGTTGAGAAACGGATCATCTTATTTTGATTGTAACGGAGAGACAGTGGTCAGTGATCAGTGAACAGTGGTCAGGCAAAATGCCCGGTGAGCCTTCACGCCTGATTGGAATTTTCGTGTATTCTGCTTGCGTGGTGAGGAGCTTCCCTATTCCGCGCTCTTCACGGCCAACTGACCACAGAGAGCTGACAACTGACTATGAGCTACTTCCTCTTCAAGACCGAGCCCGATGTCTACTCCTTTGACGATTTTCTGCGTGATAAGGAGACGATCTGGGACAACGTAACGAATCCCACCGCCGTGAAGTTCCTGCGCGAGATGAAGGCGGGGACGAAGTGGATTTTTTATCACACCGGCGACGAGCGCACCGCCGTCGGCACGGGAACCGTGCTGAACGTGGATGCGACCGACCCTAAGGTGCCCATCGTCCGCGTCAAAGTGGGCAAGCGGCTCAGGCAGCCAAAGACCCTGGCGGCGATCAAGGCTGTACCACTCTTTGCCAAGTCGCCGCTGGTGATAATTGGGCGGCTGTCCGTGGTGCCATTGACCGAGGAGCAGTGGGAGTGGTTTGTGGGGTAAGGAAACAATATGGTAAGATTTCCTTGTATCCTTGTTTGAGGCGATCATGCTTGCCAAACTGACTACTAAAAACCAGCTCACTATTCCCAAAGCGGTGGCCACGCGCTTTGCCGGGGTCGAGTACTTCGACGTCAGTACGGACGGCTCCGCGATCACGCTCAAACCGCTACGGCGCAGCCGTCTGGAGGAGATACAGGCCAAACTCGCCGGACTCGGGATTACCGAGCAGGATGTTACCGACGCAATTGCCTGGGCTCGTCAAAACCCGTGAGCGCCGCCGCCAAAGCAAGAATTGTCTTAGACACAAATGCCGTCCTCTCCGCGCTCCTGTTTACCCATGGCCGGTTGAACTGGCTGGTCGGCCATTGGCAGGCCGGGAATTGCGTACCGCTCCTTTCTCGTTCAACGGTAGCTGAATTGGCGCGAATTCTCGCCTACCCGAAGTTTCGTTTTACCGCAATTGAACAGTTGGAAGCTCTGAGCGAATATATTCCTTTTTGCGAGGAAGTCGAGGTCGTGCAATCGTGCCCAGTTCTTTGCCGAGACGCCAAGGATCAATCCCTGCTGGATTTAGCGCAAAGCGGAAAGGCCGACGCGCTGTTGACGGGCGACAAGGATTTGCTGGCGCTGGCAGGACGGACGGCATTTGTCATTGAAACGCCGGAGGAATATCGGCTGCGCCTAAATATTGAACATCGATAGCACCCGGTGCTATACTAGAACCAGTGGAGATATGCCATGGCGAAGAAGAACAAATACAAGAGCGATGCTTTTGAAGCGATCCATAGCAGCGTTAAGGGCATGTTTCGTGTGGGCGCTATCGATAAGGCGACGATGCGGGAATTCGACGAGTCTTGCCTCTCCGTTCCCACTCCGCTCGAACCCCGGCGAATCAAGAAGATTCGCGAGAGGCAGCATGTCAGCCAGCCGGTCTTTGCGCGCTATCTTAACACCAGCGAATCCACGGTGGAGAAGTGGGAGAGCGGCGCAAAACGGCCCAGCGGCATGGCGCTCAAACTATTGGACATCGTCGAGAAACACGGGTTGAAGATACTCGCTTGAGGAACAGTATGTCCAACGGCAATCCCAGGTCTTAACATCAAGACCTGGGGCACCAGTCATAAACGGGGTACCCGGCATGGGCGGAAATCAGAAGACCTGTATGGCCTTCTTACACACCCAGCTAGAACTGGAATAGGGCCAGGGTGGTTGGCCCCTCTTATCCCAACTCTCTATGGTCAGGGAGCCCGTACTGCGATCAAGGGTATGACGATCAGTCCATACCACGCGCCCCAACGACTCAGAATTCCTCTCCCAGGTAACCTGAGAGTCTGTGATCGTTGCATTCGCCGTGGTCGCTTTGTCACGGGTCTGGGAATTGCCCCACCAGCTCACGGTTTGTGCGCTCATATCAACGCTCACATACAGGCTTACATCCTTATTTAGGGAGTTGGTACAGCTGAGGTCGACTGTCTGAGCGTATGCAGTCGTGAGCAGGCCCTGGCTAACTGCCGCACTAAGAACCACAGCCAGACCAATCTTCATAATGCGAAGTCGAATCATGTACTTTCTCCTTGTTAATGCCACAATCCATTTGGCACACCAGCGGCTTGCAGGGTCCCTGTTATTCCCAGGTTTCGCCCGCCGTGGCAATTAGACCTGCATGGTCTGAATTGTACGCCAACCTCACCGCTTTCCGTCCTTCTATTCCCTGCCTTCTAACAGCCATCGCTTGGTATTGAGTAACTGTCGCTGATCGAGCGCCCAGACTTTACCCGTCATTTCATCGGGGCCTTTGTTTTCGCGGATGCACTTGTCGAACTCACCCTGGATGGCTTGCATCTTGGCGTCGAGGTCGTCGAGGAAGCTGAGGGCCAGGGCTTCGGGAATCATGGGCAGCTTGGGGGAGCCGAACTCCAGCTTGCCGTGATGCGACAAAATCATGTGCAGGACCAGAGTTTTGAGGCGCGGCGGGAAGTTGGGCAGGCTGTCGATGGCGCGCTCGGTGAGAGCCGTGCCGATCTGGATGTGGCCCAATAAACTACCTTCAATCGTGTACTCGAAGCCGATCTCCCAGCTCAACTCACGAACCTTGCCGATGTCGTGCAAGATGACGCCGGTCATCAGCAGGTCGCGGTCGAGGAGCGGGTAATGCGCGGCGACGCGGTCGGCCAGCGTCAACAAACTGATAACGTGCTCCAGCAGGCCGCCCAGCCAGGCGTGATGGAGCTGCTTGGCGGCGGGGGCTTCGCGATAGGCCTGGGCGAGGGCCGAGTCGGCGAGCATGGCGGTGAGCAGCCGCTTCAGATCGGGGTTCGTAAAGCTCTCCACGAAGCCGAGAAGCTGGCGCCAGAGCTCGGCCACGTCATAAGTGGTCGATGGCAGCAGGTCGGATTTGTCCACCTCGTTGGGCAGCGCCACGCGAATCTGGTCGATCTTCATCTGCAGGCGGTCGTCGAAGCGGGAGGCTGAGCCGCGCGCCTTGACGATGTCGCCGCGGTCGAAGTCCTTGGCGATGCGCGGGTCAGAGAGCTCCCAAACGCGGCCTTCGAGCTGGCCGCTCTTGTCGCCCAGAATAAGGCTGAGATAGGGCCTGTTGTTCTTGGTTGTGCGTTGCTGCTTGGCCAGGACGAGGAAGTAGCCGTCGAAGAGCTTGCCTTCGTCGAAGTTGGCCAGATCGGCGATGTAAATGTCTTTCATTCTGCCGAGAAGCTTAATTCATTGGAGCGGGGAAGCGGAAAAAATCTGTTGCGGGATGGGCGCGGAGTTGACGATTCGGAAGATGGGCAGCTAGGTTATCGGCAGGGAATGATGCGAGAGGAATTGCCGATGAAAAGGAATTGTTGCGTTTTCGCAGGAGTTTTTGCACTGGCTGCGCTGACCGGTGTGGCACAGGCGCCACAGCCAGCTGGACAAAATGGACAAGTTGGACAAATAGAACAAGCAACTCACCACTGGAGCATCGTGGTGCACGGAGGCGCTGGAGTGATTGCGCGGAGCGCGCTGGGCCCCGCGGGCGACACGGCTTATCGCGCCTCGCTGGCCGAGGCCGAGGCTACCGGAGCCAAGGTGCTGGAGCGGGGCGGCTCGGCGCTGGATGCGGTCGAGGCTACGATTCAGGTTCTCGAAGACGATCCGCTCTTCAACGCTGGCCGGGGCGCGGTTTTCACGGCCGAGGGCAAAAACGAGCTGGACTCGTCCATCATGGACGGCTCGAATCTGAAGGCCGGGGCGGTGGCCGGGGTGACGCGCACACGGCATCCCATCAGCCTGGCGCGGGCGGTGATGGAGAAGTCGCCGCACGTGATGCTGATCGGCGCGGGGGCCGACGCCTTTGGCGCGCGGGTTGGCCTGGAGCAGGTGGACCCCAGCTTCTTTTTCACCGAAGCGCGCTGGCAAACGTTGGTGAAGCAGTTGCAAAAGCAGGGCCTGCCCGTGCCGCCGCGTCCTGCCGGCGCGCCGCCTCCGCCAGCGGGGTCGGGTGTGCCGGTAGCGCAGATTCCCGCGGCTCTTCAAATTGAGGAATCGGCGGAGTCGCAGGTGCATGGCACGGTGGGCGCGGTGGCGCTGGACCGGGCAGGCAACATTGCGGCCGGAACCTCGACAGGCGGATTGCAGGCCAAGATGCCGGGCCGGGTGGGCGATTCGCCGATCATCGGCGCGGGCACCTACGCATCCAATCAGTCGTGCGCCGTCTCGGCCACCGGCTCGGGCGAGTACTTCATCCGCCTGGGCGTGGCGCGGGAGATCTGCAACCTGGTGGCCTTCAAGGGCATGAGCTTGCAGCAGGCCGCCGACCAGGTGATTCACCAGGAGCTGGAGGCGCTGCACGGGGACGGCGGCGTCATCGGCCTCACACCCGATGGGCAAATGGTGTGGAGCTTCAATACGCCCGGAATGTTCCGCGCGCGGCAGACGGAGGGCGGCAAGGTGGAGATCAAGATTTACAGCGACGAGCCGTGACCACCTGTGGTGGGGGGACTGGCCGTCCAGGCGGGCGCGCTTCGCGCATGGGTTCGTGGTATCCCTGGTCCCCAAATGCGAGGGATCACCACCTCATGGACGAAGACCTGTCCATGGGGACCCCGGACCAGGGGCACCCGCCACCCGGCTGGATCGTCGGGTACCCCCACCCGTACTTTGGACGCAAAGTCGTTGTTTTCTTGAGGTTACAGATGGGGTTGCGCTATAAAGTCGTCAAAACAAAGGAGTTCCCTGCAAATTCGTCCAGGATAAGGAGTTACGGGACGTGTTGGCCTCTTCCGGCAGCTTCCGGCTGGAAGACGGCGCGAAGAGGACGCACCGAAACGATGGTTTGAAGGAAGACTTCTAAGAACTTGTTGAAATAGTAACTCGGGGCAGAGAGTTTCACCCTCAGGGGCTAAAGCCCGCATTCATTTTGCAGCATTTACGGCACGACTAAAGAGGCTGCGGAAAAAGTCGGAGTTTCGGGCGAAATCGGCAAAAAACATCCCTCAGGGGCTAAAGCCCTGCTTTGTTATGAATCATTTACGGCACGACTGAAGTCGTGCCCTTTCAAAACAATGTGTTTTTCCGCAGCCTCTAAAGTCGTGCCCTGACACAAAAGCAGAGTTTTTCAACAAGTTCCTAAGAATCATTGTGCACGATGCGGGGAAATGATCTGCAAAGCAGGGGTTAGGGATTAGGGACGGAGTTGGTGGTCGCCTCTAAGGCAGCAAGTTAGCGCCCGCAAACGCGGGCGTAGCGAGTTAGCAAGTTAGCGGGAGTTGTGGCGGGTCGTGGTTGGTGGTATCCCGGGTCCCCAAATGCAAGGGACCCGGGGCACCGGCTAAAGCCCACAATAACTTCTGCCTTTGATGTACGGGCTAAAGCCCGTACCCTTCACCCCTAGCAGCCTGTGGTAAAAGTCCGAATTGCTGAAAAACATCCCGCAGGGGCTAAGAGCTTATCCGTAAATAGGCGTATTCTGCCTCCAGCAGATCATAGCCGCAGCTAGAAACAGTAAGCCAAGATAGCTGGCCTCGGTTTTTTCGAAGCTGACCAGCAGTTTGCGATACCGATTGA
>Ga0224555_1003916_pt1 | contig 14436 bp, 14 predicted proteins | sample 714S23034metaG_FD_180687 | JGI IMG/M metagenome (GOLD analysis project Ga0224555, IMG submission 180687) | Peat soil microbial communities from Stordalen Mire, Sweden - 717 S2 30-34 | ecosystem: Environmental > Terrestrial > Soil > Wetlands > Peat | place: Sweden: Norrbotten County, Stordalen...
TTTTAAGGAATTGTGGGACACCGTACTTGCCGGTAAAATCTGGAAGGGCGAAATGCGAAACCGGAAAAAACACGGAGGTTATTACTGGGGTAATACTACCATCGTTCCTTTTTTAAATGAAGGCAAGCCCTACCAGTTTCTGGTAATAAGAAATGATATTACTGAAAAAAAGGTGGCCGAAGAAAAGCTTGAAGTTGCCAACCACGAACTCAAAAGGTTATTCAATACCATTCAGGAAGTATTGTTTTCGGTAGATATAAAGCAAAACAGATTTATTCAGATATCGCCGGCATGCGAAAAGGTTTATGGTTATAAACCCGAAGATTTTTATGATAACCGGGATTTGTGGCAGCAAGTGATTCATCCCGACGACCGGGGGGTGGTGGAGAGGCATTTTACAGGATATAAGACAGGACAGGCAGTAAAAGACGAATATCGCATTATCCATAAAGATGGCGGCCTAAGATGGATAACAAACACAGTTGTGCCCACATTAGATGAAAACAACCAGTTGATTCGCCTGGATGGTGTGGTTGCCGATGATACGGAAAGGAAAGCGGCAGCGCAGAAAATTATTGAAAGCGAAAGGAAAATTCGTTCGCTTATCGAAAATATGCAGGAAGGAATAGCCAATTGCGAAATGCTATATGAGAACGAAGAACCATTTGATTTTATGTACCTGTATGTGAATGATAAATTTGAAATCCTTACAGGATTAAAAGATGTTGTGGGGAAAAAAGCTACAGAGGCAATCCCCGGAATAAGGCAACAGGATGATGAACTTTTTAAAGCATATAGTGAAGTTGTAAGAACAGGCTGTTCAAAAAAAATAGAGTATTATGTAAATGCTATGTCGATGTGGTTTTCGCTTAGTATTTACCATACTATGGGTAATTTTTTTGCGGTCATTTTTGAAGTTATCGACGAGCGAAAAAGAGCCGAGGCAGAGATAAAGGAACTAAATGAATTACTGGAGAAAAAGGTAATTGACCGAACTGCCGAACTTGAACAGGCCAATAAGGAGCTGGAGGCCTTTAGCTATACTGTATCGCATGACCTGCAGGCCCCATTAAGAGCTGTTAAGGGATTTGCCGGGATAATGCATCAGGAATACTATTCTAAACTTGACGATACCGGCAGGCAATATTTAAGCTTTATTAATGACGGGGCCGGGCGCATGAGCCAGCTTATAACTGAATTACTTGCTTTTGCCCGGTTTGGGAAAGTTCCGCTGGTTAAGCAGGTGGTTAAAATGGATGAAATTGTTGCCGCAATTATTGAGGAATCCAAGACGGCGTTTGCCGGATTTAAACCGGAAATAGTTACAGGCACTTTACCCGAAGTATTTTGCGACCCTGGATTAGTTAAACAGGTTTGGGTAAATCTTATCTATAACGCCATTAAATACTCATCAAAGAAAGAAAATCCGGTGGTGGAAATTGGCTCGGAAGTAATAAACGGGGATTTAACCTACTATGTGAAAGATAACGGCGCCGGATTTGATATGCAACATGCCGGCAAGCTTTTTAATGTATTTAAGCGCTTGCATACCGACCAGGAATTTGAGGGTACAGGAGTTGGACTGGCACTGGCTCATCGCATTGTTACCCGGCATGGCGGTCAAATATGGACCGAAGCAAAAGTAAACGAAGGCGCAACCTTTTATTTTACGCTACCCACCTTGTAACCAATGGTAAGGATGAGAACAGGGGGCTGTTTATACGCTGCCCGGAAGTAGTCCGGCGCAATTAATGCCCCTGTATCAGCCTGGCTAATAAATAAGCAACCCCGGCGGCCAGTGCGCCTATAAATGTTGTTTTTATAGCCCCGCTTAAAGTAGGCTGGCCTATGGCTTTGGCTTTCAGAAAGCCAAATACAAAAAGGGCAATTAGTGTAACGCCTATAGATACCTGTAATGCCTGTTGAGAGTTTTTAATAAAAAAGTAAGGCGAAAGCGGTACTAACCCTCCAACAATATATGCCGCGCCAATATTAAAAGCGCTTTTGCGGGCACGCTCTGCATCGGGCTTTTCCAACCCAAGCTCAAAACGCATCATGAATTTTACCCACTTGTCTTTGTCTTTCGACATTTCATTTACAATGCCAATGCTTGCCTCCTTAGATACGCCAAACGTTTCCAACACCTCTACTACTTCTGCCTTCTCTTTTTCAGGAAATTCATCAACCTCCATATACTCCCGTTTCAATTCCGAATCGTAATGGTCTACCTCTGTTCTCCCTGCCAAATACCCGCCCAGGCCCATAGCTATGCTGCCTGCTGCAATTTCGGCAATGCCTGCAGTAATAATAATGGTGCTCGAGTCTACTGCCCCGCTTAAACCTGCCGCAAGGGCAAATGGCACTGTTAAGCCATCGGCCATTCCTATTACAATATCTTTTACAAATTCAGGGCTTTGAAAATGCTCTTCGTGATGATGGTGGGCCATAGAATTTTTTTTGAAGTTAATATTTCTGCTGAAAGGCAACAGCTAATTGGAAAGATATTACAAAGTTTCATATATATGCCATTACAAAGGCCTTCTTTTTTTTACTGATACAGCTTTTGTAATAGTTATCTTTTTTAAACCCTGCCGGTCTGTTTTTAAGCGCGAAGCAGCATTAACGACAGATTCAAGAAGGAGTTTTTTTATATAGGCTTTGGGCATATCTTTTTGTTCTTTGATGGTAATATAGCGGTACATCTTTCCTCCGCCTTTAAGGATTTTATCAGGGTCACTTAGTTCGTGGCCCCTCAGAAAGCCGAAATTCACATACTTACTGTAAACGGCAATAGAACAGAAAACATCACTGGCTTTATCAGAAAGGCCAAAGCCTATGGCAAGCGCATTATAGTTGTCGTAAATCAGTTCATTACAATCAGGGCAGGAGGCCCATACAAAGTCCCTGAGCCATTTTGTGATATCCTGAACTTCTATGGGAAAGGGTTCAAGAAATTTGAAAACATCTTTTGTGTCGGATTTTGACATAACGATTGAAAGGTAAACAAAAACAAGAAAGTAGTTGGTATAAAGGCAGTGAACGGGCTTGTATAAAAATTCCGTTTAAGGTTTCAGAGCTGTACGGTTTGATCAATACTAATTTTGTAATATTGACATCCGGTATTTGTTTTGAAGAATTATAACAGGTCCTTTTTTATAAAACATATGAAATATATTATTACATTATCTGCGTTCATTTTTTTTAGCATTTTCATTAACAGCTGTAATTCCAATACAGGAAGCGGTTCTGTTCACCTGGATATTAATGGCGGGCCATTTGAAAAAATTTCTGATTATGCATTTTTTAAAGAGGCAAACGATTTTACAAAGCCTGACAAAGGGGTAATTCCATATAAGATGGTTAACTCTATGTTTAACGACTATTCGTTAAGGGATTGTTTCATGTACATTCCCGAAGGCCTGACTTTCGGTTTTGACTCAACAAACCTGATGAACCTTCCTATGGGCAGTTGCCTTATCAACGTGGTTTATTATTGGAAAGATGCACGGAACAACTCTCTGGGAAAGCAACTGGTAGAAACGCAATTACTGATTAAGAGACCAACCGGTTGGGAGGCTTCAACTTATCACTGGGCTGCCGATCAGAAAGATGCGTTACTTACGGATAACGGCGGTAGTAAAGCTTTAAATTTCACGGATAAAAACGGAGTAGCGCATCAGTTAAGTTTTATAATGGCAACTAAAGAGGAATGCAAAAGCTGTCATTTATCTACAAATAAGGTTAGGCCCATAGGAGTGAATGCAGGTAATCTGAACCTGGACGTAACTGATTCAACCGGAAAGAAAAATCAGCTCAACCGCTGGATTGATTCCGGGTTTCTGAAAAACTATAACCCATCGTCTGCTATGGCGTACGTTAACAGCGAAGATACTACTCAGCCTTTGGAACTACGGGCCAGGGCATACCTTAACGCTAATTGCGCCCATTGCCACAATCCTAGTGGACCGGCTTATGTATCAGGCCTGTTTCTGAATGCGCTGAATAATGACAGCTTTACTTTGGGTATTTGCAAACCCCCGCTGGCTAAAGGGCATGGCACCTGTAATCTGAATTATGATATAGTGCCCGGCAAACCGGCTGAGTCTATTGTAGTTGGCAGGCTTTCCAGTGCTGAGTTTGGCGTAAAAATGCCTGAGTTTGGCCGCACCGTGGTTGATACTGCCGGCGTGTTACTTATTACCCAATGGGTTGAACGGTTAAAAGGGAATTGTAAATAAAACACCAATAAAAAAAGCCACTCCATTAATCCGGAGCGGCTTTTTTGCTTAGCACAAAAGGGAATTACTTTTTGCCAAAACTGCGTACGAAATTGATGATATTCCAAACATCTTCATCTTCAATGTTCTTTTTGTGCGAAGAAGGCATTTCATCCCTTCCTTTGGTAATTTTGTAAAACAACGCACCATCGCTCTGGCCCTGGAATTTAGCCTGCGTAAAATCGCTTAATTCTGTTTTAAGCTCTTCGGCTTTAGATCCATCGCCTTCGCCCATTTTGCCGTGACATGATTTGCAATATTTGCCCCAAAGGTCGCGGCCCACATCGGTGCTGGCTTTGTCTGCTTTGGTTGGGTTTTTCTTTTGTGCGTCAGCGGCGGGCACAACCCATTCTTTGCTTGGGGCTTTGCCCTGGTAAGCGAAAGCCATCAGGCCAATCGCAAGTGCGCCTAAAACGGGCGCCACCATAATTTTCGTTGCATTTTTCATACGTGGTTATTTAATCGGTTGGTTTATAAAACAGTTGTTAAAAATAATAAGAACAATCAACTTATTTAAAAAAAAATCAAAAAGCAATAATAATCAGGAGCCGGCGTGGCCTGATTTGCTTATTTTATACAGGCCAAATACAATATAGCACAGGTAACCCCAGATAGCGATCAGAATAGAGCTGATAACAACCACCATAAACCATGGTGCGTTGTTTCTTGATCCTATCAGTGAACGACTTGCCAGAGGATTATCCGGATGCAACAGCGGTACACCCCATTTTACTGTTTTTTCAAACATCACTGTGCCATAATTATCATCTTCCTCCAGTTTTACTACTATTGTCAGGTTACCGTCTTTATCACCTGGTATGTCGTTCGGAAAACTCAGTTCTATCTGTCCCTGGTCGTTGGTATTGTTCAATTCCTTGCCAACCGGCAGCAGGCACAAAGCCCGTTTTACGCCGCATTTTAATGGCATGCTGGCGCCCGGTATCATTTTTTTTGAGGCGGCATCATAAACCATCAGTGTTGCTTTAAGCACTTTGGTAGAATCGTTTTCCTGTTTAAACTCTGCGTCAATGGTTGCGCTCATTACTGCCAGGTCCGCCTCCGCCGATTTATATTTGGTGTTCTTTTCAATCTTAGCATAAAAGTGATATTGCCCGGTTGAATCCCTAAAGGCACTGGCTTCCTGCTCACTTAAAAGAACGGTTGTTTCGCCCATGTGGTCAACATCCTGCTTTTTATAAAGCTGCTCCTCGTCGGCATCTTTGTAAAAGCCTATGGTTACTCCCATGCATGGCTCAAATTCTTTCCCTTTTTTGCTATAGGCACGTGCTTTTATTTCGCTGGTGCCGCTCATATGCTTAATATAACTCAGCCTTAATTTGGGTGCAATTTTTTCCTGTGCAGTAGCTATGTTGCCTGCAATTAAAACCGAAACTGCAACGAGCATCAGTTTTGAAAATATATTTTTCATCGTTCTCATCTTAACAGATTTTCAGTTTTTAGATTTTTCTACGGCCGGGATGATGGGGTCAAGTTCTATGTGTTGCTCTTCAGCTATTTCCCACATGCTGATGAAAGGAAGATACCTGAACAGGATAGTGATAATTAACATCGAACCTGCCAGTGATGCAATGGTGATAGACCATTCGTGCCAGGTAGGAAAATAATGAATGGCAGAAGGCACACCGTTTTGCTTAATAGCCGGCAGGTACGGGTGAAATAATGTAGGTATTACTATCAGGTACCGTTTAAACCATGCACCCACAATTACCATATTGGCCACAATAAAAAGTGGTAATGGTTTTCTTCCTTTTCTGAAGAGCATCACAAACACCGGTATTATTACCCCGAATATCTGCACCCCCCAAAACATAGGTGCAAAACCACCTATAAATAAATCCTGTATCAGGCTGCGCTCGCCTTCCATCATTTTAAAAGCAGGAGTCAGGTATTCATTAATAGTAAAATAAGTATATACCAGCGATAGCATCACCAGGAGCTTGCCCATTTTATCAAAAATATCCTCATTGAGGTACCTCTCCAGTTTATAATACCTGCGGGCAATATACATCAGCGATATAACCGCTGCGGCGCCCACAACAAAAGCACCTGCTACAAAATACGGCCCAAAGTTGGTGCTGTTCCATCCACCACGCAACGTAGAGGCGAAGAGCCATGATGTAACGGTGTGTATACCCAGTGCAACCGGTATAATTACAATGGCTAATCCATTCACAGATTTGTGAAGAATTTTATATTGAGCTTCAGTGCCGGTCCATCCCAATGAAAGTATTTTGTAAAGCTGATGCTGCCATTTGGGAATGTCTTTCATTTTATCCCTAAGCAACGCCAGGTCAGGAAGCAGTGGAATGTATAAAAGCAGGATGCTGATAGCTAAATAAGTCATAACCACCAATACGTCCCATACTATGGGCGATTGTATTCTGCCATACATAAACAGGTTCAAAATCCGGTCGGGCCGCCCCATATCCACAATTATTATCAGGCCGGCAAACATGATATTGGCTACTGCAATAATTTCGGCAATACGGGTTAAAGGGATACTCCATTTGGCGTTGCTTAATTTAAGAATGGCGCTTATTAGTGAGCCTACCAGGCTGATGGCCACAAAAAATACGAAGTTGGAAATGTAAATACCCCAGCTTACGTAGTTGCTCATATCAGTAACGCTAAGGCCATTTTTCAATTGAAAGTAATAAGACACAAAGCCGTTCAAAACAATAAGGACCAAAAGAGTAGTCCAAAGCTGGCCGCGGAGGCCAAACTTTCTGGGCTGAAGGTCCTTTGTTAATTCATTTATAGAGGTGATCGTATTCATTTTCTTAGGTTTTAATGGTGATGCATATTGTCGGTCTCGTCCAGGTGCTTGTCGGTTTCATCAAAAGGCACCAACCGGTTTACCGGTGGCAAATAATAAACATTAGGCTCGGTGCCGATTTCTTCCATATACCGGTAACCTGCACGGTCTTTTATCAGCTGCGAGAACCGGAATGTTTCGCTGCCGTTGGTAACTGTATCTTCGTTTAAATCGCCGAAGAAATAAACGCCGTTAGGGCAGGCCTCGGCACAATGCGGAAGTTTTCCTTCCCGTAACATATCGGGGCAGAAATCACATTTTTCAACGGTCCCTTTTTTTCTTGGTAATCCCTGTTCAGGGTCGTATACAACTCCGTCGAGTTCTTTATGGTATTCAGGCTCGCCCCAGTTAAACACCCTGGTTGAGTAGGGACAGGCAGCCATACAGAACCTGCAGCCTATGCAGCGTTCGTTATCAATAAGCACAATACCGTCTTCGCGTTTGAAGGTGGCATCTACCGGGCAAACAGCTACACAAGGTGGCCGGTCGCAATGGAAACAGGTTTTGGGCATCCAGTACGGCGCCGTTTCTTTTGAATCCTGCATTTCGTAAACATTCAGCCATTGGCGGTCGCCGGGTATGTAATGGTTTTTATTGCAGCTTTTCTGACAAGCCATGGCATGTTTGCACCGGGCAAGATCAATTACTGCAACCCATTTGCGGCCTTCAATACCTTTGCGCGCTCTTATTTTAAGCGCATTGGTTTCTTCTGCCCTTAACATGGATGCCAGCTTCAGTGATTTTTTGTCAACGTGAACTAACTTCCCGTCAGAAGATAAAAGTGTTACGGTTTCTCCGCACACCGGTCCGTCCTGTGCATTAAGCACAAACGGAATACTGTTTAAAGCTGCTATACCACCGGTGGCTATGGCGCCCAGTTTTAAAAAGTTTTTTCTTGAAAATTTATCAGATTCCATATACTGTTTTTCTTTTTGGTGAATGATTTTTTAGGATATGTTTAATAGGTACTCATTTTGACACTGCAATTTTACGGAGCATCACGATGGAAGTTCCTGAGGACTGTCATAACAGTATCTGAAGTTTAGCAGTAAGCGGGTTGATTTTACCGGGGATTCAGGACAGGTAAACTGTCTTTATAGAGGAGCGGGTCTTCGGGAGGATTAACTTTAATGCCGGTTGCTGAAATTGATGCAACGTATTTATCCCGCAAGCGCGGTATCACCGGTTGGCATTTCTGAAAGGCGAAGTCGTCAGTATTTACCGGGGGCAACCGGTGATGTTGACTGGTATTACAGCAGTGAGGCGATTATTTTTTTTTAATGATTATTTATATAGTAATAATAAAAAATATTAAGTCCGGGCTTAATGGACATTCACCTGCTGTCAATTATTAACCTGATTTTTCTCAAGTTAAGGAGTAATAAATATCACCAATGGTAGTAAGTATCGGTTATTCCGGGTTACCGGTATTGCTGTTTTACCGGGCTAATCACGTTATAACTGTTCATAAATCTCTTCGTCTCTATAATATAGGACTGGTGAAACATGTTGTTTGTCGTGTCAGGTCTTGAGTTAAATCACCATGCACACTGAGGTATGTTATTTACATCATTAATAATTCGACCGTTCTTTGCATCGGAATTTATTTATAACCATCAATCAAAAAACAAAAGTCATGAAAGCAAAGAAAGTAAGAAGTTCATGGATATATGTAGTTGCAGTTGCAATTATAGGAATATCCGCAATTACAGTGATAACATCTTCCTGCAAAAAAACAGAAACTGTTACACCCAAAACCCTGGCTAGCTCAGGAACTGATATTATTGATATCGGAGATAGTGTTGTTACCTCAAATATTTCAACACCGTTTTCAATTATGGCCCACCCTAACTATATGTTAGACCAGGTGCACAGCAATGTAGGATGGCAGACTTATTTCCAAAATAACAATGCCCTTTTAACCGGCCGCTTTAATATGTTCCAAACTTCTATCCACTTTGACCAGGCAAACCCTCAGAACTCAGCTATAGCAGCATGGGTTGACCTCACAACATTCAATACCGGCGAACCCGGCAGAGATGCAACTGGCGGATGCGGACCAACCAACATGGGTATTTTGTATGATACCATTGCTGGCGTTAAAACTGCGATTCCGACCACTGATACTGCATGGTTTACTGCTCCTAAAGGAACCATTCAAAGTTTCGGAACAGGTTATGTAGCCCATGGCAACCTGCACTTCCGCAAAATCGATCACGCTGTTGATATGTATTTTAACTACGGTGGCCAAAAACAGGAAACCACCAGCACCGGTACCATGACCCAATGGGTTGGTTTTGTCGGACAATTCCAAATGCAGGCTAATACCTGGTATGGTGTAAGTCTTAGCGATGCTATTAACGATTCTGTTACAGTGTTGGTAAACTTCAACGCTTACTATAACAACGCAGCAAAGCACCCATAGGCAACGAACATTTTTAAAATTATTAAAACTTATAAACTTATAAAACATGAAAACAATAAAATTAATAGCGATAGGTATTCTGGCGGTTCTTGCAATAACTATTTCTTCCTGCAGTAAAGATGCAGGGTTCGACGGTAACTCAACCATTAAAGGCAACGTTACCAACTCTTCCGGCACTGCTTTAGTGGGAGCTGTGATTTCGATCAACTTCGGAGCAACCGCCCCGACAACAACCTTCAACTATTCAACGGTAAGTGATGCCAGCGGCAACTACTCTTTCAATGACCTTCAGAAAGGCAGTTACTATGTAAGCGGAACTTACACTGACTATGTTGATCAGGGCCAGAACATAGTATTACGCACAGGTGGTGCAGTAATTAACTTAGGTGCTAACAAGTCATCTGCCACAGTTAACCTGACCCTGAATTAATTATAAATCTCCCTGATAGGATCATACGGGGCGAATAAGAAGGCCTTTACAGGCATAAAACTTCGCCCCGTTTTTTTCAATAGCACAGCACTGAAAGTATAGAATACAATTCAGAAAACATGAAAAAAATTAATAAAAATAAAGTGGTTTACGGGATGCTCTTTGCACTGCTTGTGTTATTCTCGGCATGCAAATATGATGTCATTCCTATTCCACCCGGACCAGTGGTTCCTAAAGCCCTCGATACACTCGAAGCGGTTTATGTGTCTACGCCACCTACATCCTTATCAAGCGCTTATTGGGCATCGGCTAATTACCACCCGGTAACGTGCAGTAATCTAAGTACCGGAAATTTATATGCCAATGGCTTGCTTAATATGACCGGAACGTTTACCGGGATAAGTGAATTTAACGCAGGGACGGAAGCCGGATTAACAATGAAAGCAGCTTATGACAGCGTGAACCTTTACATTCTGTTAGAATGGAATGACAAAACCCTGAATATTCAAAATTCCAGTTGGTATTATAACGGCCCTGCCGATCCGCTGAAAAGTGATAGTACGGGCGGATGGACAGGACAAAATAACAACGATCACGTGTCGCTGGCTTTTCAGATACAATCTGCCACCGGAGCCGGTGGAACATTCAATGATGTTGGATGCCAGGCCTCATGCCATGGCGGCAGTCAGATGGCGCTTACTTCCGGTAGTATGGATATATGGAACTGGAGCGCTGCACTTTCTGAACCGATGGGCTATGCCGGAGACATGGTACTGAACTCTTCTACGGGTTTAACTTATGACCAGGGGAACCCAACATTTGTAAGAAATAATGCGGGTTCAACCAACAGAAGCGGGCCGGCTTTTAGCTGGAATGGCGTTTTACAAAGCATTGTGAAAGGGAACGGAAAGACAGCCACTTTAGATCCTGCATATTTTCTTGTTAACAAAGCACCTTTAACCGGAAATGTTGTAATAGGCGATAGTGCCTATCAGAACGTTACCTATGGTTGCTGGCAATGCCATGGCCCTAACGGCGAAGGCTCAGGGCCAACTGAAGTTGCCGTACCATTTATAAATAACACTACAGTGGCCCGTAAAGGATGGCAGTCGTTTGTTGCATTTGCAAGTAACAATACTACAACACAGCACGATGGCGCTCCTTATTGGGCCCAGATGGACTCAGCGCAACAGATAGGCGTATATACTTATATCATGGGCTTTATCGGTGTTCCCGGCTATTACTTACAGCAACCCACCGGAAGTAATGCAGACATTATTTCAACGTCGAGTGTAAACGAGGTGCAGGTAAACTCAGCTGTAAACTCGACGTACAAAGTATTGTTGATAAGAAAACTGGACACCGGCAATACGGATGATGCGGTTTTCAGCCCAACTCAAAATCCTGTGGTCCCTTTTGGTGTTGCATTGATGGATAATGACGGAATTAACCATGTTGGTTCATTTAAAGAAACGCTCCAATTTTTGAAAAAATGAGAAATTACGAAAAATATACAGGCATTCTTTTGCTGGCAATAGCGATTACGCTCTCAGCATGTAAAGATGATTCATACGTCAGGCCCACTGTGCTTATCACTTCTTCAGTGAGTTATGATACTCTGATACAACCGATATTCAACGCCAGCTGCGCTATAAGCGGATGTCATGTTCCCAGCGCCCAGACGCCGGACCTTACGGCTGCCAACTCGTTTAATAATTTGTGGAATTATGGCCTTGTAGATACAGCTGCACCGGCTTCCAGCTTACTGTATGAGCATTTAACAGCAACAGGGGGGCAAAGCCAAATGCCCCCGGTAGGGCCAATATCGCCCACTATGGAAGGTGAAATACTGGCCTGGATAAAACAAGGTGCACAAAATAATTGAAAAAAATATAAACTACATATAATATGCTAACTCATATCAAATTTATTGCCATCGCCGCTATCTTATGCCTGGGTATCAATGTCCAAGCACAAAAAAGCGAAACCGCGCCATCGGATTCATCTGCAGCCCCTAAGAAGGTGAAAAAGGGCGGCGGCGGCCTGGACGCTGTAAATGCTGCTTTGGCCATTAAGGACTTTCACCCGGCACGGGCTGCGTTTGCAGCAGGTACGCTGCTAAACCAGCAAACTACCCAAAACCTGAAAACGAATACGCTGGAATTTATGATGCAGCACCGCTTTGGAAACTTCCAGAACGGCTACCAGGATTTGCTGGGTGTTTACGGAAGTGCCAATATCCGTATCGGTTTTGATTATGGCATTATTGACCGTTTGCAGTTAGGTTACGGGGTTACAAAAAATAACCTTACCTCTGATTTCCGCTGGAAAGTGATGATACTGCAGCAATCGAAAAATAACCATTCGCCGGTAAACATAAGTTACTTTGGCGATATTGGTATTGCCGGTATCAAGGATACTGTGCAGTTTCCCAAGACGGCTGACAGGCTTTCTTATTTCCACTCCATCATTATCTCCCGTCGGTTTACCGATTGGTGCTCAGTACAGGTATCGGCAAGCTATACCCACTTTAATATTATAGCGGCTGCTGCAGGTACACCGCATGATAACTATGCTATCAGCGGCGGCGCCCGGTTTAAGATAAGCCCCCAATCTTCTATCCTGATTGAGTTTGATTATCCTTTAACCAATACAGGAAGCCTTGAACAAACGTACAATGCCAACAAAAGCTATCCTAACATCGGAATAGGCTGGGAAATTTCAACCGGCTCGCACGCTTTCCAGATTATCCTGGCTTCAAGCAACGGCATTTTGCCGCAGGATAATATTGTTTACAATACGAACGATTTAGCCCTGCCTAAAAAAGGGTTGATTCTTGGATTTAATATCAACAGGCTCTGGACTTTTACCGGTAAAAAGAATAAATAATCCCGGCTGTTATTATAGGTTCCAACCCAGAACAAGGGATGGTTTACTGAAGCTCCTGCATCCATGGAAGCTTCTTTGAGCCAATCCCTTTTTTTTATCAATGTAGTGGCGTATTATTGGTTGTGCAAACGGGTGCAAACCCAATTGTCGCGGCATAGCAGGAGTTCCGGTTGGCGGGGACGCCAACCGGGGGCGTTCTCGTGGTTGGCGTCCCCGCCAACCACCAATGTGTCGCGGCAATTTGGTTTGCACCCGCGCAAAACATAGCGTCGGTGCCGCACTTTTAATATTTATAAATTAGCAAAAGATATGAAGAACACCCTTATACTTTTTTTTGCAGCAGTTACACTGGCCGGCATTTTCCCGGCCAGGTGCCTTGCCCAGGATTCCACCGGGGTTAAAAAGAAACCATACCTGCAGGTTAAGTACATCAATGAAAACGGTTTTGGACGGGTGCATTTTAAGCTTTTCACTAAACAAGGCACACAAAACGTACCGGTAAGATTTACGGTGATTAACCTTTTTTTAAGCGAAGAATCGAAATGGGGGATGATGGGAAACATTACCACCGATACTTTTGGCGAAGGTGCTGTGCCACTGCACGACCGGTTTGCCAAAGCCAGTGCCTCAATGCCCGAATATCACTTGTTCGGCAGTGCTAAAGACGACCCGCGGCTGGAGTGGGTGCAAACTTTTATTACCATTAGGCCGGCAACGCTAACCTTGTCCCTTTATCAGCAGGACTCTGTTAAATATGCCAAAGCCGTTTTAAAGGAGCGCGATAGCACCGGCGCCTGGATACCGGTGCAGGGCGTAAATGTTGATTTTTGCGTAAAGAAATATTATACCCCGCTGAAGGGTGCTACTACTGACGAAAACGGTGAGGCCATACTTCAGGTACCTGATGGGCTTAAAGGAGATAGTGAAGGCAAGGTTACTATTGGCACAACTGTAGAAGCCCCTGAGCGTTTCGGAACCCTGATTGCCACGCAGGAGGAGAAATGGGGTGTTGCCGATAATCAAGCCAGCCTGATGGAAAAACTGGTATCCATATCCCTTATTGCCGGGGTTTGGGGTTTTATTATTTACCTGATTGTAAAACTATTTAGGGGGAAAGCGGTGGCGCAGAATCAATGATACATGTAGAACGGGATTAACTGTGTTGATCCCGTTTTTGGGGGAGTGTCAAAAATCAAAAACCAGCAATCGCACTATCGTGCAGGTCTTTCTTCACTACGCGAAAAATGAAATCAGAGCCTTTCATTTTTCTCTTCGTTACGAAATCCCTTTTTGGATTGCTTTTTTTTGTTTTGCAGACAACACCGTCCGCTGTTCGAACCAAATATACAAGGATGCAGCGAAATTATGGGCTTTAAAGGCGGTATTAGCACATATAACCATTGTTAAACGCAAAAAGCGGGTGTATGCCGAAGTATAACTTTACCTGTATACCCCTAAAGCACCAACCTAAAACCATGCTGAATAGTAGTGTTAGTTTGTGTATGCCTTAATTAATTAAAATATTATACAAGACTAAGCAAAGAATGCCAGTTATTGGGGGATGTCCTTTGCATCACCT
>Ga0224555_1003919_pt1 | contig 14433 bp, 11 predicted proteins | sample 714S23034metaG_FD_180687 | JGI IMG/M metagenome (GOLD analysis project Ga0224555, IMG submission 180687) | Peat soil microbial communities from Stordalen Mire, Sweden - 717 S2 30-34 | ecosystem: Environmental > Terrestrial > Soil > Wetlands > Peat | place: Sweden: Norrbotten County, Stordalen...
TGGCCGCCTTGTGCCGTCGTAAAGCCGCAGGAAGAAGATAGTAGGAAAGCCGTGTGCGGGAAAACCGCATGCACGGTTTGACGAGGGGCCGCTGAGGAGATTACCTCAAATCAGTGGCCTACTCTACATCTGGCCAACCCGGACCTGGCGCGGCTTGAGCGCGATATGAACGACCTGGAAGACGCACGCGAGATCATGATGTACATGCGTCATGAGGCCGGACACGCATTCAATTACGCGTACCAGCTCTACAAGTCGGCGGAGTGGCGCGATGTCTTCGGTCCGTTTCGCCGCGCCTATCGCGATAATTACCGTCCCATACCATTCTCGCGGAAGTTTGTTCGCCACATGGCCGGGTGGTACGCGCAGAAGCATCCGGATGAAGATTTTGCGGAAACATTTGCGGTCTGGCTCACGCCTCGCTCGCAATGGCGCAAGCGCTACCAGGGTTGGGGCGCGCTGGCCAAGCTCCAATACGTCGATCGCATGGCGCGAAAAGTCGGAGATGTCGAACCCAGCCGGCGTCGCGGCCGCACCGACATCACCGTCGATGAGATGGAAACGACGCTCGGCGAGTTCTATGGTCTGAGCCTGCCGGAGGAGATTCCAGTGGAGGAATTGGCGCTGGATACCGACCTGGCGGACATCTTCAATATCTCCCCCAAGCGACACAGGGGCGTGCGACCGGCCCAGGAGATGTTGAATCAGCATCGCAAGCCCATTGTCGACAAGGTCGCGTATTGGAGCGGGGTGCAACGTCCGATCGTCAAGCGACTGGTGGAAGCCATCTGCAGGCGGGTGGAAGACCTGGGTCTGCGCGTGGACGTTCGCCGCGAGTCCGAATACCTGACGGAGTTCACGGTGTACACCACCGCACTCTCAATGAATTACCTGGTTCGTGGGAAGTTTATTCATCCCTGAGGCCCGGCAGCTGCCGTCACTTTGATTGGAGGCCGCATGACTGGAACGAAGTTGAAAGTCACTGTGCTGTACGACTTGTGGGAAGAAGAACCTGCTGCTGCAGAGCAGGAAGAAGTTCCTGCACGCAAGCGCAAGGGCCAGAAGAAGCGCAAGAAGAAGCCGGAAAAGCAGGACCGCGAACAAATCTTCGAGGCCCTGGAGAAGCTCGGTCATGAGCCGTCGTATTACGTTCTCGACGGTCGCCCGCAATCCCTGCTTGGACTCGCCAAATGTAACGCCGATCTCATCTTCAACCTCACCGAATCCTACGCCGGCGACGACACCAAGGAGATGCAAATCGCTGCATTTCTGGACTTGCTCGAGATCCCCTACACCGGCGCCGGACCGCACGCGACCATCCTTGCCCAGGACAAATCGATCGCCAAAAAGATGTTCGCGTTTTACGGGATTCAGTCACCCTACTTCGCGACCTCCTATCGCGGGCACATCGACCACGCGCACGACATCAAATTCCCACTCATCGTGAAACCCACCTCCGAAGATGGATCCATCGGCATCGATGCCGCTGCCGTGGTCACCAGCGTCAAGGAGCTGATAGAGCGCGTTCACTATATACAGACGGAATTCGATTCTCCTGCGTTAATCGAGGAGTACATCGAAGGACGCGAAATCTACGCCGCCATCCTGGGCAGTTACGAGAACGCTCGTGCACTTCCGCTGGTCGAACTTGACCTTTCAAAGCTTCCCAAGGGCATGCCCAGGATCGCCAGCCTGGATGTGAAATTCGAGAAAGACACCGAAGCCTATAAGCTGACGAAATCGGCGATTGCCGAAGATCTCGATGAAGAAACCGTAACCAAGCTCAGCGAGATCGCGATCAAGGCCTATCGCGCCGTCAAGCTTCGCGATTATGGCCGCATTGACATGCGCCTATCGAGCAAGGGCGAGGTTTATGTCATCGAAGCGAATCCGAACCCATGGCTCTCCAGCGGACAGGAGTTCGCCATGGCCGCGAAGAAATCCGGCCTCTCCTATACCCAGATGATCGGGGAGATCGTGGACCTTGCGATGGCTCGACAAGCGTGAAAGATGGCAAGAAGTTCCGGTGACGTGAAGGTTGGTTGACAGAGGCGGAGGCGGTTGGCTAGCGTTCCCTGAGTGAGTTGTTGGAAAGGTGAGTTGCCATGAATCTTTCGCGCCGCCGTTTTCTTGAACTGGCTGGAGCTGCTGCTGCGGCTTTGCGGGTGCAGCGAGCGTTGGCGCAGCCGCCGAATCCGAGGGGCGGCGGGGGTCCGGAGCCGGACAGCGGGCACAGCGCGGCGCTGGCTCCGTGGAAGTCGGGGGTGAAGATCAGCCAGGTCTCGGACGTGCCGGAGCGGCACACGATCCACACCTACTTCAACGTGACGCCGGAGAGCCCGGACGGCAAGAGCGTGCTGTTCTACACGTCGCCGGTGGCGGATGGGCAGACGCAGGGGTCGCTGGTGGTGCGGGACCGGAAGACGGGGAAAGAACGGACGCTGGTGACGGGGCTGGACTGCGAGGACGCGCACCGGGTGGCGTGCCAGCAATGGATCTCCAAGGGGCGGCGAGTGATCTTCCACGACCTGCGCGACGGCGAGGTGGTGGTGGTGACGGTGGACCCGGCAACCAAGGAGCAGCGGGTGCTGGCGAAGCACCGCATGGTCAGCTTCGGGCAGCAGGATTCAGACCTGGTGCCGATTTACGGCGTTCACTTCCAGCCGGACCAGTATCGCGATGTGGAGCTGCTGAACGCGGCGACGGGCGAGATCCGGACGGTAGCGAAGGCGGACGCGATCCGGGCGGCGTATCCCGCGCAGGTGGAGGCGCTGTATGGGCAGAAGCCGATTTCGACGCCGTTTGGGACGATCTCGCCGGACCTGAAGCTGCTGTTTGTGAAGCTGTCGGCGACCGACGATGGATACAAGGAGCAGCCGCCGGGGCAGATGCATTGGCCGCACAGCTATGAGTCGGACCGCGAGGGGCTGGTGGTGGTGGAGGTGCAGAGCGGGAAGCCGGTGTTCTTCCAGAGGGACTGGGGACATCCGGCGTGGTTTCCGGATTCGCGGCGGATTCTGAACTACCACAACACGGTGACGGACGCGTATACGGGCAAGACGGTGTCGATTCCGAACCTGCCGGAGTTTCCCGGGCAGCATCTGACGCCGAGCCCGGATGGCAAGCTGTTTGTGACCGATACGCACCTGGAGGCGTTCAGCGGCAAGCGCGGGGAGTGGGGCGTTGCGGTGTGCGACGCGGCGGGCGCGGACTGGACGTGGATTGCGAAGTTCCAGGGCGACCAGGGCGCGACCACGTGGCGCAAGAACCATCCGCATCCGGCGTTCAGCCCGGACGGCAAGCGGATTTATTACAACGTGAACTCCGGGCCGTGGACCACGCTGCATGTGGCGGAACGCGGCGACGCGTAGAGGCGAACGTGCATCAAATGCCGAGCTTTTTGAACAGGTCCTTGGCGTCGTCTGCTCGATGAACTTCCTTACCTTGCGAGCTCTTGCGCAGCGTCGCATTTGTCAAGAGCCTACCTTGACCCGACGGCGAATCTTCCCACAGGCCTGGGGCAAGGGTATCGACCTTGGGAAGTCCGCAGGGCTTGACGCTGCCAGCGAAGGAATAGACTTCAAGCGAACTCAGTTTCCCATCGTTTTCAAATAGCAGGACACCGACGTCCTGATCGTCCACTGTGGCAACAAAGTCGCTGATGAGGCGTGCACCTTTGCGCGACGGAGGATCGCCTTCTAACGCGAAGTCGATCGTGGGACAGCCGCAGGTGCATTTGGAGACGACTCGGAGCGATTCGATCTGCGGAAGCGAGTTGCAGGTACTGTGGATCGCCGTGTTCCAGCAGCGAGCGAATGATGTCGCGCTCGTGCTGGGTGGCAGGACGATCCAGCGTCGCGCGGAACTTGTCGCCGGTGCTCATGGGTTTGATTCTATCGACGGCGGGGCGATTTCGCGCCTATTTTCTGCTCTTGAAGAGGTCGCCGGTAGCGGCGTTCACCAGGGCGATATAGCCGTCTTTCTTGTTGCCCCAGGCCACGTACCACACCGGTGCATGCAGCTCGTAGGTGCTGCCCAGTTCGAGCGAGGTTGGAGGCTTACCTGGATTCTTCGCGATCCACACGGCTGCCTGCACGGCTGCCGTCTTGTACGCGGCATCCGAATCGATATTGAAGGCGGTCAGGTCGATGGGCATTGCATCGCGGGTTTGCCCGCCCCAGGGCATGGGAAGGCCGGCCGATACGCCTTTGTGAATATCAGGCGGGACGGTGGCGATGGCGTACGAAAAAATCCGGAACTGATGCTTGCCGGGCGAGCCGAACGTCACCTGCCACATGGCGGCCTTGCCCCCATCGTTCTTGAATCCGGGGACGTCTGCGGGCGCGATCTTCATGGCCTCGGCGTCGCTGCTCCACGCCTGCGCGGACTTGTACGTGGGCCAGAACGCGGTTTTGGCGGTGACCATTTCGGGGGGGCCGGCGGGGGCGTTTGCCGCTGCGGCTCCGCCGCTTGCTGGCGGCGGGGTGGATTGCGAACACCCTGCGAGAAGCAGCACAGCAACAACCGCTGTGCCTGCTGAGCATCGTTTGACGAGAGTTCCCATGGAGACCTCCAACGCGGATAGAGTTATACGCTCCGGGAAGGTCCGGCGGTGTGCTCTGGGTCACAAAGAGCAAGGGAGCATCCGCTAGCGGCGGCGGAAGATCTGCGCGGGGAGCCTGGAGCCGGTGGCGAGCAGGGTGAGTCCGGCGGCCGCGGCCCAGGCGGTGCTGGCGGCGGCGATGGTGAGCATGTCTTTGTGGTGGGTGGATACGGGCGGCAGGAAGTGCGCGGCGGTAGCGGTGGCGCCGTACGCGATGACGGCGGCGAGCAGGGCGCGGCCGAGTTCCCCAAACTCAAGGTGCGCGAATGAGACCAGGCGCTTGCGATGGAGCAGAATCCCGAGCGCGGCGGTCTGGATGAAGATTCCGATGTCGGATGCGATGGCCAGGCCCCAGAGGCCATGGGTCTGGAAGAGCAGCTTGTACATCGGGAAGGAGAGGATGGTGATGAGCGTGCCGGTGATGGCGGGCGTTATGGTGTCGCTGGCGGCGTAGAAGGCGCGGGCGTAGATGCCCTGCACCGCCCAGATGGCGAGCGTGCCGGCAAGGATGACGAAGAGCTGTGTGGTGGCGGCGGCGTCCGAGCGGTGGAACTTGCCGCCGCGGAACAGGTCCATCAGCCAGGGTGCCAGGGCGATCATCCAGGCGGAGACGATCATGCCGACGGCGAAGAGACGAGAGACGGAGCGAGCAACCGAGGCGGAGAAATCGTGCGCGCGGTTCTGCTGAAAGAGCGATGCGAAGAAGGGCAGCGATGCGGCTCCGGCGGCGGGGCCGATGACGTTGAAGGGCGCGTTGAAGAGGAGTTTGGCGTTGCTGATGAGGGTGATGCCTCCTTCGCGGACAGAAGCGAAGTAGTTGAGGAAGTAGCCATCGAACATGACGAGCGAGACACCGATCATGAGCGGGAGAGAGAGCTCGAGCCATTCCAGAAATGCGGGGTGGCGGAAGCCCAGGATGGGGCGGTAGCGCAGGCCGGTGTGGAACGCGCCGATGGAGTTGAGCAGGCCGAAGCCTAGGAACATCCCGACTAGGACGCCATAGGAGAGTGAGGAGACGCCAAGCTGCCGGTGGAAGAGCAGCGCGCCGAGGATGATTCCGGAGTTGTAGATGAGCGGGGCGAAGGCCTGGTAGATAAAGATCTTTCGCACCTGCAGGCGCGAGCCCATGACGCTGCCGACGAAGAAGAAGAGCTGCGCGGGCAGGATGATGCGCGTCATGTGGACGCAGAGGGTGAGGGTTTCGGGATGCTTGCGGAAACCCTTGTTGGCGAGCAGGAGGAACTGCGGAGCGAAGACTTCGCCGAGCAGGATGCCGCTGCCGAGCACGACGAGCATGGTGGTGAGGATGATGGAGAGAGCGCGGTCGCCGCCCTCTTCGTCGCCACGCTCGCGATAGCGGTTGAGGATAGTGATGAGCGAGATGGAGGCCGCACCGCCGATGAGGAAGTAGGCGAGCAGGTCAGGAAGCTTGAAGGCGGCCTGGTACGCGTCCTGCTCGGGGCCAGCGCCCCACAGTTGGTTGATGACCTTGATGCGGACCAGACCAAGAAGGCCGGAGGCAATGGCGCTGAACATCAGCAGGATCGCTGCGGAACCTGCAGTGTGCTGGCGGGCGGAGGCGTGTGGGGTTGGGGACTGCACGGCGGGCAAGGGCGGGAGACTCATCGGGATAGAACGATTCTAGAGTGCTGGGTTATGGGTTCGACGAAATTTCGATGGGTGGGAACAGGCAACGACAAGGACAGAAGCAGATTCTCTGCGGGAATGACAACCAGGAAGCAGCCCGCGGCTACTGCGCTGAGGAACAGGGCTATCAGGGGGTCGCGATGTGGGAGGGTGCTAGTCAGCCTGATCGAAGGGGATCCCGGGGGCCTTGGTTCGGCTGGTGGGCGAGGAGGCGCGGGGGCTGCGCATGGCGTGGACGGCGGGGGCCTTCGCGGTGTGGGCGGAAGCTTTCGGCGGCCCGGCGGGCTTGCCGATGGGCTTTGCGAGCATGGTGGCGATGGCTTCGAGCTCACGGCGCAGCGTGCGGAGCTGTTTCGCCTCGGACTTCGGAATGGGAACAGCTTCGCCGAGCAGGGAGAGCTGCGGTCCCTTCTGCCGGAACTCAGACTTCAATACCGCACGCGCGCCGGGGATGGTGTATCCCTCTTCCTTCAGCAGGCTCTTGACGCGCAGGGCCATCTCGACGTCGCGGCGGCGGTAGAGGCGCTGGCCGGTGCCTCCCTTGTTGGGCTTGAGCTGCGGGAACTCGTTCTCCCAGAAGCGCAGGACGTAGGCCGGGACCTCGCAGAGCCGGGCGACTTCGCCGATGCGGAAGTAGAGCTTGTCGTGGATTTCGGACACAGATGCGCCATTGCCTTGCGTGCTTCTGCGGATTGGCTCGTTGCGTCCCATCTCCGACAGCGCAAACCTCCGGCCGAATGCCAAGCCTGAATAGTAAACCCGAAGGCGCAGAATTGAAATGTTGAAAGTTCCCGGTTTGCTTGCAGACGCTGCCGGCCCCGACTAGAAGGGATTCAGCTTGGCCAGACCCTTCTTCGGCTTGTGCTTGCTGCAGGACTCGTCGGACTTGTCGCATTCCACCTTGGGCTTCTTGCCGTTGGCGGCCGGGAGTTGTGCGGGCGGCTGCTTGGTTCCTGCCGCTTCGTTGATGGGCGTGGGCGCAACCGCCGGCTTCTCGACTGGAGCCAGCGGAGTCGCGTCGGGCGGACCCACAGGGCCTATGCCGCCGTTGACGTCGGCCGCTGGAGCGGGCGTGGCCGCCGGAGCGGGTGCAGCGATTGCGGGCGCCGGAGCAGCCTCAGTCCCGGGGAAGGCGGTGGAGGTCGGCGCAGGCGAGTTTGGCGAGGGCTGAACGATCTCGATGCCCACGCCGCTTCCGCTGGTCGTGGTGCTCGGCGATGACCCCTGCATGCTGGTACCGACGGGCGCCGTACTGGTGCCCGCGGCGGGTACATCCTGCAACGAGAGCGGTGCGTTGGCGGCGGGTGCGGGCGGGTTGGAATCGGCTGGGGTGCTCTCCGGCAGGGCGGTCGCAGCCCGGGCAGGTGTGTTGGCCTGCGGGCTCATCGATGCAATGTAGTCGGTTCGGGCTTGCTTGAGGACCGCGGCGGCGCTGACAGGCTTGGGGTCCTCGATCGGCGGATCCCCGATGGTAGCGGCCTGAACGGTGTCCGCCTGGTGGAGGAACATCAGGGTAGCGCGTTTGCTGAGGGTATATTGGCCGCGGCTGTTTTCCAGCGCCTCGCTGGCGGCGATCTGTTCCGGCGTGGGCGTCGGGACGGGAAGGCCCATGCCTACCAGCCGGTCCTTCGCGTCCTCGACGTGGGGCGAGGCGGAGTGTTCCAGCACCACCTTGCGGAGGGCTGCAGCCGCCTGGTCATCGTAGATCTTCAACAGATGCGCCTTCGAGGACTCGATCAGCTCCTGCTGTGCTTTGGTCGCTCCCGGAGGAGCCTTCATCGAGCGGGTGATAGTTGCCTCCGCCAGATAGGCATCGCCCAGGCCGATCAGCACGTCGTCGATGTGGCTGTAGAGCGGATAGGTGTCGGCCACCGTCTGGTAGCGGGCAATGGTGGCAGGCCAGTTGGCGTGGGTCGAGTAGAAGGACGCGATATTGGCTTCGCGCTGCGCGAGCGTCTCCTGCACCTCGCGCAGGCGTTGCCGGGCCTGCGGCACCAGGGGGGAATCCGGGAACTGCTGCAACATCAGGCGGTACTCTTCCTCGGCGTGGGTGGTGGCGGTCGGGTCACGGTCGGGCTTGTCCATCTCCTTGAAGTAGATGTCGCCGATGCGCATCTGGGCCTCGGCGGCCTCGGGCGCATTGGGGAAGAAGGTGATAAAGTCCCTGTACTCCTGCTCGGCCTGGGTGAGCGCGGCGGTGCCGCCTTCCTTGTACCAACTGTCGGCGATCGCAAGCTTGGCGCGCATCATGTACTGGGTTTCGCCGTAGGTGTTCAGCAGCGTCTGCAGGTCCAGCCGGGCTACGTCGTAGCGCCCGTGCTTGATTGCGTCCTCAGCCTTGTCGTAGAGGGCCTTGTCCGGGAGCTTCGAGTCCTGGCCCAGGAGAGGGTTGTCCTTCTTGACCTGCTTGTCCTCTTTCTTGGTGTCCTTGGACACGACGACCTTTTCGTCCTTCTGCTTGCGCGTCTTGGCCGGCTTCTGGTTGCTGAGCGCGATGTCGGGCTTGTGCGCAGTGGTTTGCGCAGCAGGCTGGGCGGCGGCCGGCGTGGTGGTTTGCGCGGCGGGCTGGGCGCGGGCTGTGGCCTGGGCGTGGGCGACGGCGCCGGACGCAAGCAAAACGGCCGCGGCAATGCCGGCGGTCAGCGCGACGCGGCGACCGGGAAAGAAGGGACGAACCTGAAAGAGGGAGCGAACCTGAATGCTGCCTGGGATGTGGCTGGCGGTGGTGCTTTGCTTCATGCGGAAAACTCCATCTGCCGCGTTCTGGGGCCTGGTTTTTAGGCCCGGCTGCGTGCACGCACTCGGCTGTGCGGGCTGCCTCTTATTCTAGAGCAATCCAGCGATTTGCGCGGGCGCGGCAAGCCCGCCGAGCCCTCCCCTGAGGGAGCGGGTTGCACGTTTGTGCCAAGGCCAAAGAACTGCAGAAAGACTAGACTTGCGGGGCCGCAGCGCGGGCGATGCGCAACAGTTCGGCGGCGTTGTGTTCGGTGCGCCCTTTTTCGAAGACGGCGGAGCCTGCGACCACCATCTCCGCTCCTGCTTGGACCACGCTGGCGACAGTATCGTGAGCGATGCCGCCATCTACTTCGATGCGGAAATTCAGGCCGAGGGCTTCGCGGAGCTCGGCCAGGTGGGCGATCTTGTCCACGGTGAAGGGGATAAACTTCTGGCCGCCGAAGCCGGGGTTGACGCTCATGACCAGAACATAGTGAACCATGGGCAGGATCTCGATGAGCGTCTCGACCGGTGTGGCCGGGTTGATGACGACGCCCGGGAGGCAGTTGTGCTCGATGATGTGCTCGAGGGTGCGGTGCAGGTGGCGGCAGACCTCCTGCTGCACGGAGATCATGTCGGCGCCGGCCTCGGCGAAGGCGGGGATGTAGGCGTCGGGGTCCTCGATCATGAGGTGGCAGTCGAGCGGAAGCTTGGTGATGGGGCGCAGCGCCTTGACCATGGGCGGGCCGAAGGTGATGTTGGGCACGAAGTGGCCGTCCATGACGTCGACGTGGACGATGGTGCCGCCGCCGCGCTCGGCCGCGGCTACTTCATCGGCGAGGTGGGCGAAGTCGGAGGCGAGAATGGAAAAGCAGAGTTCGATCATAAGGGCGAGTTGCAGGTTGTTAGTTGCTAGTTGTTAGTTGAGTGCAAGAACGTTGAGGGAAGTGTATCAGTGAGCTAGGTGGGTTGGGGCTTGCGGCGGCTCTTGAAGGCGGGTGGTACCTCGGGATTTTTGTCCAGGGCGGGGACGGTGCGTTCTACTTCGGGGCGGTTGGGGTGGAGAGTTTTGGTGCGGGTGGGTTTTGGTGCGGCATCGGCGGGGTTGCGGGTGGCGAGGTCGCGCTGGGTTTCGGCCATGGGTTTGGGATCGCCGAGGGCCATGCGGGCGGCGCCGCGCAGGATGCGGCGGATGGGCCAGGAGGAATCTTCGCGCGGGAAGAAGACTTCGCCGACGCGCTGTTTTTCCGGGCGGTAGTACCAGCGGCGCAGCAGAGAGAGGTGGTCGGAGAGGGTGGCGAGGTCGGTTGGGGTGGAGGTCTGTCGTTCGAGCGAGGCGATGAGGTTGGTGGCGCGGAGTTCGGGGCTGAGGGTGGGAGTGGCTGCGGAGGAGGCCGACGTGGCCGAAACCCACATCTCAGTTTCGAGATGTGGGGCACCCGTTTCTGTGGTGGGTTGTGTTTCCTCGGCGAGCGGGACGGCTTCGAGCATCAGCGGCTGGGCGAAGAGGGAGCTGCCGACCGAGGTCTGCTCCTTGACGGCGCGGACGCCGAGGGTGGAGAGGCGGGCTGGGCCGGTGATGCAACCGGATTGGAGGAGGAAAACGGCGGCGGTTGGCTCGGGTTCCGTGTCGGAGGGTTCCGGCTTCGCGGCTTTCTGGACAAGCATGGCGCGGAGGTTGGGGATGGGTTGGACAAGTTCATCGGCGAGGGACTGCGCGGCTTTGACCTTCTGCCATTGCTCGTGGACTCTGGCGGCGCGCTCGAAGTCGAGTTCGGCAGAGGCGGCTTCGCGTTCGGCGGTGAGCGGCGCGAGCATGGACTCGCCGTGCGTCGAGAAGAAGGCTTGCACGGCTGCGGCTTCGGCGGCGTACGCGGCTGCGCCCTCGGGAGTGCAGGTCTGGTTGCAGGGCGCGAGGCACTTTTTCATCTCCTGGTAGACGCAGCCGGGGTGCTCGGGATACGGGGCGAGGTCCTCGACGCAGCGGCGGAGTTTGAAGAGGTCGAGGACCGCGTCGCAGTAGCGGTCGGCGGCGGCGCGCGAGGGGAACGGGCCGTAGGTGGTCGAGAGCGCGCGCTTGTTGAGCCGGTTGGTGGAGTAGACGCGCGGGTAGGCGTTGTCGGCGGTGAAGCGCAGGAAGAATGGCGTGCGTAGGCGGAGGCGGCGACGGGCTTCCGCGAGGCCGAAGATTGCAGAGGCCGCGTAGTAGATCGTTAGCGTCGACTCGAACTCGGAGCCGGTGATGGTGTACTCGATGCGGGCGACGCGCGAGCGGAGGTTGAGGCGCTTGGATTGGGCTGGTCTTCCGTCTGCGGACGGCTCCGGCGGCGCAAGGATGCGGGTGATGCGGCGGCGGAGGTCGGCGGCGCGGGTGAGGTACGGCTCGGCTTCGGGCTGGCCTTCGACGCGCGGGCCGTGGAGGGCGAAGACTCCAGGCAGCGCGGGAATTGCGCGCAGGATTTCCGCCGCGTTGTCGGGAGAAAACGCTACCGAATGCTCGAACTGAAAACGCGCGGTCACAGGAGGATTGTAGACGGGCGATGGCCTGGTGCTACCAAGGCATCTTCACAGTCAACTCAGAGCCGTCGTACGTGACGGTCTTGTCGGCGGTGTCGGTGGTGGCTTCGCCGGTACCGTGGTTGGGGCGAGCGAGGACGATGTGGAAGGTGGTTTCGCGCGGCATGTTGGGGTAGGCGCCCTGGCGGGCGACGATGGTGAGGGTGCGGGTTGCGTCGGACCAGGTGAGGGTGGTGGTCGAGTGGGCGCCGCGCTCGTAGTCGTAGTTGTCGCCCTCGTCGTTATAGAGGGTGAAGGCACCGTCCGCGCCGGGATAGATGCGAAGCTCGATGGGGCCGTTGGGCTTTTCGTCGGCGTACTCCTCTTCCGGGCCGAGCGGCAGGATGGAGCCGGCGCGCACGTAGAGGGGAATGCGTTCCAGCGGCGCGGCGGCTTCGATGTGCCGGCCACCGGTGAGTTTTTCGCCAGTCCAGAAGTCGTACCAGGTGGTGTTCGCGGGAAGGTAGACGCGGCGGGTGGCGGCTCCGGCTTCGAGCACGGGATTGACCAGCAGCGCGGGGCCGAACATGAACTGGGTGGCGTCGTTCCAGGTGAGCGGATCGCTGCGGAAGTCCATGGGCAGCGGGCGCATGAGGGTGTAGTCCGCGCTTGAGACCTCCCATGCGAGCGAGTAGAGGTAGGGCATCATGCGATAGCGGAGTTTGTCGAAGTTGATGAGTGCGGGTTCGACGAGCGGGTAGGTCCACATCTCGTTGTGCGGGCGGTGGCCGTGGGAGCGGAAGACCGGGTTGAAGGTGCCGAACTGGAACCAGCGCAGGTAAAGCTCCTGGTACTCGGGCGTGTTGAGATCGAAGGTGGGCCAGTAGCCGCCGATGTCGGTAGTCCAGTAAGGCAGGCCGGAGAGTGCGTAGTTGAGGCCGCCGGCGACTTGGTGGGTGAGGCCCCAGAAGCTGGAGTAGACGTCGCCGGACCAGACCGTGCCGCCGACGCGCTGCGAGCCGAGGAACGCTGAGCGGGTGAGCAGGAAGACGCGCTTCTGGTCGGTGGTCTTGCGCCAGTTCTCCTGGATGCCTTGGTTGTGCAGCAGCGGGTAGACGTTGGTGTAGGTGGCGCCGTTGCCGATGGCGATGGTGCGCGAGGTGAGGATGGCGTCGCCGAGATGCGGGTAGTATTCCTCGGGCTCCGCGGAGTCGAGCCAGAAGGAGTCCCAGCCCTGAGCAAAGAGCTTGCCGGGCAGATTCTGCCAGTAGATATCGCGGGCGCGCGGGCTGCTGGCGTCGTAGACGTGGGCGTCGGCAAGGAGGAGGTGTTCGGCGTCGAGCTTTTTGTAGGTCTCGGAGGCGGGATCCATCATGCCCCAGGTGGAGATCATGGTGTGGAAGTGCTGGTCGTGCAGCTTCTGGAGGTCGGCGGGGACGTCGTGGTAGTTGGAGTTGAAGATGGGGTCGCCCTCATGCTGCCACCAGAACCAGTCCTGCACCATGGTGTCGATGGGGATGTGCTCGGCGCGGTAGCGGGTCGCGATGGTTTGGATCTCGTCGAGCGAAGTGTAGCGATCCTTGGACTGGATGAAGCCGTACGCCCAGCGCGGCAGCATGGGAGCGTGGCCGGTGAGGTTGCGGTAGTCGTGCAGGATCGCGTCGAACTCCGGGCCGTAGAGGACGAAGTAGTCGACGCCGTCGCCGCTGAGCGAGTCGAGCTTGAGTTCGAGCGGGAAGCGGTTGTCCATGGTGGTGAGGCTGGCGGAGTTCCACATAATGCCGTAGCCGTTGGTGGAGACGAGCATGGGGATGGCGATGTCAGTGTTGTTCTGGCCGAGTTCGACGGTGGCGCCGCGATAGTTGAAGAGGCCGCTCTGGTGCTGGCCGAGGCCGTAAATGGCTTCGGTCGGGTCGGGCGAGAAGCGGTCGGTGATGTGGTAGGTCTGCTGGCCGTTGAGGGTGACGGACGTGTACGTGCGCGGGACGGAACCGCCTTCGCGGAGGAAGTTCTTGCCGGTGAGCGTGGCGAAGGTGAGATTGCCGTGGTCGAGCGCGAGCGATACGGTGAGGACGGCGGTCTTCAGCATGGCGCTCCGCGCATTCTGCGTGAATTCGGAGCGCGCGCCCGGGCACGATTGTGCGGCGGGCAGGAGCCACGGCTGCGCGAGTTGCGCGTCGCCGCCGTTAGGATGCGTGACGACGTGGACGATGGTGTCGGCGCAGACAGTGACGCGCATCGTCTCCGCGCCGATGGTGGCCTCGAAGCCGGTTGCGGATTGGGTGACGCGGACGGGCGACGGAGTGGGGAACTGCTGGCCGGGCATCTGGGCGATAGCGTTGCTGGATACAGCGAAGGCCAGAGCAGCGAGAAAAGTGCGCGTCGAGAGCATGTACTTTTCTAGTCCGGTTGGATGGAAAATGCGAGGGCAAGGCCGGGAAAGAGGTTGTCAGTCACGCTTGTAGGTGCAAGGGCCGCCCTGGGTCCACGCCACCGTATCGTCGGTGAGGAACTTGAAACTGTTGGAGCGCACCTGCATGACCACGGCGACCAGATTGGGCTGCACTTTGTAGGTCACCGGAAGGGTGATCTCGCGCCCACCCATGGTGAGGGTTTGCGCGGTCTCAGTGAAGCGGTAGTGGCTGGGGCAGCCCGCGGCGCCGTATGCGCTGGAGGGAGTGGTCGAGGTCCAGTCGCCGATCAGTGGGTTTGCAGACTTACTCTTGCAGCCTGCGAGGATAGTCAGCAGCGCCAACGACGCAGCCAGTACACGTCGTTTCGTCTTCCGATGGAGGGAACAGGGGATGGATCGGTCGGGGTGCATATTGAATCGGACAAATTGAATCTAGGGCGTGTTCACACTACGGCTAATCTGTGTTAATGTTTGTGGATGGAGATCACGGAAGCGCAGTATGAGCGGATCAAGGATGCATTGCCGGTGCAGCGCGGCAACGTGCGTTTGAGCAACTTAC
>Ga0224555_1003920_pt1 | contig 14433 bp, 11 predicted proteins | sample 714S23034metaG_FD_180687 | JGI IMG/M metagenome (GOLD analysis project Ga0224555, IMG submission 180687) | Peat soil microbial communities from Stordalen Mire, Sweden - 717 S2 30-34 | ecosystem: Environmental > Terrestrial > Soil > Wetlands > Peat | place: Sweden: Norrbotten County, Stordalen...
CAATCTTGCTAGTGCGCTTCGCTCCAGGGTTCTTCTCCGATTCCCTTGAGATGGATGCAAAGTATGCACAAGCGGCGCGATCCGAGATCCAGGCGGAAAACAACCAGCAACAGTCCGTCATACCGATTGCGATTCGAGAGGCGAGAAGCTGGCTTAAGGGTGACTTCGGAGAGTCGCGCGAATATCATGTGCCGGTTGCGGAGTTGATCGGCCCACGCGTGCGTGTCTCGGCTTTGCTTCTGGGCCAGGGCATCTCTTGCGGGTGGCTGCTTGCGGTCTGCGCCGCATTGCCTATAAGCGGTCTGCGCCGGGGCGGGCTTCTGTGCGGTTTACCATTCACGGTTCTTCTGGCAATTCCAACGGCGGCCATGGCGACCGCCTGCATCCTTGCCGAAGCGGGTGGTCCTGTTCTCGTGCTTTCCCTCCTCATTGCCGCCAGGGAGTTCAAGTTTCTCCGCAACCTGTTGGAAGGCGCGTGGCGCTCTCCGCACCTCTTGCAGGGCAGGGCGCAGGGACTTTCGCCGCGGGCACTGGTGCGAATGCACATACTGCCAAACATAGCTCCGCAGCTGTGCGCTCTCGCCACACTGTCGATTGTGACTGCGCTAGGCGCGCTGGTTCCCATTGAGGTGATCTTCACAGTGCCGGGGGTGGGCCAGCTTGCGTGGTCTGCGGTGATGAATCGCGACCTTCCGGTGCTGGTTGCAATCAGTCTGCTGATGGCATCCGTCGTGGCCTTTGCGGGGATGCTCTCGACGCGCACTTTAACGTTGGAGGTGGAATGAAGAAGTGTTTGCCTGCCGCCGCGCTTTTGCTGCTCATCCTTGGTGGGGCGCTTGTGCTCCGGCTCGCGCCATACGACTATGCTTTTCAAGACCGCGATGCGACGATGGCTCCGTCCACGGCCCGGCATTGGACCGGGACCGACGAACTCGGCCGCGACCGCGCGGTTCGCGTCGCCGCGGCGCTTCTCATCGGATTGACGGGCGCCACCGTTGCGGCGGCAATCACAACCACGATCGCGGCCTGCTTCGGCCTGCTTGCGGCATTTAGCCCATCATCGATAGCGGCCATCCTCATGTTCGTGAGCGACATCTTTCTGTCTTTGCCCTGGCTCTTCCTGTTGATGATGGCGCGCTCCTTGTTGCCGCTGACCGCCTCGCCGCTCGAGACGGCTGTGGCAACCTTCCTGGTTCTCGCCGCCCTCGGCTGGCCGGCCTGCGCGCGGGCCATCTATCGCGGCGCGTCGGTGCTTCGTTCGGCCGAGTGGTTGATATACGGTCGCGCATGCGGCCTCAAGCCGCGACAACTTGTCCGTCTGCATATCCTGCCTCATCTGCGTCCACTGATTCTGCCGCAATTTCTCATTTGCGTGCCTGCGTTCGTCGTGGCAGAGGCCAACCTGGGCGCGCTCGGGCTTGGGGTTGGGGAGCCGATGCCGTCCTGGGGTGCGATGCTCCTGGAACTGGACAACTCCGCCCTGCTGGCGCAGTCCCATTGGGTGTATCTGCCGATTGCGCTGCTGGTGGCCGTTCTGCTGATTCTTGAATCCTTCGCCAGGGAGGGCGAAACCAATGCGTAGCCTGATGCATCCTTCGTTTGTGCTTGCCAGTCTTCTGGCGCTCCTTCCGGTTACTGCTGCATGTCAGGCTGCTCCGAGGCAGCCCCGGGAACTCGCCTGGGCAATTCACTACGACCCGAAGACCTTCGACCCGGCGAAGGTGGACGATGAGGCTTCGGAACTGGTGCGCTATCTTACGGGCGGTGTGCTCTTGAGGCTCAACCGTCAAACGCAACAGCCCGAGCCGCAGCTCGCCGAGAGCTTTCACGTCTCGCCTCAAGGCACGGCGATCGTCTTCAAGCTGCGCGACGGACTGCGTTTCTCAGACGGAACCGCGTTGACCTCGGCGGATGTCGCGTGGTCGCTGCGGAGGGTGCTGGCGCCTTCAACGCAGTCGGTGGTCGCGGAAGAGTTCATTTCGCCAAACGAAGTTACGATCGACACGCCGGATAAGCTCACGGTGAGGGTGCACCTCGCGAAACCCGTCGTTGGAGTAGGCAAGATCTTCGATGAGATCGCCATCGAGCCGGCCAATCGCCCCAGCGAAGGACGTGTAACCTCGGGGCCATTCACGGTGGCCGAGTACAAGCGTGGCCAATATGTGCGCCTGAGCCGTAATCCGAACTATTGGGACCACGACGCCGCCGGCGCGACCTTGCCTTACGCGGCTGGCGTCCGGCTCGATATCCAAAACAACCGTGAGGAGGAGATTTCCCTCTTCCTGCGCGGAGAGTACGACGTGATCGATCGCCTCTCTCCGGAGTATTTCGGCATTCTGGCTCAAAAATCGCCGCAGTCCGTTCACGATCTTGGCGCCTCGCTCAATACGGAGCAACTCTGGTTCAACCAGTCTTCGGGCGCGCCCTTGCCGGACTTCGAGAAAGCGTGGTTTCAGAATCGAGGCTTCCGCGTTGCGGTCTCCGAGGCGATCCATCGCGCCGACCTGGCCCGCATCGCGTACCAGGGCCATGCCACGCCGGCGTTCGGCTTCGTGTCACCGGCCAACAAGGTTTGGCACAACGACGATCTGAAGTATCCGCGCGAAGGCGTTGCGGATGCCAATCGGATGCTGGCCGCGTCGGGATTTCATCCGAGCGGCAATCGGCTTTACGACTCCGCGGGGCACCCTGTGAAGTTTTCCATTGTGACCAATTCCGGCAACGCGGCGCGGCAGAAGATGGCTTCGATGATCCAGCAGGACCTGGCCGCCATTGGTATGCAGGTTACGATCGTGGCTCTCGATTTCCCGGCGCTGATTGAGCGGTTGCTGCACAAGCAGGACTATGAGGCATGTCTATTGGGATACATGAATGCCGAGCCGGATCCGAGCTCGATGATGAATCTGTTGCTGAGTTCCGCGCCGAACAATGGATGGAATCCATCGCAAAAGACTCCAGCAACGGCATGGGAAGCGGAGATCGATAAGAACATGCGGCTTCAGGCAGGCAGTGGTTCTCAGCAGGCCCGCAAGCTGGCCGTGGATCGAGTACAACAAATCGTGGCCGACCAGCAGCCGCTCATTTACCTGGTCTATCCGAATGTGCTCGAGGCCGTCTCGCCGCAATTGCACGGTGTCCAACCGTCGATTCTCTCGCCAGGCCCGGTGTGGAAGATTGCGTCCCTCCGCCGCCAGGGGGGCGCGCGATGAGCGTGCCGCTGATGCAGGTGCGCTTGCGGGCGGACTATGGAAGGCGGTGCGTCCTCAACGATGTGCGGTTCGATCTTCGCGCCGGGGAGGCGCTGGGGATGGTTGGCACCAGCGGCGCCGGAAAAACCACGCTGGTCATGGCGCTGCTTGGTCTGCTTCCGTGGCGCGGAGGCAACGCTTCAGGAGAAGTTCTCATCGATGGAAGCAATCTGCTCACTATGCGCGCCCGCGAAGCGCGTCAGATCCGCGGGAACAAGATCGCTCTTGTTCCGCAAAGTCCCATGACCGCGCTCAACGCGGCCGTTTCTTTGCGATCCCATTTTGAGGAAGCCTGGCGCGCCCACGAATCGACGGGACGGAAAGCGCTGGAATCGCGCCTGCACCAACTGATGCACGAGGTGCAACTGCCCACCGGTGACGTTGGCTTTCTCGGCAGAAAGCCCGGCCAAATCAGTGTTGGGCAAGCGCAGAGAGTGTTGATTGCATTGGCCCTTTTGCATCGTCCCTCGATTCTGATAGCCGACGAGCCGACCAGCGCCCTGGATCCGGTTACTCAGGCTGAGATTGTAAGGCTGTTGAGGGATTTGAACCGCCGTACCGGAACCGCGCTGCTCTACATCTCTCACGATCTGGTGTCGGTCTTGCAGTTGTGCGACAGGCTCGCCGTGCTCGACTCGGGCGTGATCGCCGAGTGCGTGCAGGTGGCGCAGATCGGGCAGGCACAGCATCCCGCGACTCTTTCCCTGCTCCATTCTCTTCCTGTGCCGGTACGAGATCTGCTGTCTCATTTCAGCTCAAAATCGAGTGAGCCTGGTCCAGGCGAAGGATCACGAGCTTGGGCACCCGGAGTCGTCGCTCAAGAACCGATGGAGGAGACTCCGGCGGTTACAACTGTCTGATTCCGGGAATCGTTGCCATGAAGCCGGAGGTAACGTACACCAAACTACACTAAAGATTAAAAAGTACTCAAATCGGTAATATAAGGATTCTCATTTCTTACCTTCGTAATATGAAGATTCTTCCCTTCGCTCCGAAAACCTCCTTGTGTGGCAGCGCCAGCATAAGAAATCTCTAAAAATCTGGGGTGGCGCAAAAGGAGAAGAAAAAATGAAATCCAAGCAAACCTGGAGCGCTATGCGGGGAACAATCCTGACAATGTGCGCATTGACGTTGAGCGCCAGCCTGGCATTTGCCGGCTCAAACAAGATCTCGAAAGACCAGACAGGGAAGACTTCCGGCCAGGTCGATGTGATTGTGCAGTTCAAGCAAGCGCCCACCGCATATCACCACGAAAAGGTGTTGAGCCGGGGCGGCAAAATCAAGCGGGAGCTCGGCCGCTTCAAGGGCGGCGCTTACACCATGCCGGCCTCGGCACTGGAAGATCTGGCTAACGATCCCGACGTCGTATACATCACACCGGATCGTCCGCTGAGCGGGGCGAGCACAAGCTCATCGGCCTGGACCCTCGACTACCATAGCGAGACGATCAACACCTCGGCAGCCACGGCAGTGGGCCTGGATGGCACCGGCATCGGCGTGGCGATAATCGACAGCGGAGTCGCCAACGTCCCTGACCTGACCCGCAGCAACGTCGTATTCAGTCAAGACTTCACAGGCGACAAGGTGAACGGGGCCGCCGACCAGTATGGCCACGGCACCCATGTAGCCGGCATCATTGCGGGAAACGGGAATGCTTCCACCGGACCGAACGACTTCTACACGTTCAAAGGCATTGCCCCGAACGTGAGCATCGTCAACCTTCGGGTGCTCGATGCGAACGGCAACGGTACGGTAAGTAACGTAATTGCGGCCATTCAGCAGGCCATCGCATTGAAGAGCACGTACGACATCAAGGTCATTAACCTTTCGCTCGGCGGCCCGGTTTGGGAAAGCTACACGGTCGACCCACTTTGCCAGGCAGTGGAACAGGCATGGCAGTCGGGCATTACCGTGGTGGTTGCGGCGGGCAATTATGGCCGCGACAACGATGCGGGCAACAATGGCTACGGCACCATCACCTCTCCGGGGAACGACCCGTATGTCATTACAGTGGGCGCGATGAATACCATGGGCACACCGGATCGCACGGACGATGTCATTGCGAGTTACAGTTCCAAGGGGCCGTCGCTCACCGACAACGTGATCAAACCCGATCTTGTGGCTCCGGGCAACCTCATCGTCTCCCTGTACACTCCAGCGGACACGCTGAATCAGGAGAACGCGGGCAATGAGGCGCCCACGTCTCTTTACCAGACCAACGGCACCAGCGCCTCTTCCGGCACCTACTTCATCCTGAGCGGGACCAGCATGGCCACGCCCATGGTCAGCGGGGCTACAGCCCTGCTGCTGCAACAAAACCCCGCCATGACGCCCGATCAGGTCAAAGCGCGGCTGATGCTGACCGCTTTCAAGGACCTGCAGCAATACGCAACAATCACCGATCCTACCACCGGCCAGACTTTTAACGAGCAGGCCGACATCTTTACGGTTGGCGCAGGCTATCTGGACATCCAGGCTGCGTTGGCGAACACCGACCTGGCCCCGCCGACACTGGGCAGCGCGTTATCACCTTTTGTAGGAATAGACGCTAACGGAGATGCCGTTCTGGTGGTGGACGGCCCCTCGGGGTGAAGTGGCACCTTTCCACATTTCGCTGATGGTTTGCTGAATGCACTTGGGGGGCGGGACTTCGATCGTTCTGCAGTGCCCAGATGAAACAGAGTTAATTCCACTAAGGTTTGCCAGGATGGAGCTTTCCGTGCCAATTCGAGCAAAAGTATTCATTGTCATTACTACAGTGTCTGGAGCCGGGATGCTCATGACATTCCTCCTGCACTGGCACTCCGACAGTCTGTTGAAGTTCGCGTGCTACCTCTTGATCGCGGTTTGGGCCTCCACGCTGAAGGTGAAGTTACCCGGCATCGACAGCACTATGTCAGTGAACTTCCTCTTCGTCCTCCTCAGCGTTCTGGAACTCTCGCTGGCGGAGACGCTGGTGATTGGTTGTGCCGCGGCGTTGCTACAGAGCTTCTGGAAAGCAAGCCGCCGGCCGCGAGCGGTGCAATTGGTCTTCAACATCGTTGGCCATCAGCCCATCGCCATCTGCTCTACTTACTTTGCCTATCACATGTCGGCGGGGGTTCTCAAGAACAGCATCCCTCTGTTGCTGCTGGTGACCGGCTGTACTTACTTTGTATGCAACACCGTGCCAGTCGCCATCGTGATCGCGCTGGTGGAAAAACGCTCACTCCGCGGGATGTGGTCGGAAACGTACTTCTGGACCCTTCCCTACACCCTGGCCGGCACCGCTTTGGTGGGCGGTATCAGCTTCTTCAATCGCTATATCGGCTGGCAGAATGCGCTCCTGATTGTGCCCGTAATGTACGGGATTCACAGGTCCTATGACCTCTACCTGGCGCGCCTGGACGACCAAAAGAAACGCGTCGCGATCGAAGAGTTGCAAGTAGCAGCCGAAAAACACCATGTCGAACAGGTTTGCGCGCTCCATCTGCGCACGATCGAAGGCCTGGCTCTGGCCATCGACGCCAAAGATCATACGACCCATCAACATCTGCATCGCGTGCGCACGTATGCCCTCGAAATTGCAAAGGAACTCGGCCTGAGCAAAGAAGACACGGATGCTCTTCGAGCCGCGGCTCTTCTGCACGACATCGGCAAGCTGGCTGTGCCCGATCACATCATCAACAAACCCGGCCGGCTGACTCCGGAAGAGTTCGAGAAGATGAAGATTCATCCGGTAGTCGGCGCGGACATCCTGGAAAAGGTTGCCTTTCCCTATCCGGTGGCGCCGATCGTCAGGGCGCATCACGAAAAATGGAATGGCATGGGCTATCCGGATGGGCTCAAGGGAGAAGATATCCCCATCGGCGCGCGTATCTTTGGTGCTGTGGACTGTTTGGACGCGGTAGCCTCGGATCGCCAATACCGCAAAGCGTTGCCCCTGGATCAAGCGATCCAGCTGGTTGTGGAGGAGGCAGGCATATCCTATGATCCCAAAGTGGTCGAGATTCTTGCGCGCCGTTTCCGCGAATTGGAAGCCACTGCGGTCCTCGGTCTGGAAAATGCCAAGAAAGATTCATACAGCTTCACCGGCAGGGTGGAGCGGGGCGAAAAGCCGGGCGCCGGGTTTGAAGCCGACCTCAACCGTCGCCGCGGCAGCCAGGCAGACTTCCTCTCTTGCATCGCATCCGCCCGTCAAGAGGCGCACACGTTGTTCGAACTGAGCCAGGACCTGGGCAACTCCCTGAGCCTGGACGAGACTCTCTCCCTGGTTGCGATGAGGCTTCGCAAGCTGGTGCCGTACGATTCCATTGTCGCCTACATCCGAAAGGGCGATCTCCTGGTGCCCGAATTCGTCAGCGGAGACAACTATCGGCTTCTGTCGTCGCTGGAAATCCCGGTGGGGACAGGTCTCTGCGGCTGGGTCGCGCAGAACTCGATCCCCATCGTCAATGGGAATCCCGCGGTTGAGCGGGGATTCGTGAGTGACCCGAGGAAGGCAGTGGAACTCCGCTCCGCCCTGGCCGTGCCCCTCGAAGGTGTCACCGGGCCGGTAGGCGTATTGGCGCTCTATCAGGCCGAGGCGGATGCGTTCACCAGCGACCACCTGCGCATTCTGCAGGTCATTACTTCCAAGGTTGCCCTTTTCATCGAGAATGCATTGAAGTATCGCCAAGCGGAGAACTCGGCCACCATCGACTACCTTACGGGGTTGGAGAATGCAAGGGGTTTGTCTTTGCATTTGGAACAGGAGATTGCGCGTTGTAAGCGGGAGCATGCGACCGTCGCAGTTACCGTGTGCGACTTAAATGGATTCAAAAACATCAATGATCGCTATGGTCACCTGGCCGGAGACAAAGTGCTCAAACTTTTCGCCAACTTGATGCGCGAGGTGTGCCGCGAATACGACTACGTGGCGCGAATGGGCGGCGATGAGTTTGTAATCGTCGCGCCCAACATGTCGCCGGCTTCGGTCAGCGAAAGGTCAATCCTTCTCAGTGCCCTGGCGCAAGAGGCTGGCCGCGAAGTGTGTGGCAAAGATCTCTTGTCCCTGAGCCTGGGGGCGGCTTTCTACCCGCAAGATGGGGCGGACTCCGAGCAACTCCTGGCCGAAGGCGACAGAAGAATGTATACGGCGAAAAAACTTCACTACGAACGCCGCGAAACGATGACGCCTAACCTTGCCCAGCATGCCAATTTAGCATCCGTGAATTGAGACACGGCGCCGATAGGACCATATCGAGGAAAGCCACAGGTGACAGGTGAATTGGGCTGCATGGGGCCTTATTTCAACAACTGCAGGCTGACGTGTTGACGCCTGAAGCACTTGAGCGAGTCAGCGAAAGGGATATCGGGTCTTATATCGTCTTGCCAGCGCCAAAGAATCGGAAAAGAAGTGACTCTTCGACTTCCTGCGTGGAATCTTCCAAAGCGAAGCCCAATTGACACAGGATACAGGGCAATTGAAGGAAGCCATCGGCCGTGGATACTGCACGCTGAGTGAGTGGAAGCCTTTTCTGCCATCGAGAGAAATCGTCGATATAAAATGGCCGTCGCAAGCTGTTCAAATGCGATTCCGTGAAACAGTCGCATTGATTCCCGGAAAATTGGCGATGCTTCGGGGATACTTTACGTAGCGTCTTCAACCGGTAGCATTGCGAACTCCCGACTTTCGGACCCGAAGTAGCGCTTGCGCATCCAGAAGGCGACATTCACGAGCCCGATGAGCGCCGGCACTTCAATGAGCGGACCGACAACGCCAACAAATGCCTCGCCGGAATTCAGGCCGAAGACGGCCACGGATACGGCAATTGCCAGTTCGAAGTTGTTGCCAGCAGCAGTAAACGAAAGGGTTGCTGATTGAGCGTAGTTTGCACCGAGTCGCTTGCCCATCCAGAAGCTGACCAGGAACATGATGAGGAAGTAGACGACCAGCGGAAGTGCAATGCGAAGTACATCGAGTGGCAGCCGCACGATCAGGTCGCCCTTGAGGGAGAACATCACGAGGATCGTAAAGAGCAGGGCAACCAGCGTGAGCGGGCTGATGCGGGGAATGAAGCGCGTCCGGTACCACTCTTCGCTCTTGATCCCAATGAGAGCGAAGCGTGTAATGAACCCGGAAGCGAATGGGATACCAAGATAGATGCCGACACTCTTCGCAATTTGGACGATGCCTACATCGACAACGCTGCCCTGAAGGCCGAACCACTTTGGGAGCACTGTGATGAAGACCCAGGCGTAGACGCTATAGAAGAGCACCTGGAAAATGCTGTTGATGGCGACAAGTCCGGCAGCGTAATCCGCGTCGCCATTCGCCAACTCATTCCACACCAAGACCATTGCTATACAGCGAGCGATACCGATCAGGATGAGCCCGCGCATGTAGGTCGGCTCGCCACGAAGGAACACAATGGCAAGGCTGAACATGAGTGCCGGTCCAATGAGCCAGTTCTGGACCAGGGAGAGTCCAAGAACCCGCTTGTTGCGGAAGACATCGCCCAGCTTCTCATATCGGACTTTTGCCAGCGGCGGGAACATCATGATGATTAGTCCGATGGCAATTGGGATATTCGTTGTTCCACTCTGAAAGCGCTCGACAAACCCTGCTGAGCCTGGGACAAAGTGGCCGATGGATACTCCAATGGCCATTGCGAGAAATATCCAGAGAGTCAGGTAGCGGTCGAAGAACGAGAGTTTCTTTCGATGCAGTGGAGCGCAGATCTGGCCTTGCGTATAGGGTGTGCTGGCCATGTTCACTTGACCTCCGCCGCGCTTGGGCAGCAGACCGGAATTGGTAAGGGCGCGCCTTGAAGAGCAGTGAACTTCGCGGGACTGCAGCAAGCCTTTGAAAGACGCGCCCGGTCCGACTGCATCGCTCGCTCCTCCTTCAGCCACGCGAGCGTTTGGCGCAGGATCTGGGACGCACCGATGTTCGGCGGCATGACGATCCGATAATGCATCCACTTGCCGTCGCGCCTCGCCTCAACGATCCCGGCGCGGCGCAGATAGGCCAGGTGCCGGGAAATCTTCGGTTGGCCCTGCTCCAGAATCTCCACAAAGTAGCAGACGCAAATCTCCTGCTCTCCCATGAGGTTAAGGAGGCGGAGTCGCGTGGTGTCGCCGAGGGCCTGAAAGAAACGTTCGATGTTAAAGGTTGATGTTTTTCCCGCCATACCCTACTTATACGCCTTGACGAATGTGTTCGCAAGGGATATATTTGGTTTTGCGAATATATCACCCTATTGTGTTTTTGAGGAGAGTGTCATGGCAGAACAGATTTTGGAATCGGTCAAATCGAAGTATGGAGCGGTGGCGGAAAGCTCTTTGTCCAACGATCACGCAGGGGTTAAGGCCGTAGCGGAGGCCTTTGGCTACAGCCCTGAAGAACTCACCTCCATCCCGGCGGGAGCCAACATGGGCTTGTCTTGCGGCAATCCCACGGCAACGGCTCACATTAGACCCGGTGAGGTCGTGGTCGATCTCGGCTCCGGCGGTGGTCTCGACGTATTTTTGGCAGCGAAGATGGTTGGGCCGGAAGGCCGCGCGATCGGCATCGATATGACGCCAGCGATGATTGAACGCGCCCGAGCGAATGCCATGTCCGGCGGTTATCAAAACGTGGAGTTCTACCAATCGACCATCGATAAAATTCCGCTTCCTGTCGCCTCGGTAGATTGCGTCATCTCCAACTGCGTTATCAATCTCGCGCCGGACAAACCCGCAGTCTTCCGCGAGATCGCACGCGTGCTCAAGCCGGGTGGCCGCCTCGCGCTAAGCGACATCGCGTTGAAGCACGAACTGCCGGAGGCGGTTGCAAAGAGTGTTGCCGCTTACGTCGGGTGCATCGCTGGGGCAATCAAAATTGAGGACTACAGAGCAGGCCTGCTCGCAGCGGGGTTCTCCTCGGTCCAGATCGTCGATAGCGGCGCCAACCTCAACGCCTACGCCAAGGTTGAAAATCAATCGGGCTGCTGCTCACCTTCAATGTCCGCAGATAACGTCCAGGAGGCAACAAGCTGCTGCTCTCCTGCTCCCATCGCATCACCTTCACTTCATGAAGAACTGACGACGCTTCTCTCGCAGTATGACGTCAATGCAGCCGCAGCAAGCGTCAAGATTTATGCGATTAAGCCGGGCGGCCCGGTAGCGCAACCGTGCTGCGGTCCAAACTGCTGCTCCTAGAAGCTAGTTTTCACCGGAATTCAAAAGGAAGCCCATGCCACACTTCAACGTGTTATTCCTCTGCACCGGCAATTCCGCCCGCTCCATCATGGCTGAGGCAATCATGAACCGGCGCGGCGCGCCGAACTTCACTGCATTCAGTGCCGGGAGCCAGCCTGCTGGCGTCGTCAGGCCTGAGGCTCTGAAGATGATTCAGTCTGCAGGTCTCGGCACCGAGGGGCTTAGAAGCAAATCCTGGGAAGAGTTTTCGAAGCCTGGCTCTTTCCATCTCGACTTCGTCTTTACAGTCTGCGATAACGCGGCAAAAGAGACTTGCCCAATTTGGCCTGGACAACCCATGAGCGCCCATTGGGGTGTGCCAGAACCCGTGCTTCTAGCCCCTGGAACACCGGAATCTGCTCGAGCCTTTAGTCAGGCTTTCCAAATTCTCGAACGGCGGATATCGCTATTCTTGTGCCTTCCTTGGGAGAGCATCAGCAAAATTGCACTTCAGAGGGAAATCGAAGACATCGGAAAGCGATAGAATCCACGCTTCCGGTTCCAAATGGCTCGCATCCTGAGATTGCCGAAAGGCCCTGGCAATATGGGCTCACAGTTGTAGTTGCTAAAAGAGGTTGAATGACGCGAATTGGCATCAATGGATTTGGGAGGATGGGGCGGCTTGCGTTTCGTGCTGCGTGGGGACGAGACGATTTGTCCATCGTGCACATCAATGAGATCAAGGGTGGCCCGGGCACAGCCGTGCACCTGCTGGAATTCGATAGTGTGCACGGAAAATGGCCGAAACAGATGGAAGCAAGCGACGTCAGCATTTCGGTCGAGGGCTCTGAAATTGCCTTCACTGACAAAGATCAGCCCGGCGATGTTCCGTGGGAGACCTCCAGCGTCGATATAGTGCTGGAATGCAGCGGGAAGATGCTCACGCCGGAAGCTCTGAATCCATACTTTGCGCGTGGCGTCAGGAAGGTTATTGTGGCTGCGCCGGTCAAGCAGCAGGCCCTCAACATCGTGATGGGAGTAAATGACCATCTCTACGACCCCAACGTCCACAATATTGTCACTGCGGCTTCTTGCACGACCAATTGTCTCGCTCCGGTAATCAAAGTGATTCATGAGGGCATCGGGATTCGTCATGGCCTCATCACCACGATTCATGACGTGACCAACACGCAAACGATGGTCGATGCTCCGCACAAAGATCTTCGCCGCGCACGCTCTGCTCTCACATCACTTATCCCAACCACGACTGGCTCGGCAACCGCGATCACTCTCATCTACCCCGAACTCAAGGGAAAGCTCAACGGTGTCGCAGTGCGAGTTCCGCTGCTCAACGCCTCGCTCACGGATTGCGTCTTCGAGGTAGAGCGCGCGACGACTGTTGAAGAGGTGAACGCACTGCTCAAGCGTGCCGCCGAATCTGAACTTAGCGGAATACTTGGCTATGAAACCAGACCTCTTGTTTCGGTCGATTTTCTCAACGATCCGCGCTCCTCCATTATCGATGCTCTGTCAACGATGGTCATCGACGGTACTCAGGTCAAGATTCTGGCGTGGTATGACAATGAATGGGGCTATCTGAATCGCATGACCGAACTCGCGGCGAAGATCGCAAATTCGCTTCCAGCAAGGGCTTGAAAGGTTCTCAATCTTGAATGGCATGCGCAGCTACGCTCTGGTAACAGGCGCTTACTGGGGCTTTACGCTCACAGACGGCGCGTTGCGGATGCTCGTCGTTCTGCATTTCTATAGGCTCGGATATAGCGACATCACCATCGCATTCTTGTTTCTGTTCTACGAGTTCTTCGGTATCGTCACGAATCTGCTTGGAGGCTGGATCGCATCGCGGTCCGGCCTCAAGACCACGCTCTACGGCGGCCTCGCGCTTCAGATTGGCGCTCTGCTCATGCTCGCGGCATTGCAGCCTTCTTGGGCGCGCATTCTGTCCGTCACTTACGTGATGGCAGCCCAGGCACTGTCAGGCATCGCCAAAGACTTGACGAAAATGAGCGCGAAAAGCGCCATCAAGGTGGTCGTGCCGGAGGGGGCCGACGGCGCGCTCTTCAAATGGGTTTCCCGGCTCACTGGTTCAAAGAACGCCCTCAAAGGAGCGGGCTTTTTTGTCGGCAGCGTTTTGCTCGCGTCCCTTGGCTTCATCGGAGCACTCATTGCGATGGCTGCAGGGCTGGTTGCGGTGCTTCTCGGCACTGTTGTTGCTTTGCCATCGGACCTCGGTCGCTCGAAGAAAAAAGTAACGTTTTCGGCACTCTTTTCCAAAAGCCCGGCTATAAATTGGCTATCTGCGGCGAGACTCTTCCTCTTTGGAGCGCGTGATGTTTGGTTTGTGGTGGGCCTGCCCGTGTTCCTATCGCAGCTTGGCTGGACCTTTGCAGGAGTCGGCAGCTTTATCGCCCTCTGGTTTATCGGCTACGGCATCATTCAGGCCTTCGTCCCAGATATTCTTCGATCAATAGGACAAGAGAAGGTGGACGGACCGGCAGCGCAGCATTGGGCCTTCATTCTGCTCGTTATTCCACTCGGCCTGATTGGAGCCCTTCGCGCAGGCCTCGCCCCAAGTGCCTCCCTCATGATCGGGCTTGCCGCATTTGCCGTAGTGTTCGCCATCAACTCTGCGGTACATTCGTATCTGGTGCTTGCTTATACGGACGAAGATAGCGTCGCGCTCAACGTCGGCTTTTACTATATGGCGAACGCGGGAGGCCGGCTTCTGGGAACGATGCTTTCCGGGGTCATCTTCGAATGGGCGAGCTTTCAAGGCTGTCTTTGGGGTTCCGCAGCAATGGTCCTTCTAGCCGCTATCATTTCACTCAAATTGCCGCGCGGCAATCCCGTTAAGCTTGATGTCGCTGTGGAAGGTGCCGAGTAAGATCACGCGACTAACCATCGTAAAATAGATTGTTTGTTAAGGGAGGATCAGCCACGGAATTTGCTTATGAGGAGTTTATGGGAATTGCCGAAGATCGATGTAGCTTATAACTCAGAGTGAAAAAGGCTTGCAGTCGCA
>Ga0224555_1003922_pt1 | contig 14427 bp, 6 predicted proteins | sample 714S23034metaG_FD_180687 | JGI IMG/M metagenome (GOLD analysis project Ga0224555, IMG submission 180687) | Peat soil microbial communities from Stordalen Mire, Sweden - 717 S2 30-34 | ecosystem: Environmental > Terrestrial > Soil > Wetlands > Peat | place: Sweden: Norrbotten County, Stordalen...
GCAACTGAGACGATTGAGTGCCCGGTTTAAACTCCCCGCGGATGTCTTCCTCGCTCGGGAACGCAGGGAGCGCGCAATTCCGAGGCCGGCAGTGCGGTCCGTGAAAGCGTTTGCGAGAGGGGCCGCCGGATAAAGCTTGTTATGGAACTGGTTCCAGTTTCACCTTATGGCGTATCTCACCTTATGCGTCAACCCACAATTTATGTGGGTTTACGCATAAGGCTGAAGTTGCCCGCTCTATCTTTCAATAACTTACCGGATAGCGTACCCCATAAGGCTGAAGTTCCACCGGATATTTACGCATAAGGCTGAAGTTCCACCAAAGTGCCGGATATCACCGAGAGAATTGTCCCGTAAATGATTGAAAGTAAAATTGATATGACTTCTATCGGTCGGACCCTCAATGGTCTAGAATGATGTGCTTTGCAACCCTTTTTGTCGTCGAAGCCTACCGGCTCGACAGCCATCAGCCAGAAGCTTTGGTCCAGTAACTGTAAGCTGGGTCGGGCCTGCAAACACCGTGTAGCCACAATGAATAGGAGCCTCAGCAGGTGGAGCTTCAAGTCAGTTTGACACGGAAAGAGCAGGCTAAACAGGCTACTCTTTACCTGACTGATTCAAAAGCAGATCGCTATTTTGGCGAGGCGCAGGTTGGGAAACAGCGCACCCTAGCGCAAACCTCAGCCCTCAAATCAGGCGCGCCCCTCGGTGTCACGACCAAACTTCAAAACCTGTGTGGCAGAAGAGCGGACTTACGCTAGTAGGGTGTTCCGCCTGCATAGTCGCTGGCCATGGTGGCATTCAGAAGCTGGACGCTGGCTGGATCCGCGATATACACGCCAAGCTCACGGTTTTCCGTCATGGAAGCGTTCGAGTAGTTGATTGATCCCATGTAGACATTCTGGGTGCTTAGACCATAGTCGGCGACCACGGCCTTGGCGTGGATGTAGAAGCCGTTGGGGTTGTTATAGGTGCTGAGCTTGCATCCTGCCGTCTTCAGGGCGCTGAAGTTGGAAACGTAAGAGCTGCTGTACTCCATGGCGATGTGCACGGTGACTCCGCGCGTGCAGGCGGCTACAAGCGCGCTGACGATGTTGCTGGCCCCCATCTCTTCGTTTTCAACCTGCAGCGTCTTGGTGGCGCCGTTGATGATTGCGAGCATATCGGCCTGCGCAGTTGTGGGGCTCCAGATGAGGTCATCGCCGGCACCCGGCTGATAGCTAAAGTCGCTCGCCCCGGCAACTCCGGAACTGGGGGTTCCGGCGGCGTAGTCGGCGTTGAAGCTGGCCTGGATGGCAGCGATGTCGACAGGATCGTTTTCCAGCAGCGCAAAGTCACGCGTGGTGGAGTAGTACTGAGATTGCAGGTTGAGCGACATGATGGCAACCTGCGTGCCGTCGAGGATGATGCTCTTCTGGTGCGACGCCTGGAAGGCCCTGTTGGCCCATACAGCACTACAGTTGGTAGCGGTGTTCAACAGGTTGTACGCCGAGGTGTTGCCGCTTTTTTCCAAATTCTGGTCGAGGATGACACGGACCTTCACCCCACGGCCGCAGGCTGCGACGAGATCGTTGGAGAAGGTGGTGTCCTCCAGCGCGTACATCGTCATGTCGATGGTGTGCTGCGCACTGTTGACGAGCGCGTAGAGCGGCGTCACGAGGTTGTCGGACTCCGGGAAGGCATATAGCGTATACGTCAACTGCGGTGTCGCGTTGGAGGTAATAGGCAGCGCCCAACTCGCGGGCGCGCTGGAGAGCGTGGAGGTAAACGGTGGTTGTGTGGGGACCAGAGCGTAGAGCTGGGGGACATTGACTGTCGGCTGCTTGAGGATATTGAGGATGGCTCCAACTGTATCGGTCGGGGCCGCGCTGCCGGAGATTGTGGCAAAACCGAAGAGCTGGCCGCAGGTGCTGGGGTCTCCGGCTATGCCGCCGGCAGAGTTCACACAACTCGCGACGATGTCGGCGAGCGTCTGGAGGGCGCTGCTCGAAGCGGAGAAGAAGGTTGGCAAGGTCTGGCCCGGAACCGTACCACTGGATGCGTTGGCATATTCATTCGCGGTAAGCAACGCAGTTTGCAACTGGGGGACGTCGCCGCTGCCCGAGCCGACGCTTGAGTACGAGTTCATGTAGTTCGAGAGCGCGGCGACTGCGCCAACCGTTGTCAGTTCGTTCATCACGATGTAGGTGGATGAGGACAGGTCGCCGCATGGCCCGAGAACGGCCATCAGCGACAGGGCGGCGTTGCTGGTCCCGCTGGTCAAGCCCGGATTCCCGCCCGTGGCGACAAGATAGACCTCTGTGGTCGCGGTCGGACAGGTATAGTCCCCGGTGATGGTGAAGGACCCAGCGGGCAGACCGTTATTGGAGTTGCCTGCGTTGGCGTTGCTGTTGCCCAATCCGCTGCCGTCGCTGGTGGTCAAAGTTGCGGAGATCAAGCGTGCCGCCGCCAAACCGTCGCCTGTCGTTCCAACCGAATACAGTTGGATCAAACTGCCGCTCACGGGATTCTGGCCGCCGAAAACGGCGCCGGTGACACCGGGCTCCAGGAGTGGCGCGGCAAACTCCGCCCTCTGGCAGCCAGTCAAAGCGACCGGCGCCAGCATAAGCGCAAGAGCGGACGTAATCCGGACCGCGTTGAGTGTGGAAAAGGCGCGACAAACCACTTTTACACAAGGTAACGAACGGGCGACGCCGAGGGGGTCGAGGGGGTACGTTTTGGGAGCCATCTTGAATAAGGATATGGCAACGGAAGAGAAACTGCTAAATTCTTTGGGCCAATAAAGAAGCGGTCACCGTCCCGCATCGATCGTTGGAGACCGCCCGCAGCGCCAATGACAGTTTGCGGGCACCGTGCAGGGCACTGCGCAGCTCTAAAATCATTTTTCTCGATTCTTGATCATAAACACAGCTCTCTTCAGGTATGATTTCTGCAAATCAACCACGGCTCCTATTGGGCACCCATATCCTTGTGGCACTCCAGTCGAGCCACCACCCCTGGAGGGTTCCTATGCTACATTGTGTTTCGTCTCTGGTGCAACGAACTGCGCTGCTTTGTGCGACGGCCGTGCCGTTAGCTTTGTTGAGCGGCTGCTCCATGACGTCGACCGCAACGCCGGACAACTCCCTCGATTCATCCGCGGGAATTTCCGGCATCGTGCATGGTGGACGCCAGCCGATCGTCGATGCCACGGTAACCCTGTGGGCGGCAGGAAATGCCGGCTATGGCAGCGCCGCCACCGCGCTGGGAACCACAACAACGGATTCGAACGGCAACTTCTCCTTCCACACCGGCACTGGCGCCACCTATAGCTGCCCAAGCGTCAGTTCCAGCACCGAAAGCCAATACATCTACATCACGAGTTCGGGAGGTCAGCCAACTCCCAGTGTGACCAACACCTCCGCTGCGCTGATGCTCGCGCTGGGCAACTGCTCGACTGTGCTTGCGGCAAATCCCTCGGTCGTCGTCAACGAAGTCACGACCGTCGCCAGCATGTTTGCGCTGCAGCAGTTCTTCTCGCCCAGCGGAAGCGGTATGGGCAACTTCGGGACCAGTGCGACGAACACTACCGGACTCGCAAATGCGTTTGCCACGGTCAACAATCTGATCGCTGCTTCTTCCGGCACGGCGAACCTAAGCAGCACCGCAACCGGAACCGTCGCCGGTTATGCCACGAATCCTGTCGTTACCATCACGCCGGAGTACATGAAGATCAATACAATGGCAAACGCGCTCGCCGCTTGCGTGAACACGAACGGTGGGGCACCCTGCCCGACTCTCTTCAGCGACGTCAACTCGACCGCCGCGCTTGACACGCTGCAGGCCGCCTATTATCTGGCAAAGAACCCGACGAGCACAGTAAGCGGCACGAGCAACATTACGGCCATCTTCAACCTCGCGGTTGCTAACTCGCCCTTCCAGACCAGCCTCTCGGTCGCGCCCACGGACTGGACCGTCGGCGTTACCTATGGCAGCGAAAGCAGCCAGACGGTCGCGGCAACAGCCGTCTATCTGCTCACCGAGCCCGAGTATGTTGCCATCGACTCCAACGACAACCTCTGGTTCGCGAGCTTCAAGACTACCTCCTTGACCACTGCCGGCAATAGCGTCACTGAACTCAGCGCACTCGGGGTACCACTCAATCAGGTGATGACCGCCGTGGGCAACATTGCCGGCCCCAGAAATCTGGTAATCGACCCGAGTAACAACGTCTGGGTCGGCAGCTATGGCACTACAGCCAACAGCTTTGGAAAGCAGCTTACTGAGTACACCGCATCTGGTGGTCTGACGAATATCTTCACCATCGGGTCAGGCGAGGACGGCCTTGCCAGCGACACCGCGGGCAACATCTTTATCGCGACAAGTTCCGGAACAGGAGGCTCTGCCGATCTCGAGTATCTCCCCGCAGGGTCTTCCAACGGCACCAGCTCGACGCAGCTCGCCACCGCGATCTCGGCTGGCACGTACTCCTCGCTTGCTATCGACAGCTACCACGATCTGTGGCTCTCGAATAACGCGAGCACGGCGACAACGCAGTTCATCTGCTCGTTGACCGGCACGCCCAGCTGCTCCGGGACCACTACCGCCGCTGGCGGCCAGACTGGCTCTCAGTCGGTCTCAATTGACCACAGCAACAACATCTGGGTTGGTAACTACAGCACAACTGCCGGAAACGTTTCCGTCATCGCGGCCACCAACAACTCCACTATTACTTCGACGGTCGGCCCGTACAGCGGCGGCGGCATGTTGAACCCGACGCGCAGCATCACTGACGGCCTTGGCAATTACTGGGTCACCAACTACGCGAGCAATGCAGGCTCAGTCTCTGAGCTAACCTCAGCTGGCGTGCCGATCAGCCCATCGGCCACGACAACGCCTGCCTTCGTGGGCGGCTTCGCCCATACTTACGCAGGGGTTGAAGGCATCGCCATCGACGCTTCCGGCAATGTTTGGATCGGCAATGGCGGAAGCAACGCTGCTGCGTCGGCCACCAACTACGGCTTCTTCACCGAAATCGTTGGTGCTGCGGCTCCGGTAACCAACCCGCTCGCCAAGAATCTGCCGGTCACCGCTGGCGGCGCCAATACGCTCGGCACGCGCCCCTAACCCTCATCTTGAAAGGATTGAGCGATGAATAAGATAGTCGGTATTTCGCAGGGTAGGACGGTTCGCTGGGCGCTGCTGGCGATGGCGGTGCTTGCAGTTCCCATGGTGGCGCACGCGCAGACGGGTTGCACGGATTCGCCGGAGAACCCGACGGCGGTGCTGGCAATTGTCGGCTGCGCCGGGGCGTTTTTCTCCACAGCACGGGCACGTCTTAAGGCTCGTCGCAAATAGCTCCCGGAAGTGAGCGCGCGGCTTGGTCGATTTGTTCCGGCGAGATTAGTGTCTCGCGATGGGCAGATCGACCGAACCCATGCGGCCGGTGGTGGAGTCGCGGACAATGAAGCGCAGGGTCGTGGACTTGGGCGCGGGCGAGACCGTGAACTGGAAGTCGGCTGTTCTGGCAGCGTCGCGTAGATCGACGCCGGGCTTCGCGCTGGCGATCATGCCCTGCAAAGTATGGCTGAGCATCTTGTTTTTCGCGTCGAGCGACGCGGCCATGACGTAGACCCAGGCGGTCGCGCTGCCGTCGGGCTGCGGCTCCCACGTAAGGTCGGCAGCGCCGGTGCGGACAATGTAGGTGGAGGGCGGCGCGTTGGGCGAGGTGTCCGGCTCGACCGTGACGCGAAGGCCGTTGAGCGCTATGGTGCTTTCCGCGGCGGTGGTCAGGTCGTAGGCGGCGGTGCCGGCGGACCTACCCTGCCGGGTCGCACCCGCGTAGTAGCCGCTACGGGTGGTTGCGGTGAGGCCCGCGCGCAGGCAGACGACACTGATCTTTCGGTACTGGGCCGCAGCCTCACTGGTGGAGCTTGGCGTGTAGGCGATGGTATAGAAGTTGGCGCCGAGGTCGACGGACGAGGCGATCTGCTGGGCAATGTCATTCTTGCCGCGGATGACGCGTCCGCCGGTGACTGGGCCGAGACGGTCGAAGTCATCGCTGGCGTTGAAGGGATCGGAAGCGCCGGAGAGCGCGTCGCCTGCGGCCTGGGCAAACGCCTGCTGATCGATGTCGGTGATCTCGGTCACGCTGGCAGCGGAGCTGGAAGGATCGATGGCGTAGAGCGTGAGGCGGGCATCGAGCAAAGCGTCGGTGACGTGCTGTAGTGTGTCCTTCACCTCCCGGGCGTCTCTGCTGTCGATGGAGGTGGGGTCGATGGTCGGGAAGCCGCCGCCGACCCAGATCAGGCTCTTGCGGCCGGGGATGCGGGCGTAGCTCTGCGCGATATCTTCGAGCGCACGCAGGCTCTGGTCCAGGCGCTCAATCGGGCCGTAGTCGGCGTTGCCGTTCACTTCGAGCTTCCAGGCATACTCGGTGGGAGCAGCGGCCAGCGCGCGAAGCAGGGCGTCGCGGTCGCGCGTGAAGGCCTGCAGCAGCTTGAAGCGGTTGTCATACACGCTCAGCAACGTGGTAGGTTGGAGCAAAAGCGCAGGCTGGCCGGCGAGATAATCGTGCAAAGAGCGCCGGGCAAACGAGCTGTCGGCGAAGTGGGTATTCAGCTGATCGAGCACCAAAATGTCGACTGGCGAGTGCCCGAAGCTGGCAGGCCGCGCCGGATCGAAGACCGCGGATGCGCCCGCCGCGGCTGAGGCGGGAGGCAGTTGATGTGCCGACGGAGCCTCAAGCGAGCGAATACGCTGCTGCTTGCCGTCTTCAAAGATCTGGAAGTCTTTCTCCGTGAGGTCATCTACAGGTTTGCCGGCCTTGTCGGTGACGACCACGTCAAGCACCACCAGACGCGCGTTGACGGTAAATGTGGGGCGCGATGGGGGCGGGGCGGACTCTGCTCCCGGCTCGGGGGTCGTCGTCTGTGCCTGGAGAGCCGGCATTCCTGTTGCCGACGCTGCAATCAGGAGCGCGGCAGCCCAAGCCACGAAGGAGCGACGAAACCTGTGTCGAATGGCGATCAACTGCTGCACGGGCACTCTCGTTCCAAGGCGATTATGGTTCGCGCAACCATCTTGGTTTCTTGGGCAGGGAATTGGAATCCGCCAAGCAAATCTTCCTTTGGGCTGAACAACACACCAAAACCGCGTACCATCACGTTCGTACACCATTCTAACGTCGGCAGGGTGCAAATGAACGGAATCATCATTGAGCGGGTCACATGGCCCAGAAGATGGATGCGGTTTGCGCTGGCGTCTGTGCTCCTGTTGTGCGTAGTGACTCCGCGGAGCTGGGCCTGGGGACGCGAGGGGCACCGGCTGACGGCGCTGGTAGCCGAACAGTACCTGACGCCCGAGGCGAAGGCGCAGATTGAGGTACTGCTGCGCGCCGATTCCCGCAGCCACGAAACCCTGGCCGATATCGCGCCCTGGGCTGACACGTATCGCATGGAACATCCGGAGACGGAAGGATGGCACTATGTCGACATTCCCAGTGCGGCCGCGACATTCGACCGCATCCGCGATTGCCCAGTCTCAAAGACGGACCCCAAGTCGCCATGGCGCGACTGCGTGACCGACCGCATTCTCTACTTCGAAGGCAGGCTGGGCGATACATCGCTGAGCCTGGAGCAGCGGGCGATCGCGCTGAAGTTCGTGGTGCACCTGATCGGCGACATCCATCAGCCCTTTCATGCGCTGGGCGACGATCGCGGAGGCAACGGCATCGCCGTAGCCTTTCTGGGCTCCAGCATATGCGATGCCAACAATTGCAATTTGCATGGAGTCTGGGACGATTCGATCATCGAGCAGCAGAGGCTGAGTGAGCAGAAGTATACCGATAAGCTGCTCCAGGAGATCAAGGACAACCATTGGGAGCGGATGGACGGCGGCGAACCGACGACGTGGGCCAACATCTCCCACCACTATGCGATAGACGCGCTGGTTCCTAATGGCGCACTGCTGACCCACGAGTACGTCGCGGAAGAGTCGAAGATTGTGGATGCGCAACTGGCCTTGGCGGGGCTGCGCATGGCGCGGGTGTTGAACCGGATACTTGGTGCGCCAGACGTGCCGGCGACGCAACCTGGGCGCACTTCACTGCCCACGCCGAACTCGCCCGCTGTCGCTCCTCAGCCATAGCCGGAGAATCTCCAGCAAGTAACAAAGGGCGGCCAAATTGACCGCCCTTCGCTTTCGATGCTGCCGCGACTAGAAGTGCAGCCGGCCTGCGAACTGGAGCTGGCGCGGGCTGAAGGTGTAGTTACTGTTGGAGTTGGTGTAGGTGCCAAAGTTGGCATACGGGGTCAGCGTAGGCACTCCGGCGGCCGACGCCGTTAGCGTATAGGCTTCGGTGGTCAACCCGGTGATGTTCTGGTGGTTCATCACGTTGAAGAGCTCTGCGAAGACCTCAAACCGCAAGCGACCGAGAAGCCCAGCGTGGCTCCCGAAGTAGAAGTTCTTGCCAACGCGGACGTCGACGACCGCGCTCTTCGGGTAGTGGAAGGAGTCGCGCTCGATGAAGGGGAGGCGGCTCGCACTGGATCCGTCGCCATTGACGCCAGTTCCCGAAAGGGGCTCGGAGCAGGTCGTGGCGGGCGCAACCGGTGTGCAGCCGGAGAACTCCTGTGGGGTGACCGTGACCGACTTGAATCCGCTAGCGCTGACGGACGGCGTATAAGGGAGGCCGGACTGGATTTGCACCAGGGGTGCGATGCGCCAGCCGCCCAGCAGATAGTCCATGTACCCATGGAAGTGGGTCTGCGGCTGGTAGGTCAGGGCGGCAACGTAACGCAGGCGGACGTCGGTTGCGCTGTTGCCGTACTCCGCATGGATGTTGGTTGGATCGAGGATGTTGTAGCTGGCGACGCCGGTGGACTCATAAGGATTCTCGTCCAGGGAGTGCGACCAAGTGATGTTGGTCAGCAGCGAGAAGCCGTTGTTGTAGCGACGGTCCAACTGGAAGGCCAGGGCGTTGTAGTTGGAGTTGACGCTGCTCTTGACGTCGAGTATCTCGTAGTAATTTGGATTCGGCCGTGTGCCGAGCAGGAAGACCTTCGCCGCGTAAGAACCTCCAGCAACCAGGGGCTCTTGGGCTCCGCCATGCGGGAACACGGTGTAGCCGCCGGTGTTTGGGGCGAGCGGGTATGCGGCGAGGCTGGTCGGCGCCTCCGCGCTCGTACTCACGGGATAGCTGGTGATTGTGCTTCCCCCGGTAGCCGCCGCAGCGACGGCCCACGGAATAATGGCGGTCGAGCCAGCAGCATAGTTGGTGTCGATCGAAGTCGGAAGATCGTGGCCGAAGGACCCCATGTACGTGATGCCCAACGTAGTATTGTGCCCTAGATCCTGCTCGAGAGCCATGTCCACCTCGTCCACCTGCGGATTGCGCATGTTGGAGTCAAGGAACGCGACGCTTGGCGCGCCGGCGCAGGGGCCGGCAATAAGGTTGGGATACGTGAGAGCAACACCACCGCACGTTGTCGAAGCGTATATGGGGGAGTAATTGATCTGGGACATGGGATTGCCCGCCGCGTTGGTGGCCCCCGACTCCTCATAGGTCTGAAGGATGTTTGAGTTGATGATGCGGCCGTAGTAGAGCCCGAAGCCGCCACGCAGAATGGTCTTACCATCGCCGTAGATATTCCAGGCGTACCCGACGCGCGGGGCGATATTGTCCCGATCGTCGGGGTGCTCGTAGGTCTGTGGAATGGCCGGATTGGGCGCTATCGGTGGAGGCACATACTCGTACTCATAGCGCGCGCCAAGAGTGATCGTGAGATTCGGTGTAATCCGCCAATCGTCGGTGGCATAGCCTGCGTATTCACGGGTGGCGATTTCCCCGACTGCGCTGCCCAGGGCCTGCGAAGCGTCGTACCAGAGCTGGTTGTAGCACACGCCGGCGCCGCTACAGCTGGCGGCGGTGCCGCTGGCGTTGATGGGGCCGCCGATGCCCGTGGTCAAGTTCAGGTAGTCGGCAATGAAGTTATAGCTCCAGTCATAGCTGTAGCTGCCATTGCCGTTGTACAGATTCTTGTCGTAGTCGGAGACCTTGTTGTACTCGAGGCCGAACTTGGCGGCATGTTTGCCGTAGATCCAGCTGAACCCATCGAGCAGTTGCAGGCGGCGCTCGTCGGGATCGGCGAAACGGGGCAGGTCGGGGTTGGCTCCGGCGTAGAAGCCGCCAGAGAACTCATAGCCGATCTGCGTGCCGGGGGCGCGGCCGAAGCTGTTGTGGGACAAGGGAAGCTCGTTTGGCACGGGACCGTTCTGATAGTCGAATTCAAAGTCGCGGCCGTACTGCACGATCGCCTCGTTGACCATTGAGTTGCCGAACTGCGTGCTGAGGCGGGCAATTCCAAAGTCTTCCTTGACGTTGTCATCGCCCCAGCCGGAGGCGCCCTGGTTTTCTGACGCCTGCGAATACAGGCCGCTGGGCGAGGAGTAGCGCATGCGGTTATACATCAGCGACAGCCGGTTGCGGTCGTTGATCTGGTAGTCCAGCTTGGGCAAATTGATGACCTGACTCTGGGTGCGGGGAACATAGCCGATAAGGGACTGGAGGATGCCGAGTCCCTGAGTGTAGTAGGCCGCGCCAGTCTGAAAGGAGACGCCGTATAGCGCGGCAATCAGACAGGAGTTGTAGTCGCCTTCGGTGGACAGGCTGAGAGTGGAGGCGGTGAAGGCGGTGGTGGAGCAGGTTTCGCCGTTGGGCAGCGTGGAATTCGCCGGAGCGAACATATCGTTGGGGTCGGATGGCCGGGAGATGCCGGGAAAGTTTCGCTGCTCCTGATCGTAGGCATAGAAGAAAAAGAGCTTGTCATGAATAATCGGGCCGCCGAAGCCGAAGCCCCATTGCTTGCGCCAGTCGGTTGGTTTGGTGGGAACGCTGGTGTAATCTCCTGCCGAGTTCGCTATCGAGAGCAGGGTATAAGGGTTACTGGCGCCGCCCAGGTCGACATCGCGGTCGTAAAAGAAAAGCTCGCCATGATATTCGTTGGTACCGCTCTTGGTCACGGTGTTGATAACGCCGCCCGCGGCGCGGCCGTATTGCGCGGAGTAGTTCGAGGTGTTGACCTGAAACTCCTGAACGGCGACGGGAGAGATCGTATAGGCGGTGCGCGTGCGGCCGCGGGCCTCGGAGTAGTAGGCCTGGTTGTCGTCGGCGCCGTCCACGGTATTGTTGTTGAGCAGGTAGCTGATGCCGCGGAAGCTGAGCAGACCGTAGCCGCTGAGGTTGGAGACGACGCCGGGCGTGAGGCGGGTGAAATCGGACCAGCGGCGGCCATTCATGGGCAGGTTGTCGATCGCGCTCTGGTCGATGGTTGTGGAGATGGCGTCGTCCTGAGTGTGCATCAGCGGCTCCGTGTCGGTGACCTCGACCCGGCTGTTGACCGAGCCGACCTTCAGGCTGGGCGAAACCGTGGAAAGACTGCCGACAGTGACGGTGATCGAGTTCTCTTGATAGACCCCGAAGCCGTCAGCGGTAAAGCTCGCGCTGTAGCTGCCTGGGTCGAGCTCGGTCACGCGGTACTCCCCGGAAGCGTTGCTCTTGACCGTGCGCGCCGCCCCGGTGTCGACCTGCGTCACCGTTACGGTTACGCCAGGCAGAAGCGCGCCCCCGGGGTCGGAGACAACGCCGCCGATAGCACCCGTGGTTGCGGACTGCGCAAAGGCCGTGCTTCGCGACGACGGGGCCAGCATGAAGAGCGCGAGAAGTGCGGCGCACAGAGTGAACTGGGCGATGGAGACGAGCTTGACAGACTTGCGGAAGATGGGAAGCATCCGGTGAATCTCCTGATCTGGGGCCGTGCCCGGACAATTGCCAGGCGGTGCATGAGGAATTTGCGGCGGACCGGACGTTTGCTCCGGCCACCTGGTTAAAGGGCTAGTTGACCGTGAGTGGGAGTGTGAAGCTGGACGGGGTCCCCGTGGAGCCGGTCGCGGTAATCGTAATACTGTAGGTGCCTGCCGGTGTTGCCTGCTTGGCCACGGCCGAGTTTCCACAAGCGATCGCGCCGGAGGAAGCAATCAGCAACGCCAAAACCATCCAAAGTTGGCGATAGCGCAATGGCGCGCGACGGCCGCGCAGGCCGACGAGCAGCGCCATCACCAGACCTGCCAGACTTGCCAGAGCGCTCCATGGGCCGTGGCCACCCAGGCCAAACGAACTCACCGATGTGGCAGCACCCTGCTGGGTGAGGATACTCACTGCGATCGTGTTGGTGATCGAGCAGCCGTTCGCCGCGATCGTCGCAGGACTAAAAACGACGGTCGAGTTGGCGGGCAGTCCCGAGGCTGAGAAGGCAATGGTCCCGGTGTAGACGGTCTGGTTGACGGTGAAGCTGTAAAGCGCTGTCTGACCAGGCGCCACCGTGCTTTGCTGGTAACTGATGGCGGCGGCTGAGAACGTCGGTACAGCTGCGACAGCTACTGCCGCGCCGCTGGTCGAGGTCTTGAAGTAGGAGTTGCCGCTGTACACCGCGGTAATGGCGTAGGTCGCCGGGGTAGTGAACGTATACGAGAGCTTAGCACCGTACACCGGCGCGTTGGCGGTGCCGATGTTGGTTACTGCCACGCCGGTGGTCGGTGCCAGCGCCACTCCATTGGCATAAAAGATGATGTTGCCCGTCGGAGCGGATGGGCCATTGGCAACCAGCGACGCGATCAGCGTGATCGGGGCCGTGGCGAGATAGCTGTTGCTGCTGCCGCAGGCAGTATTGGAGTTTGCGGTTGAGGCAACTGTGCGCGTCACCGGACTCTGAGTGAAGTTGCCGGTCAGCGGAAAGATGCTGGTGCCGTTCAGTTGCGACTGGACTTGCAGGGTTCCGGTGAACGGGCCCAGCACGGTGGGGATTACTGTAATGGGCAGCAGACAGTCGGTGGTCAAATCGCTGTTGGTGGTGCAGGATTGGGTCCCGAGGGAGAAGATGGATGCTCCCGATGTCAGCGTATACCCGCCCGCCGCCGCCGAGTCGTTGGCCGCGAAATGAACGTCGAGGATGTTGGTCTGGATGGCGCCGACATTGCCGAACTGAGTTCCTGACGCGATCTCGCGAACAAGGCTGCTCACGGTGTCGCCCACATAGAGATTCGAATTGGCATCCACGCTGACGCCGTAGATGCCAGGCGACGCGGCGGTGGCATAGTTGCCGGATCCACTGGAGCCGAACTTCGCCTGCAGGCCTGGGCAGCCATCGCCGTAGGTATCGGTCGAGCCTGAACAGAAAGAGGTTGCCCCGCCGGCAACGACATACATCGTTTGACCGGCTCCGTCGACCCGCCATATCGCGCCGCTACTTGCATCCGTGAAATAGACGTTGCTATTGGCGTCAGCCGCGATGCCGAAGACGCTGCCGACACCGAAGCTGGTAGCCGGCCCCCGCTTGCCTATCGTCGGCTTCACCCCTACCGAATTCTGAATGCCGGCATAGGTTGAAAGAACCCCCGCCGTAGACACCTTGAAGACCGAATCGTAGTACTCATCTCCGGCGTAGACGTTGCCAGTGGGGTCAACCGCTACGGAGTAAGTGGAATCGAAGGTATCCGTGTTGGCTTGAATGTTTTGGGTGTAGAGACCATAGCTGCAGCCATAGCCGGAGCCTGTTGCATTGACGCAATACGGAGCTGTCGCGCCCGTCGACGTGCCGGCGATCTTCCAGATGGTGCCTGCGGCCACAGGAACCGTATTCACCGTGTTGCTGCCGGTTGCGTTCGTGTTCACGACCAGAATGGCCTCGGTGTATTCGTCCACGATAAAGAGGTCGCCCAAAGTGTCGAATGCTAGACCGTAAGGAGAGTGCAGATAGCTCTGCGTAGCGGCGACTATAGTCGTCGTAGCGTTGCTGGCGGCATAACCGTAGGTGCCGGCAACGTTGCCGGCAACCAAAGAGATCACACCCGACGTCTTGATGACGCCACCGGTCGCGGAGATCTTGCGCACCTGGCCCTGCCCAGTGTCGCCGAAATACAGGTCGCCGTTGGGCGCGAAGACGATGGACGCCGGATGCGAGAGCTTGACCAGAGTGCCGAGGCAGCCGTCGCCGATTGCGTCGGTTGAGACATTCACGCCACAGGTTGCGCCGCTCGCGGGCGATGACGCGGCTCCGCCGGCAACTGCGATGATGACGCCGGTGATCGCGTCGACGCGTCGCACCAGGCCGTTGGTGTAGTCGGTGAAGAAAATGTTGCCGTTCGTATCGGCTACCGCGGAGCGCGGCCCCGAAAGCTGGACTTCCGTCGCCAGACAGCCGTCGCCGTACGCATCGGTGGAGGTGTTCCCGGAGACCGGACAGGTCGCGCCGGCCGCAATTGCAACCGTACCTCCGCCAGCGATCAGCTTCACCGTATAGGGCAGGAGTTGCGGAGGAACAGTCTGCGCAACTGCGCTGGAGCAGACACCCGCCAATGCCACGAAAGAGAACGCAAAAAGCCGACGGGGAT
>Ga0224555_1003924_pt1 | contig 14420 bp, 10 predicted proteins | sample 714S23034metaG_FD_180687 | JGI IMG/M metagenome (GOLD analysis project Ga0224555, IMG submission 180687) | Peat soil microbial communities from Stordalen Mire, Sweden - 717 S2 30-34 | ecosystem: Environmental > Terrestrial > Soil > Wetlands > Peat | place: Sweden: Norrbotten County, Stordalen...
CCATGAACTGGTCGGCAATCAGGCTCGCACCCCCGAGGAGAGTTCCATCCACACCTTGCCGACTGAGCAATGCGGCGGCGTTGTCTGGTTTGACGCTGCCGCCGTATTGGATGGGAAGTGACTGAGCCGCTTTCTCCCCGAACATCTGGCCGAAGCGGCGACGAATGACGGCGTGCGCCTCCTGAACCTGCTGGGGGGTGGCGTGGTGTCCGGTGCTGCCGATTGCCCAGACCGGTTCGTATGCGACGATCAGGCGGGGCAACGTATCCGCCGACAGTCCGGCCAACCCGTGAACGAGTTGCCGGTCGAGCACAGTTTCGGTCTGCCCGGCCTTGCGCTGGTCCAGAGTCTCGCCGACACAGAGGATCACGTTGAGGCTGGCGGCCAAGGCAACCAGCACCTTCTGGTTGATGAAGCCATCGGTTTCGCCCAGCTTGTGCCGACGCTCGCTGTGACCAAGGATTACATACTGGCAACCGACATCGAGGAGCATCGTCGGGCTGATCTCGCCGGTGAATGCACCTTCCTTCTCGGGATAGAGGTTTTGCGCACCGAGCGAGACGTGACTGCCTTTGAGAATTTCGCCGACCAGAGCCAAATAGGTGAAGGGAGGACAAATGGCAATGACGACGTGTTTCTCCATTCCGACGCCATCCACGACCGCTTTGGCCAAGCGCCCGGCTTCAGCGGTGGTGGTATGCATCTTCCAGTTGCCGATGATGAATTTCTTGCGCATGTTTGTGGGTTCCATATTGGTTATTGTGCAGTTCACGTCTTTTCCATCGCAGCCGTGTATTCGCCCCGGCGCGCGGCGCGGTTGCAGCGGGCACGATGAAGCAATGCTTGTTGCGCCGCTTTTACGTTGGCATCTTTGCCTTGCCAGATTTCTAAAGCCGGTTGCTGGATGGCGCGGGCAAACGAAAACGCCAGCGCCCACGGCAGTTGCGACTTGAAGCGAAGATTCATGGTATTCAAACGGGCGGAGGCGAGTTCGGCGGATTGGCCACCGGATAGAAAAGCGATTCCTGGAACCGCAGCGGGAACGGTTCGCCACAGACTCTTCACCGTGATGCTGGCCACCTCGTCAATATCTTGTTCCTCGTCCGACTGACGGTCAGTCAGTCTCACTTGATACTGCTGTTCACCGACGCCCACTTCTTTGACTTCTTGATGCGGGGGACAGGTGAAGCCCGGAAGCACCATATTGGGTTTGAGAATCATGCCTTCCAGCAGCACGCGTTGGCAATTGAGCTGGATGAAAACCGTTCGCAACACATCTTCCGTCACCTCGCGGCACCGCTCCAAGGAATGATCGCCATCCATGAGCACTTCCGGCTCGACGACGGGAACCAAGCGGGCTTCCTGGCACAACGCGGCGTAGCGCGCCAACGCGTGCGCGTTGGCCTCGATGCAACTCCGACTGGGAATCTCATCGCCGATGGCAATCACCGCCCGCCACTTGGCAAAACGCGCGCCCATTTGAAAGTATTCCGCCAGACGGTCGCGCAATCCGTCCAGACCTTCGGTGATTTGTTCGCCGGGATGAGCGGCCAGGTCCTTGGCTCCGGTATCTACTTTGATGCCGGGAATAATTCCCGCGTCGGTCAGGACTTTGAGAAACGGAGTGCCGTCCTTCTTCTGCTGTCGAATTGTTTCGTTGTAAAGAATCGCGCCACTAATGCACTCGCCGAGACCGGGCGTGGTCACGATTAACTCCCGATACGCGCGCCGGGCCTCCACCGTTTGCGGAATGCCCAACTTCGCGAAGCGTTTGTTGCAGGTGGAATTACTTTCGTCCATCGCCAGCAGTCCTTTGTCATCGGCGACCAGCTTGCTCGCGGTATCTGTTAAACTTTGCGTGGTCATAGTGATAATTTCCCTGCGTGTTAATCAGCGGCAATCATTAGTTACCGGCCGGGGCGGAAATTGGTTGCTGCGATTGTTGCGGTTGGCCGTGAATCCGCCACCGCAAGTCGCCGGTCATCAAATAGACCCCCATGGCGGCCAGCATCAAAATCACGCAGAACCAGATGCGCCAATCACGATGGGCACGTCGCCAATAAGGAGGTTGGCCGTGATGAATCGGGCCACCATTCGGATCTCCGTGCGACTTGTGTTCATTCTTTAATTCATTCATAAGATGCTATGCTTCCGCCAACCACTTCCCCGCCTCAGCGGCTTGGGGGTGATCGAAGTATCGGACCGTCGCTTTCGTGAACGGCTTGCAGAATGTTGCCATGCCCTGCTGCCACTTCTTTTCCCCGACCATCGCGAGGCGCTCGATATCGGCAAAGTGTGCGACACCGAATTTGAAGTCCTCCCAGGCCGCGCCAGCTTCCCAGCCGTGAAAGTCGGTCATATCGAACAGCACGCGTAACTTTCCGTGCTGCCGGAAGAGCCGCTCGAACTCGGGCACAAAGTGCTCGTAATCTGCTTTTACCAGCTTCCCGCTGACGTGAACGGCGAGAATCTTCCCGTTGTTTTCTTCATTGAGTTGAATGGGCATTGTGAACTCCTTTGGTTCGTTTCAGGTCAAATTGTTTTCCATGTTTGTTCCTGCTTGTCCACCGTCAGCTTGGTTCAGGCACACGCGTCTTCTCCGCCAGCCGTTTCCCTTTCTGCGTTTCGCCCCGGCTCCACTTCCAGTTCCGAATTTCCGGCAGGTCCTGGCCGTGTTTATCAATGTAATGCTTGTGCTCGATCAGCTTGTCCTGCATCTGCTGCTTCAGGTAGGCGCCCTTGGAACCCAAATGCGGCAGGCGATCCACCACGTCTTGCACCAGATGAAAGCGGTCCAAGTCATTCTGCACCCGCATGTCGAAGGCCGTCGTGATGGTGCCTTCTTCCTTGTAGCCCCGAACATGCAGGTTGTGGTTGGTCCGGCGATAAGTCAGCCGGTGGACCAGCCAGGGGTAGCCATGAAAGCCAAAAACGATGTGCTTGTCTTTGGTGAAGAGCGAATCGTAATCCGCTTCGCTCAATCCGTGCGGATGTTCGCTCGCAGACTGCAGCTTCATCAAATCGACGACATTGATCACCCGGATTTTCAGATCGGGCAGATGCTGGCGAAGAATGGAAACGGCAGCCAGAATCTCCAGCGTGGGCGTGTCTCCGCAACAGGCCATCACCACGTCCGGCTCCGCGTCCTGGTCGTTGCTGGCCCATTGCCAGATGCCAATTCCTTCTGTGCAATGCACGACCGCCGCGTCCATGGTCAGCCATTGCGGCAGGGCGTGTTTTCCCGCAACCACCACGTTGACGTAATGCCGGCTGCGCAGGCAGTGATCAAAGACCGACAGCAAACAGTTCGCGTCGGGCGGTAAATAAACGCGCACGATGTCGGCCTTCTTGTTGATGACGTGGTCGAGGAAGCCGGGATCCTGATGGGTGAACCCGTTGTGATCCTGCTGCCAGACATGCGAGGCGAGCAGATAGTTCAGCGACGCGATCTTCCGGCGCCAGGGCAGTTCCAACGTTACCTTCAGCCACTTGGCGTGCTGGCTGAACATTGAATCAACGATGCGAATGAAGGCCTCATAGCTGTTGAACAGCCCGTGCCGCCCGGTCAGCAGATATCCTTCCAACCAACCCTCGCATTGGTGCTCACTGAGCATCGAGTCCAGCACGCGTCCGGCGGGCGCGAGGAATTCATCATTTTTCACTTCCCGTGCGTCCCACTGACGATTGGTTGCTTCAAAGACCGCGCCCAAGAGATTCGAGAGTGTCTCATCGGGACCGAAGACACGGAAATTACGCTGATCCTGATTCAGCTTGGCCACGTCACGCAGGAACTTACCCAGCACGAGCGTGTCCTGGCCGTCAACGGCGCCAGGCGAAGGCACGATTACCGCGTGAAGGTGAAAATCCGGCATGCGCAGGTCGCGCAGCAGAATGCCGCCGTTGGCGTGCGGATTGGCGCCCATCCGACGGTCGCCCTTCGGCGCTAGATCGGCCAATTCAGATTTGAGACGGCCATTTTTATCGAACAACTCCTCGGCCTTGTAGCTTTTCATCCAGCTTTCGAGCAGCTTGACATGATCCGGATGCTCGGAATCCACCAGGAGCGGCACCTGGTGGGCACGGAAGGTGCCCTCGATTTGCAGACCATCAACGACTTTCGGTCCCGTCCAGCCCTTGGGCGACTTGAGGACGATCATTGGCCAGCGCGCCCGAGTGGTGTCGTTTTTGCTCCGCGCATTCTTTTGGATTTGCCGGATATCCTCGATGGCCGTTTCCAAGGTGGTGGCCATGAGTTCATGCATCTTTTCCGGCTCATCGCCTTCCACAAAGTAGGGCGTCCAGCCGCAGCCTCGTAGAAATTGCTCCAATTCCTCATGCTCGACGCGGGCCAGGACGGTCGGGTTGCTGATCTTGTAGCCATTGAGATGCAGGATTGGCAGCACGGCTCCGTCGGTAATCGGGTCGAGAAATTTGTTGGACTGCCATGCCGTGGCCAGCGGACCCGTTTCCGCTTCGCCGTCGCCGACCACGCAGGCGACGATCAGATCGGGATTGTCGAACGCGGCCCCGAACGCGTGGCTGAGTGAATAGCCCAGCTCGCCACCTTCGTGAATTGACCCCGGGGTCGTCGGCGCAACATGGCTGGAAATCCCGCCGGGAAACGAGAATTGCTTGAACAACGTTTTCAGCCCGGCTTCGTCCTGGGTGACGTTCGGATAAACTTCACTCCAGGTGCCTTCGAGGTAAACGTTGCCCACAATCGCCGGGCCGCCGTGACCGGGACCGGCGATGTAGAACATATCCAAGTCATACTTTTTGATGACCCGGTTCAGATGCACATAGATGAAGTTCTGGCCCGGCGTCGTGCCCCAGTGTCCAACCACCAGCGGCTTGACGTGCGACAGTTTCAGCGGTTCCTTCAGCAGCGGATTGTCGTAGAGATAAATCTGGCCGACCGAAAGATAGTTGGCGGCGCGCCAATAGGCGTCCATTTTCTGTAGCATGTCCGGAGTAAGTGTGTTGGTTTTTGTTTTCATATTTTTCATAAATCACAGTTTCACTTTTCGCAGCCGCAAGGCGTTGCTGATGACCGAGACGGAACTCAGGCTCATCGCGGCACCGGCAATGATCGGGCTGAGCAGCCAACCGAAGAACGGGTAGAGCACCCCCGCCGCCACCGGAATGCCCAGCGCGTTGTAGAGAAAGGCAAAGATCAAATTCTGCCGGATGTTCCGCAGAGTGGCGCGACTCAGGCGGATGGCCTTGGCAATGCCGCGAAGGTCGCCGCGCACGAGCGTGATGCCCGCGCTTTGCATCGCCACGTCGGTGCCGGTGCCCATGGCAATGCCGACTTCAGCTTCGCTGAGGGCGGGCGCGTCGTTGATGCCATCGCCGGCCATCGCAACGTGTTTACCTTCCGCGCGCAGCTTTTTGACATGCTCGACTTTAACGGCAGGTTCAATCTCCGCTTGCACCGCATCAAGGCCGAGCTGTTTGGCCACTGCGTCAGCAGTCCGACGGTTGTCACCGGTGAGCATGACGAGCTTTAACCCGAGCGCGTGGAGTTCTTTAATGGCTTCGGCGGTGGTGGATTTGATCGGGTCGGCGACGGAAAGAATTCCCGCCGCCTTACCGTCTATGGCGACAAACATCGCGGTCTTGCCCTCTTCTTGGAGTTTTACAGCCGACGCTTCCAGCGACTCCAGACCGGTAACCTTTTCGTTCCGCAGGAAATCCGGTTTGCCAATCATCACCACACGACCGGCGATGTTGCCCAGCACTCCGCCCGCCGTCACCGAACGAAAGTCTTTCACGGCCTCCAAAACGATGCTTCGCTCTTTTGCGCCCCGCACAACCGCCGCGGCGAGCGGGTGTTCGCTGTTCTGCTCCAGTGAGGCAGCAAGACGCAGGAACTCCTTTGCATCGAAACCGCCACTCGGCAGGACATCCATGAGCTTGGGTTTGCCCTCCGTAAGGGTGCCCGTCTTATCCACGACGAGCGTGGTGACTTTCTCCAACCGTTCGAGAGCCTCGGCATTTTTCACGAGCACGCCTTCCTGCGCGCCGCGTCCGACGCCGACCATGATGGACATGGGCGTAGCCAGGCCGAGGGCGCATGGGCAGGCGATGATGAGCACCGCGACTGCGTTAACGATGGCGTGCGCGAGCTTTGGCTCCGGCCCAAGCCACATCCAGACGACGAAGGTAAGCACCGAAACCGCCAGCACCACCGGCACGAAGATGCCCGCGACCTTGTCGGCGAGACCTTGAATGGGCGCACGGCTGCGCTGGGCTTCGGCCACCATGTTCACGATTTGTCCGAGCAATGTGTCGCTGCCAATTCGCTCGGCGCGCATGACGAAACTGCCGGAGCCATTGACGGTCCCGCCCGTCACCTTGTCGCCGACGGTCTTTTCCACCGGGAGCGGTTCGCCGGTGATCATGGATTCTTCCACGCTGGAGTGACCTTCGACCACCGCGCCATCCACGGGCACCTTGTCACCGGGCACCACGCGCAACCAGTCGCCGACTTTCACCTGGTCGAGCGGGACTTCATGGTCGCCGCCCGGTGCGACTTGCCGGGCCGTGGGCGGGGCGAGGTTGAGCAACGCTTTGATGGCGCTGCCCGTGCGGCTGCGGGCACGGAGTTCGAGCACCTGACCGAGGAGCACCAACACCGTGACCATCGCAGCGGCCTCAAAATAGATGCCGACCTTGCCCTCGTGTAGCATCGTGTGCGGGAACAGGCCTGGCGCCAGCATTGCCACGCCGCTGAAGACGAAGGCCGCGCCCACGCCGATGGCGATCAGCGTGAACATATTCAAGTGAAGCGTCACGACGGAACGCCAGCCGCGCTTGAAGAACGGCCAGCCCGCCCAGCAGACCACGGGCGTGGTGAGCGCAAATTGTACCCAGCGTGAGACGTCGCCATTCACCCAGGGCTGTCTGCCCAGCACCGGGATCAAGTGCGCCATCGCGAGAATAAACACCGGCACCGCCAGCGTAGCGCCGATCCAGAAGCGCCGGGTCATGTCTCGCAGTTCGGCATTCTCTTCTTCATCCGGGCTCGCGGTTGCTGTCTTCGGTTCCAATGTCATGCCGCACTTGGGGCAGTTGCCAGGATGATCCTGCTGCACTTCGGGGTGCATCGGGCAGGTGTAGATGGTTTTGCCCTGCGGCTTCTGCTCCTTCTTCTCCTCGTGCTTTGTGGTGGCGGGCGTTGACAGAAACTTCTGCCGACAGCGGTCACCGCAAAAGTAGAACGTGTGCCCATCACGCTCGGCACGCAGCGCGGACGCTTCGTTCACCGTCATGCCGCAGATGGGGTCTTTGGCCATATCAAATCAGTTCACTTCACTGGCGGGTCGTGAACGCGCGATTATTTCTTGGACAGCTTGCCAATCGCGACGACCAGCAGGACCAGCACCGCTACGCCGATCACCGCCCAAATCCACATCCCTCCGCCCGTCCATCCACCCATCCATCCGTCTGTATGGTTCATCATGTTCTGTTGCTTTCTTTTTGTTGTTTGCTGTTGGGGTCCGGCTGACAGCGCGTTTGACAAATCAGTTACGCCGCGATCGGCGCGGGTGCCAATACTCAAATTGCGCCGGCGGGGGCGGCTTCGCTATGGGGTATAACCCGGACATCGATTATGGGGCCACAGGTCGCCGAAAAAGCTCCAGCGAAGGATGTATTTTATCGCGTCACCGGAGCTAGTTTCAAGTCGCCGGGGCGAGTCCAAGCACGCGGCGCACCGAGCGTGTAATCGTCAGTTCTTCGGTCTGTGCGAATGACGCGAACCTTGGCCCGCGCCGGGCCGTATTCGTCGAAGAGCCTCATACACCCGGTCAGGAACGGCGGTCGGTTCATTGCTGAGAGTCAATGCTTCCAGAACTGTCTTTCGGGTTCCGCGTTTCCATCTCCTCCAACTTGTGTTTGAGGGCTGCGACTTCGTGCTTGAGGTTTTGAACTTCTTCCGGGGTCGTGTGGCCTCCGGTCTGGGTGGGAAAGGATGCTCGACTTCGGATCCACAGCCCGCCGATCGCCAGGAGGGCCACGGCAAAGAGCGCCACCGTCCCTTCAACAAACCGCAAAGGTGTGATTCCCGGATGAATGATTTTCGCCGCGTCCACGCCGTTCAGGGACAGAACGTAGGCCTCGATGTTGGCGATCTCCTGGACCGTGAGCGAACGGGTGGTTCCGAAGGCCGGCATCTGCAACGCCGGGGCTGGACCGGGCGGCGTGGCCCCGTGCTGGATGAACCGATCAATGTTAGCCGCGAACACGACGGGATCATCACTGAACAAGCCCCGGGAAATGGGCGCAAGCGGTGACACCACGCCAGCCTGCGAACCGGGATTCGCCACTTTGCCTTCTCCATCCTTGCCGTGGCATTTTGCGCAATCCAGGTCGAACAGGATCGCGCCGTGCTTGGGATCGCCGATCATTTTGACAACGGTCGCGGACGCTGCTGGTGCGTCGGTGGCGGGCGATGCGGAATTCGGGCTGGTGTTAGTTGTGTTTTGTTGCTCCTGCGCCGGCTGTGCCGCTGAGGCGGAAGGCTGTATCTTTGCACTCGACTCTGTGCCGGCACCGAGTCCAGCCTGGCTGGATGAGGGATTCAGAATAAAATCTGCCAGGCCCTTGAGTTGCGATTGGGTCAAATTCTTGTGCGCCGGCATGATGGTCGTAGGAACGTGCTTTCGAGGATCAGTAATCTGCGTGATCAGCCATTGGCTTGAGCGGCCTAACTTCGCCTCATGGGACAAATCAGGCCCCGCCACGCCGCCTTTGCCTTCGATCTTGTGGCAGGTCACACAACCCGCTGAAACGAAAAGACCCCCGCCTGCCTGGAGGTCGGTCGTGGCAGCAGTCGTGTTGGGCTGGCTTGATCCGGGAACTGCCGGACTGGCGGCGGAAGTTGCGGATCCGGCGACTTGATTGGTTGGTTCCGGAGCAATTGGGGCTGGGGCCGGTGCAACTCCGCGAACAGCGCCGCCGTCGCCGTCCACCCACTTACGAATCGTTAGACGTTCCGCATCGGTGAACGCCAGTGATTCAGGGCTGCCAGGCAGGGGCATTGCCTCCTTGTAATACCATCCTTTCCAACTGTCCCAAACCCGGCGTCTGATCTCCCAACGATCGGCGAAGGCGGATTTATAATCCAGCCAGTTGTAAATTCTGGTCTGCGGGTTGTGGCATCGGGCGCAACTGGCCGCGAAGATCGGCTGCACTTCGCGAAGATAAGTGGGACTTTGGTTCGTTGATCCCGAATCGTTGTCTGCGACTGCATTTGTTTGGGATGGAATTACGTTTTGCTTGCTCGCGGCCGGGTTGGCGTTGGCGGATGCTGCGACTTGATTAGCCGGCGCCGGCGCAGTCGCGGCCGGCGCTGGCGCGTTCGTCGAAACCGGCAGCGTTGTCTCCGGCGCTGTCGGAGTGGCGGCGGAAGCTGCGGGTGCGGCAACCTGATTGGTCGGCGCAGGAGCAACTGCGGCAGGTGCTGGAACGCTTGTGGAAATCGCGGGCGGTGTCTCGGGCGGTGCCGGACTGACTGCGGAGTTCGCGGATGCTGCAACTTGATTGGTTGGTGCGGAAGCCGTCGCGGCAGGCGCAGGCGCATTCGTGGAAACCGGGGGCGCTGTCTCTGGTGCTGCCGGACTTGGGGCGGAAGCTGCGGGTGCGGCAACCTGATTAATCGGCGCGGAAGCCGTCGCGCTGGATGCCGGTGTGTTCGCACCGGAATTGCTGTAATGACCGATGAATGTCAGGACGAGGATCACGGCCACGAACATGCAGCCGGACAACATGGCGACCGGCCGCCGGAAAGGATTTCTCTTCTCGTTGCGATCAATGAACGGCACCGCGAACAGCAACAGGACCAGCAACGCGGGAATGACCACCGTGCCCATCCATTCCCAGGATCCTTTGAACGCCTTCAGCGCCTCATACAGGAAAAGAAAATTCCACTCCGGTTTCGGAGTGTACGAGTTGTCCAGCGGATCGGCCGGCCCGGAAATCGGCGCGCGGACAAATGCGCTCAGACAAATCAGCGCCATCATGATCACGGCGACCACCAGCAGATCCTTGAAGGTCTGGTCAGGCCAGAACGAACCGGTCTTTTCCGGCTTCTTGGGCTTCCAAGGCCCGACACTACCGAACTGCCGGAACGCCACGATATGCGCGACAATGAAGAAGAACGTCAAGGCCGGCAGGATCGCCACGTGGACAGCAAACGCCCGGGACAGGGTCATTTGCCCCATCGCATCCCCGCCGCGCATAAGCAGCTTCAGGAAGTTTCCGATCAGCGGCACCGTTCCCGCCATGTTGGTTCCGACCACTCCCGCCCAATACCCCAGCGAGTCCCAGGGTAGGATTGCCCCCGTGAAAATGAAGGCCGCCCCCAAAAGCAACAGCACCACCCCAAGCACCCAGGTGAGCTCGCGGGGTTTCTTGTAAGCCGCCCAGATGAACACCCGTGCCATGTGGAGTCCCATCACCACGATAAACGCCTGGGCGGCCCAGTAGTGCAGTCCGTGAACCAGCCAGCCGAGCGGCACCTGCAAGCGCAGAAACATCACGCTGTCATACGCGTGGTCAACGGTAGGAACGTAATACAGCAATTGCCACACGCCTGTGATTACCAGCACCGCAAACAAGGCCAGCGTGGCGCTCCCCAGAACGTAGGCGAACCTGGTGCCGCCGGGAATCTCGTCAACGGTACCCCAGCGCATGACCGAGGCGACCGGCCAGCGTTTCTCGACCCATTGGCGGAGCCGATGCTTGGGCTTGACGGGTGAATCCATATTATTGATTCAGACACGAACTTTTTTCGCGACGCCCGTCTCGAACCGTTCCCACTGCACGTAAAGCGCGCCGTTTTCAATCTTGTGAGTCAACGTATCCAACGCCCGTGGCGACGGTCCGCCTTCCACCTTGCCTGTGATGGAAAAAATGCTGCCGTGGCACGGACAGATGAATTTCTTCAATTCCGGGTTCCAGTTGGAACGGCAGCCCATGTGCGGGCAGACGGGAGAGAACACGGTCGCCTCCGTTGGGCTATGCTTGATGACCCACACTTCTTCACTCGTTTCCGTCCGCAAGTAGGCGTCCGTCTCGATGTCGGTGAAATTCAGTTTGATGGGCTGTCCCCGCGGCGCGCTGTCAAATCCGGGCGTTTTCGAGAACTGCAGCTTGGACTGGTGATAGATGGTGCCCACCAGCGAGGCGGCCAGCGGATACCCGATCGCCACCGTTAACGGTGCCGCCAGGATGCCGCAGGCACACACCAAAAACTTGCGTCGTCCCATCTCTTCCGGCGTTTCGGATTCAGGAGTGGAACCGTTCAAGTTGGTCCTTTCTTCGTTTCAATATGGTTACGCATTCATCAGTTCGATTTCTCGCGGTGCGAGCTCAACCGTTTGACGGGTTTTTCGCCCGCACCGCGGTCGGCTCAACCGAGCCGGCGAATGGCCGTTCTCAAATGATACTCCACATTCACACGGCAATTCTGACAGGAGCGGCTTCGCTCCGCTCCTTCAACTCGCGTTCCGCTCGCAGCCAATCCTCAAAGTCGTGGCCGGGTTCGCTTCCTCGGTCCAGGTAGAGTTCATAAGCGCGGCGCTCGATCTTTTTCGGGTCAGGATTCTGTTCGCCGTTGGAGCCTTGCTGGTGTGGATGTTTGTGGTGTTTCATATTCTAAGTTGTTAATTGTGTTTTTCCGTTTCAGTGTCCTTTGGCCGCCAGTTCATCCACCCAATATCCCTTGCGATTGTAATGGCGATGCAGTCCGATCTCATAATCCCGGGTCAGCAGAGACTCCTCCGTGTATTGCGGTGACTGCTTGATGGTTTCGCGATCAAGATTGACGAAGACTTTCGACTCGTTCCAACTGACGCGCTCGATCCATTGCGGCGAAACCAGGACCTTTTTTCCCGGCCACCAGTTATGCGTATCGACGATGAGATAACGAATCGCCCACGTCTCGTCATCGATGATAAAATCCTCGACGTGGCCAATCTCGCCGTCCAAGGCTTGGATGTGATAACCACTCACAGCATGAGTGCTGCGCAAATGGTGATCCCGCGCTTTCCCACCTTGGTTGGATTCCCTCCATTTTTCACGGTCACGCACAATGCAGGGATAAGCTCCCCAACTGTATGGGCCGCCCCAATACATTGGGTATCCATAATACCCGTAATAGGACTCCTCGAATTGTCGCGAGACGGGCTTGTCACTGTCCAAGGATGGACTGTGCTCGATCTGCTTTTTGGTTAAATCAATGGCGATGTTTTTTTCTTCTTTATTCACGGCGACCAGCGCATACGGGGAGATGAGCACTTGCCTGTCCGCGAGCCAGGTTCCTGTTTCTGCGACCAGATAGCGAATGGTCCAGTGCCGGTCATCGAAGTAGAATTCTTTGACCCTCCCTATTTCCCCGTCGAGGCTGTGCAATTTGTGACCTGTTAGTATTTTGGCTTTGCTCAACATAATAGTGCTTTCATTCTTTGCATTTTGTTTTTGTTCGCTGTTGGCGTCCGGCTGACAGCGTGTTTGAGAAATCGGTTTCGCCGCGATCGGCATGGGTGCCAACACTCACTCAAATTGCGCCGGCAGGGGCGGCTTCGCTATGGGGTATAACCCGGACGTGGATTATGGGGGGACACCGCCCGCCGAAAATGGATCCATCCGCCATGGTTTTTATTTCGCCGACTTCAATTTTCGATAACGGCAAATGAGGTTGTTCGTTGAGCTGTCGTGTTTAAGCCTGGGGGCGGTCTTGCTTTCCAGTTCGGGGACGATCCGCTGCGCCAAAACTTTTCCGAGTTCAACGCCCCACTGATCGAAAGAATCAATGTTCCAAATCGCGCCCTGCGTGAAGACGCTGTGCTCGTAAAGCGCGACGAGCTGGCCGAGAACTTCCGGCGTGAGCCGATCGGCGAGAATGACGTTGGACGGACGGTTGCCTTCGAAAACGCGATGCGGCACCAGCCAGTCCGGCGTGCCTTCGGCTTTGACTTCCTCGGCGGTCTTGCCAAAAGCGAGCGCCTCGGCCTGGGCAAAAACATTCGCCAGAAGAATGTCGTGGTGCCGGCCCAGCGGCGTGAGCGCGTTACCGAACGCGATGAAGTCGCACGGGATCAGCCGCGTGCCCTGATGAATCAACTGGTAGAAGGAATGCTGGCCGTTGGTCCCCGGTTCGCCCCAGTAAACCGGGCCGGTCTGGTAATCCACCTTTTTCCCGTCGAGCGTGACGTGTTTGCCGTTGCTCTCCATCGTCAACTGCTGAAGATACGCGGGAAAGCGTTTCAGGTATTGTTCGTAAGGCAAAACCGCCACCGTTTGCGCGCCGAGAAAATCGTTGTTCCAAACCGACAGGAGTCCCATCAGCACCGGGAGGTTTTTCTCGAATGGAGTGTGGTGAAAATGCTCGTCCACCTCGTGAAAGCCTTTGAGCAGCGCGCGGAAATTGTCCGGCCCAACTGCCAGCATCGTCGAAAGACCGATAGCCGAATCCATCGAGTAGCGTCCGCCAACCCAGTCCCAGAAAACGAACATATTTGCCGTATCGATCCCAAAGGCGGAAACTCTTTCGGCATTCGTCGAGACGGCGACGAAATGTTTCGCCACGGATTTGACATCGCCGCCCAGGCCTTTGAGCAGCCAGTCGCGTGCGCTTTGCGCGTTGGTCATGGTCTCCAGCGTTGTGAAGGTTTTTGACGAAACGATGAACAGCGTTTCCGCCGGGTCGAGGTCACGGGACGCTTCCACGAAATCAATGCCATCCACGTTCGACACGAAGCGGAACGTCAGGCTGCGCTCGCTGTAATGCTTGAGCGCCTCGTAGGCCATCACGGGACCAAGGTCGGAACCGCCGATGCCGATGTTGACGACGTTCCTGATGCGTTTGCCGGTGTGGCCCTTCCATTTGCCACTGCGGACGCGGTTGGAAAATTCCGTCAACTTGTCGAGCACGGCGTGAACTTCCGGCACGACATTTTTGCCATCCACATAAATCTTCGCGCCTTTCGGCGCGCGCAACGCGACGTGCAGCACCGCGCGATTTTCCGTGACGTTGATTTTTTCACCGGAGAACATCGCCTCAATTTTTTCGGGCAAGCCGGATTCCCTGGCCAATTGCAGCAGCAGTTTGAGGGTCTGGTCGGTGATGCGGTTTTTTGAATAATCCAGATAAAGGCCGACGGCCTCAATCGTCAGACGCTCGCCGCGTTTCGGGTCATCGGCGAACAGTTTCCGCAGATGCAGATTCTTAATCTTCTTGTGGTGGGCGGCGAGGGCCTTCCACGCCGGGCGCTGGGTGAGTGGTTTGATCGTCGCTTTCATGTTTGTGATTTTTTGTTAAAGCAATCTCTTTATTTTAAGGCTGTCTGCTTGAGCGCGGCACTTTTGGTTGCAATCACCGCCAGCAATTCGTTCCAGGATTTCACAAACGACTT
>Ga0224555_1003926_pt1 | contig 14418 bp, 10 predicted proteins | sample 714S23034metaG_FD_180687 | JGI IMG/M metagenome (GOLD analysis project Ga0224555, IMG submission 180687) | Peat soil microbial communities from Stordalen Mire, Sweden - 717 S2 30-34 | ecosystem: Environmental > Terrestrial > Soil > Wetlands > Peat | place: Sweden: Norrbotten County, Stordalen...
GGTGGAACTGGAGCAGCAAAATCCCACCGAAGAGTGAGAAAAAGGCCGAAGCTGACTGCCAGTCCCCTCCTCGCGAAGGTGTTTCTCCTTGCACCGGCGATCCAGCCATTGAGCTGAGGAATTTCGAGGCACAGATCTCTCGTGCATCCGAATTCGATGGTCCCGGTGGCAGGCTTCAGCCAACCGCACCTTTCGCAATTCGAAAATATCTCCTCCGTAACCTACTCCATATTTATTAGCGGGTCGTATCGCCTCCCGTTGAAGCCGCCAGAAGGTACCAGGCCGCGTGCGGCAGCCATTGCTCCCCCCACCGCCAGTCATTGTCAGCGCCCGTCTGCCGGTAGGGCAGCAGGTAGTCGATGTCGCTCTCGTCGTGGAACCCGCTGGTGATGCCGTTCGAGATTCCGCCCGGCGCGTTGGTGAATTCCCACGAGTCAAAATACATGTAAGGAGGATTGTTACGGCCGACGCCATTCAGCATGCTCGAATCAAAGGGGTTCAATCCCAGGATCCAGTTCAGTTGGCTGGTGGCAAAGGTCTCCAGTTGTTTGCGAAGGGCCGCATCCTGCGGGAAGGCGAGTTCTGTCAGCCGGGCTGCGGCCGCTACCGAAGCTAGACGCGCGTTCTCACCCTGCCACCACGGAGCCGCATCGCTATTGTGGGGGAAGAAGAAGCTGGTGTGGCGCGATCCCGTCTTGTCCTGCACGTATTCGCGGCTGTAACCGAACGGGTTATTCACCCCAGAAGTGATCGCGAGTTCAAACGCCAGAGACTTCCTCACCGTGTCTAACACCTGCTCTTTTGCCGCGGGATCGGCGATCTCGGAGTAGTAGAGCAGGCTCACGACCGGAAAACCGCCGTCGGAAGCATGAAAGAACGGACGCTGACCATCATCCGCCCGCCAGTAGTTCTGGTAGCCTCCTGCACTGATCTGGCGCGCCATCAGAGTCTTGGCGCGGTGGTCGGCAGCTTGCCTGTACTTTTCGGTGTGGGTCGTCCGGTAGAGTTCGGTCGCGGCTGCCAGTGCGCAATAGTCGTCCACGATATTTTCCTTGCTGTCGTTGGTGAGTTTGAGATTGTTCTTCTCCAGGTAATCAAAGGCGTCCTCAGCGGCCTTCAGGTAATCCGAGCTGCGAAACTCGCCGGCTACAGGATATGCACTCGCCATCGCCAGTGCGGCAATCGCGATTCCTCCTCCGGATCGATAACTGACTTCATACTCCCGGTCATTGTTAGCGCTTTCTACCATTCCGGCAGCACCCCGGCCTGGGGCGCTTTCGATGCCAAAGCGCTTCATCTCGCCGGCAATTTTGCGTTCTTCGGGAACCTGCTTCACGCTGCCCGTCGATACCGAACGGTAGAAGGACCCCTCAGGAACTTTCATCCGCACCAGATAATCCGCCCCGAACATGGCTTCATCCAGCAGGCGCGTTTTGTATCGGGCAAACCCTTGCAGGTTACGGCGATTCGCCTGCTCATAGCTCTTGAACAGGCTGTAGACCACCAGCGGAATCTGCTGGGGATTGAAGTATGTCGAGAAGGACAAGTGGGAAAAGTGTTTACCATAGTCGCCCGTGGCATCCCACCACCCACCGTGCGCGTCGATCGTGCCGTCTTTCGTACCCTCAAAGCGCAGGTGGCTATCGGCTTTGTCCATCTCGCCCGAACTGCGCTCGTCTTTGAAGTAGTAGATGACATCGGAAATTGTGCTGCGCTCCAGCAAGTCGCTTTGCACCAAGAACGGAAACGACCGGATGTTGGCTGCATTCGCCGTGCATTCCAGGTAGTACTTGCCCTCGGTGGCAAACGAGTCGAAATCAAGAGTCCAGAAGTACCAGTCTCTCCATTTCTGAACGGGCCCGGTTGCTTTCGGTGCGATCGTCAGAACTATCTGATCGGTAGCCTCATCCTTCAGGGCACAAGCGAAGACGCTATCACTCGCCTTGCCGACGATCACCGCGTGCTTCGGGCCGCTGGTTTCGTATCCCAGATGATTGGTCAGGACCTTCAACACCCCCGCAGAAGATTGGGCCACGAACAAAAACGAAGAGAGGACAACTAGAAGTAATCCAAGATGCCTTTTCATGATGACCTTTCTGCTGCCGTCTGCGACAGCAGCGCTACTTCGCGGGGAAGAATGGAAAGAGCTTGCGAATTTCATCCTCGTCGGGTTGCCGCCCGTATTCGGTGATTTCAAATGCTTCGGCATGCCCGATATGCGCGGCGTCGCCATACCGCTTCTGGAGCGCCTCGCGCCATTCCGGAGGCACGCTCTTCGAGCGGTTACTGGCGAGCCACTTCTTCCGCTCCGCTAGATCTTTTGGGACCTGGTCCAGTTGCCCGTCGTACCAGGGCAACCATTCATAGAATTGCGATACGTGAGCGTCGAGCATATCGATCTTTTTGTCGTATACATCGTCAATCGAGACCACGATGTCCGGCCGGAACGGTTGGGGACGCGTGAAACGATCGGAGAAATAGAGGAACACGGGGTTGTTGCGAAGCGCAGGCGTGTCGGGCACGATGTCGGGCACAGTAACCATGTAAGAAGCATCCTGGACGAGAATGCCTGTGTAGCGATGGTCGGGATGGTAATCGTTCGGGCGAGGCGCTAATACGATGTCGGCCTGCCATTCGCGGATTTTACGGATGACCTGCTGGCGGACCGCAAGAGTAGGAAGCAGTTCTCCGTCGTGATTGTCCAGGACGTCATATTCGATTCCGATGCGCCGACCCGCCTCTTTTGCCTCCGCAAGCCGCCGGGTGGCTAGCGTCCGGCCGCCCTGCAACTGGTGGCCAGCATCGCCGTTGGTAAGCGAGACAAACTTCACCTTGTAGCCCAAGGTGGAGTACTTGGCGGCTAGACCGCCAGCCGAGAGATCGCAATCGTCCGGATGCGCGCCGAAGGCGATGATGCGGACTGGCGAATCCTGCTGAGCACGGGCTGAAGCGAAGAGGAAGAGCACGATCAGTGTCCATGCCAAGCGCAAGAAACCACCGTTGGAAGCCGTCATGAAATAGCCTCTCTGCTTCAATGAGTTTTCGGCGACGGACTCGTGATCGTTCCCCGGATCACGGTCATCGAAGCTTTCGGAAGTTCGTAGACTGTGTCCGCGTTGGCGTTTACCGAGGCCCTCGCCGCCGGCCCATCCGGGTCGGGAAAGCCGCCATCTTTCGTTGGGTGCCATTGGTATTGCGCGCTACCAAATGTGATCACGCTCACCGGACCGGTAAAGAAGGCCTTGCCACCTGCAGCTTCACCGTTGAACTCGATGTGCACCTTGTGTGCGTTCTCCTGGTCCCGGTTTACCAGCATCAGCGACCATTGCGCATCCGGGCGCAGCAGCGCGTAAGCGGTTACGAGGGAATGTCCAGCCGCATCCGAAATGTCTCCGAAGCCGGAAAACATCTTGTGCACACCGTTGCCCGGCTGCACCCATTCTGTATTGATGAGCTGGCTGGCAAAGAACTGCGACGTCGGCTGCTGAATTTCATAATTCTTAGTAGTGGTAAACATGCCGAATGTGCCCATCGAATCGTTGCAACCTTCGTGCACCCCCAGAGGAAGATAGTGGAAATAGTAGAGAGCCTTTCCTCCGGCATTGAAAAAGGCGCCCACGTAGTCTGCCAGCCAAAGCGCGCCAAAAATATCCACGGAGGATTCGCCGCCATTCCAAGTGATATTTGACTCTGTGATGAACATCGGGACATTGGACGGCAGACCGTCGTCGCGCCAGACCTGAAGAATGTGGCTCACCAGCGTCGGTTCGTCGTACAAGCTGCTCCAACTGATTTTGCAAGGCTCATAGGGATAATGTTCGAAGGGAAAGAACGCCAGGTCCTGAATGCGTCCGTGAGATTTCAGGTAATCCAAGAAGCGCCCCGTCCATGAAATCTTTCCCTGAGCATCCGGCCATACGACAATGTCCTCATTCTGACCCGTATAAACCGGTCCGCCCAACTTCAGATTGGGATCGACGCGATGCAGGGCTACCGCGAACTGCAGATACAGCTCGGCGTAGTCTTCGGGGAGTGTGTACTGCCCATCGGCTTCTTCTCCCATTTCGACATAGGAGATCGGGTAACCACGCTTTTCAATATAAGCAATCTCCGCCGCTGCATCTTCTGGCGTACCATAGAGCACCGCGATCGGGATCATTGCGGGCAATCCGCGCGTGTAGCCACTATGGTAGAAGAGATCAAATCCCACATGTTCGTGCTGGGTCGAGCCGAGATCCGACGGCTCATGCCAGGGATCGATCGAGGAACAAAACGTGGTCGTCTGGTCCTGATCCGGCGTGTGCCGCGCCGAGTCGTGAAACCCATTCCCGTCCGCGGTGCCGATATAAAGGTCACGGATCGCATAGCCCACGCAGTTGCGGGGATCGGCGGAGCCATGCGAGTCACACGTATTTGATGACTCGGTCATCCAGATGCGCACGAACCGCACCGTCATGGGTGACGAAGTTAGCGGAAGAGTCACAGTGCCGCCCTTACCGTTCGCGATCACGCCGGAGGGAAATGCTACCCAGGAGCCTTTGGTCGGCTGCTTGATCGCCTCTTCTCCTGTCCAATACTGCACCAGGTACTGTTTTGCGTACGGATCACCCCATGCGATCCGAAGGGCATTGACCGGCTGCGGAGTCGCCAGATCAATCACAACCCATTGCGGATGCAGCGAGTCGTCTTCACCCGTGAATGCCTTGCTCAGATAAGGATTACTCTTCCAATAGGTATTCAGATCGCCATCGGTCATTCGCGAAAAACCGTGGGTCTCGGTACCCTCATTGCGCGTGAAACCCCGGTGAGGCAGCGGATAACCGTAGGAATGCTTGATGGTTTCGGTGGGAGTCGCGCTGCCGGTGAAATAGCCCTTGCCGCTGGGATCGCTCCACGTCCCTTGCGGATTCCAGTGCCACGCCTCCACCGCAAGTTCCGTATTCTGGCGATATGTCACCGGCTGCCATCCTGCTGCGAGCACCGCCGGCAACGCCGGCTGACCGAAGTACTTCTCCACAGCGGCAGCGGGTATGCGATCAATCCCCGCGCCGAGCGACTGGTTGGGGATGAAAGAATTAGTGGCATGGTCCGTATCCACCCGGACGGTTTGCCCGTGGACAGTGGAAGGCGCTATGAAAGCGACGATGAGTAGCACATAAGCGAGATTCTTGCCATGGTGTGACATTGGTTTTTGCCCCTTCTAATGTGCGCTCGTCACAACCGCGCAACTGTTCCGGTTAGTCTGAGGCTGAGCGCGATAGCGCTGTCCGGCAGACTTCGACTCAAGGAGGAAACGGCGCTGTCAGCGGGCTAGAAGAGGAACTTCGCTCCCAACTGCATGATGCGCGGGTCTCTAGCTGACGTCACGATGCCGAACACACTGGAGTTGATTTCTCCGGACGGATTCGTGAACTGAGCATGGTTGAAAACGTTGAACGCCTCAAAGCGCAACTGAAGTTCCTTCGACTCGGTAATCTTGGTTGTCTTCAGCAGGGCCATGTTGAAGTTGTTGAGCCCAGGGCCATGGAAGAAGCGGCGGCGGCTGTTCCCGAATTGCCCGAGTTGCTCGTTGCTAAAGAGAGATGTGTGGAAGTAGGCGTTCCCGTGGCGCGGATTGGTATCGGCCAAGACTGGTCCGCCACCGGAAAAATTTGGGACGTCAACAGGAATGGCATTGGCCCCAATCAGCGAGTTGTCGTCATTCTCCGTCAGAGTGATCGGCAGCCCTGTGGCGAAGTTCGTAACCCCGGATAAGGACCATCCGCCGACCACCTTCTTGGCCCAGCCCGCGCCGACCAACTGATCGAATGGCATGAGCCAGTTGTAGCTGAAAACGAAATTGTGCATCACATCGAAATTGCAGAGGGACTCACTCAGGTGGGGATTGAAGGGATAGGTCGAGTCCTGCAGGCCGGATGCGTTGTCCATGCACTTGCTGAAGGTATAGCCAGCAAGAAAGCTTAACGATCCGGTGTTGTGGCTGACGCTGACTTGCAGCGAGTTATAGCGCGAGTTTGCCACGGTGGAGACGAAGGGATTGGTGTCGAAGAGCGGCCCTAGCGGCCGAACGGCAGGAATGATTTGTCCGGAGGTTGTCACCCATGGAGTACTGATTCCAGTGCTGGAGTCGAACGGAGGAGTCTCGCTGAACGGACCACATGGCCCAGCGCTGTTCGGCGCGAGATTATTCGGATTGTTCAAGGACAAGCAGAGGGCCTGATTGGCGGGGTTAGCCTCGACCGATGTAACCAACCGGTGCCCCTCGTTTCCGACGTAGCTGGTGGTAATCACAGTGTTCGAACCAATCTGGCGTTGGATCGAGAGTTCGTAATGCTCGGAATATGGCAATTTGTTCCTGGGGTCGAAAGAGAAGTCGTAGGAGAGAGGCTCGACTTGCGGCCAGGGGAAGGTCGTATCGGGGTTCTTTGGGGAAACGTTGGTCGGAGGATATGGGAACGGAAAGCGCAGTCCCACTTGTGCGCCGCTGGAACGGGTAATGTAAGGCGATTCGAGCAGCGGCGGAGCGGCGCTGCCGTAGTACAGTCCGTAGGGCGGGTCGCCCACTTCGAGGAATTGCGAAAGGTCTTCCACCGAGGTGTAGTACAGACCGGCGCCAACGCGAATACTCGTCCGGCCCGGACCGCCGAATAGTTTGCCGAGCATGCCCGAGGAGGAACTCGGGGAATAAGACAGACCCAGACGCGGAGAGAAGTTGTGCCATCGCGTGGGCGCCAAGGTTCGAGGAACACCGGGATCGCCGGCAACCACATAGCCTAAAGGCGCACCAGGAAACTTTACAGACTGTTTGCCTGGGATAATCGTCTCGATTTTGTTCTGCGTATCATACCAAGGCATGCTGGCTTCCCAGCGCAGGCCATAGTTGAGAACCAAGTTGGAGGTGACGCGCCAGCTGTCCTGCGCAAACAAGGCGTAATACTTGCTGCGGGAATCCAGGATTTGCGGGCTGGCCTGCGTCAAGGCATTGGGAGCGCCCAGCAGAAAGTCGGCAAAATCGATGCCGGTCTCGGCCCCGGTAAATGCGTACTGACCGTTTTCCGCGGCAAGATTCCGTTCGTTAATCTGGTCGTAGTGGAACTGGCCGCCGAACGTCAGCGAGTGGGTGCCGATCACCTTGGAAAAATTATCCAACAGCTGGAACGAGTTATTGAATTGCCGTGTGCTGACCTGCGGAACTCCGACAAAAAAGTTATTGAACGTCATGTAAGGCACGCCTTCCAGATTGGGCGCGATGGGACTGATTCCTCCGGTAGCGGCGTTCCAAGGCGTCACGAAACCCAACTTATCCAAGCTGTAATTCGGTCCAACTCCCCCCTGAGGTTCTGTCAAGGCGAGCGTATTCCGGACGTAACTGAAGCGGATTTCATTGACGGCGTAAGCGCCGAAATTCTTGGTGTCGCCCAGATTCACCATCTGGGCGCGCCCGGCGGTGGTGGCGTTGTAGGCGAAACTGGAAGCCGGAACGGTAGCGCCGCCGTTTGGATACGGGGAGTTCAGCAAGTAGTCGTCGGCGAAGTAGTAGGCAAACAGAGTGCCGAAACGGGTATTCTGATCGATACGAATTCCACCCTTATCGTCGCGCAGTTTCTGTGCGTATTTGGAAGTTTCGAAGAAATTGCTTCCGGACACGTTCGGCTGGGGGATGAGACCGAGACTCAGCATGTTCACCGCCACGGGCGACCAGGCTGTCTTTGGGATGGAGGCGTTGGGAAAGACGCAACCCGTGTTGCTCGTGCAACCCTGAGTGTAATAGGGTTCCTGGTCATTGACGGTGTACCCCAAACGGGTTGATAGAACACTCGCCCAGTACGGGCCACCCACTACGGTCGGCACTGTGTTTCCGTTTTGATCGGTCGTGGTAAATGAGCCTGCGGAATCGGAGAAGTCGCCCGTGAAGTTCGCGGAGGACGGCATCTGGGTATTCACAGTGGGCGCCTGGGTCTGGCGAGTGGCTTGGTAATCGACGAAGAAAAAGGTCTTATCCTTTTTGATTGGTCCGCCGAATGTTCCCCCGAACTGATTTTGCCGGAAAACGGGCGTTTTGTCGGTAGGCAGCGAGAAGTAGTTCTTGGCATCCAGCGAAGTGTTGCGGAGAAACTCGAATCCGCTCCCGTGAAAACCGTTGCTGCCGGACTTCGTAACCACGTTGATCTGTCCGCCACTATAGTTTCCGTATTCGGCATCGAAGTTGTTGGTGATGATGCGAAACTCCGCAATCGAATCCAGGTTGGGAATAATGGCGGCGCCATTGGTCTTGCCTTCCTCGACGTTCGATCCGTTCACCATGAAGCCGTTGGACGCTTCGCGTTGTCCATTCACCGATTGGTTGCCCGAGTTCAGTCCGCCATCCACCGAGCGGTCGTTGACGCCGGTCATGCCGGTGTCGATGGAGGTGTAGGGAGAGACGCCGGTCTGAAGCGCCAGGAGATCCGTGAATGCCCGACCGTTCAGAGGCACAGCGGTCATGGTCTTCCCGGCGATCACCTCGCCCATCTGGCTGCTTTCCGTCTCCACATGGACGCTGTCGGTTCGCACCTCTACCTTTTCGTTGGTGGCGCCGACCTGCAGCGCGGCGTCCACCCGAAGCGCGGAGTTCGCATCGATTACCAACCCGATTTTGCTGTAACTCTTGAAGCCTGTCTGAGTCACCTGCAAATCGTAGGTGCCGATGGCAAGGGCCGGGAGACTGTAAAAACCTTTGGTGTCGGTGGTGACCGTCGTCTTGACGCCGGTCTGCGTATTCGTGGCCACAACTAAAGCGTCCGAAATCACAGCCCCGCTCGGGTCCGTAACCACCCCGGAAATGCTGCCAGTGATGCTGGCCCACGCCAGCCCCAAGGCCAGGAACAAACCTACAAGTACTACGACGCTTCCGCGCTGACGACTACGCATGTCGAACCTCCCGCCGAAAGAAGGCGTTATCGGGACCTAGCGCCATTCGATTGGTCATTTTCATCCAGTGAAATGTCGGTATCGGCAGCAAAACACCGTTCGCATCAATGAAACTCAAATTCGGTTCACTGTCAATCTTTTTTTGCTTCTGAAAGGTAGCCAGGGAGATGGACTAAAAGGATTCAATGGCTGAAATCCAGCGAAGAGAATGGTCATTTGGGAACCATGTGAGCCAACGAATGTGTTGCAGAGAATCGTTTTTCATCAGATAATTCTCGGTTTCATTTACGAAAAATTCCAGAGCCCAGGAATCCCCATGGCTGAAGTTTCAAAACTGAGTTACAACATCACTGCGTTGCAGCGTGGGCTGCGTCTTCTGCAACTGTTCAGCGAATCGTCCCGCGGGCTCACTGCGAAACAGGTTGCGACTCTCTCTCGCCTTCCAGTTAGCACGGTGCACCGCTTCCTGGTCAACCTGGAACGTGCAAGTTTTCTGAACTGTGGCGGGGACGGCGTGTACCACTTGGGTATCGCGTGTTTCGCCATTGGACAAAGGGCACTGGGTCAATTCGATGTTCGCCGCCTCAGCCTGCCTTACCTCCAGGAACTGAACCTCCAAACTCGTGAAACCATCCACTTGACGGTGCGCCACGGACTGTCTGCCGTGTACGTCGAGAAACTCGAGTCCTCCGAGCCGTTGCGGATTCACTCACGCATTGGCGCCGCCGTCCCGTTGTACTGCACCGCCGTTGGGAAGGTGATGTTAGCTTATGCCTCGCAGGATGACCGCGACAACATGCTGCCCCAGTTGGAATTGAAGCGTCTAACCCCAAATACTGTCGGAAGCCTGCAGGAACTGGAAGCTGAGTTGTACCGGGTTCGAAAGAATGGTTATGCCTGCGATCTGGAAGAGCACGAACTCCACATTCGATGCATCGCGGCGCCAATCTGGGACCACACGGGTGGCGTGCACGCCAGCCTGAGCATCACGGCGCCGGCGGTGCGTATGCCGGCCAGCCGGTTACGGCAACTGGCCCCGCTGATACAGGAAGCCGGGCTGCGCATCTCATGCCAACTCGGGTATCAGCCAGCGGGGAGAACCGGCTACCGTTCGCTGCTGCGGAAAAGTGACGCCGGGGAGACATCATCCATTGCGAAGACAGCTCTCTAACAGGCACATCGCCGGAACTCTCGGTTTGCGAATTGCCATCTTTGTGGCGAGCGCCGGCTGCTTTATATCGCTGAGTTCGACTGGGTCCTCGGCCGTCGCCCACTCGCCCTGCCGCGTGCAATCCACGACCTTCGAAGGGTGGAAGGCGGAGGAGATCTCGAATGATTGGGTGCGCCTCACGATTGTGCCACAACTGGGTGGCAGGCTGATGCAAGTGACCTTCGGCGGACATGCCTACCTGTTCGTGAATTCCCAGTACAAAGGCAAGTATTTTCCGCCGGCTGAGGCTGCGAGGATAGGCCGATGGATCAACTACGGCGGCGACAAACTCTGGCCGCTTCCAGAGGGACAGGGTGACGAACAGCATTGGCCGGGGCCGATCTCAGATGTGCTGGATGACGGCGAATACAAACTCAGCGTCCTGTCACAGGGGTCCACGTGCGCTGTGCGTCTCGAGGGTTCCGCCGATCCCGTAACCGGTCTGCGGTATTCTCGCGATATCGGTATCGGCAGCGATTCTCCGGCGATTTCTTTTCATGCAGAAATAAAGAACTCGACTGCTCATCCGATTCGCTGGTCAGTGCAATCGGTGACGCAATACGACACTGCCGATCCCCACGACCCGGCGAGATACAACCACGATTTCTGGGCTTTCGCTCCGATCAACCCGCAGAGCGCGTATTTCAATGGATATGCTGTACGGGCGGGCCTTGCCGACGACCCGTCGTTTTCCGTGACTGACGGCTTGTTTACGCTGCACTGGCTGTACCTGGAAAATGAGGTCTGGCTCGACTCCGACGCGGGCTGGATTGCCGTCGTGGATGACGCCGCCAAGTACGGCATGGTCGAGCGGTTTCAACATGTTTCTGGCGCGGAGTATCCGGGAAAGGCCTCCGTCATCTTTTACAAGAATGGCGCTGCATTGGAACTAGACGAGAACGGGATGCCGAAGTTGCGCTCTGCAACTTTGCAACAGGCTCCTTACTACATGGAAGCGGAACTCAACAGTCCGATGATCAGGCTGGAACCAGACGCTTCCTACGCGATGGAGACTCGTTGGTTCCCGGTGCGCGCAGACAAGGAACTGAGGACCGTGACCCCGGCTGGAGTGGTTCTGCGCGCTCTCGCCACTTCTTTGACAGCGGAAGGCTTGCAGCTTTCCGGGAGCTTCGGTGTGTTTTTCCCGGGAAGACTGGTTGCTCATGTGTTCGATCCGCGCGGGTTGGAGATCGCCACGGAGGATTTGCAGCCGGTCGATCCGCAGACCCCGGTGGAACTCAAACAAACGATCAAAGCGCCCCTAGGTGCGTATCGAGTCTCCATCCACCTCGACGATGAACACGGCGTGGACCGCAGCAGTCTGGGCGAAGCCGAAATCCGGAAACTGGCAAAGGGATCATAGCGTGCGGGCGGCAGTATACACTTCGCTGGTTGTGAATCCCACGAGGACCCTACGTCCGGCACAGCGACTACCGGCTCGAAGTTCCACATACGTCTCGGATCAGAGCGCGAGCCGGTCGCGTGTGACTCCGGCGAGTTCGTGAAACCATGGCAAAGCTGAACATTAAGCCGAAGCAAGACTGCATCTGGGACCTGGTGAGTCTCGGTGAAGTCATGTTGCGGCTCGACCCCGGCGACCAACGCATCTCCACCACCCGTGAATTTCGCGTCTGGGAAGGTGGTGGCGAATACAACGTCGCCCGCGGCCTGAAGCGTTGTTTCGGAATGGACACGGCGATCGTCACCGCCCTCGCCGATAATCCCGTCGGGCGACTCGTCGAGGATCTGATGCTGCAGGGCGGTGTCAGTCAGAAATATGTTCGCTGGGTACCTTTCGACGGAGTCGGCCGCAGCGTACGCAACGGGCTGAATTTCACTGAGCGTGGCTTCGGCGTACGCGCTGCGCTCGGATGCTCGGATCGCGGGCATACAGCCATTTCGCAGATGAGGCCCGGCGAAGTCGACTGGAGCCAGATCTATTCGAAAGATGGAGCGCGGTGGTTCCACACCGGAGGAATCTTCTGTGCGCTCTCAGAGAATGCGCCGCAGGTCGCACAGGAAGCGATGGAGGCAGCCAAGCGCGCCGGCGCGGTTGTCTCTTACGATCTGAACTATCGACCATCGCTCTGGAAATCGACGGGAGGAAAAACCAAGGCACAGGAGGTCAACCGCCGTCTCGCGTCGCTGGTTGATGTGATGCTGGGAAATGAAGAAGACTTCACCGCCGCCTTGGGCTTTGAGGTTGCGGGTGTGGACGATCATCACTCGAAGATGGAGCCGGCAAACTTTCAGCGCATGATCGACAAAGTTGTGCGGCAGTTTCCCCAAATCTCAATCATTGCCACAACGCTGCGCCACGCCAGGACTGCAACCCGCAATGATTGGGGTGCTGTCTGCTACCACGACGGCCGCTTCTATCAGGCGCCGGTTCGCGAGAATCTGGAAATTTACGACCGCGTCGGCGGAGGCGATTCGTTTGCCTCGGGATTGATTTATGGCTTCCTGACGGGGAAGGAACCGCAGTGGGCGGTCGAATGTGGCGCAGCTCATGGCGCGCTGGCCATGACCACCCCCGGCGACACCACTATGGCGACTCTGGATGAAGTTCTGCAGGCGATGAAGGCGCAGACGGCGCGGATCGCGCGCTGAGCGGTGCTCGGGATCACGATATGACCATCGATGAAGTAATTCATCGGATCGCGAAGGTTGGGATTGTACCGGTAGTACGCGCGGCTACGGTCGGCGATGCAACCCGAGCCGTCGAGGCCATCTGTGCCGGTGGCATTCCCATTGTAGAAATCACGATGACGGTTCCCAACGCGACTGCAGTGATCGCGCAAGTCGTTCGGTACTTTGGCAGTAGTGCGTTGGTTGGTGCCGGTACCGTCACTACGGCCGAGCAGGCCAGGCTTTGTGTCGATGCCGGGGCGGAATTCATCGTCAGTCCAGGGCTATCGCTCGCTGTGCTTTCGGTTGCGCAAGCCAGCGGCAAACTCGCGATCCCGGGAGCGCTGACGCCGACTGAACTTATGAATGCTCACACCAGCGGCGCTAAGCTGGTCAAGATTTTTCCTTGCGGGAATGTCGGCGGTCCCAAGTATCTCCGGTCATTGAAAGCCCCCTTCCCGAGCGCAGCCTTGATCCCGACGGGAGGCGTCAACGTTTCGAACGCCGCCGAGTTCATCGCTGCCGGAGCTTTTGCTCTTGGAGTTGGAGCGGACTTGGTGAGTGAAGCGGCACTGCGCGACGGCAACCTGGCGAAGATCACACAAACCGCGAGAGAGCTGGTGCAGGCAGTAAGATCGGCGCGGGAAACGATCTCCCCGCGTATCGTCCACGCCGAGTAGCTTTCACTGAGAAAGCTACTGATTAACCCCGCTTGCCAGGAAACCACCATCTACCACCAGCAAGGTTCCGGTCACAAAACTGGCAGCATCTGAGGCGAGGAAAATCGCTGCGCCGACCAGTTCCTCTAACTCGCCAAATCGCTTCATGGGAGTGCGCATCAGGATTTCCTCGCCGCGCGGCGTGCCAGTGACAAGCTTCTCGGTGAGGGGCGTGCGAAAATATCCGGGCGCGATGGCGTTCACCGAGACTCCGTGACGAGCCCATTCGATGGCGAGCGATTTGGTCAGCGAAGCGACTCCGGCTTTGCTCGCGCAATATGCCGCGACCTCGTACAGTCCCAGGAATGATCCTATCGACGCGATATTGATGATGCGTCCGTACTGGCGCTCGATCATGTGACGGCCGAAAACCTGGCACGCTCGTAGCGTGCCGGTCAGATTGGTGTCGAGGAGGCGGTTCCAATCGGCCTCGGGAAAATCCAGCGTGGGGGCACGCTGGTTAAAGCCGGCGCAGTTGATGAGGATGTCAACTTTGCCGAATGCTTCCACTGTCGCCTGCAGCAGTCTTTCGAGAGAGCTGCGGTCAGTCACATCCGCAGCTATGCGTAAAGACTTCCGCCCGAGAGATTCGATCTGATCCGCGGCCTTTTTGACCAGATCGAGGCGCCGGGCCGTGGGAACGACGTCAGCCCCGCATTCCGCCAAGCCGCGGGCGATGGCTTGGCCGATTCCGGAAGTTCCTCCGATGACAACTGCAAGTTTGCCGTTCAGTTCCAGACGAATGTAGCCCATGGCTCCTCGTTAGCGACTTTCACCAGTTGCCCATTACCAGTTGAACATGGTTCCGTCCAGCTTGCGGTTTACCGGTGTCGTTAGCACATGATATGTCCGGATGAGATAGCAAGTGATGTGTCCGCTTTGCAGGCGGCGAGGGTAGGAGAGCATGGAAGGCATGTTCTCTTACACGCAGGCCGCGATGGAGCGGACGAT
>Ga0224555_1003930_pt1 | contig 14405 bp, 11 predicted proteins | sample 714S23034metaG_FD_180687 | JGI IMG/M metagenome (GOLD analysis project Ga0224555, IMG submission 180687) | Peat soil microbial communities from Stordalen Mire, Sweden - 717 S2 30-34 | ecosystem: Environmental > Terrestrial > Soil > Wetlands > Peat | place: Sweden: Norrbotten County, Stordalen...
CCAGCGGGACCAGCGCCTGCACCTGGCCGGTGGCCGGGTTATAGACGTTGCCAGTGCGGCCGGAGGAGCCGGCGACGGGCTTGCCGGCGATCCAGTGCGGGACGGCGCGGGGTGTGCTGGCCGGTGCGGCGGCAATGTTGGGAAGGACGGCGGTGGACATAGCGCGGACCTCAGTGCCGATGGTCTAGAGTAGTCCATTGAGGCATTGCTGGGAAATGGGGTGCTAGCATGAACCTGTGCGGGTGACGATCGACATTCCGGATGCGATCCACGCAGAGTTGAAACGCCGTGCGGCGGCGGAGGGCACAACGATGCGCGCACTGATTCTGCGGGCCATCGATGAGGTGCTGCGGGAGAACCGCGAGAAACGAAGGCTGGCGAGGGGCGCGAATCACCGCTCATAGCGAGAGACAAAGGCACGATGAATGGGACACCCGGTAAGCTTTTCCTCACCGATGACGATATGGCGTTTGGGATGGTTCAACCGGAAACGGCTGGAGAATAAAATCGTCGCAGTAGGCAATTTGCGCGAGCGTGGGGTCTCTTGGGTTGTAACTGATTGCTGGCCCAATCTGAGTATGTACCGTAGTTTTTGGCTCAGATTTATTCTCTGCAATCGTGAACTCGATGTAGGGTACGACGCAAGTTCGCCCTTCGCGTAGATGAATGGGCCTTTTGTTCAAGTCTACTGGACCTGACACCAGCCTCCATTCAGCTTCCCTCGCAAAATCCGGATGCTTAATCAATGGCGCAAGGATTTCAAATGATTCGACTGTTTCAGCGACGAAGTTTCGGATTTCAAGATAGTCCGAAGGCCGAAGCGAATTAGTACGTCTGTATTTTCTGAATTCGCTCAGCACTCGATCGACGAATCGTGCGCACAATACCGCGCTGCGCTTTTCGCCGTATATGCACTTATAGAGGTTGAATGGCAGCTCGGAATTTCTTGTAATCGCCTCACTGAGTGTTCTCGAACTAAATCCGAGAGCAAAGCTTCCGGAAGAACCTCCATAAGCGCGCCATTGGCTCAGATCGTTCTTTTCCGCAGAAAGAGAAGCTACGAAAACTGAAGGTTTGAGACTTTGGCTGATGCTCTCAGACAGAAGGTCGAGCATGTCGTGCTCTCTGTCATCGAACACCTTTGCTCTCAGGCTACCAATGCTTCGCCATACCAACATTCTTGCGTAGCGCAGTTCAGAGGCATCGTTCAGATATTCCGTATTCGTTGCCCAAAGTTTCCCCGACCGCAAGATTCCGAGCAAACCCGCCGCGTTTGTGTAGTGCCACAGTGTATCTGGGGGCGATTCTGCTTGCTCGCGAAGGATCTTGCTTGTGAGCTTCTCAATTGAGCTGGTGCTCTTCACAGTCCCATTACCTCGTTGTAGCAGTCGCTTCGACTTCAACAGAGGGTACGCCCCGGGCTCGGTTTTTGTAGCTGGCGGCTATGAAGTCGCGGAAGAGCGGGTGGGGCTCGAGCGGCTTGGATTTGAATTCGGGGTGGAACTGGCAGGCGAGGAAGAAGGGGTGGGAAGGAATCTCGACGATCTCTACGTAGGTGGCGTCGGGGGTGGTTCCGGTGAGGCGTAGGCCCGCGCCGGTGAGGATGGGCTCGTACTCGCGGTTGAACTCGTAGCGATGGCGGTGGCGCTCGGAGATTTCGGTGGCGCCGTAGGCTTTGGCGGCGAGCGAGCCGGGCTCGAGCTTGCAGGCCCATGCGCCGAGGCGCATGGTTCCGCCCATCTCTTCGACACCGGTCAGTTCGCGCAGCTTGTAGATGATGCGGTGAGGCGTGGCGGGGTCGAACTCGCCGGAGTTGGCGCCGGCGAGGCCGCAGACGTTGCGCGCGTACTCGATGCAGGCGGTCTGCATGCCGAGGCAGATGCCGAAGTAGGGGACGTTGTTCTCGCGGGCGTAGCGGATGGCGTTGAGCATGCCCTCGATGCCGCGCTTGCCGAAGCCGCCGGGGACAAGGATGCCGTCGAAGCCGCGGAGCTGGGACTCGTAGTCGCGATTGGGGCGGCCGGGTGCATCGCCGTCGGGCTGGTCGTGAGTTTCCAGGCCCTCGGCCTCGATCCAGGTGACGCGGAGCTTGAGGTTGTGAGCGAGCGCGCCGTGGACGAGGGCTTCCTTGAGGGATTTGTAGCTGTCTTCGTACTCAACGTACTTGCCGACGATGGCGATGGAGACTTCGTCCTGCGGGTGGTAGGCGCGATGGACGATGTCCTGCCACTTGGAGAGGTCGGGAGCCCTGGCTTCGATGCGGAGGAGTTGCAGGGCGAGAGTGTCGACGCCCTCGGCGGCGAAGTTGAGCGGGACTTCATAGATGCTGGCGACGTCGCGGGCGGCGATGACGGCGTTCTCCTGGACGTTGCAGAAGAGGGCGATCTTGGAACGCATCTCGCGGGGGACGGCGCGGTCGGAGCGGCAGAGCAGGATGTCGGGCTGGATGCCGATGGAGAGCATCTCCTTGACCGAGTGCTGGGTGGGCTTGGTTTTGAGTTCCTGCGCGGCGGCGATCCAGGGAATGAGGGTGACGTGGACGAAGACGGTCGAGTCGCGGCCGAGGTCCTGGCGCATCTGGCGGATGGCTTCGAGGAAGGGTAGCGATTCGATGTCGCCGACGGTGCCGCCGATCTCGACGATGAGGACTTCGCAATCGGCGGCAACCTTGCGCATGGCGTTCTTGATTTCGTTGGTGACGTGGGGGATGACCTGGACAGTCTTGCCGAGGTAGTCGCCGCGGCGCTCCTTGGTGATGATCTGCTCGTAGATGCGGCCGGTGGTGAGGTTGTTGTCGCGGGAGAGTTTGGCGTGGGTGAAGCGTTCGTAGTGGCCGAGGTCGAGGTCGGTTTCGGCGCCGTCGTCGGTGACGAAGACCTCGCCGTGCTGGAAGGGAGACATGGTGCCGGGATCGACGTTGAGGTAGGGGTCGAACTTCATCAGGTTGATCTTGATGCCGCGCGCCTCCAGCAGGCAGCCGATGGAAGCTGCTGCGAGACCCTTGCCGAGCGAAGACACAACTCCGCCAGTCACAAAGATGTATTTCGCTGACATCTCCGCCTCCGCAAATTTAGTTGTTTTGATTGGCCACGCGTGTGGGGCACGTTTAAGTATCGCAGGAATGGGGGGCGGGGGCAATGGCTTGCCGGTTGGAATTTCAAACAGCGATGGCAGACCGGCAGAAGTGGGCAGCCCGGTTCGCGAGAAGCGGCCGCTGGCGGGCGAAGATTAGGGCTGTTGCCCGGCAGTCGCCGCAGCAGCCTGCTGTGCGGCTATTTTTGCGCGGTGCTTGCGGATGTAGTGGGCGGCGATGTCGGGGTAAAACTCACGGATGGAGGAGAAGATGACGTCGCGCATGGTGGAGAAACCGAACTTTTCCGCGAGCACGCCAAAGTCGGTGGCGGAGGACGGATAATACTCGCGCGAGACGACCTGGGTGAGGACCTTGCCGCCGAGGCCGGCGATGTTGGGGGTGTCGCGGCCCCCGTAGGTGCGAGCCACCACCTGGCGGCTGATGACGTATAGAGCGCGGGTAGCGATATGGTGAGGGCTGCCGAAGGCGTAAAAGCGCGTGTCTTCATGGAGCAGGCTGGGCAGGAAGAAGGCGCTCAGGTAGGTACCGTCGGTCTTATCCAGGAATCCGCGCCAGGCATAGGCGTAGAAGCCGGAGGCGCCTTTTCCCAGGGCGGGGTGTTCGTCCATGCCTTTTGCGCTGAGCGAGGTCAGGCCGAGGAAGACGAAGCTGGAGTAGTCGAAGGCCTGATGGGTGGCGATGTTGAGGTTATAGCCCCACCCGAGCGGGTGCGGGGCGACCCCGGCGGATACGGAGCGGAAGTTGGGCATGAAGCCGAGGATGCGCTTAGGCTGCTGATGCTCCAGCGGGACAGGATTGCCGTCGCCGTCGCGATCAGCCTGGGGTACAGGTGGCGGGGAGGCGGCGCCCTGACCGGCGGAGGCGCTGAGGAAAAACTGCGAGGGCGCGTCAGGGAGGGCCGCACTGGAGGCGGTCTGTGCGACCGAGCTAGTCGCGGCGAGGAGCAAACTGAGAGCGAGCAATGGTTTCAGGAGGGTCGTCCGATCGGGTCCGGGTTACGCTGGGAATATGTGTATTTTAGACGCTGGGCTGGGGCCCAGGTTTCAGAATTGTGGGCCCGAAGGCGAGCGGGTTGAGCGGCCGGGCTGTTTCGGAAGGATTCTACGGCGTTTGGGGCGCTTGACGGCCAGTCAAGCGCGGGGAGTATATTGACAGTCACTCCCCCTGGGCCCCGCTCAACCGTTGACGATTGCAAGTACGTTTCTCAATTCAGTCCGGAGAGTCCACCATGGAAGAACCTCAAGCACCTTCATCTGCTCCCCCTGCAGCGGCCGCTGACAGCGGGTTGGCCGACAATGTGGCCGGCGCGCTGGCCTACATCACCATCATTCCGGCAATCCTGTTTCTGGTGCTGCCCGATTACAACAAGCGGTCGTTCATTCGCTTCCATGCATTCCAGTGCATCTGCCTGGCGGTGTGCGCTTTTGCGTTGGGGCTCCTGATGATCATCCCGATTCTGGGTTGGATTGTGGGCATCGTGGGCGACCTGGTGCTGTTTGTCTGCTGGATCATGTGCATTGTGAAGGCGTACGGCGGCGAGAAGTGGAAGGTCCCTGTGCTCGGGAACTACGCGGAGAAGTTCGCGAACCAATAGGCTCCGCGTGGCTGAAGGTGAGAGAGAGCGATAGGCGGATCCTCGCTCAGAACGAGGGTGTGGTCGTGCGCCTGGTTGGCAGTGTCTGACGGATCGGATTGGTTGCGAAAAACAGGCTAGATGTCGCGAAAAAGGGGCATATCCCTGGGGCTAAAGCCCACGTTTTCGCGGACCTTTGATGCCCGGACTGAAGTCCGGGCCTAGTCGCCGGAGTGCGCCGGGATTGTGAGTTGCTTGGGCCGCTGCTGGATGACTTGCGTGGTGGTGCCGCTGAGAAAGACGCGCAACGCCGGCTTTGCCCAGTAGTCCTTCTGCGATACCTGGATGAGCGCCCCGTTGTGCAGCAGGAGATAGACGTTTTCGTTCAGCGTCGCGGCCGTGTTCTTCGAGGAACTTTTCCGCTTCCAGCGCGGCCATGCAGCCGGTTCCGGCAGCGGTGACGGCCTGACGGTAGCGGCGGTCCTGGATGTCGCCGCAGGGAAAGCGGGGAAGCGTGATTGGCCAGGTAGAAAGGTAACGGTCGTAGATGACGCTGCGATGGGCGACCTCAACTGCCAGAACCGTCAGCTTTTCCTCTTCGAGGCTGCACAGGACACGGTAGTCTCCGACGCGATAGCGCCAAAGGCCGGCAAGTTCATGGAGCAAGGGTTTGCCGAAGTCACGGGGATCAACTGCGGTCGCGATGCGGTCGTGAAGGTAACGGAAGATGCGGCGCTGGATCGTTTTATCGAGCTTGGCGAAATCGCGATCCGCAGCTTCGCTGAATTCAATCCGCCAGGCCATACTTCCGGCCGATCTCCTGCAGGCTAGTGCGTTTGCCGGGGTTCTTCACGCGCTCGGCGGCGATCATCGCATCCTCCCGGTCTTCTAGGTACAGCAGGATGGCGCTGCGCACGAGGTCGTCTTTCGACTCGCCGGTGCGGCGAGCGAAGGCCTCGATGTGGCTCTCGATCTCGGCAGGAATTTGAACGGTCATAGGAACCTCGCTGAGGACAGTATAGCGACGCGCGGTGAAATGGAATGACCGACCTTGCTTTTTCGTCACTGGCTGTCCGGCGGATTTCGTCGAGGATGTGCTGCTTATCCATAGGTCTCGCTGTAGCTTAGCGGCCGTGTTCTTCGAGGAACTTTTCCACTTCCAGCGCGGCCATGCAGCCGGTGCCGGCAGCGGTGACGGCCTGACGGTAGCGGCGGTCCTGGATGTCGCCGCAGGCAAAGACGCCGGGGACGGGCTGGCCATTGTGCGACGGGAAGACGTTGCCGTGGGTGAGGATGTAGCCGTCGGGATCCAGATCGAGCTGGCCGTGGAACATCTTCGCGTTGGGGACGTGGCCGATGCCGAGGAAGAGGAAAGACACGGGAAGCTCACTACGCTCGCCGGAGATGGTGTCGCGGAGTTTGAGGCCGCGAACCTCCTTGTCTTCGACGCCGAGAACCTCTTCGACCACGGTGCTGGAAAGGAATTGGATGGCGGGGTGGGCGATAGCACGGTCGAGCATGATGCGGCTGGCGCGGAAGCGCTCGGAACGGTTGATGAGCGTGACTTTGGTGGCGAAGCGCGTGAGAAACAGCGCCTCTTCCATGGCTGAGTCGCCGCCTCCGATGACGGCGATCTGCTTGCCGGAAGCGAAAAAGCCGTCGCAGGTGGCGCAGGAGCTGACGCCGTGGCCGATGAGCGCCTGCTCGCTGGGCAAGCCGAGCCAACGCGCGCTGGCGCCAGACGCGATGACGAGCGTGCGGGTGCGGATGGGGTCCTTGCCGGGGCCGAGGTTGAGCTCGTACGGGTGCTTGCCGAGATCGACCGAGACGAGGTGCGCCATTTTGAGTTCGGCGCCGAAGCGGATCGCCTGCTGCTTCATGTTCTCGATGAGTTCGGGACCCTGGACACCCTCGGGCCAGCCGGGAAAGTTTTCCACCAGCGTGGTGATGGAGAGCTGGCCTCCGGGCTCGTGGCCTTCCAGGACGAGCGGCTTGAGGTTGGCGCGGGCAGCATAGATGGCAGCGGTAAGGCCGGCGCATCCGGAACCCAGAATGACGGTATCTCTCGTTGCGTTGGGGGACGTGATCTCGGACATTGTGGTTGATCTGATTGTAACTGGCAGGACCGGATTCGGACCGCGGTTCAGGGTTCAGAGGGTTCGGGGTTCAAGGGACCGCCGAAGGGGCAGTGGCGGCAGCCGGAGTGGCAACACGTGCCGCGCTTGAGGTGGTACGCAGCGGTGAAAACCAGGTACGGGCCTTCGTAGTAGAAGTCCTCGGGGGCGAGTTCGGGCGCGGTGGCTGGGACGGAGTCTGGAGGCGTGTCGGGCATGGGTGCGGCTCAGAAGAGCAGGGGTGGGGGTGTGGCGGGTTCGGCGGGAAATGGAGGCGCGGAGGGGAGTTGGAAGCGGTGCTTCCTGGGGGCTGGCGTGGGTGCGGCGCCGACGGCTTCGGGGTTGGGAGCGTCTTCGGCAGCGAGTGAGCCGTTGCGGTAGCGGACTTCGCGACCCGGGACGGCGGGGACGCGCTCGCCGGGAAGAACGATGCCGACGAGGTTGAGCGGGTCGGCGGCAGCGACGGCGATCTCGTGAGTTGACGCTTGATTGCGGGACGCGTGCAGGGATGTGACGGCTTCGGGTAGCGCGAATTGCTCGCCTCCGAAGCCGGTGACGAAGCGGCCGCCGCGGACCTCGCCGCGGGCTTCGAGGCGGCGGAGGATGTTGAGGAGGTCGCGCCACCTGGGGGCGTTGGATTCGCGGGTGAGGAGGTCGCGGAAGAGGACGCCGTAGCGGGCGAGGAGCTGGCGGGCAAAGGATTCGAGGGCAGCGTCGGTGCGGCGGGCGCAGGCGATGGCGGTTTGAGTTTGAGATTCCTTCAACCCCAGGGTCGACGATGAAACAGTCGAACCTGGGGCACCCGGATTTGTGGGCTCGATCAGGAGCGACCAGCGGCCGGCCGTGGTGCGGGTGGGGCGTTTGGCGGCGGTTTCGGCGGTGGTGGGCTTGCGGCGCGGATCCATCAGGGCGCGGAGCTGGTCGAAGCCGTCGGCAGAGGCGAGGCCGGCGGTGGCGAGTTCCCACAGGGCGCGGGCGGTCTGCTGGCGGGTGAGGCCGGTGAGGCGCTGGAGGTCGGCGGCGAAGCAAGCCCCGCGATGGGCGAGAAGCGCGCGGATTGCGAGGGCCTCGGGCGAGAGGGCGGCAGCGAGAAGCTGCTCGTCGACGGACTGCTGGGCGAGGGCGTGCGGCAGCCAGTCGGCGGACTCGCGGATGTAGAAGGTGATGGGCGCGGCGTTGGTGGGGATGATGCGGCGGGGAGCGGATCCATCGCCAATAGCCCAGGCGGGGTGCGGCGAGACGCGCCCCCAGCCGACGGTACCGGAGAGGCAGAGCTGGTCAAGCCATCGGGGATCGTAGTTTGCGATGCGGGCGGGCAGCAGGGTGCGCTCCCACTCGACGGCCGGGGCTTCGAAGCCTTCGAGCTGATACAGGGCTTCCAGGACGCCTTGTTCGCCGGCGAGCTGCGTTTGCGGCGCGAGGTGCTGCCAGCCGAGCAGCCAGCGCAGGTAGACGGCGGGCGCGACGGCTTCCACCTGCTTGCGAGCAGTTGCGAGGGTGAGGCGGTGGATGCGCTGGAGGATGCGGCGCTCGCACCATTCGATTTCGTGGTCTTCGCTGGTTGCCGGACATTCAAATGCGCCGCGCAGCAGCAGTCCCTGCATCTCCATCGCGAGAAAGGCCTGGAAAACGGAGGCGGGCGAGAGGGCGAGGCGATCCGCGAAGGCGCGGGCGGTGATGGGGCCGGTAATTTGTAACCAGCCTTGAACAATTTGCTGGATGGCGGATGCATTTGTAACTTGTTCGGTTTCTTGTTGCGATGCATCCGCTGGAACCGCAGGTCCTTCGACTGCGAGGTTCGCGGAGGCGCGAACCTCTCCGCTCAGGATGACGGCATCACGGTGGAGTGCGGCGATATGCGGGAGACGCTCGGTGGCGGTCCAGCAGGGAATGCCGTTGAGGTCGATGATCTGGGCACGGCCTGTTTGAGTAAGGCGTTCGAAGAAGAGGGGCCAGTGGCGGGTGTTTGCGGGGGTTCGATCCCAGGTCTCGGAGTCGAGACCTGGGGCACCCAGTTCTGTGGTCAGCAGGGCGACGGGCAGGGCGACGAGGGAGTGGAGGAGATCGTGGAGTTCGTGTTCGTCGCGGATGTCGGGGAAGATTTCGCGGCGGACGGTGTCGATGGCGGCCTGGTCGAGGCGGCCTGCTCCCTCCGAGACGCTCGGGGGAAGGTCGCGGCGAAGGTTGACAGCGCGGGTGCGGCGCTCTTCCAGGCCGGCGTCGTCTAGGAAGGCGTACGGGTTGGCGTTGATCAGTTCGTGGGCGAATTGCGAAGGGACCGCCGTGTCGACGGCGAGGCATCGGATGGTTCCCGCCGCGATGCCGCGCAGGACCTGGTTGAGGCCTTCGAGGTCCATGGCTTCCTGGAGTACGTCCTGCATCACCTCGTTGACCAGCGGGTGGTTGGGAATCTGGATGTCGCCGACGATGGTCTCGAAGCAGGCCGCCGCCTGGGGAAAGACGCTGGCCAGTAGGTCCTCGGAGCGGGTGCGCTGGATCTGCGGGGCGATGCGCTTGCCCTTGGACATGCGCAGGAGTTGCAGCGAGCGGTTCGCGGCCCAGCGCCAGCGCGTCTTGAAGATGGGCGAGGCGATGGCGGCCTGCTCGAGCAGCGTTTTCGCGGTCTGCTCGGTGAGGAAGTGGAAGACGTCGGAGAGTGGGAAGCTGTGCTGCTCGGCGAGCGAGATGTTGATGCCGTTGTCGGTGGCGGCGGCCTGCAGTTCGAAGTTGAAGCCGCGGCAGAAACGCTTGCGCAGCGCGAGCCCCCAGGCCTTGTTGATGCGGCCTCCAAAGGGCGCATGCAGGATGAGTTGCATGCCGCCGCCCTCATCGAAGAAGCGCTCGGCGATGATGGTGGTGCTGGAGGGAACGGCTCCCAGGACCGCGCGGCCGGCGACGATGTAGGCAATAAGCTGGCGCGCCGCGGAGGCGCAGAGGCCGCACTCTTGCACGAGCCAGGTGGTGGTGGCTGCGATTTGTTGTTGAGGATTGGTGGCGTTATCCCAGGTCTCAGAATCGAGACGTGTCACCCCAGCGAGCGAAGACCGCTCGCCGGGGACCCCGCCTGGGGCACCCAAATCGGCGGGAGACACATGCGCGGTGCGGGCTGCGATTTGCTCGCGGAGTTCGCCGACGCCGCCGGAGAGGACGGCGGTACGCTGGGGCGCTTCGCCGAACCAGAAGGGCAGCGTGGGCGGCGCGCCATGTGCATCTTCGACGAGGACGCGGCCCGCGGCTTCGATGCGCTGAATGCGCCAACTGGTGTTGCCGAGCAGAACCACGTCGCCGGGGCTGGATTCCACGGCGAAGTGCTCGTCGAGGGTGGCGATTTGTACGCCTTCCGGTTGCAATATGACGTTGAACAACGCGGTGTCGGGGATGGCGCCGCCGTTCGAGATGGCGATGGAGCGCGAGCCGCGACGCGGGTGGAGCTGGCCGTGGACGCGGTCGCGGAGGAGATACGCGCCGTAGCGGCCGCGGGTGGATTCGATGCCCTCGCTGAGCAGCGTGACGATCTCGTCGAAGAGCGCGCGCGTGAGATTGCGGTAAGGGTAGGCGCGGCGGAGAACGGCGAAGAGAGCGTCTTCGTCCCAGGGTTCCGCGGCGACACAGGCGACGATCTGCTGCATCAACACGTCAATGGGCTGCGGCGGGATTTCGAGCCGGTCCAGCTCGCCCGCGCGCATCTTGCGGACCAGGGCGGCCTGTTCGAGCAGGTCATCGCGGGTGGTGGCGAAGAGGCGGCCTTTGGGGATGGCTCCGCGCCAGTGGCCGGCGCGGCCGACCCGCTGCATGGCAACGGCGACGGCGCGGGTGCTGGCGATCTGGCAGACGAGGTCGACGCTTCCGATATCGATTCCCAATTCCAGCGAGGCGGTGGCGACGAGGATGCGCACCTCGCCGTTCTTCAATCGCTGCTCGGCGTCGAGGCGGAGTTCGCGGGAGAGCGAGCCGTGGTGGGCGGCGACGCAATCCGGGCCAAGTTCGGGGGTGAGGCGTTCAGAAAGTGCGAAGGCGATCTTTTCCACCAGCCGGCGCGTGTTGACGAAGACCAGCGTGGAGCGGTGCGCCAGGGCGAGGGCGGCGAGCCTGTCGAAGACCTCCTCCCACATGGCGGTGGTGGTGACGGAGCCGAGTTCGTCGGAGGGAATCTCGATGGCGAGGTCGAGCTGGCGGCGTTGGCCGACCTGGATGATGGTGCACTTCCCACCCCCGCGAGCAAGTTCGCTCGCCGGGGACCCCGGCTTCGTGCCGTTCTCGACGGCGTCGCATCCCACCCAAGCAGAGCTTGGATGGGGCACCCGGCTTTGTACATCCCACCCATCGCAAGTGCGCGATGGATGGGGCACCCGAGCCGTTGTGGCTGGTTTATCCCACTCCCGGGCTGACGCGCCGGTGAGGAACTGAGCGACCAGCTCGATGGGATTCTGGGTGGCGGAAAGGCCGATGCGCTGTGGCGGCGTGTCGCGGCCGGCAAGGAATGCGCCCGGGCAGAGACGGTTGTCGCCGCAGACCAGGGCGTCGAGGCGCTCGAGCGAAAGCGCGAGGTGGGCGCCGCGCTTGTCGTCGGCGACGGCGTGGATCTCGTCGACGATGACGGTGCGAACGTGGCGAAGATGTTCGCGGGATTTGCCGGCGGTGATTAGCAGGTAGAGCGACTCGGGCGTGGTGACGAGGATGTGCGGCGGGTTGCGCAGCATACGCGCGCGCTCCAGCGGGAGCGTATCACCGGTGCGGACGGCGGTGCGGATGGGTGGGCAGAGGTAGCCGCGAGCCGCAGCCAGTTGTTGAATCTCGGCGAGCGGGCCGTCGAGGTTCTTCTGAATGTCGTTGGAGAGCGCCTTGAGCGGGGAGACGTAAACGACCTGCGTGGTGGGCGCGAGCGCGCCGGCAATGGCCAGGCGCAGGAGTTGGTCGATGGCAACGAGAAAGGCGGCCAGCGTTTTGCCGGAGCCGGTGGGCGCGGAGATGAGGGTGGTTTCTCCGCGCAGGATGCTGGGCCAACCCTGCTCCTGCGGTTCGGTGGCGGAGCCGAATTTGGTGAGGAACCACTCGGCCACGACGGGGTGCGCCCAGGCAAGGGCGTGTTCCGGGTAGAGATCGGACTGCAGGTCTGGTTGCAGGTCTGGATGCAGATCTGGGACGGGAGCGGCGGCCATGGAGTATTGTAGCGCGGATGTTTCGTTATTTGTTCGCTGGGCCGGCTGCTACTGTGCTTCCCGAACTGCCGCCAGGTTCAGCGCGCGGTTGCCGACAGGTCGCGACTGCCTCCGCCCGCGCCCATCAGGACGAGTGAGCGCTGCGCGAAGGGCGAGTAGACCAGAAGAGCCATGCACGCTACCGCCAGTCCTACGCTGATGTGGTGCATCAGCAGGAATGGCGCCAGCGACCAGAGCTCATCGAACAGCAGGAGAAACGGCCACATTCGGAGCAGCTTTTCACGGGCCCGGGGCGGATGGAAGAACGCTGCGGAGATAAGGAAGGCGCGGACGGGAATCAGGATTGCGGCGGTGGCGATGAGGACGGTGACGATCTGCGTCTCTCGCGGCAGAGGGGAGAATAGTTCCTCGACCTCCGGGAGGTTGGCAAGTGCTCCCACATAAAAGCCGACGTACATGAGTTGCAAGAGGACGAAGAGCGTCTGCACGACGGGATAGGAGGTCCTGGGAAGATCGTGCGGGGAGGCCAGCACACCGCTGAGGAATCCGGCGTCGGCCTCAGGTACAGCCTCGGCCTCCGGTACAACGGCCGGCTGCTCCGTTCGTAGCGCGGACGCGGAGCCGGAGTCGGATACTGCCTCAGGAACGGAGGGTGACTGAGGGTTGAGGGCGATCCGCTCCACGGGGGCGACGAAGCGATAGCCGCGGCGGGCGAGAGTCTCAATGAATCTTGGACTGCTGGCCGTGTCTCTGAGGGATTCGCGAATGCGGTTTACCGCCGAGTTGACGCCGTGTTCGTAGTCGACGAAGGTGCCGTCGGGCCATAGCTCGCGAGAGATCTCCTCGCGCGTCAGCAGTTCGCCGGGCCGCTCCAGCAACAGGCAGAGCACCTGAAAGGGCTGGGCGTTCAACCTGATGCGAATGCCCTGCCGGCGAAGCTCTCCGGTGGTTGCGTCTGCCTCGAAGGCGCCGAAGCGATAGCGCCGCGCTGGCCGTGGGTCCGTCATCCGAGCCAGTGTACTTGATTCAGAGGCTGATCGATGGTTCTTCATGCAATCGACAAGTGTCGGGAAGTGGCTCTTCCACGGGCACTTATGGCGTGAGGAACAATCGAGGACAAGTGAGGTTTTATGCATTGATTCGGAGGCATGGGTGGGAGCAAGGTTTCGGTCATGAAACGGCGACCGATCTTCGAATCTCCAAATTGCGAATCTCCAAATTGCGAATCTCCAAGGCGCTCTGTTCTCCGTGGGCTCCTAGTGGTGCTGGCGCTGGTTGTGGCGTCTCCCGGCTGCGTTGCGGCCGAACCTGCGCCCGCGGCTATTTCAACTTTCAATTCTTATGTCAACGCGGTGGAGTCGCGGCTGGCCCAGCAGCATCGGTCGGACACGGGCTTCCTCGCTTCGGCGGATTCCGATCCGCAGAGTGACGCGCGGCTGCGACGCGGGGAGCTGATGGTCGAGCGGATTTCGCCGGCGGCGGGTGCGGAGTTGCCGGGAGCGATGCTGCACGACTGGCGCGGTACGGCGTTTGTCCCCGGAGCCACGGCCGCGGACTTTGAGCGCCTGATGAAGGACTTCAGCGCCTACCCGCAACACTTCGCGCCGCAGGTGCTGGAGGCGAGGGTGATAGCGCAGCAGGGAGATCGTCTGCAGGCAACGATGCGGGTGCGCCAGAAGCAGGTGATCACGGTGGTGATGGATACGACCTTCGATATCACCTATGGGCGGCTGGATGCGGAGCACGGATACAGCCTCTCGCGCAGCACGCAGATCGCGGAGATCGACGCGGCGGGAGCGGCGAAGGAGCGCGCGCTCGGCTCCAGCGAGGAGCACGGCTTCCTGTGGCGGCTGAACACCTACTGGAGCTATGAGGAGCGCGACGGCGGACTGTACATGCAGATCGAGTCGGTCTCGCTGACGCGCACGATTCCAACCGGGCTGGGATGGATCGTCGGGCCGTTTGTGGAGAGCGTGCCGCGGGAGTCGCTGGAGTTCACGCTGCGGGCAACATGCAACGCGCTGCGGAAATAGGGAAACAGTTGGAACGATGCATGGAAGGACGACGCAAACACCGGCAATTGGAAAGGACACGACGATGAATACGACAGCGGCGACAACCAAGGATCGGGCGGTATTTCAAACTGCGCGGCGGGTGAATCAATCGCTGACGGCTGCGATGGAGAAGCGAGCGCTGGTGTGGATGGCGGAGCGGGCGCCGGGCTGGGTTACGTCGGACGGACTGACACTGCTGGGGCTGGGTGCGCAGGTGGGCGCGGGCGTGTGCTACGCGCTGGCGCGCTATGGTCGCGACGGCCTGATCGGGGTGATTCTGTGCGTCGCGCTGAACTGGCTGGGGGACAGCCTGGATGGCACGCTGGCGCGAGTGCGCGGGCAGCAGAGGCCGCGATACGGTTTCTACGTCGATCACATGGTGGACATCTCCGGGTCGGTCGCGTTGATGTG
>Ga0224555_1003932_pt1 | contig 14399 bp, 13 predicted proteins | sample 714S23034metaG_FD_180687 | JGI IMG/M metagenome (GOLD analysis project Ga0224555, IMG submission 180687) | Peat soil microbial communities from Stordalen Mire, Sweden - 717 S2 30-34 | ecosystem: Environmental > Terrestrial > Soil > Wetlands > Peat | place: Sweden: Norrbotten County, Stordalen...
TGCTTACAGCTTCTTTCAGATTCCACCTCGCGATGGACACCCTTGCTGTTCAGCTAACGCTTCCTACTACTAAGCGCGTTCGGGACTTTCACCCTATAGCTATTAATCATGCCTCGCACACAAGCTCAGGAACATAAATATGTTCACCCTTATTTGCGTTACGGAATTTTAATAGGGAACAGAGAAGATTACCCTCTACCAGGACGTATTTTCAGACATGGACAGCATTTTGATTTTATGTTTTCCTGGAAATCATTTCAATCAGATAAAAGCGAAATGAAAAAGTTGCTTGAAATTTTAAATGATGAAATTCAAGCCAGCAAAACCCGTGATGAGATATTATTTAACTCTCGCTCAAAAGATAGAGAAAAGTTTACCTCGCTTCACAGGCCGCTACGATTGAATAAATAACCACTTCCCACTTTAACCCATGCAACTTCACACTGCCACCATTAACAGTTGAAAATCCAATATGCGATGCCTCTGGCATCGTAATGCGGCTGTTGGTGTGATTGCTATAAATATGTCATCGCTCTGCGATGAAGAAATGGGTTGAAAGGTTTTTTGAAGATGGTGAAAGAGCTGACCGCTTAGAATATTGGGTCACGCTTTGCTAGTGCGGCAAAACTTGTATTGATGCCAGAGGCATCCTATATTTATAGCATATCAATATCCAAAACATTAAACGACACCAGAGGTGTCGCATAAAAGGCAGCTATCCGTCCCAATTCCGGTTGGCGGGGACGCCAACCGGAAGGTGCCTGTACGTGGTTGGCGTCCCCGCCAACCACGTTTTCTCCTGCGAGACCTGAAGGCCATCACCTCCGGCACAACTTGCATTTTCGGTCAGGCTATACTATTTTCAGCTTATGCAATTTCACACTGCAACCATTAACACCTGGAAACACCTGTTACAGGATGATTCTTTTAAAGACATAATAATTAGTTCTCTAAATTGGTTGTATGATAATAACCGCGCAATAATTCACGGCTTTGTTATAATGCCCAACCATATCCATCTAATTTGGACCACATTTGAAACTGGCAAACAACATTCCGCCCAAGCTTTGGCCAGCCATACCGCGCATGAATTCAAAAAAAGGATAACCGGCTGTCCAGAAAGTGGTAAGTTATTAAAGCCCTATAATTCAACACAAGCAGATAGGGATTATCACTTTTGGGAACGCCGGCCTAAAAGCGTAGATATAAAGGATAGAAATATGGCCGTTCAAACATTAGAGTATATCCATAACAATCCATTACAAGAACATTGGAATCTGGCAGAATACCAGGAAGATTATAAATACTCCTCTGCAAGCTACTATATCAATGGTGAGTCTGAATTCAAATTCTTAAAGCACATTTCTGACTTCTTATAGTGCCATTTGGCCCGTTCGCGGAGATTCCGGTTGGCGGGGACGCCAACCGGGAGGAGTGGCCGTACGTGGTTGGCGTCCCCGCCAACCACGTTTCTCTGCGGACGGTCAATCCCTCACTTCCTCATCTCATAAGCCCCATTCAAAGCATAAACCTCCTTCCAAATCCTCTCAGTCCTATCCTTATCAGCAACCGGCTTCCTTATCATCTTAAACGCATATTCCATCTGTGCGGCACTGCTGCTTGGCTTGTTGTGCAACTCCAAAGCAAAGCGTGAGAAATCAGCCACCATTACCTCAAATATCTGGTCGGTCATGTCATCGCTGATGTTGTAAATGGCGGCGTTTTCGAGGATGAGTTGTCCGTAAACTATCAGGGTAAACAACTCGCCTATGGTTAACAGAAAATCAATGTCCTTTTGTTGTGCTGCATCAGGGCCGGCCATCATTAGGGCTTCTTTAAATAAAGCAATCTGCTCTTTAAAAAGGTTTACGTTAGGCAGGTTAACTGAATCATAAGCCTTGCTGTAGTCGTGGAAACGTATTTTGCTTAACCCTTTAGTTGGGCCCTGCTTAAATAAGAATGCATCATTCACCGGGTTATGGTAAGCGGGTATTTCAGCAAACTCACCGGCGTTAAAAAAGTAATTAGGCATAAACTTGATGATAAGCGCCATGTTTACATGCACGGTGCCTTCAAGCTTTGGTAGCGCACGAATATCTTTAGCCGCCATATTAAAATACATATCCTTTTCAAAACCTTTGGCGGCTACTACATCCCATATAGCGTTAACCACATGCTCGCCTTCGGTAGTTACTTTCATTTTAACCATGGGGTTATACAACAGGTAACGCCGGTCATCAGCACTGGAAGTGCGCATGTAATCTGTAGCGCGCAGGGCAAATAATTTCATGGCAGTTAGCCGGGTATATGCCTTAATAAACAAGTCGCGGATATGCGGAAAGTCGGTTACAAACTTGCCATATAAATTACGGTTGGCGGCATGATTGATAGCCTCGTAAAAAGCGTGGGTGCAAATACCGACGCTTCCCCAGCCTAAATTGTATTTATTAATGTTTACGGTATTCAAAGCGGCATCCCATGCAGCCTCACCTTTTTGCAGTATATCTTCCTGCGTTAAAGGATAATTAACCAGTTCAAACTCCGAAACGTACGATTGGCTGTTAACCACATTCTTTATCAGCTTGTAATTGGGGTGCTGGCTGTCAACAGCAAAAAATACATAGCCGCTTCCATCTGCCATTCTGCCAAACACAGATACCATGCCGGCTTTATTACCATTGCCTATATAATACTTGCGGCCGCTGGCAGTGTATTTCCCATCACCGGTAGCAGTTACTACCATATCGCTACTGTAAATATCAGCACCGTGCTCTTTTTCCGATAAGCCGAAGGCAAAAATGTGCCCGTCGTTGAGTAGTGCTGCCGCTTTTTGTTTGGCGGCTTCGTTATCGCTCATCCAAACAGGGCCTAAACCCAGCGATGAAACCTGGTAGGTATACCAGTAACACAAACCATAAAAGCCCAGCACCTCGGTAAAGGCAGCAATGCGCGAGGTATCCCATCTTGAATCGGCCGGTCCGTAACCGGTGGGGGTCATTAAGCGCGCAAATATCTTTTCACTCTTTACAAACTCTAAAAAATCGGCATACCAAACTAAATTTCTGTCATCTTCAGTCAGTTTTATTTTGCCCTTCTTTTCAAAAAAGGCAATCGTATCCAGCATTATTTTTTGTGACTCAGCATCAAGATGCGCGAAATCTGTTTTACCGGGATGTAATAGCATAAGGTAGGTTTGTTTTGAAAACGGAATATCGGAATTAATGCGGAATCGCAATTCCTAAAATACAGGTTCACGCAAAGGCCGCAGAGCGAAAAAGGCAAGAGCCGCAAAGATTGAATTTCTTTGCGGCTCTTTGCGAAAACCTTAGCGCACTTTGCGTGAACCTCTATTTTGCACTTTATTTACTTAATAAAAACCTTGATGTGGGTAGTAGTTTCGCCGCTCTTTAATTCCAACACGTAAACTCCTGTTGCTAACGAAAACGGCGCCACCACTTCCGTTGCACTGCTGTTAGGTATATCCATTACCAGCTTACCGGAGACATCATACAGCTTTAAAGCATACCCGGCAGACCAATATCAACAATACAGAGAGTTTCTGCTAAAAGCAATGAAACAATGTTGACCGGAATTGGTTTTGAAAAAACAATCCTGAACTGCATCTGCATTTATCATCTTCAATTCATAAATTGCGGCAGATTTCAAAAAGAAAAAATGATAGTATACAACATAACCATAAAAATAGACCTGAGCGTACACGACATCTGGTTGCGATGGATGAAAGAAGAGCATGTGCCACGGATAATGGAAACGGGTTGTTTTACGGATAACAAGGTTTACAGAATTTTGGCCGAAGATGAAACGGAAGGCATAACTTATGCCTTTCAGTACTTTGCCAATAGCATGACCGATTACTTTAACTACAAAGAAAATTTTGCCGCCCACCTGCAAAAAGAAGGTTTAGATCTCTTCCCCGGAAAATACACGGCATTCAAAACTATTTTAAAGGAAGTTTAAACGCTGCAAATTCACAATACAAAATTGCCCCGCAGAGTCGCGCAATGGCACATTTACTGTTTTAAGTTGCGTATTGCTTTATCTCAGCTATCAAATCGCTCTGCAGCTTTCTTTTCAGGATATCCTCCGGTGGCAGTTCGTGGATAATCTGTTTTTTCAACCGGTCGTTCTCTGCATTAAATGCGGCAATTTCTTCGGGGGTAAAGGTTTTGGTTTCTCCGGGCTTTACCATGTGTAACCGGTAGCCCAGTTTAACCAGAGTATCTCCTGCCACCTGTTCAAAAATAAGGATTTCTTCAGGTGTCAATTCTTTCAAAAACTTGTCATGGTTATCTTTCATTACCGGCTTGGTAACGTTTTCCCACATCTTTCCACCCGCAGCGGTGCGTTTGCTTTCGTCGGAGTTATAAAAGTCGTCTACGTTTTTATAAACAAGGCCGGTGCGGTTGCAAATTTCTTTAATCACAACATCTGTTGCCGCAATAAACTCTTCGTATTTAACTTTTATATACCTCGAAGGGTCCAGCTTTTCCAGTTCGCGCAGGCAGGCATCCTGGTCGGCTTTCCACTTTACGGCCAGGTTGTAAATATGCTTTTCGCCCACTATGGCTTTTTTGAAGGATAGGGCTACATCGCGCCCATCGCGGTAAAGGTAAAGGTACAAAGGCTCAAATCCCTCTGCACGGAATTTATCCAGCAGGTATAGCGACTCCATACTTTTGCAGGTCCATATTTTTTTGCCGCCCTCCTCACATTCAAACTCGTTAATCTGAATAAAGATTTCGAGTAGGGTGTTACGGCGGCAGCGCTTAAATATCTTTTCGCGGTCAAGTGCGGCGCCAGCCCATTCAACGGGGTTTACTTCTATTAAACGACAGATGTCGTTAATGAGTTTTTTGAAATTGGTGGTGTCTTCAAGATTGCCGTAGTATTTCAGCAGAGGGTAAAAGGTTATGAGCACATGTGGCGGGTGCGGGCCAAATACTTCCGGAAACTGGTCTATCATAACGCGGAGCAAATTTGAGCCCGAACGCTGAGTGCCTATAAACTGGATAGCCTGATACATTGAAAGCCAATTAATAAACCGGCTTATCAAGTAAACCAGCTATGAAAAATTCAACTTTCGAAAATATAGATTTTATTGAGTTGACCTATAGGGCATAAACAGCTTTAACGAATGTTAAGCTCCTAACAACGATTTAAACCTCTTGAATAGCGATGGGGCCGGTTGCGGAGTAACCGGTGGCGTATATGAAGGGTCGGGAAACAGTTTGAGCTGGTCGGGCGTAACCTGCGGAAAGTTATGTTCAAACCTGCCCAGGCTCTTCAGGCCCTTCGGCCCTTCAAAGATATTTCCATAAAGAAAAAATTCGGGATTGGAATCAAACACCTCAACCGTTTTTTCATCGGCCTGGTAGTAATAGCGCATGGTGCTTTTATCGGGTATAATGCCATAAACTGCGGCCAGCCTGATTTCATCGGTGGTGTTTTCGCCCGATGCGTGCAGCAGCCGGTGGTCGTAAATAAGAGCCTCGCCGGCTTTCATATACAGCGGCACCATTTTATCTAAAAGCAGGTCGTTTACATGGCTGTAAGCGCCGGTAATATTAGCGCTTCGGTAAGTAGTAAGCCAGGTATGGCTATATGGAATAATAGATAAAGCCCCGTTGTTTTCGTGCAGGTCAACCAGCGGCAACCAGATGTTGAACGATCTGAAATTTTCTTCATCCACAATATTCCAGTCCTGGTGTGGATGCAATTTGCCAACAGCACCTTTCCCTTTTGCAATAAACGAACCGCCCAGGGCTGTATAATTTACGAAGTATTGTTCAATGGCCCGCGCAAAAACCTTTTTAATCAGGTTGTTCATTTTTATCCTGAAATCTATATCCGGCACATGCGCTGTTGCATACATGCCGGTTTGCTGGCGCGAATGATTTTCGTAATAAAAGTTTACCAGTGCCGAAACCTCCACTACATCCAGAAAGGGAACTATTACATATCCCTTTTCCAGCAACTGCTTATCCAGTTGTTCCTCTTTTAATATTTGCCCCATTTCGTTCATGATTGAAAAATTCCGGCCAGGCGTTTCAAAAAACTCCCGGGTTGCTCAACCACCGGGTTGGCAGCCTTTTTTTCAAACCCGGCGTTAGCCTTTAAGTTTGAAATCAGGTTTAACACTTCCTGACGCGATAATACCGGCGAAACGTACTCCTTAAACCCGATGCTCTCGCCCATTTTAGGACGTTCAAAAATATCCTTGTAGAAATTATCAAAGCTTATCAGAAAATCTTCGGGCATGGCAAAGGATTCAATTTTATCCCCTGCTTTATAATGAAACTTCATGGGGGCGCCTTTGGTTTTTACACCCGCTGTTATGGCCTTGCGTATTTTACCCGACCGGTTTGGCGGCGAATAATGGATAACGCTCTGGTTCAGTATCACAGCTTCGCCTGCCTTTACGTACATGGGCAAAGTTTGAGGCGCAACAGCGTCTTCGTTGCCCGAAAAGAAAAAGGGGACTGTTGGGGCACGCAAGGTATTGTATGCCGGATAATGACTGCCCGGTAATACCTGCAGGCCTCCGCTGGTTTCATTAATATCAGTAAGGGGTATCCAGCAGTTAAGGGCTACGTATTTTGTTTCGTCAACAATGGTCCAGTCCTGGTGCACAGCCAGTTCGCTGGTTTCCGATGACATTTTAAAAAGAAATGCAGCCCCGAAAGCCTGGTAGTTTTCAAACAGACGCTCGTAATGTTTGTTCAGCACTTCAAGAATGGCATCGCTGGCCTTTTTCTTATACTCAAAATCGGACGAATAACTACCTGATACAAATCCTCCCCCAGGTGGCAGGTTGGGATGCAGCTGGTCAAACAAATCGTTCAACTGCTTTACTTCCGCTTCATCAATAAACGGGGCAACTACATAACCCTGTTTATCAAATAACTCCTGCTGTTTATCATCTTTAAAAATCCTTACACCCATAACTCCTTATTGAAACAAACTTTCAAATACTCTCTTCAGCAAAGGCTTTTTAACCGGTAACTCCTCTTTGGGTTTACCATAAATGCGGTGCAAATCTTCAAGCGTCATTTTCGGGAAATTGTAATCCACCAGCCCCATGCTTTTGCCGATTTTGGGCCGGTCGGCAATATTTTCTCCAAACTGTTCAAAGTTGGTCATAAACGTGTCGTCCTGTTCAAACAACTCCACCTTATTGGGAGCAAAATCTTTGTTCCAGTACGATATATTGAATTTTGCATCCTTGTTGGTGAAGAAGGTATTGCAAACTATCCGCACTTTATCAGACATGTTTGCTTCGGAGAAATGAATGATACTCTGGTCAAATATCAGTGCCTGGCCCGCTTTCAAATACAGGGTTTCCAGGTAAGGCTTTATTTCATTATCAATTGACTCATAAAAATTTGGGATAGAAGAATGCCGGTAAGTAGGATATAACCGGTGGCTTCCCCATAAGGCCTGTATAGCACCGTTAGTTGGTGTAAGGTCACATAAGGGCACCCAGATATTAATACCGGTGTACTTCGATTCATCTACCAATGTCATATCCTGGTGCACACACATGGCGCTTTCGGGGCCCGGCGACTTAACTATAAAGCTGCCGCATATTACTTTGTAGTTCTCCAGATATTGGTCTATAGCCCGCTGGTCAACCCTGCGTATTTCAGAGTCGGCAATAGTACGGTAGTTTAAATCTTTCGAAAAAGTGCTGGGGAAAAAGCCTTTTTCGTCTTTGGGATGCAGCCGGTAATATAAATCGGTAAGCTCTTTTATTTCACTGTCGGTATAAAACGGAACTATTACAAATCCGTCCTTTTCAAACGCATCCTGCAGCGCCTGATCGCGGAAAACTTTCAGCATCCTGGGGAATGAAAACATAGTATTTATTTTTTCAGGCTACAAGCCGTTTTTTAATCTCGCGGGCAATATTGAGCGGTGTATACTTCTCTAAAAAGCTGCGGTCATCTTTCCATTCCCACCTTTTTACAGGTAACTCTGGCTTAGTCTCCGCCGCTTTTTGTTCTGCATTCTGTGCCGCTGCTTCCTGCTGCTTCTTTGTGCCATCGGCATGGTAGCTAAACAGGGCCGCCAGTTTTTCGCACATAGGCACGTTAAACCCATTTCCGTTTTCCTTAATCAACTCTACCAGTTCTTCGGCAGTAAATTTCGGAAGCACATAAGGTAACTCTGCTTCTACTTCATAACCCTCAATCAATTCGCCTTTATCGAACATTTTAGAAAGGCCCGGATTGTTGTATTTGAAAAAGAAAGATTCATCCACTTTATACTTCAGCACCTTATCCTTATTCCCCCCCGGTTTAAGATAATAATGGGTTAGTTGCGCTTCCTTTTGGGTAAAGCCGATGCCAAATGCAATGCGTGCAGAGTCTGATGCATTAGGCGGCGAACCATGGAACGTACGGTTATCAAATATCATTACCTCACCGGCTTTCATTTCAACCAGTTGCAGGTAAGGGAAAATAGTAAACATGTGCTCGGCAATAGGCGATGGCACCTGCGGTGAAGGCGATGGCCGGTAGCTGCCCAAAAAATTATGGCTGCCGCGCATTATTCCCAGCGCGCCGTTATCCAGGTTAACATCCACCAGCGGGCTCCAGCACGTTACAGAGCAATATTCATCCTCGTGGTCAACAAAACTCCAGTCCTGGTGCACCGGCACAACGCCCAACGGGTTTTTTTCTTTAATCACAAAGCTGCTTACAAACGGCCTGGCATTTTCAAAGTGTGCGCTTAGCTTGGGCAAGGCTATTTCATATATCTTCTCCAGTATTTTTGGCAGTAATGATTTATCCTGCACGTCCATGCTTATGTGGAAACCAAAACCTGCCTCGTCTTTTAGTGCAAGGCTTTTATAGTAATCCAGCAAAAGCTTTACTTCATCCTCATTTAGCAGTGGTAATTTTACATACCCTTCGCGCTCAAAAAATTCCTGCACAGCCGGGTCTTTAAACAAAGTTCTCATCTTGCGGCCACGCTTTGCCCTGTTAATCAGAAAATGCAGTTTTAAACTGCTCATCGGTTTAACCGTATAGCTAAACTCTTCAACCTTCTCACCAAAAAGGGGCCTTTCGCCAATATTATAATAGCGCTGAAACATGTCATCAGGCATTAAATACTTCTCAAGGTTTTTCTTTTCGTTCAGGTGGTAAAGCATCAATTGCGCATCTGCAGAAACAACGCCATAAGTAATGGCCAGTCTTTCTTTATTGCTGGTGTTTGGCGAGGAGGCATGCAGCACGGCATGGTTAAAAATAAAAGCCTCACCTGCTTTCATAGGTAGCGCTTCCATTTCATTCCAAATCTCATCGCCCAGCTTGGCATATTCGCTTACCAGGTTGGGCGCGCGCAGGGTATTTGTAAATTTATGGCTGCCGGGTAATACCCTGATGGCTCCGTTTATTTCGTTGGTATCAACCAGGGGCACCCAAATAGTAACCGACTCAAATTTCGATTCATCAACAACGGTCCAGTCCTGGTGTACCGGCATTTTACTGTCCTTGCCAGGTGACTTGCATAAATAACTGCTGCCCAGTTTTTCTATACCGGTAAACAAGCCATCTGCTTTGGGCCCGAAAGCCTTTTCAGTTTGTTCATTTATGCGCTGCTTAAATTCGGGGCTGGCATTAAACGTAGTAGAGTAAAAATTACCGGGCACCTCTTTGTGCATTTCATAAAAAAGAGAGGACAGGTCTTTTACTTCCGTTTCATTTAAAAAAGGAACAACTATATAACCATCCCTGTCAAACTGCTTTTGCAGTTTATCATCGTTAAATATCCGGGCCATTATTTTTTTTATTTTATCAGTTAGAGAAAACTGCTTTCAGCTTTTCAACAAAATTTTTCGGTTGAGGCTCGTCAAAGCGCGGTTTTTTCATGCGCATGTTAAACTCTGCAATATCAATACCCCTTGGCTGATATTTGAATTGTCTTATAACTTTAGCGCCTTCAGGTTGTTTCCATGGATTAAACTGCATGTAAAATTCGTGGTCAACCTCAAGCACATTTACCTGTTCCGGATTTTCGGCAGGATTCATGTGATAGTGTATGGAAGGAACCTCGGAAGGGATTAATATTAATTGAATAGCCAGCCGGAGCTCGTTGGTTTTGTTGATAGCCGAATAATGAACAATGCTATCATCTAATATCACGGCATTCCCTGCGGTGAGGTTCATAGGCACCAGGTAATCGGCTATTATTTCGTCTTTAATACCTTCCAGTTCCCAGGGTATCATCGGGCCGCGCACTTCGCCAAAACGTTTGTGGCTACCGGGCACCACCTGTAAAGTGCCATTTTCGGTAGAAGAATCAACCAGCGGGCACCAAATGGAAACAGTGCAGCATTTTCTTTCATCAGCAAAAGCCCAATTCTCATGCAAAGGAACTTCGCCGGTATCGGTTTTTTTGCGAATGTAGTTGGCGATAATGGGCTTGTAATCAGCCAGCCATTTTTCTACATGTGGCTTAAAGTAATCGGTGATAATTTTAAACACCTCCTTTTTGTATAAAATATTCTTGTCAATAAAGGTGAAGTCGTAAGTAATAAAGTTAGCGCCTTCAACACCGGTTTCTCCGGCGGTTATTTGTCCGCCGCTTTTAGGCAGGGTGTCGTAAAATTTTTGTTTTAAGGCCGCAACTTCTTCTTTTGTAATGAAGGGGATTTGAACATAGCCATCGCGCTGAAACTGAGCCTCAAGCTTGTCGTCAACCATTACTCTTCTCATAATGTCAATTTGGATTAAAGTTAATAATAAAATTGCGAAGTAAATGTAGGCCTGCATTTTAGCATGCACGCTGATAAAAGTCAAGGTTTTAAAAATAATCGGGCGTTTTTGTTTTAAAAAATGCCGACTACCACATTTAAGCCAATTTTTGGGCCAATGCAACATATAACGCCCTCATAACTAGTTTAATTTTTGGGTTTGAGTGCCCAAAAAAGAATGAATTATTACCGGTATGTTTTTCTTAAAAGCCAACGTGATTAAATTCCATTGCTGGTTAAAAATTTCCAGATAAAATATTTTATCCAGTCGGTTTTTGCCACCGGTTTATATAGGTCTGCCTGTTTAAGACCAGGCTTGTATTTCTGTAAAATTTCCAGGTAGGTTTTAAAGAAACTAACCAGTTGCGGCTCTTTTCCATCTATTATTTCGCGGATGGTGGTGTAGTTGAAATGGATAAAAATGATGGGCCAGATACCATTAATTAAAACCTGCCCGTTTACCACCTGGCGCAGGCACAGAAACCGGTTCCACTCTGCTACGTTGCAGCCCTGGTGGCGCAATATCATGGCGTCTTCGCGCAATACGGGTATCAGGTCTAAATATTTTTGGTCATCGAAGGTGCCGCGGAAGGCACTTTTTTTGCAGCGGTATAAGCAACATTCGGCCCACCATTGCAGGGTATCAGATGCACTGCGGTTAACCCCTATAAAACCAGCGTTAAACAGCCCTGCCCTGAAATTAGCTTCCAACCAGTTTTGGTCTTTTGCAGGCGACCGGTCATAATAGTGGGGGGTTAATAAGAACGAATGGTCAGTTAATTCATCAAACAAAAAAGTATAGTTGTGGTAAAAAAACAAGTCGTTATCCAGGTAAATGGCCTTTGTTATGTCTTCTTTTGCCAGTAAAAATTTCAAAAAGCAGGGTTTAAGGCTCCAGCGCAGGCGGTCCTTTTGGCTGTGGTATTTGGCAGCTATTTTATTTACAATTTCCTCTGTATTAATATCATCAACCGAATACATTTTAATATGCTCTGACTGAACTGAGGCGGGGTTGCCATCCGTCATAAGCACATGCAGGATTGTGTTATTATCGTATTGCAGCAACGAATCGCGTAAGGCAAAAACCTTGTAAAGGTGGTCGTAGGTGGTTATAGTGCAAAAGTGATTCATGGCGCCTGTAGCGGTAAAATAACACAATTGCTGCGAAGATTGTAAATTAGACGGGTTTATGGACAGTAAAGCGGATAGGGATAAGGGAGTGTTTAGGGTAAAAGATTGGTGGTGGAGCAAGGCTGCTTTGCTGATGGGTATGATATATCTTTTTGCTGCCTGGTATCACATTTCGTTAGCCCGGTTCATTCCCCTCTCAATACTATCGTTAATAACCATTTGCGGCTTTGCCAGTATGGGTTATCTGTTTAACGACCTGTTTGATATTAAGAAAGATGCCGCCGCAGGCAAATCAAATTTTTTGGCCGGTAAACCGGTGCTGTTTATCCTGCTGTTATTTTTAGTTTCCTCCGGTTTTGTTTTTGGCCCCTGGTGGTTTCTGCCAAAAGATAACTTCAGCTATCTGCTGATTGCTGCACAAATATTTTTGTTTATCGTTTACTCGGTACCACCGCTAAGGCTTAAAGAACGGGGTGTTGCCGGTATTATTACCGATGCCCTTTATGCCCATGGCCTGCCACCGGTTTTAGCTGCTTATACGTTTGCTTTGGCGGCGCAACACCCTTTCCGTATTTCGGAAATAGGAATGCTTTTTATATGGCAAACCACTTCGGGCATAAGAAATATACTACTACACCAGTTTGATGACCTGGAATCGGATAAAATATCGGGCAGTAAAAACTTTGTGGCCGGCATGGATCTTGTCTGGTTTGGTTATTTGCTCAGGGCGCTGGTTATTGCCGAAGTATTATTAAGCGTGGCTTTTTTCGGAATGCTGGTAAGCGTAAACCCGCTGTTCATTATTGCTATCCTCACCACAGTTGCCCTTTCAGTTGCCGCTTTGGTGGTGTACAAAGCACGGGGCCAGGATTTATTTTCAGATGTGGTTTGGAGATTTTTCCCCAATAACGTTACTGAAAAATGGCTTCCGCCAGCCTTTTTAATTATCCTGTCGGCTTCTGATTTCAGGTTTATGATATTGCTGGTAATACACCTGGCTATATTCAACTTTGATTTCTATTACCAGGTAGGTAAAAGAATATACCTGCAGGTAAAAGCTTCACGCGCATTTTTTATCATTGTCAAAATTATTCTGTCGTACCCGGTTAACTATACCATTTATTATACGTTAAGAATTTTTTCAATTGATTTGATTAAAGAACGCACTTCTTTTGTGGCGTATTTCAAAAAGCGGTTGGGGACAAAGGAGGCCCCGGCAAAGACCGGTGAGCATTAATGTCTGTCCTGATTCTCATTCAAGCGAATATTTTATATTCGAAAACCGGCATCCTGATAGTATATTTGCTGCAAGCTGTTATGCGGCGCGATGGTATTGCTTAATTTCATTTCAAAACGGCTTAAAATATGCTGAAAAAATTCCTGAACTTGTTTAGGTCCCCCCCTCTTAAAAAACAGCCACCGCTCAATTCGGCAGAGGTGGGCGCGTTTTATAATAAAACCACCGATAAGTTCCTGGAGGTATATGGCGATATAATACAAGCCTTCAGAACAAATAATGTTTACGACTACCTGGATTACACCATACAAAATGCCGAGTTAAAAGACGGACAAAAAATACTGGACGCCGGTTGCGGCGTAGGCGGCCCGGCCTACTATTTTGCCTCTAAACTAAACGTAGTTGTTGACGGAATAACCATCAGCGATGTGCAGTTTGAAAAGGCGAATGCAGCCAAAGCATCAAAAACATTGCTGGGCAACGTAAACTTTACAAAAGGAGATTACCATAACGTAGATGAAATTTACGGGCCGGAAATATTTGACCGGGTTGTTTTTTTAGAATCGTTCGGCCATTCAAGCAACAAACCTTTGCTGATTGAAAAGGCGTTTAAAGTTTTAAAGCCCGGTGGTGTGCTTTATATAAAAGACCTTTTTAAGCGTGAACACCCGAATAAAGAAGATGGTATTTTGATTGATAAAATAGTGGCAGAAATTGACCGTGCCTATTGTTACCATGTAGCCGACCTGCACGAGGTATTAGCCACCATGCGCCGGTTAAATTTTATTATCCTTTTTGTAAAAACGCCTGAGGTTAAGGTGGGTGAATTTGAACACCTGACCATCTCCAACAATTTCCAAGAGTTGTTTGACATTGCCAAAATAATAAGCTGGGAGGACTATATTTTTCCGGTAGATTTTTACGAGATAAAGGTGATGAAACCGCCGTTTGATTTGTCGCAGCAAAAACACCTTTATTTTTTGAACAGGCCCGAAGTTGTTGAGGCAGGAAAGTAGCGGTTGTGTTGATGCCAGAGGCATCACATATTTATAGTTATAAGTCAACAAGATCAGACGACACCAGAGGTGTCGCATAAACGACAATCTTAGCTATATGGAATGACCTATGCGATGCCGCTGGCATCGGGTTTTGGATTTATTTGGATTCTATAAATATGTCATCGCTCTGCGATGAAAGGCCCCATTATTCAATATCCGGCCACTCTGTTTTGGGTTCTTCTACTTTGGGCTT
>Ga0224555_1003933_pt1 | contig 14396 bp, 14 predicted proteins | sample 714S23034metaG_FD_180687 | JGI IMG/M metagenome (GOLD analysis project Ga0224555, IMG submission 180687) | Peat soil microbial communities from Stordalen Mire, Sweden - 717 S2 30-34 | ecosystem: Environmental > Terrestrial > Soil > Wetlands > Peat | place: Sweden: Norrbotten County, Stordalen...
TTCGCACGGTGGTGTGGCAGGGGTCGGCAGCTGACTGCCGCCCCTATGCCGATCAAGTCGGCAAGGGTCCCGCGATCTCCTGATTGGTTAGGGGCGTGGATTTGAGCGCGGCTTCGCCGCGTACTTTGTTTTTCAAAAAGGGTTGCGGAGGGTTTGCGGCAGTCGGGGATGAATCCCCGACCTGCCAGCCGAGGCCTGATACGGGGCTCGGATGTTGAGGCTCGTGCTATCCCAGGTCTCATCCGCCGCGGCGGAGGGACATGGGACACACAGGGTTCGTGCTGGGGAGGATCGCGAGAAGCAACCGCAGATCCTTCGACTCCGGTCGTCCGCCACGGCGGACGACCTCCGCTCAGGGCAGGCTCAAAAACAGGGGAGTAGGGAACAGGGAATAGAAAAGCGGGCTCCGAGCCGGAAGGCCGGATGATTCCTGCACGGCTATTCGGGGCCCTGAAGGCCGCTGTTCATTTCGACGGCCGTCGCATTTTCGATGTTCTCGACGTTCACGGCGCTTTCGGCAACGATTGGATCGCTCGGTCGCGCGTGGGCGTGTTTCGCGATGAGGCGTCCGAGAAGATCGTTCGAGGTGGGGCCGGAGTCGTGTTGCTCGATGCTCATTCCGCGCCCTTCAGTGTAACCCAGTAGAACCGGCGCCAGCAAAACTTGCAGCGAACGGGGCGGAGAAAAAATAAGGCGAGCAGGCCATCGTATGGGCGCAACTCTCCGGGCTTGAATTCAACGGATTTGCAGCGAGGGCACCTGCGCCGGAAGAAAAGCACTTTCGGCAGCCAGTCCGGCCAGGTAAGGGTTGCGACACTCATGGGGAACTTCCTTTCCTGCGATCTTCATCCCAAACTTCCATTCCGTGCGATCTTCGTCGCCACCTGACTTTCAGGGGAAGAATGGCTTCGATCACTGCTCGGTTCCGTCTCCCGCGCTGGAATTTGCATCCAGCCATGTGAGAAGACAACGTATGCTCGCCGTGGCTAAAGCGATGCTCGAATCGGCTGCTCCGTAATAGAGGTTGATGGTGTCGCCATCCGTGCCGATGGTTTGGCCGCAGGGAAACACGACGTCGTGCACATCTCCGACGCGCTCGTAGGGGGCTTCGGCACCGAAGATCCATTTGTCCCCGCGTTGCAGGCAGATCTCAGGTTGGTCGAGGTCAAAAAGCGCCAGGCCCAGGCGATAAATGCTTCCCGAGGCGGTAACCCGCACGCCGTGGTAAATCACCAGCCAGCCTTTGGGCGTTTCGATGGGCGGAGAGCACAGGCCAATCTTGTTCGCATCCCACCATCCCCCGCGCCGCGCAACCAGAATGACTTTATGGCTGCCCCAATGGCGCAGGTCGGGAGAGTAAGAGATCCACATATGCGCGCCGGTCGTCGTCATCGGCCGGTGGATCAAGGCCCAGTAGCCGTTGATTCTCCGCGGCAGCAGAGCAGCGTCCTTATCTTCGGGCGACATGATCACGCCGAATCGCTCAAAGCTGCGGAAGTCTTTGGTGAGCGCGAGGGAAACTCCCGGACCGCCGCGGGCGAAGGAAGTGTACGCCACGGCATATTGCTCGAGCTCGGGTACGTAGGTGATGCGCGGATCTTCGATGCCCCAGATTTCTTCAGGGTATTCGCGTGGATTGGCCATCAGCGTTGGCTCGGCATCGATGCGCCATCCGTTGATTCCATTCTTTGAACGCGCCGCGCACAGGTGCGACAGGCCGCTGCGGTCTTCCACGCGGCAAAGCAGCAGAGTGTCTCCATCCGGCAGGAGCACTGCTCCCGCGTTGAAGACGCTGTTCACAGCATAGGGCCAATCGTGCCCGCTCAGAATCGGATTGTCGGAGTAGCGCGTGAGCAGAGGAAGGTCGGTACACGGCCCCGGTTGCGGCTGGTCCACAGCAGAGACTTCCGGCAAATCCGGCGGGTGAATAAGTGGAGTCAAAGGGAGAGGCTCATTTCCTGGTACGTGGTTTCTGCGTGGGACCCATTCGCTCGCTGCATTTCCAGGAGCGCCATCAGGAACGAGAGCGTCGATTCCGCTCCCTGATTTTCATTGACGCGGTCGGGATGAAGTCCGTCTTTGCATCCGCCCGTTGTTACATCGTACAGAGGCGCCTGCAGATCGTTTTTGCCGAGGAACCACGCGAAGACGCAATCGGCTTCGTCGGACCAACGTTTGTGATGCGTGAGCCTGTATGCCTCAAGACAAGCGGAGATGGTGGCGCAGGCTTCGACGGGCTGCTGATCGAAGCGGGGCTTCTCGCCGCCCTCGGTGAAGCATGCGCTGGAGCCGACGGGCACAAAGGTCTCCGGGTCACCGCAATGCTGAGCGGCGACAAGCCATTCGAGCGACTCGATTCCTGCCGCGGTCATCTTCTTGTTCTTGCTGCGTCCGCCAGCCAGGATGAGCGCCTGCGGCAACCGCGCGTTGGAGTACGCAAGACTCTTCTCAAACCAATGCCAGGCGCCGGAACGGCTGCGCTCGTAAATATCCAGCAGGCGATTGGCGAGCGCGTTGCGAGCGATTTGGATGGACCTGTCGCCGGGGAACCAGTCGAGATAGGCCTGCATACCGAGAACGCTGAATGCCCACGCGCGCGGGCTGCTGAACTTTAGAACCGCAGGCACGGCAGCCTCGAAGAGCCTTCCTGCCGCTCCGCGCATTCCGGGATTCTGCGATTGGCCGAGCACCGAACCCAGGGCCCACAATGCGCGCCCATGGCTGTCTTCCGAGCCAACGTCCTCAAGCCATTTGCGGTTGTAGCCGAGAAAATTTCTGAAGCGTCCGATATCGGAATGAAATGCCAGCCAGAGAAAAGCCAGATAGCGGCGAGAGAGGTTGAGATGGTCCTCCCCGTGCGGGAACCCGACGCTCTCATTGAGAAGAGTAGAGACGATCAGCGCCCGTGCGTTGTCGTCGGTGGTATAGCCTTCGCGCGTGTTGGGCACGGAGAAGATGGCGTGCTGCAACATGCCGGTGTCGTCGGTCATGGTGAACAGATGATTGGTGTTCAGGACCGGCAGGTGTTCCTTCGGGTCGATGAGGGCCACTGCGATTTCGTCCGGTTGGGCGGCGCGAGGCTGCAACGAGCGCTCAAAGCGCGCCCGCTGGAAAGTCGCCATGTAGGCGTGCGCAGTCGTCGGCCACGTTGTTCCACGGGAGTGCAGGTAGGCTCGCTTGCGCATCGCATGGCGCTCCGCGTCGTTCTCGAGCAATGCGACAACCGATTCCGCGATGGCGTCCGGATTGTCGAACGGGACCAGCACGCCTCTTTTGTCCGCGAGCAGTTCCTTGGCGTGCAGGTAGGGTGTGGAGATGATTGCCTTGCCGGCTCCAAGCGCGATGGCCAGCGTGCCGGAGACAACCTGCGCCTCCTGCCGGTAGGGCGTGATGTAAATATCCGCAGCGCCGACATGCTCAATCAGCTCTTCAGTGCTTACGAAGCGATTGTTCAGAATCAAATGGGAAGAAACGCCAAGCTCGGCGGCCAGCGCCAGCAACGATTCGCGGTAGCGCTCGCCTTCGCGCTTCCGGATATGAGGATGCGTCACTCCGGAGACGATGTATACCACGTTCGGATGCCGCGCCAGAATCGTCGGCAGAGCGCGAATGACGTTTTCAATTCCCTTGTTCGGGGAGAGCAGGCCGAATGTAAGCAACACGGACTTGCCTTCGGTGCCGAACTTGTCCTTGAAATAGTTGGGGTCCATGAAGGGCATGTCGGGCACGCCGTGCGGGATCACATCGATTTTTCCGGCGGGAACCACATACACTTCGCGCAACAGCTGGGCTGCCAGCTCGCTCATCACAATCAGGCGGTCGGAGAGCTGCGCAATCTCTTCGAGCACGATGCGTTGATTTGCGTCCGGTTCGCGCAGAACCGTGTGCAGCGTAGTGACCAGCGGCATCTTCAACCTGCGCAGCATGGCCAGAATGTAGCGGCCCGCGGCGCCGCCGTAGATGCCGTATTCATGCTGCAGGCAGACGAGATCGTTGCTATTGAAGTTGAGGAAGTCGGCAGCGCGCTCATAGGAGGCAATGTCCTCCTGCGTCAGTTCCAGGCGCACTTGTTCCGGATAGTCGTAGGTCGAATCGGGATCGTTGACGGGAATCGCAAACAGGCGTCCTTCTCCGTATTCGCCTGCGAGCGCGTTGCACAGGTCGGTGGTGAAAGTGGCAATGCCGCACTCTCGCGGCAGATAGTTCCCGACAAATGCAATGCGTGTGGGCAATGGCAGGCGGCTGGCTTTCAACGCGATGGGTGAAGAAGCTGACGCGCCGTTTCTTCCAGCATGTGTCTCGGGATTTTTGATCTCGGGAAAAGTCATCCTAACCTCTTTTCTGTCGTGATTCGATCCTCGCTTGAGGTGCGCTGCACGATATCAGCGCGGGGCGCGCGAAACCCATGGTACAAAGCTCGACCGCCGGCTCGGCCCTCCTTCTTGTGAAACCAGAACCGGTCGCATTGATAAGACCGGTTGCCGGCTTATCGAACGGGCACCGCCAGTTGATGCCAATCTCCGGCAATTTCCAGCCACGTGTATTGCTGGATCTGGCGCGGTTGCAAGGTGACGCTGGCGACGTAAAAGCCCGGATATTTCGTGGCCTGAACGTCAATCAGTTCGGCGGCATTGAATCGCCTCCCAACTCCGTTCAGGGCACGGGCCAATGCATGCTTCGCCGCACCTTTCTCCGTCAGCCCCAGGCCTTTTCGGGTGCAGGGACGGTCCACCCACAGGAAGTGCCAGCCCTTCTGGCGAATCATTGTGTCGAAAACCGCCGACGTGATCTCTTCTACGCACGTCCAGTTTTCGCCAGCCGGCTCCGTGAGGGGATCCAGAGGTTCCGGAAGAACGCACTCTTTGCGCAGGAAAACGGAATGCGGTTTCACGCTCGCGCGCTTTTCGCTACTTTGGGCGTCTCAGGGCGGAAGGAACCGGGCAAATGACCGGTCGGCGCGGCCGCTGCGTCAGGGGCCGAGTGTTCCGCAACGAAATCTTCAGTAAAACTCGACGCTGTTGCATTGATTGCGTCCGGTTCGGCCGCGGAAAAACCGGTTGCATCGGGCTGGCTCTCGGGCTGGCACAGATGGATCTTGGTGCGGAAGCGGGGAGAGCGGTGGTTCTTCACATCGCTTTGCCTGATGAGACTCATGGCGACTCCGGTCGTCCTGTTGCGTGCCTGAAAGATGCTCGTCTGGAGCGAAGCCTGGAATGCCGAAGGCGAGAAGGGGAAAACGGGCTGCTAACTCAAGCATACGCTTAGAAGAGTATGCGTGCCGGTGAGTTGCTTTTCGTTGTGGTCAAAAGTGCACACATGGAAGCAGCGCAAGGAGTTCGCGCGCGGGGATGGCGAGGCGCCGCTGTGTGGATTGCGGCCGAATCAGCACCTCGTTTTTTCCAAGCTCCCTTGTGCAACATTACGTCTCGAGTCTGTAACCGCAGGCTCCCTATTGTGCGGTGGGATTGCCCCCACTTGACTCGGTGGTCCGATATGCCTCGCGGCCAGCCTCGACCGCTGCCGCAACCCGGTTCGATTGGTCACCCACGAAGCTCCGGCCACGCTCCACATACTCACCTATCTGCTCTTTACCCTTGTCCACCAGCGTGCCCACATGCTCGGCGGCCCGCTTTGTACGATTGCTCAAGTACTCCGTTCCCTCGCGAGCACCACGAGCAATGTCCTCTCTGGTTTCGCGACCACTCTTTGGGGCATAAAGAACCCCCACCAGTGCACCGATGCCGATTCCCGCCAGCAACCATGCCAGGCCCTGTCCCTTAGTATCCTCATCCATGATGAAGCATCTCCTTTCGCTCAGTTCCTAGAAAGCCCAAACGTGCCAGATTGGCTTTGGATGCCGGTGGCTCATTTGAGGCCTCAGTCACCAAATGCCCAAGTTCCTGCACCGAGGGTCTTCCATCTCAATCCCCACATGCTTGCACCGAGGATCGTCCATCTCGATGGCCACGCGCTTTAGCAGTACGCCCTGGAGCAGGCCCTTGCACCGGGGGTCTTCCATCTCAATTTCCACGCCCCTGAGCATTCCCTTGCACCGAGGGTCCTCCATCGCCATCGCCGCGATCCTGCACCGGGGATCTTCCATCTCAATCACCTCGCCATCAGGCAGGTTCTTGCGCCCGATAGCCTTGCCAGTGGGCTGGAGCCCGTTTGGCGCGATCCGCGCGCCGCGGACTGTCCAATATTGACCGATGAGGCAGACTTTGTGCGCTCGGGGAAGCAGGCGGCTTCTCGGAGTTGTGCTCGGGCAATTGATCGAGCAGGACCACATTCAGCAGCGACTTGTGTACCTGGATGCGGCCGTTGTAGCTGATAAAACCGAGCTTGCGAAAGCGGTTCATAAAGAAGCTTACGCGGGATCGCGTGGTGCCGATCATCTCCGCCAGGGCTTCCTGCGTAACGGGGGGAATGAAGGTTTCCTGTTCCCCCGGCTTGCCAAACTCCGCCATCAACAGGAGAATCCGCGCCAGGCGTTTTTCGCTGGAGTTGAAGAGCTGATCGACAAGATCGGCCTGGGTGCGCATGCTGCGGGTCAGCAGGAATTTGAGGAATATCTCAGCGAATGCAGGTTCGTCATGCATCACGCGGATCATCTCCTCCCTTCCAATTTTGAGTGCTGTGCACTCGCTTACCGCAGTGGCCGAGGACAATCGCAGGCCAGGCACCGCCGCGAGGGACTCCTCTCCGACAAAATCGCCGGCGGAGAGAAGCGTGATGATAGCCTCTTTGCCGTTGTGCGCAACGACGCTAAGTCTTGCCCGGCCGCTCTGAAGATAAAAGACCGAGTCTGCCGGATCTCCCTGGACAAAGAAAGTCTGGTTCAGCTTCACGTCGACAAATCTTCGGCCAAGGCCGGCGTGCGCAAGAAAAGCGGCAGGGTCGAATGGGTAGTTGTCTCGATTGGTCATCGTCATGGAGCCTCCTTTGGGGCGGCCCGGAAACGCGTTGCAGACTGCGATATGCGGATCAAAGGCCAAGGAGGAAGTGCTTCAGAACGGGAGAGCGGTGCATGCCGCGCAGCCTGGTCAGCAATGCAGGCCCGAGTCGATAACCTGGGTAGAGGCCACAGCTTTCGGGGCGGTTCTCCCGCACTTGAGGCCTGCTACACCAACGTCTTGACCAGCTTCGCCGTCGATCACAGGCATAGTATGTTCTCTTTTGCTCACTTTTGAAAGATTTCGCGGAACCTGATTGGGGTCACATGTTGAAAAATCGCCTACAACCGGTCTCATAAATGCCTCGGCTGCATCATGAGCACGTATGGGACCCAACAACAAGGCGGGTCCCATGATTCCGGCGAGTTGACAGAGATGGTTTATGAGAGCGGTTTTGGTAACTCGTTGAGGCAAGGTCAGTAACGAAAAGGCAGCAAGGGTCTCGCGGTCTCGTGAGCAGTGTTGGCGGAGCCGGAGGTTCACCCGCCCGGTACATGGGAAAGATGGGTCAAGGGCGGGCGGAGCGGCGGTGGGAGCTGGGCGCAGGGCGCCGCCGGGCATCGCCGTGCGCTCGCCTTCTATTCCGAGCCACCGATGAAGTATCGTTTGTGGGGAAGAGGATTCGATGCGCGCTGCGGAACTGATTGCTCCCCTGACATTTCGGCTGACGGACATGCCGATCGACGATCCCGGACCGGGCGAAGTGCAGGTCAGGGTGGAGGCCGTGGGCGTGTGCGGGTCTGACATGCATGCCTACACGGAGGGCGCGGTGGGCGGCAGCGCCAATGTGTACCCGATGCTGCTGGGGCACGAGCCTGCGGGAAGGGTTGTGAAGGCTGGCGCCGGCGTGACGGGCCTCGCCGCCGACGACCGCGGGGCGCTTGAGCCCGCGCTTTATTGCTACCACTGCGAGTTCTGCCTGAGCGGGCACCACAACGTGTGCGCGAACATTCGCTTCCTGAGCACGCCGAACCATCCCGGATTTTTCCGCGAGCTGGTGAACCTGCCGGTGGCCAACTTTCGGCCAATCCCCGGCGGGATGGCCTACGGCGAAGCGGCACTGGCCGAGCCTCTGGGGGTTGCCATCCATTCCCTTCGCCTGGCGTCGATTGGCCCCGGCGAAACGGTCGCGGTGATTGGCGCGGGACCGATCGGACTGTTGACGATTGCCGCGCTGCGAGCCACGCAGGCAGGACGCATCTGGGCCGTGGAGCCGCTGGCGCATCGCCGCGAGCTGGCCCGCGGAATTGGCGCCGATGTGGTGCTCGAGCCGAGCGAAGCTGTGGAGGAGATTCTCCGCGGGACAGGCCAGCGCGGCGTGGACTGCGCGATTGATTGCGCGGCCGGAGAAGAGACCACCAGCCAGGCCGCGCAAATTACGCGCAATGCCGGCCGCGTGGTGCTGACGGGGATTCATACGACAGCGTTCGTGCAGGTGGATGCGTCGGCGATGCGGCGCAAGGAGCTGACGCTCTTTAACGTGCGGCGATCGAACCATGAGACGGAAGAGGCGCTGGAGCTGCTGGGTGCGCACGCCGCTTGGTTTGCTCCGCTGCTGACGCATTCAAGAAACATTGACCGCATCGATGAGGCGTTCCAGATCGCCAGCCAATATCGCGACGGCGTTGGAAAGATGATCGTCAGGCCGTAGTTTCGTGTCTCTGAAGTTCGCATCAAAACGACCTTTCCTCCCGAGCGACGTAATCAAGAGCGACAAAAACGAAACTGTGAGACTGTGAAACTGTGAAACTGTGGCTGCAAGTTGTTGATTCTGAAGGCTCCACAGTTTCACAGTTTCACAGTCTCACAGTTTCACAAAACGGCATGGGGGGTGGGGCCTGCGAGAGGGTGGGGTGGGGTAAAGACAGGGTGGGGGGTGGGTAAAAGCAGGGAACAAGGGAACAAGGGAACAAGGGAGCGAGGGAACAAGGGAACAAGGGAGCGAGGGAACAAGGGAGCGAGGGAGCGAGGGGCCGTGAATCGCGGATCGTGGATCGTGAACCGTGGAGGAGCAAGGGAACGAAGAATGGGAACAGCCGGCATCGAAGATGCTTTCTCCTTTTGATTTCGCCCTCGGCGATTTTGGATCGGACCGGGGACAGGACCGACAGATTGGACTGGAACACGCCTGACAGATTGAACCGGGGAGATATCCGACACTGCGGCGGGGCGACATTCGTTGACCATATCGGTTCTCCTTACAGCAACTCTGAATCCGGTCTACCCCCCGCCCCCCTTCCCACCCCAGGGTTTTGGCGCAAAGTCCTGATCGGGCGGCGGTTGTTTGAATCAATAGCGCTAGATTCTTTCAATTGTTGAAGTTAGCGGCAAAGTCCTCGTTGCAAAGGGCTTTCCGCGTTTTTCCCGGGCCTCCCGGCGTTTCGGGGCGTTTTTGAGCCCAGAAACGCCAACGCGTCGGAAAGAATCCGCCGCGAAGAGAGCCAGGTTGAATGTTTATGGAATGAGTATGCGCCCGAAGCGGGAAATGATCGGCAAACTTGCGGAAAGTTTTTGCGCCGTGTTTTCAGCGGTTTGAGGAGAAAGTTGGCTGGGAGGGGCTTGCGGAGTCGACGGAGGTGGGGGCGGCGGAGGTCTTTGCTGGCGGCATCGGCGTATGGCGACTAATTTACGAAATGGGGTAACTTCCGGGTTGCCGGTCAACCGCCCGAAACCCGAGAGTCTGGTGTTTCCTGAGTGTTGACTGGGCGACTCGACGATTTTGCGCTGTTGAAAAGAGGCATAGGGAACCCTTAATGGACCCGGAGATGGACCTTCGTTTTGCCGTGCTAGGGAGTCCATTCACTCCCAAGTCTCGTGCCCTGGATTGTTCGGTGAGAAATCGTGAGCGGAAGCAATCGGCAGGGTGCTCTGCCCCGCGCAGAAACTACCCCCAGCGACAATGCTGCGCCGCTGGGGGTGTCCGTATCGCATTTGGCTTTATTGCCACAAACTGCCCGAGCCTCATACGACTGGCCTGGATATGACGCCTGACACAAGCCGTTAACGACCGCGATTCGCGGTCCGATCTGCAAACGCAGGTCACGCTTCGATCCAGTCAGCGCCGAGCGAGACCCGCGATTGCCAGTCAGGATTTAACCTACTCAACTTTCTGGAATCCGGTTTCCATAGTCACTCTGGTTCCGGTGAGATTGCCCTGCACGTGAGCGAGCAGATTGCCCGCCTCGTCCCACTGATCGATGGTGAATTTTCCCGAGGTTGAATTCCCTTCGCGATCGATGGTTAGCCATTGCTGAATGCGGGCGGGGCCGACGAGGTTGAGGCCGGTGGAGTCGTACGAGATTCCGAAGTGGTTCAACTGATAAGTCCGCTCTCCGGTCTTTATCCATTCACCGAGGCAAACGTTGCCGGTGATGGGAGCACGCAGGCCGGAGTTATTGATCTCAGTGCCGTCACTGTGCCACTGAGCGTAGCCAGCATCAACCTCGGTGCCGTCCGGGATTCCATTACTGCCTTCGGAGATCCAATGCTCTTTCCAGGTTCCCACTATCGTGGGTTCAGACTTGGCGGCGTCATCGTCGTCGTTGTTAAGCGCAGCCCGCAACAGATAGGGGGAACCGAACTGGTGCTGCGAACTGAGGTTGAATGACGCGGGACGATACTGGCCGCATCCGGCATGGGCGTAGGGAGCACACATGGTTGCGAGTGCAAGTCCGGCTATCGAAGCCGGTATTGCTAGAAACTTTGGGCTTTTCATGAGAATTCCTCCATTTTTTGAGATTGGCGCTTCCGCCCTCGGTTACGCCGTAGTTGAAAGCGATTCTGTGCCGCAATTTCCTTGGCGTAAATGAGGGGGAAATGAGTTACGGCTGAGTTTGAACGGAGTTGCGCCTCATGCAAAACTCAGGCAAGACTCCAGATATCCCGTGCTACCCTCCATGCATGAACGACCGATCCAAAGGAGAGGATCCCGTGCAACCGTCCGCGATTCGTGCCAGGCTGCAGTGCCAGGTGCTCGCCGGCGGAGATCCGGAATTTGATGCCGCGCGCCGCGTCTGGAACGGCATGATCGATCGCAAACCAGCCCTAATCGTCCGGCCGAACAGTATCTCTGATGTCATGCAGGCTGTGCGCATCGCCCGTGAAGAGAAGCTTGCCGTATGCGTGCGGGGAGGCGGCCACAGCGTCGCCGGCAAGTCGGTGGCAAACGATGCCATGATGATTGACCTCTCCCTCATGAATGGCATCCAGGTAAATCCAGGCGCTCATTCCGCGGTTGCGCAAGGCGGCGCGAGATTTGCAGAATTCGACCGGGAGTGCGAGCGGTACCAGTTAGCCACCACGGGAGGCGTGATTTCTTCCACGGGAGTTTGCGGTTTGACCCTCGGCGGCGGTCTCGGCTGGCTGATGGGCAAGTTTGGATTGAGCTGCGACAACGTGATCTCTGCCGACCTGGTCAGCGCCGACGGGGAACACCTGTCTGTGAGTGCGTCGCAGAATGAAGACTTGTTCTGGGCCATTCGTGGCGGAGGCGGTAACTTCGGCATCGTGACCGCGCTTGAGTTCCGCCTTCATCCGCTCGAGTCGGTGCATGGCGGTCTGCTGCTTTATCCCCGAAGCAGCGCCATCGACCTCCTGCGCCGTTATCGCGATGTCACTTACAAGGCTACCGATGAATTGACGGCATATGCTGCACTGATGATCGGCCATGGACAGCCCATGGCGGCTATAGCCATGTGTCATAGCGGATCAGGCTCAGAAGGTACCAATGTCAGCAGACAGTTCTACCTGACCGAGCCGCCGGCAGTGGACCTTACGGGCGAAAAGAAGTACACCGAAATTCAGTCGATGCTCGATTTCACCGCCCCAGCCGGACTGCACTACTACTTCAAATGTCCCTTCCTCCGCGAACTCACCGATGAAGCCATTCGCGCAATCATCGAACACGCCGAGTGTTTGCCAACCGAGCAGTCCCAGGTCATTCTCGAACACATGCACGGCGCCGCAAGTCGAGTTCCAGCCACTGAAACCGCTTTCGGTCTGCGACGGACCCACTACAGCATCAACATCGTGGCCGCATGGACCGATCCTGCAATGGCAGAGAAATGCATCGATTGGGCGCGAGGCCTCGCATCGATGCTGGAGGGCTTTGGCGCATCGGACGGTTACGTGAACTATCTTGGCGATGAAGGGCCCTCGGCCGTACGCGCTTCGTACGGCGTCAATTACGACCGGCTGACCCAACTCAAGAAGAAATTCGATCCCGACAACTTCTTCCAATTCAACCAGAACATCCTTCCCACACCTTAGCTCTTGGCCAGGTGCGACAGACCAATCGAAGCCAGGAAGGAATGGAACCGCGAATCGGAATGAAACGGAATGAATTCCCGGCTTATGAGCGATAGATAGATGGGCGTCGACCGTTGCTCGACAGACCTCTGCAGCCATTGGAACATCTGCGAAGCTTCGCCCAGCTTTGCGAGAATGTGCGCCACTAGTATTGCCGGCTCGGTTTTGGCCCCTGCGGCAATTACCCGCTTCATAATCTTGAGAGCGCCCTGCCGGTCGCCGACGCCTGCTTTCAAGACACCCATGAATGCGAGTGCTTCCAAATTGTCAGGATTGATAGAGAGGGCCTTTTGATACGCCTTCATGGCATCATCGCTGCGGCCGACCCAGGAGAGCGTTCTTCCCAGAAACATAAAGGTCCGGTAGTTATGTGGATCCAATTCGATCGTCTGGTTCAGCTGGCGAATTGCGAGATCGTACTGCCCCGCATGCGCGCGGGCTACGCCGAGGTACATGTTGACAATTGGGGATAGCGGTTCCGAGTCTCTTGCCCTCTGCACCGAGGCGATGGCTTCCTCGATTCGGCCCATTGCGCTCAGATACAGAGACTGCCACAGCAGAGCGGTGACCTGACCTGGGTCCAGGCTAATCGCTACCTTAAACTCCCGTTCCGCTCCAGCCCAGTCAAAATCGTACCAAATCTTGATCAATGCCGATGTGCAATGCGCTTCGGCCATCGTGTCATCGAGCCCCATTGCACGCTGCAGGCATGGCCGCGCTTTCTCGAGCGCCTCAAAGGGTTTTAGCATTCCAAGTCTGATCGAACCCATCTGCGCGTAGCAATCGGCTAGCCCTGCATAGGCGGGCGCAAATTGAGAATCGATTGTTAGAGCTTCATTGAATAGTGCGATGCTGCTTCGAATCGCGTCGTGCGTCATCTTATGCCAGAAGAAGCGGCCCTTCAGGTAAGCGTCATACGCAGCAGAGGATCGCGCATACTTCCTCGATCCCACAGCCGCTCCCGGAAGCAGTTCCAACGCCAGTGACTGACTGACCCTTCTGGTCACCTCTTCCTGCACACCGAGCAGATCAGACGATTTGCGATCGTAAACTTCCGACCACATCACGCTCTTGTCTCTTAGATCAACCAATTGAGCGGTGATGCGAATCGCATCTGCAGAGCGCCGAACCGAACCACGCAGCAGGTAATCGAGATCGAATTCCCGCTGCAGACGATCAAGTTCCTCTTTGGGTAGAATTCCGCCTGGCGAACGAGGGCCAACTGTCACACGAAGTCTTGCGGGATCGATGCGCGAAAGCGCCGAAATCATATCTTCGGTCAGCCCGATAGCGAAATAGTCCTCGGCCAACCCACCCGGATCCTCAATGGGCAGGACACCAATCCGGATGCGATCATGTGCTTTCTTTGGTGCGAAGTCACCGATCCTCTCAACGGGTCCAATGAAACGGTAGCCAAGCTTTGGGAGTGTTTCGATGAATACCGGCTTTTCGGCGTGGTCAGTGAGCGTGATGCGGATTTGCCGAATGCAAAAGTTTAAGCTCTGTTCAAAATCTACGAAGGTGTCCTGGCCCCAAATCGCGTCTTGAATCTGCTGGCGCGTAACGAGGTTGCCCTGGTGGCTTAGGAGAAATGCCAGAACCCGGGCCGGTTGCCGCTGAACGCGGATGGCCGCGCCTTTCCTGCGCAGTTCGAGAGTCTGCTCGTCTAACTCGAATTCACCGAATCGGAACAGGGGCATATGAAAAGCCAGGTCAGGACTATGGCACATGCTACCATTTGCTGGTTTCTGCATCACTGCGAACCCTTTCGATCAGTGGATTCCGGAGGTTCGCACGCGGGTCAGAGGTGAAGGATTGAACTCCGGAATGAGCGTCTACCAAGTCCTTCGACAACAGTGAGACGAGCTTTTTAAAGCCCGAATATGGCATCACGGAGTCCTTAGAGTGATTGAATCGCGGGACGGTTAAACTCCTGATTTGTGGGTAGATTTGACGTATTCCAGTCGAGTCGTCGCCAATCCGGAAGTTACCCCCAATTTGAATCAGTCCCGAGAAGTCTTAGTGCTGTATCTGGAGCGCCCGGCCCCGCGACAGCGCGCAGGTGCATGGTTTTAGAGGGGCGCTTCTGATACAGCGACTTGAAGGAAGCCGCCCTCATGGAAGGCTATGTACTTT
>Ga0224555_1003934_pt1 | contig 14396 bp, 12 predicted proteins | sample 714S23034metaG_FD_180687 | JGI IMG/M metagenome (GOLD analysis project Ga0224555, IMG submission 180687) | Peat soil microbial communities from Stordalen Mire, Sweden - 717 S2 30-34 | ecosystem: Environmental > Terrestrial > Soil > Wetlands > Peat | place: Sweden: Norrbotten County, Stordalen...
AGCCGGCGAATCATGGGCGACTACGTGAACGGCAAGGCTGCCAAGATTCTCGGCTGGCTCACGGCCGCGGTCATGGCCGTCGCGGCCGTCGCCATGTTCGCCACGGGCGGCGTCAGCTTCTGAACTTCGTCGGCGCGAAGTGTCGCCTGCGGCGGTTGCGGCTCGCGTCGCTACGCCAGGACATCATCACGACGACCGGGCGATCCGGTATCTGGTCTCTCGCCCGTGTCAACGATATCTACGACTTCTCGAAGTTTTACGCAAGAATGCCGCGAGGCCTCGCATTCGATGTGGAAAGCCTGGTCAGCCTTGATCAGCTCAGGCTCGATGCGGAGCCCTTGAGCTTGGCCCATCAGTCCCAGAGCGACCCGGCGGCAGCGAGTTCCTCGGCTTCGCGCGAGCGCGCGTTGGAGCAGGCGACTCCGGCCATTGAGGAGAGCAGTAGTCCCCTCTCCCGGTCTATGGTCCTAGAAGGCCTCCAGGCAGCGGGCATTATATTACTTCTCAGGTAGTTGACAAGGTGTACAGTGAGATTCACCTTCGACAGCGAGGGAACCACTGGCGGCCAAAGTACTCGCCGCCACCTCGGAGGCAACGACTTCGTGTCGAGTTCCGTGCTGTCGCCCGAAGCATTCTTGGCATCTGATGCTGGCACCTCTCCGAAACTTTTGGGGGATGTCCTCTCCACTGCAGGTCGTCTCGAGCGCTGGGCAACAAGCTCACCGCGGATCGCAAAGTGGAAGGCCACGATGCCCGAAGTGACCGCGCCCAAGGATCTTCGCGGGCAGTTGGCGCTCAGATTCGGCTTTGAGAGCGTATGGACGGTGCTCGCCTTGCGAGGCGAGGATGACCGCGTCAGCGTTCCGGAATCGGCCGCGACCTTGTGCAGGCCCTCGGTCATTCAGTTCCGCACTTGCAAACCGACAGATAGTCGCCACGCTCAACGCCAATCAAGACTTCAGGCGATCGGCCTCAGCCAAGCAAACAATCTGGGGTCGAGTGCCCATACGTTCGAAGACAAAAGAGGTGCACTGAAACAGATGTGATCGCTGACCGAATCTGCCCGAAAGCTCACGACAGGGGGCAGAGAAAGTGAGTCAGATGGGAATGTTCTTCAGCACCATCGGAATTGAGGAGGAAGAGCCGCATGTCTAGGCCATTTCGCATGTTTCGGTCATCCCGCGACGGCCCAACGGATGGGAAGGTTCGTAGGCTTACGCCGGTCCGGCTCGGGACGGTACTGATTGCCGCTGTCGGGTTGCTCCTCGGCCCGGTCGCAATAGCCGTTTCGGCCGCATCCACGCCACGAGCGTCGACACCCGTTATGGGTTCCTACGTGTCAGTGACGCCCTTCCGCATCAGCGACACCCGACCGAACTCCGGCCAGCCGAACGCGGGGAAGGGCCTCACTGCCGCAGATACGCTACCTGTGCAAGTCACTGGGGTGGGCACCGCACCCATACCCTCCGGAGCCTCCGCGGTGGTGCTCAACGTGACCGCGATCAACCCCACAGTCTCCGGATTCCTGACCGTCTTCCCCGAGGGAAGCACGATGCCGACGGTTTCCAACCTTAACTTCAAACCTGCCGTGACAGTGGCGAACCTAGTGACGGTGCCGCTCAGTTCTTCGGGCAAGGTGTCGATCTACAACCATGCCGGTAGCACGAACGTCGTGGTCGATGTGGACGGCTATTACACGAGCACTCCTTCGACCAACGGCAAAGGGTTGTACAACTCCGTGTCGCCGACGCGTGTGCTCGGCAACCTCCAGCTGGGCACGGCGATAGGTCCGAACACGAGCTCGCCGGTCACTGTCGCGGGCACTGCCGCAGCTGACGGAGTGCCTGTCACCGCGACCGCAGTGGTGACCAACGTGACTGCTGCCCACGGGACGCGGGCAAGCTTTCTCACCGTCTACCCAGCTGGCGTGACCCCTATGCCGACCGCGTCAAGTGTCAACTTCACAGCCGGCCAGGCCGTCGCGAACCGCGTGACGGTCGGAGTCGGCACCGGCGGCCAGATCGAGGTCTACAACCACGCAGGCACGGTGAACGTGGACGTGGACGTGGACGGTTACTACACCGGCGCCGGTGGTACGGGCTCGGTCTTCGTGCCGATCACGCCGGTCCGCGTGGCCGACACCCGCGCGCACTCCCTGGTGGGTACCGAAACCTCGATCGCGGCGAACACCACTGAGAAGTTCGATCTTGCCACCAGCGCGAGCGGGATCCCGGCGACTGCCTCTGCCGTCGCCGGGAACCTCACGGTTATCGCGGGTGACGCCCCTAGCTACCTCACCGTCTACCCGACAGCCGACACGACGGTACCGGTCGCTTCTGACGTGAACTGGATCGCGAACGAGATCGTTCCGAACTTCACGATCGCAGACACGGCGGGCACTGGCAGCGTGGATGTCTACAACGGCCGCGGTGCGACGATCAACCTCGCGGTCGATGCCTTCGGATACTTCACGGTTTCTACCGCTGGGCCGATCATGGTCCTGGCAGCGGTAACCCACACCTCAATTGCGATCACCTACAACGAGGGCGTGTCCTGCCCGACGGATGCTTCCAGCGACTTTGCCGACTACTGGACTGGTTCAGCGGCCGGTGGCGCGATCACCGCCAAGAGCTGCACAACATCCGGTGACGTGCTGAGCCTGACTGGAACCTTCACATTGCCAGGGAGTACTGGCGGCAGCATCGTGTACACCGCTCCTAGCAGCACTACCAAAGCCGTGTACGCCCCCAGCAAGGTGACGGAGTTTGCGGCATCGCAGAAACTCGCAGTAACGGGGGCGCCGGCTCCGGCCATCGTGTCGGCGCTCACGACCTCATCAACACTCGTGATCACCTACAACGAGGACGTGTCCTGCGCCGCAGTGAACACGGTTCCGGCTGCCTTCGCGTACGACTACACGGGCATCGCGTCCGGTCTTGCCGGGACAATCACCGCAAAGTGTGCCTCTAACGTTCTGACCTTGACGGCGACTGGGTCGGGTAGCGGCGTCAAGGCCCCAGCGTCGGGTGCCAGTATCGCCTACACCGCTCCTAAGACCGCTCTAGCAAAGAGATCGGTGTTCGCCACCGGGTCTGTCCCATCGCTCTATGCGGTAACGCAGACTATCTCGGGCGCGGCCATTCGCTGACCAAGAGATAGAGCCTTTTGGCACGAACGTAATAGGCCCTGGGCCACGAAGTACCCGCACTGAGACTCACTATTTGCCGGTCGGACTCTCTAACACTCGAGGTGATCTGGAACCTCTCGAGGATCAGCTCAGGCCCTGATGAGGACGCCCTCTATGAGTCTCTCAAAACGTGGGCACGTGATCGTCACATCTAGAGAACACCCGAAAACCCGTTACCGGCTACAGAGGGCCCAACCCCCTTTTTACATCCCAAGACAAGGAGCCCAACCATGACAACGACCGACAAGGCAAAGAACACCGCCCAGCAGGCAAAGGGGAAACTGAAGGAAACCGTCGGCAAGGCCAGCGGCAACAACAAGCTGCGCGCCGAGGGTAAAGCCGACCAAGTGAAGGGCGACGTCAAGCAGGCCGGTGAGAAGCTCAAGGACGCCTTCAAGAAGTGACGCGACTCCAGATCGCGATCAACGCGTCTGATGTCGTTGGACCATCAGTTACTCCTCGTGGACGAGAAGAAGGCTAGGAAATGATCATCCTTTTGTTACTGCTTCTTGTTCTGCTCTTTTTCGGACTGGGATTCGCCGCGCCCTTATTGTGGATCGTTGCAGCGATCGTCTTCTTCGTGTGGATTATCGGAGTCGCGGTGGGACGCGGGAGCTCTGAGAGGCACCACTTCTATCGGTGGTGAGCTAGCTGGGCGGTGTGCGTTCGAAAGAGAAGGTCGTCGCTTGCCGTGTACTTGCTGAGAACTCAAGCTCGGAGGACGCATTCGATTTGATGAGCCGCTCTCCAGCCACGGGCACGTCGTGAGACTGCTCGACATATGGCGAACACGGCCCGACCGAACTTGGAGACAGATGGATGTGGACGGAGCAGTGACGGTCGTGCCATGTATGCGTCCCTGGCCACGGTGCCAGTCACACTGATGCGGAGGGCCCTCGGTCCCCTATAGCGACTGCATGGCCGCGGCTGGGCGGGACGAGCGGCGCCGCTGTTGGCGCAGGCGTCATCATGGTGGCCCGACCGGGTGCTGTACGAACTCGGCCTGGCGGCGAGGATGGCCATTGCCTCGAGGCGGGAAGGGGCAGCCCTGCTGTGGCCCGCGGTCGGCGCAACCTACCGATCCCTCATACCGACGACGCTGGCCGGATGCCTCCGGGATTTTGGACCTGAACCACGAGCACTTCCAGCAAAAGAATCTGGTGCGGCGACGCGCCGTGCGGCAGCTGCCTTGTTCTTGTCGCGGGTCAGCACGGACCTCACAGAGACGGCGTGCGGACTGCCCGTTGAGAAGATCTGCGCTACCTGGCTCTCGCGTATCTGAGCCGTTGCACGCGCTCGAAGGCGGTCGAAAGGGGACAGCCCTAAGCTTCCGCTGTGGCGCCGAAGCTCGCCGACTGTGTCACAATGTCAGCGCCCGTTCGTCTATCGCGCCTTAACAGAAGTCCTGTTCACAATGGTAATCATGCTCGATTTGTTCCGAATATTCGGCACTGCTGTCACCGTAACTCTCTTGGGTTTACCTGCCGTTTGCCATCTGCGCAGCCAGAAGCAGCGTCGACAAGCGCCTCCTCTTCGAGAACGGCTTGCCTACACGAGCTTGGCTGCGAGGACTCGTAAAGGTGGTTCGCAGGCCTCCGAATAGGTCGGGAAGGAGTGGACGATATCAGCCAGGATTTCGAGAGGAACTTCCGCACGGATAGCGAGGGCTGCCTCTCCGATCCACTCGTCGACGCCTGGTCCAATCGCTGCAGCACCGACGAGCACACCCCGAGCCTTGTCAGCCACCAACTGCAGTCGGCCGATCTCGGTGCCATCAGAACCGGCACGCGCTGTCGCGGCAAGGTCCATTCCCGCAGTGGCAAGGTTCATCCCTGCCGTCTCGGCGGCAACGCGGGTCATCCCGACGGCCGCAACGGGCGGGTCAGTGAGGACGGTCCTCGGGATGGCCCTGTAGTCCGCGGCAGCGGCTTGGCCGCGCAGGTTCGTCAGAAGCACTCGCGCCTGGTAGTTGGCGGTATGGGTGAACGGCGCAATGCCGGTCACGTCACCGGCGGCCCACACGTGCTCGGCGCCGAGGACCCGGCATGCCTCGTCCACAGCCAACCCATGATGGGATGGCTCCAGGCCGAGCGACTCAAGCCCTATTCCGTCCACCCAAGGAGTTCGCCCGGTAGCCAACAGCACCCGCTGGGTCTCGACGGAACTCCCGTCGGACAGATCAACTATGGCCCCCGGCCCTGATTGCCTCATCGCTTGCGCAGACGTATCCAACCGGACATCGACCCCTTGGTGAAGAAGCACGCCGGAAAGAATCTGACCGAGGAAGGCTTCCTCTGGGGCGAGCAAATGCGATTCTGACTGGACGAGGGTGACCTCGGTCCCGAACGTCGCATAGACCTGCGCCAACTCGCAGCCGACCGGTCCTCCCCCGAGCACCATCATGCTCGAGGGCAATTCAGCTGACGAGAGAGCTTGATCGCTCGTCCAGGTCGGAACTCGGTCAAGGCCCGGAACTGACGGCACATCCGCGCGCGAGCCAGTTGCGATTACTAGCTCGTCATAGCTGAGGTCAGTGCTATCGCCCCCTGCCAGAGCCACCGAGACTCGTCCTGGGCCGACGATCCGTCCGAGGCCCCGATACAGACTTGCACCGGCACGAGCCAAATCGGCAGCCTTCCTCGAGTCGTCCCGCCAGCCACTAATTCGATCCCTGCGCGCCACGGCAGCGGCATACGCCGACGCCGGGTCATCGAGGGTGAGCGCTTCAGAGACCGCCCCGCAGAGGTGGGCCGCCGCGGACTGTCGTCGCACGTGCGCTGAGTACAGGAGCGCTTTGGAAGGCATGCACGCGACGAAAGGACATTCACCTCCGACTCGCCCAGCTTCGACCACCGCGACCGAGCGACCCGGTAGCTGTGACCAGATCCACTCGCCCGCCGATCCAGCTCCAAGCACAATGACGTCGAAATGCTTCATGGGAGAACCTCCGTTCCGGCGAGAGCTTGGGATTTCCCGGTGACGTGCGGGTACTTCCGATCGGTCCGTTTGTTCAGTTCGACGTCAGGAACTGACCCCAACGCAGTAGCGATTGGACGGCCGTCCTTGTCCTTGATGACGTAGCCGGGCCCGCGAACTCAGTTGCGATGCAAGAACGCTGCGTTCGGTGATGCCTAGATCGCGGCTGTACCGCGAAGGCGCGTCGGGACCGTGGCCGATACAGATGCGGACTCCAGCGTGGAAGCTCCATTGGGCCATGCAACAATCTTCCGCGAACGATGTCGAATCGATCGCGCGTGCTGGCACTCCACCTCATCGTCCTGCCAGCTCCCTTCTGTGGCGGACCCCGGATTGAAGCTCCGTATCAAGGAGGAGAGATCGGCTAGTTCTTCGTCTCGTACCACTCCGAAGACGAGCGGGGGTCCGATGACGATTGGGAACGACTCGCTCCCCGACGGCACCAAGTCAGCAGCTGCTGGTGGAGCATCAGCTGTGGGCGCAGGATCCTCCGCTGTTGCTCCCTTGACGGACACAACATCAAATCGTTCCTTCCGGGCCGGTAGCTTGGCGAGCCTACGTACGCCCCGGAAGCCCAAGCCCGAAGGCTCACTGTGGGAAATGTTCCGGGTAGGCCCGCCGCGCACCTTCAGCGGCTCGCTCATCGATGAGTCGGCGCTCGGGTCCAAGCAGAGAGATGCGAGCTTGGAGGACCCTTGACCGAGCAAGGGATCGTCTTTACCGCGAGAAAGTCAGCTTCTTCGTATCAACATGATAATGACAACAACGACCAGGATAAATACAATCGCTCCTCCTCCAATGTACATGGCTCTTTCCTTTCTCTAGCTGGGTGTCGGGTGTCGCAGTCCCCCCTTGCGGGCTGACAGCGCGCTGGGCTGGGGCTCGGTGAGCGGCAGCATCGGGACAGTCTGGGGCGGGTGCCAGACCCCAGCAGAGTCCACCTGGTCTATGGCTGGACCCGCGCCGGAAGAGCTGACTTGAACCTCTAGCTGTGCACCTCTTCGTGCACTTCGGTCGACTGACCCTGTGCGTCGGTGGCTTGACGGTCGTATGTATGCTTGCCGCTACCGACCGGACGGCGTGAAGCGGCAAAGACGATCCCCGAGGCGACAAGGCCGACGACCCCGACGACCAGGAGGATGATCCCCACCGTGGAAACGTTGAACCCGTGACCAGTCGTGGTCACAGCCCAGTGCATTACGGCACCCGCCGCGATCGCGACGACGCTGAAAAAGATTCCCGCACGTCCCATTTTCTTACCCCCATCTAGCTGGATGCCGTAGCTCTCGGCCAGATGCGGTCGGGGAACGACTTTGTTTGGATACATGTGATCGTACTCCAGATTTATCATACTAGCAATTACTTTCTTGAATATGTTAGCCTGCCACCATGGGAGACTGGACTTTTCTCACCAACCACGCCCGTGTCCTTGCCTGCATCGCACAAGATCCAGGCGTGCGTATTCGTGACATCGCCGCTGGCCTAGACATCACCGAGCGGAACGCTTTTGGAATTGTCGCCGACCTGACGACGGCTGGCTACGTCTTAAAGGACAAGGCCGGCCGTCGCAATCGCTACCGGATTCAGGTTCACGTGCCCTTGCGAAGAGACACGGATCGGCACCAGACGGTCGGTGAGTTGCTGGCGGTGCTTGTCGACACCAAAGCTCGTGGGGACCTTCAACAGGGCGTCGACGTCACCGCTTGATCCGGCGGGAGACCAAGGAAGTGCGCCAACCGACTTCGGTCACGAGACTGCACTATTTGTGGAAGAGAGGTACCTCATGATGCCTGCCGGATCGCAACAGTCTTGACGTATCTCCTCGTTGCTCGGTCAACGCAGGGTCTCGGACTGTAGACGCTGATCGAAAAGAGGACCACCTGATCATCCCCGTTCTTGCGCGAACCCGCCCACAGGCTTCGCCTGGGAGTCGAGCGAGAAGACGGGAGAAGGGACCGACATGGAGATGTGGACAAAGATCCGGCTCAAGGCGCTCATGTCGTCCGAGGCTTTCGTCCGCGTGCAGGAGCAGATGGCCGCTGACGCACACCGTCCGACGCCACTAAAGGGCGCGATGGGTCGCGTGTACCCCCTCTCTGGCCTCGTGCGTTGCTCGGCGTGCGGATGACGGATGCAAGACACCCACGCGCACGAAACTGCCCGATAACGCTGTCGCTTCGCGGCCGAGTACGCAATCGCCGACAAGGTCGATCATCCGTTGAGCAGATCCGCTCCCTCGTCCTTCGGCTTCGCGATATTGCGGCCGCACTCGCCACGGCCGACCCGAAACTCAAGGCCGAGGTATACCGTGAGCTGGGTTCAGGTTGAGTATGACCCCTACCAGCACCTTGTCTCTGGCACCGCAAGTCCGTGTACCAGAGAACGTGTCGGAGGCGGACTCGGTACAAGACTCCACGCCGCGTCGCCGTGACCAACCTCTGCCTACGGGTACCTTGACCTGGACCCTTGCGCGCCTCTTCCCTCGAGAGTCGTCACCCGCAAACTCTCTCGCTACGGACGTGCCAGCGCCGTTCAGTAGCAGACGCCTGGTTCGGTGCTCGGGTAAGCCCAGCCGTTGTACTGGAAGCCCGACGTCCACATGGTGGCCTTGTTTGCAGTGAGCGTCCAGCCTGGCACCGCATCACCGTTGGCCCACTGCGGGAACGTCGGAGCCGTATTGAGAAGTCCCTTCTGGATCACGACGTTGAGAACAGTGAGCGGGATCAACTTTGTACCCACCCACTGCCCTGGCGTGAGCACGAGAGTGCCGTCGCCGGCAGTCACCTGACCAGTGGCGTCAACCTGTGGCGGGCTCGTGTCCTGATAGACGAGAAGGGCGGTGCCGCCGTACGCGCCGTACACGGGAGAATAGGCGAGACCTCCGAGCTTGCCGCCGGCACCGCTCAACTGGGACAGGCTCTGGGTCATGCCGGCAGCATCGTTGGTCATGGCCGCGAGGACTTTGCTGGCCGCGGCGTCTGTCTTGAGCCCGGCAAGCTCGGAGAGGAACTGACCGACCGTCCAATTGCCGGGCGGTGCGACCGTGAGCGTCTGGTCGGGCGATGTGTTCTTCAGATCCGTGGTTATCAACTCGCCGGCCGCGTTCTTGGCCCAGGCATTGAGCAGGAAGGTCCCCGGCGTCGTGCCCACGGTCAGAGTGAAGTCGTAGACGCCATTGGCGTCGGTCACGACGTCAACTGGGGGCCCAAGGGGGCTCGAGATGGAGCCCCCCGGCCAAATCCTCGTACCCGTGGAACCGCAGATGGCCAGCCGGACGCCGCTCGTGACCGCAGCTTCGCCCGTCTCGCTCGGCTGCGGTCGCAACGAAACGGTGACACCTCCGGCCGGCTTGCCGAACTCGGCCGTCGTTACCTCTCCCTTGACGACAGTTAGACCGTCGGCTTTCACACTTGTCTCCGAAAGCGTAAGGGTCACCTTCAGGCCGCCGTTGAGCGTGAAGTCGGCGTGCGCCACAGCTCCCGCATCCACAGACAGATCCAGGCTCTCCGGGTCAAACCTGGGCGGCAGTACACTGCTCGGACCCCCGGAGGGGGTGACGGTGTACTGCCCGGCTTTCACGTTGATCGTGTAGAAACCTGACGTGGCGTCAACTGGGCTGCTACCACCGCCGTCGCCACTGGCACTGACGGTCGCGCCCTGGACAGCCTGCTGGTCCTTGTCAAGGACATATCCGCTGATGGTCGCCCCAGGCTTGCCGGAGTTCCAAAGGAGGTAAAGAAGTGCCGGGTTGTTGTTCTGACGCACAAAGACGGGCGTCCAGCTCGTACGCGGTGGGATCTGGACGTCGCAAACAGTTGTGTTCGACTTGCAAGTGCCGTCGACGGCGTCGGGAACTGCCGCGCCGTAGGAGCTGTTCCAGTCGAGATGGTTGTAGACACAGCCTGCATCCCCACATGCGACGGCGGTCTCGGTCTGCAAAGGCGCCGGTCCGGTCAACTTGAAGATCCCGTCCTTGTCCGGGCGCGTGAACAGCACGACCGTACCCGGCTCCGGGATGACATAGCCCTCGCACGTCCCGTACCCCGAGCCGGTGTAGTAGCAGTGCGGGACCGGCGGCGGATTGTTGTCCGACGTGCTGACGGTTGTGGATGTTGAAGTCGGGCTGACAGTTGTTGGCGTTGACGTCGGCGGAATCACCGTCGGCAGGGAAGTGGAACAGGACGTCGCCAGGACCGCCAGTCCCATCACGATGACGTATCTCGCCTTCATCGTCCCTCCTCGCTCGCTGGCTCGAGATCCCCATTCACATAGACCTGCTGACCTGCGCGTAGTCGCCTGCCAGCCGTTGTCGGTCATCGTGCGCCTTCGTCACGCCGACTGTCAGGGCCGAATGTCACAAAGCGGCGAGACCCAGGGGGTCGCTCAGGCAGTTTCATGCAACGACAGCGACGGTGCCAGAGACGATCGGCCTCCTCGTGGCCAGGATTGACCCGCACTTCCCGATGTGGGGATAGGTCAAAGACGCTGGCCATCGATGGCCTTCGACGAGCCACCCGTCACTGAAGACCAGCTCCGCGATCTGTTGCAGCGTGTCGGCGACGTTGTCACGCTTCTCCGGCACGCTGACGCAGACGAACGGCGTGAATTTTACCAGGATCTTGGGCTTCGCCTCGCCTACCAGCGCCTGCGCGAACAGGAGAAGATCCGCGCCACCTTAGGCGTGGAGTTTTCGCCTGTCGGAGGGGGACTTTCCCACATACGACACGCGAGGCGATCTGGGATCTGGCCGCTTGACTAGGAGGTCTTCCTCAGTTCTTCCCGCCTAGCGCGGGCGTGGGACTGTCCTCAGACCCGCTCCGCATCCTCTCCAAGCGCCTCGATGCCGGACAATCACGGCGTCGTTCACGAAGAGGAGGGCTCACTGATGCGACGCCCGGCTCCGCCCGCCTGGCGAAGGGAGCAGGCCGGGGGCAATCGCTGACGTCACCGCTGCGATCCGGTCATCGACGTCGAGCTTCGCGAAGGCGTGGAGCAGATGGGTCTTGACGGGAGCCTCGCCAATGAACAGAGCTTGCCCGACCTCACTATTGGTCTTGCCATTCGCGACAAGGGCCAACACCTCTAGTTCTCTGGGCGTGAGTTCGCGATTCGCTGGCGCCCTCGACCGGCCGAGCAGCTTGGCAGCGACGAGGGGTGCCAACACCGTGGCCCCTCTAGCCGCCGCACGCAACGCTTGCACAAGGTCCGCTCTGGGGGTGTCCGTCAATAGGTAACCCGTGGCACCCGCTTCCACCGCCCGAAGGATGTCGTGGTCGGTGTCCTAGGTGGTCAACACCAAGACAGCGGGCGCCGGGTCGAGCGCGGCGATGCGACGCGTGGCCTCCGCCCCATCGATGCCCGGGCGCAAGTCCATGAGCACGACGTCGGGCTTGAGTTCGGCAGAGATCCGCACGGCTTCTTCGCCGTCGGCGGCTTCCCCCACGACCTCCAGATCCGGCTCTCCCGCCAACATCCCCCGAAGGCCTGCCCGCACAACAGGGTGATCGTCCACCAAGAGCAGCCTGAGCATCATCGCACGCCCACCCCCGGCTGATGAAGTCGACGACCCCTGGACCGCTCGAGGTTCGGCGCGACCCTGATCTGAAGGGAACCAACGGCCTTAGCAAAGCCACGAGGGGGATGGTGACTCGTACGGTCGTGCCGCCTCCAGTACGCGAACTGATCTCGGCTTGGCCGCCGACCTGGGTCGCACGCGATCGCAGCTGGCCGCGTCCGAAGCCGACTGCCCGCTCAGGGTCGAAGCCGATGCCGTCGTCGGTGACGACAAGAGTGGCGACATTCTCGTCAAACGCCAAGACCACGCTGGCAGAGATGGCTCTGGCGTGCTTTCCGACTGCCACCAAGGCCCGAAGCGCTCCCAGGCGTACTCACTGCCGGCGTGCTCTCTTACCGGCACAGCCGCTTGTCCGGACCCCCCGGCCTCGGGAGGCTCTGCTATCGCTCGCTCTGAGCTGTCCACCTGAAAGTCCTTGCAGAAACCACTAGGCCCAAGAGGCACCATATCGCGAGAACTAGGGCCATCTCCCCATGGTTCCATACGTGCCCAGGCTCGACCTTCTGGAAGTAGGACGGCAGGAGTGCCGAGCGGTAGCCCTCTGCGATCCAGCGCAGGGGGAAGATGCCAGCGAAATTGTAAAGGCCGTGGGAAAGCGAGGTGAAGGGCACGAACACACCGGAGATGAACTCGAGCACCAAAAAGGGCAGGTTGAGCACCGCCCCTGCCGAACGGGCAGTGCGGGGAAGGCTACTTGCTGCTACTCCGACCAACGTCATGGCCGTGCCTCCGAGGAGGGTAACCCAGACGAATGTCCACCACCGACTGAGCGAGTCCGGGAACGCGACCTTGTAGGCGAAGTGTCCGACCACCATCAGTACCGCCACCTCCAGGAGGGAAGCGACAAGCACGACCATCACCTTGCCCAAGAAGTAGGCGGCGCGCGGCATTGGAGTACCTGCCAGGCGCTTGAGGGTCCCGTTCTCGCGCTCGCCCGTGATGGTGATACCAAGGTTCAAAAAGCTCGTCGACGCCAGGCCGCCCGCAAGCAGCCCCGTGGTGTACACCTGACTGAAGCTGACGCCTGTGCCCGGGACCTTGCCCGAGAAGATGGAGGCGAGCAACCCGAGGAGCACGACAGGGAGGGCAAGGGTGAAGACCACGGCGTCCCTGCTGCGGAAGAACTGGAGTATCTCCACCTGTCCCCGGGCAAGGCTTGCCACCAGGAACGAGCGCCCTCGGGAGCGAAAGTGCTGTGACGCCCTTGCGGGAACACCCCGGCGTGGGTTCAGGTTTTCCGCACCGCCGGCGGTCGTCGTGGCGCTCATGCCAGTTGCTCCTCTCCAGACTCTCCGGCGGCGGCGCCGATGAGTTCCAGATAGATGTCCTCCAGGCTCGGACGCGTCACCGTCAGCCCCGGCACCTCACCGCCAAATGTCTCCTCGAGCTGGCGGACGAGCGCCGTGGGCTGAGGCGTCTTAACGTGCCTCCACTCGCCTTGGACCAGCCAAGAAACCTGCGCCGGGGCGTGTTGGCGCCCGCCGAGCTCGCCGGGCGGACCCGTCTCGACGAGTCGGCCGTGGTTGATGACAGCCACACGGTCCGCGAGCGCCTCAGCCTCTTCCAGGTAATGGGTGGTGAGCAGCACGCTCGTCCCCTCCTTGGCGAGGTCGCGCACCAAGTCCCAGAACGTTCTCCGTGCCTCGGGGTCAAAGCCGGTGGTCGGTTCGTCCAAGAACAGCAGTTCGGGACCGCCGATTATGCCGAGCGCCACATCGAGGCGCCGGCGCTGTCCGCCAGAGAGCGTCCTTATCCGGGCATCTCGCTTGGCCGAGAGGCCTACCCGCTCGATCACGTCTGCTGGGTCAGCAGGCGAGGGGTAGAAGCGCGCGAAGTGACGCACGGACTCGCTCACCGATAGGTCGGCGACGTCCTCGTTGTTCTGCAGGACGATGCCACGGCGAGCCCTCCATTCTGTGCCAGCACGCTGCGGGTCCTCCCCGAGCACGCGCACTTCGCCGTTGTCACGACGGCGATAGCCCTCGAGGATCTCTACGGTGGTTGTCTTGCCGGCCCCGTTTGGCCCGAGGAGGGACAGGACCTCGCCCCGGGCCATCTCCAGGTCGAGGCCGTCCACGGCCGCAACTGCGCCGTAGGACTTTCGCAGACCCTTAGCTTCGACAACAAGGTCGTTCCCCATGAGGCCAGCATGGCCCTTCTGCCGCTTCACCGCCACAGCTGGAAGGCTGGTTCTGGTGTCCATCGAACGGTGGATCACATACGCGCTTCCTCGCCGCGAGCCCCCTGTGCTTGGCAACCAGCTCCCCGCCGAGCTCGTTGCGATGACTTGGTTGAGCTCGCCCTCAGAAATGGCTCTATGTCGAGAGTGTCGGCTCAGATAGCCACTCGATGAGCCAACGTGGCTCAGCCCTTACAACATCGCCAGATCGGCGGACACGACAACGTGCGCACCAAATAGTTCGGGTGCGGCTCCCCTGGAGGGACGTCATGCGGCCATCGGGATCACCCCGTCGGCGTAGCGAGTCTTGTGCACGCGGTTTCGTTCCCTGTCGAGATGGAACCGCCAGTACTCGTCGAAGTCGTCGTTGGCCCGAACAGCTCGTAGCTTGAGGACGGCTTCGGCCCCTTCGACGCTCCATCTGGCGCCGGTGATGTCCATGCGGTCGGCCACCAGATATCGACACGTCCCCTCGATGA
>Ga0224555_1003935_pt1 | contig 14395 bp, 9 predicted proteins | sample 714S23034metaG_FD_180687 | JGI IMG/M metagenome (GOLD analysis project Ga0224555, IMG submission 180687) | Peat soil microbial communities from Stordalen Mire, Sweden - 717 S2 30-34 | ecosystem: Environmental > Terrestrial > Soil > Wetlands > Peat | place: Sweden: Norrbotten County, Stordalen...
TGACTACTGGACCGAACAACAGCGCCTCGGAGTCGTTCCACGCCACATGGATTACGAAGAACCTCCGCGTGGTCGGGTCGTCTTCAACAAAAAGACCCAGCGCTTTGCGCTTTATGCCGATCGGTGTATTTTGAAAAGAAAGACCGTTGTCAACCAGATCATTAAGGCCATGCATCTGCGGGCCAGTAGGACCGACGTTACGACGGACGGTCCTGAAGGCCATTACAGGTGTTACCGATGTATGGACTGCTCTGAGGACCGCGAGGAAGGTTCCTGGGATTGACTCCGGGGCATTTCTCGAACTCGGGGAGGATTCGATAACTGCGCCTGAAGGGAAACATCCCGCAATGCCACAACCCGATCATCTTGTGATCGTGATGATCCCCGATACCCATAAATTACACCGTGAGTTACAGGTACCCGATGGGGACATTCTGATCCACGCTGGTGACGTCACCACGTTCAGCAAGAGCGCCGCGGCCATCCGTGATTTTAACGACTGGCTGGGCGAACTCCCCCACAGGTGGAAGATTGTCACCCCTGGTAATCATGAGTTCTTCCTGGAAGCCGACCATTCCAAGCGACGCCTGATCTCCAACGCCAGTACGCTGATTAGCGAGGGCGTGGAAGTATCGGGGTTGAAGGTGTGGGGGTCACCGATGACGTCCCTCTATGGCGGTGCGTTTGGAAGAAGCTCAGATCAGGATCGCATCAAAATTTACTCCGGAATCCCCGATGATACCGACATCCTGGTCACCCACGGCTCGCCGTATGGCATCCTCGATCCGGCTCCCGGCTCTGACGATCACTCGGGGTGCCACCAACTTCTCGCCGCTGTGCGTCGGGTGAAGCCAATGATCCACGTTTTTGGGCATGTGCACGGCGGGTACGGCACCTTTAGTACCCCGACATGCTTTTTGTGAATGCCGTCCTGCCGTGGCAACGGTACGATCTGAGCAATCGCCCGCAAGCTGCTCAGTCTTTTCCATTCGAAGGATGACCCTGAGGGAGTCGGAGGGTAGGCGATTTAGCTAGTTCGCGAGATCCCATTCTATGCGGGAGACCAGTTCCTGCTCTATACAGACGTTGTCGATGAACCAGAGAGTGCCGCCGGCGCCCTTTGGCGATCACAAGCTGAAAGAAGTCATTCGCAGGAATCAGTTGCGATCCCCTTCTAAGTCGTCGGACAAGGTACTCTCAGAGGTCCGCAGCTGGCAACCTTCCTTTGTGACCCGGCAGGAAGACATCACGCCCATTATCATTGACGTTGCCAACTCGCGTTGGAATGCAAACGCCGAGTACGTTGAGGCAACTCCCGAGTGAATCGCGTGTCTTGGGCCAGTAGTCGGCAAACCAGAAGTTGACCAATTCCCCAATCTCAGGTGGCCGTAAAATCCCAATCGCATTCAGCGGTGCCGTGTGGGCAAGATCGAGCAAGAGCGAAAGAGGCCGCATCCACAAGCCACTTGGTCTTTCTCGGTCGCCGCTCGGGTGCGGCCCGGACTCGGTCTACTTGAAAGATGCGATGGCAACGGTCTCGTCGTCGTAGATGTCGAAGACGGTGTAGAGCTTGGTCAACTGAAGCAGGTCATGAACCTTCCTGGTCAGTTTCAGCAGCTTGAGTTCGGCGCCCCGGTTCTTGGCCGTGGTGTAGGCGCCTACCAACTCGCCCAACCCCGAGCTATCAATGTAGCTCACGTCTCCAAGGTTCAGCAGGATGCTTTTTTGCCCCTTGCCGATCAGGTCGTAAACAGCATCGCGTATCTGCACGCTGCCCTCGCCCAGAGTGATCCGCCCTTTGAGGTCCAGAACGGCAACGCGGTCCACTTCACGGGAAGCAATTCCAAGTGCCATGGATATCCCCCTGCGGACATTGTACTGGCGTTCGACCATCAACAATGGTCAATTCCCATTCCCGGATCAGCAACGCACAAATAGGCCACCACCCAAACTTGAAATTGACCACATCCCTAATCTCGGTTTGCGCTTAATCGAGTCACTCATCGACAACGGATCGGTACTCATAAGTCGGCAAGTATCGTGGAATCTGTCGGATGCATACAGAGCGACGGGATGGCCTGGCGCTACGGCGTTTTGCGGTACCTATTCCGGAATGGCAGACTTCTGTGGTGGAAGCTGGCTTCGCCCGCGCGCACAGCCTCCGTTCATGCCTTCGGAGTTGAACGCCGGCATGACCGTCGCAATTTCACCTTTCTGCCGTGTTACCCGCCGGAGTGGTAGGGCCGCGGCCGATCCGAGCGCAGCATATCCGGCCACGCGCGCGAAACCCGGCCGCCACCTCCGCGTCAAGAAACTCTCTGCTCAACCACTGGGCCCTTGGGAATGGAGCAGGGCTTGATGACCTACTTGGGGTGAGTCACTGAAGTCACCGTGATTGAATGCGCGGCCGCGGCAAGCGCCCGTTCCGCATTGGGGTCGCACGTACCGCTGGTCACGGCGTTATAGTTCACCACCCCCTCGGTTTCGGGGGTGTAGGGTCCATAGACAGTCGGGGGATTGGTGGCCGTGTAGGGCCCAGTCGGCAGGAGGCTGGGAAAGCAACCGCTTGGGTCGGAATAGCACCAGGTGCAGTCCTTCTTGACCTTGATGTAAAGCTGGTCGTCATGTTTATGCATATTGGATTTGCCGATTCCATCTGGGATATCGAGGTCCTTGCGAGCCATTTGGTTTTTCCTCCCTTTGATCTGGTTGTGCTACGTGGACCTGCCTGTGGGAATTGCAGGCTGGAGTTAGATCGTGGCTATTTGCCAAGCGGCTTGAAGCGCGGATCGGCGATCAACGACTGCAGCGCGGGATCGATGGCAATGGTGTCGAGCGCATACCCTTTGCGCAGGGCCATCTCAATATACCTCAAAGCCTGCTCCCGGTCTCCAAGGGACTCAAAGGCTTCTCCGACATTGGTGAGTACGCCGGGATCGTCCGGCGCTAGCGCCAGGGAGGTTCGAATTCCGGCCAGGGCTTTGTCTTTGAACTTGTCCTGGGCATAATACGCGGCCAATGTCGATTGCGCCAGCGCATCTTTCGGTTTCAGCTCCGTTACCTTGCGGACCAGTTCTTCGGCTTTGCGCCGCGCCGTTTCCGCCTTCTCGATCTGATTCGATCCTTCGTAAGCCAGAACCAGATTGCTCCACACAAGGTAGTCGTTGCCGTTCAGCCGCAGGGCCTGTTCGGTTGCCGTTGCCGCGTCCGCATACCGCTTTTCCTGCAGGTAGAGAAGGCCCAGGTTGGCGTAGGCGGGGTAGCTGGGGCTGAGCGCGATCGACTGCTTCAGCGCCTGTTCCGCCCCTGCGAGCGATTGCCGGTCTCCGGCGTCGATATACGCCGCGGCAAGGTTGGAATAGAGGTCCGCATTGTCGGGCGTGATCTGCAGTGCCTGGCGATAGGCGGCGACGGCTTGCGGGTACTTCCCCTGCCGGTCGTAGAAGGCGCCCAGGTTGTTCAATCCATCCCAATCCCCGGGCCGCAGGTCGGCCGCTTCCTGAAATGTCTTTTCGGCGTCCGCAATCCGCCCGGATCGTTCATACGAACGCGCCAGCCCGGTCAGCGCCGCTGCATTCTTCGGATCCAGATCCAGGGCGTGGTGGTACTCCTGGAGAGCAAGGTCATGCTTGCCTTCGACGTCGTGAATGCCGGCCAGGGTCACAAGCGGAGCCGGCACGCGATTATCCAGCTCGGCGGCTTTCTGGCAGTTGGCCTGAGCTTCATCCAGCCAATGCGTATTCAGCGTGACCTGATACTTGAGGCGATAGGCCTCGCCAAGCTGGGCGTAACCGAGCGCGAAGCCGGGATCGGTCTGCACCGACTTCTGCAGTGCAGCTATGGCCAGGTCGAGATTGCCCGGCTTGTCAAAGCGCTGGGTGTAACCAAGCGCGGTCAGGTAATCCTCGTAGGCCGCCGGGTTCACCGATCCGCCGGTATTGCGCAGCATGTCGGCGCTCACCGAGATGTTCATCAGGCGCGCCAGCCGGGAGACCGTTTCGTTCTCCAGCGTGGAGAGATCTCCGGCGCGGTCCTCCACCTCCGCGGATCCTATCTGGCGCAGGTTCTTGGTGTCGATGAGATTGACAGTGAGGCGGATGTCATTGCCATCCCGCTGGACCGATCCTTTGATCACCAGATTGGCGCCGAGTTTCTTGAGCGCATCGGCAGGATCGGCGACACCCTGGCGGCGTATCTCGCTGTTGGGCACCACCCAGAGGGACTGGTTGCCAACGTCGAGGTTGGAAAGGCGTCCGGCAAGCGAGTCCATGAGTCCGTCTGCGAGCGCGGCGTTTTCAGGGTTGCTGCCGATGTTGTCAAAGGGGAGAACGGCCACGTGTTTTTCAGCCGGCGTTCCGGTCAGCAGAGCCGCGGAGCGCTGGCGCAAAGTTGGAACCAGCAGGACGACGAGGGCCAAAAGCAGGAGGAATCCAAGAGCGGCCATCAGCCAGACGCTCACCGGTGAGAGCCGTGGAGCGCCGGGCATCCATGGGGAGCGGGAAGCGGCTGCAAGAGCGCGCCGCATTTGAGCGCTCCCCTTTTTGTGACGAGATGCGGGTGGCGGAAGCGTTTCGGAATTACCGGACGCCTGCTCAACAGGGGGCGGAAGTTGGCGTGCGGCGTCTTCCAGATCGGCAAGAAACTCTGTGCACGATCCGAAGCGGTCTGCAGGATCCTTGGCAAGTGCGCGGTAAAGCAGCGGCTGCAGAGCGGGAGGCACCGAAGCCAGGTTCCGCGGCGGTTCATTGACGATTGCAAACAGCATGGCGGGGATGGTTTCGCGATCGAAGGGGCTGTCCCCGGTGAGCATTTCGGCGAAAACCACCCCTAGGGCCCAAATGTCGCAGCGGCCGTCAATCTGGTTGCCCATGGCTTGCTCGGGCGCCATGTAGCGAAAGGTGCCGGTGATCCCGGTCTGCGAAGCAGTTTTCTCGCTGACCACCCGGGCGAGGCCAAAATCCACGATTTTGACCAGTCCCGAGGCAGTGAGCATCACATTGGAAGGCTTGATGTCGCGATGAACAATGCCGCGTGAATGGGCTTCCGCAAGCCCGCTTGCCATCTGCGAAGCAATCCGGATGGATTCGTTGACGGGGATGGGGTCACTGCGAATGCGGCCGGCGAGCGAGATGCCGTCGTAGAAGGCCATCACGATGAACGTCATGCCGTCGCTGGTTTCCTCGATGCCATGAATCACGCCGATGTTGGGGTGATCCAGAGACGAAGCGGTGCGCGCCTCGCGCAGGAAGCGCTCCTTGTCGCGCACTCCCGTGTTGAGCTCCGGCGGGAGGAATTTCAGAGCCACGGTGCGCTCCAGGCGAAGATCGAGCGCCCGGTAAACCACTCCCATGCCGCCGGAACCAGCGATCGACAGGATGCGGTAGTTGCCGGCGATCACTTCGCCGGGGGAGAAGGTTTGTTTCAACTCTGGCATGATTCCGGTCCGCAACCTCCTGCGAACTCGTCATCCCGGAGGTCACACCAGGAGAAAAAAACGGATCGCCGATGGGATGAGGCTGCAGGAAGCCGTGTTGCGATGGTACGACGGGTTTAGCCGTGTGGCAAGAGCTGTTTGCGCGTGGGCCAGTGCAGAGGCTGACGCACGCTTCCGATCACGGCGCCGCTCCGCACCCGAAATCCTGAAATCACTCCACCCGCGCGTCAGGCGCATGGCCCGCGCCGCCGTACCGGATCTCCACCAATGTGCAGTCATCCTGAGCGGGGTTGGGCGCGCAGAACTTCGCAACATCGTCCAGGATTTCCTCGATATCCCGAGAGCGCGCCACGGAATTCAATCCCCAATCGCTGAATGCCTCTCCGTTGCTGTTTTCCGCTTCGGTCACGCCGTCGGTCACCAACAGAAGCCTCTCTCCGGGCCGTAAGAAATCGTGAGCCGCGATGTACTTCGCTCCCTCAATGAGTCCGACGATCATCTCGCTCTGCTCCAGGCGCCGGATCTCCGCCTCCAGAATCGAAAATGGCGGAATATGGCCGCAGTTCAAATACTCAACCCGGCCGTCGGGAAACAGCTTGAGCATGACCATCGTCGCGTACTTGCCGACGTTGCGCGTGCACAGAAACACATTCACGAGGGCGGCAATTTCCGGAAGGCTTTGCCCGGCAAGCAGCTGAGTATGAATGATGCCCTGCAGCGTTGCCGCCACAATCGCGGCCGGGACACCCTTCCCGGACACGTCCGCGATGGTGACGCACACACAGTCATCGAGCGCTACCGCGTCGTAAAAATCACCGCCGATCGCGAGACAAGGTTCGGCCCTGGCCTGAATCGAAGCATAGGGAATCACGGGCAGAGCAATCGACATCAAGCCGCTGTGAATTCTCGCCGCGACAGCCAGCTCCTCGCGCGCCTGGCGAGCTTTGTGTTCCGCCTCCGCGAGAAGCGCATTGTGCACCAGCGCTGCTGCTTCGGTGGCGATCATGTCAAGCAGTTGGTGATCGACTTCAGTGAGATAACCCGGCCCAATCTGGCTATCGAGATAAAGGAGTCCAAGCAACTGACTCGGCTCCGTTGCGGAGATTCGGCTGCGCAAGGGAATGCAGTAGATGCTGCGAATCTTGTTCATCAGTACACTTGGCCATTCCGCTACGATTTCATCCGCCTGGGTGTCGCTGACCGAAAACTTCAATTTGCTTTCGATTGCCCTGCGCATGGCTCGCCGCGAAACGGTCGAATCCTCTTCAACGATCCCTCCATGCGCACTTAGCCCTCGAGCAAGCCTCATTTCGCCGTCTTGGCAAAGGAAAACAAATCCACGTTCCGTGCCGGTAAGCTGCAGTGTCAACTGAAGCAGGGCCGTGATGATATCCGTGATCGCCCCGCCGGCGTTCAATTGGCGGGCAGCGCTCAGAAGCCAATTCAACTTCTCAATCTCGCGGGCTGCCGGAAGATGATCGCCGTCGGGAGGCGCAAATCCGCTGAATGATTTGAGCAGTTGGGTGACCGCGGACTGGGAGGCGCTATTCCCCTCTTCGCTTGAGGGCTTGAGCTGAAATCGGAGCCTCGGGCCCTGCAGCGAGCCCAGTTGGATCACATCACCTGGCTTAAGGGCCATTCGCTGAACGCGTTCTGCGTTGAGGAAGGTGCCGTGGCTGCTTTCCTGATCGATAAGCGTATAAGCTGTACCGTCCCTGACAATCACCGCATGCCGGCGCGAAACAAACGCATCGCTCAACACAACGTCTTGACTGGGCGAACGGCCAATCGATGTGGAGGCGCGGTCGAGAACGACGGAGTGCGACCCGTCCGCGTCGATATAGCGAAGACTTGGGACATTCATGATGACATTCGCCCGCCTCCCCTGAGGTATTCCACCCTACAGTGCCTCTCGCTGACAGGCTCCAGGATGAAGAACCAGTCCTGCTGGTGACAGATCAATTCATGCGTCGAACTGGGTCGCAGATGGAGCATAGACTCCTCATTTCGCGCCGGCGACAGCCCAGCGAAACACATGACAACTCAATCTTACGACTAAGGGAAAGAGCGTCCTCATCCGTGGCCATCTCGAACACCTTGCCGATGACGGATGATTCGGAGCGTCGGCAGGTCCGGCCCTTAACAGCCCGTGGTGCAAGTAGCTGAATTCCAGGCCATCCGGCATCGGGTCCTGGTTTGGCGATAGGTTCCGGACGAGGAGAGAACCGGACCGGTTTGGGGTTGCATTTCGCTCTCGGGCCGATTCTGGCCGATGAGAAGCCGAAGTATCCGCAAAACAAGCCTTGTTGCCTTGTTCTTCAGCTCCCGTGGAGTGCCCGCGCCCAGCAGTTGGCGCATGACCAGGCTCAGGTTGAAGGCGCTCACATGAGCCAACTGGCGCTTGAGAATATTCTCGCGTCCGCGCAGGTGGCAGCGTCGCATCCCGCCCGTTCCCTTTGCTTGATACTCGTGCGCTGTCTCTTGTCTTAGGTGTCGCAGAACAGACCCTTCGTCAGTGGCGCTGTGCAGGGGTTGGGCCGGACTATATCAAGCTCGGCCCCGGCCCGAGGGCCGACGTGCAATACACTCCAAAGGATGTGGAGGACTTCATTGCTTACCACCGTCACACCAGTGCCGTGCGGGCATTCGTCGCGGAGGAGCTTGATGACCGTCTATAAACGTCCCAATAGCACTGTGTACCAATACTCGTTCTTTGCGGATGGCAGGAGGTACAGGGGCTCAACCAAAACCAGCAAACTCCAGGAGGCGCGGACCAGAGAATCCGCTCTCATTACCGAAACCGTCGAGAGGGGCTCACCAAGCGAAACTCGACCAAGACACATTCCCGTGCTGCGGGAGTTCGCGCCTCGATTCCTGAAATGGGTCGAGTCTTCAAAGCTCGAGCCCAGCACCAAGGCGTACTACGAGCGTGGATGGGCATTGCTTGCGCCAACCAAACTCGCCGGCAACCGGATGTCGCACATCACCGGTGACGATGTTGAGGCGACACCGATCAGGCACAAAGTCAAGAAAGGAAAAAAAACAGTAACCGAAGAGTGCAGTGCGCACTACACGAACAGAGCCCTGAGAACATTGAAACGAATGTTTTCAAAAGCCGTCGAGTGGCTCGAAGTGCGCGAGCAACCAAAATTCAAACTTGCCAAGGCGTACGGACGTGACACCAAGATCAGCACGACTGCGGAAAAGCTTCTGCTGAGCAAGGTTTCGGAGCCGATCAAAAACAAGCGGAACGCGAGGACGAGGAAGGATGTCCATGACGTGCTCATAATCGCCCAGGACACGGGAATGAGACCGTCGGAGATTTACCGCATTCGGATCGAGAACCTGGATTTTGAGAACAGACAGGTTTGGAATCCATACGGTAAAACCGTAAAGTCGAGGCGTTTCGTGCCCATGTCGGAGAGGATGGCTTCAGTCTTGGCTGCGCGTTGCATTAAGCAACAAGAAGGTTGGGTCTTTCCTGCGGCGCGTTCAAAGTCTGGGCACATCACCACCATCGCCAAGGGATTTCAGACGCTGCGCGACAGAGCTGGGTTGAGCAAGAAACTCGTGCTTTACTCGGCCCGGCACACGTATGGCAGCTACGCGCTCGCTTCGACGGGAAATCTCTTTGCAGTAGCTGGATCTATGGGCCACGTGGACCTCAAGTCCATGGAACCCTACCAACACCATGATCTCGCATCCCTGAGGACCGCAATCAACCTACGCAACGAAAACCCGTCGCCGTCGGTTCCGCAGTTTGGTCACATTCTTGGTCACATTGACCAAAATGGCTCGGACGGTATGCTCGTTTAAAACTCCAACTCGTTGAATAAGAATGACTTATTGGTGGGCCCGGAGGGATTCGAACCCCCAACCAAGGGATTATGAGTCCCCTGCTCTAACCGTTGAGCTACAGGCCCGAATTGTTCCTAACAAGTCTATTGCGTTTCGCTGCAAGCTCCAGAGTACCGAACACGGGGGAAAGAAGCCACCTTCAAGAGGCTCCGCCGTGGCTCAGACCCTGAGCCGCGCAAATTTGACCATCCCGCAGATCCGCTCCCAATCTTTTTCGGACATGTTGTCGCGCACCTGCTGAATCAAATCAGCGGCGTTCCGCGAATGCCTCCTACTGCGACCGTCGTCCTTTTTGGCAGGGTCGAATTTTCAAGCGCACGCGCGGACCCCGATGGCGATGCCCGAGAACGGCATCCTCACGACCTTCCGCCCCCTGCAGAAAGGTACACAATTACCATTCCGATGCCGTGAACAATTAGCCATGGCGAGAATCCGCGATCTTGAAAAATCATGATCAATACGAGAACTCGTGGCATAAGGACACCTATTGTCGGGGGCACCCAACCATGAAGGTCGAACGGCGGAAGCAAATCGGCAAAGTAGGCAATGATGAGTGAGACCCTCGGAAGAAACAGAGCAAGGATCAGAAACCACAGAGGAAGGCTATCCATTGCAAGGCTCACAAACTGGGAGAGTTGTTGTAAGACAGGATACGCCAATTTGCCAATTGCGCGACAGGTTCGTGACATTCCGACCGAAGCCGACCGTCACCGATCACTACGGGCCAAATTGTCTGGGAATTATCTAGCGTTGCGCGGTGAGCGTCTCGTCGGGAACCTTCAACTCGGGCTCCCAGCGGCGTCTGGCCCGCGTATCCACATGCACCGCCCATGGCGGCTTTGTCATCGAAGTGCTCGCGAGCTGGAGCCTTGGCGGCGTCACGATTTGCTCTCTCCTGGCCGGTAACGAGGCGCTCAACGCTGGTATTGAAGTAGTGGGGAGGACTGGTGGTTTGTCGGGACCCTGGTCGAAGCAGGATTCGGCTGCGCCGAGCTGCGCCTGGCCGAGCGCGGCCGGTTGCGTCAGGCACGCACAAACGCAGAAGCCGAAGGCCAGCACCGGAAGACTGAGCCAACCGGGCTGGATTCGGCTGCGGGATCTGGGTCTCTCGAAAATGTACGGCATTGTGGGAACGCTCCTGGGGGATGGCGCGTGCCGGCGTGAAAAGTCCACGCTCGACTGCTTGCAAGGTACGAGCGGGGCCGAATAGGGTCAATGGGCGGAATCTTACTTCTGGCTGAATTCTACCTGATCCGTTAAAGCATTGATGTTTATGGAGTAGTAATAGAATTCTAAACCGCCGCGGTAAAGCTTGTGCTATCGTAATTCTACCTCGGCGCAGGTTTCGCCGGTTTTCCTGGGGACCCTATCGACTTATTCACACGGGCATGGTGACTTCGTCTCCATCGGTAAGAGCAGGTTATCGCTTTGGGCCTTTTGCACTGGACCTCCGCTCCGGAGACCTGGGCAGAAATGGCCGTGCCATACGTTTGCAGGAAAAGCCGCGCAGCTTATTGCTGGCTCTCGTTGAGCGCCGCGGCGAGCTGGTAACCCGCAAGGAACTGCACGAGCATCTCTGGCCCAACGACACCTTTGTCGATTTTGAAGACGGGTTGAACGCCGCCATGAGCAAGCTGCGCGATTCCCTCGACGACGATTCCCAGTCGCCCAGATACATTGAGACGGTGCGTGGGCGTGGCTACCGCTTCGTGGCCAAAGTGGAGGTTGTGGGCGAAACCGCGGAACCCCAGCCGGCTCCGGCAACGCCGGCCATCCCGGCCGTGCCGCCCGAGGCGTCGCAGCCGGCGCCGATCCCGCCCCGGCAGATTCTCAGTAATACCGCCGCCGCCATTCTGCTGGCCTGCCTTGCGCTGGCCGGCGCAGCTATTTTCCTGGTCCGCTGGCGCGCCGCTCACTCCCACCCCATCTCCATCGCCGTGCTGCCCTTCGCCAATATGACCGGCGACGCCACCCGGGGCTACGTTTGCAACGGAATTACGGAGGAGCTGATTGCCCGGCTCGGTCGTCTGGCGCCGGGCCAGTTGCGGGTCATCGCTCCCGCCTCCGCGCAAACCTACGCCAATTCCAGCAAGACGGCGCAGCAAATCGGCCACGAACTCAACGTGCAGTACCTCATCGAAGGCAGCCTGGAGCAACAGGGCGCAAACATTCGCGTGGCCGCGCAACTGGTGCGGGTCGACGATCAGTCGCGGGTGTGGGCAAACGTCTTCGAGGGCGATCTCAGCGACCAGTTCGAGTTTGAGGCCAGCGTGGCAGACTCGGTCGGCCATGCGCTCTCGCTTCACGTCCCGTCGCTCGCCCATGCCGAATACCGGCCGGGCAAATACGAAGCTCACGATGCTTATCTCAAAGGGCTCTACTTCTCTTCGCAGCGCACCAAGCTCGGTTTTGAACAAGCCATCGAGAGCTTCAGCAACGCGGTGGCCATCGATCCCAAATACGCCCCGGCCTACGCCCAGCTTGCCGCCACCTACAACCTCATGGGCCAGTACGGCTGGACCAATCCCGATAATGCGCGCAGCCAGGGATGGGCGGCGGCCAAACAGGCTCTTTCGCTCGATCCCACGCTGGCTGAGGCACACGCCGCGCTCGCGTTCTCCTATTTTTATTACCAGTGGGACACTCCCAACGCCGAAGCCGAGTTTCGCAAGGCAATCGCCCTCGAGCCCGATAACGTGGACGCCCATCACTGGTATGGGCAGTTCCTGATGACCGCCGGCCGTTTCCCCGAGGCCGAAGATGAATTGCAGGCCGCGCTCGATGTCGATCCCCGTTCGCCGATCCTGCGCACCAATCTCGGCTGGCTCTATGAATACGAGAGCCGTTTTCCCCAGGCCATCGCCCAGGTGCAAACCGTTCTGGCCGAGAATCCCAACTTTCTCGCCGCCCATTACAAGCTCTGGTACATTTACTCCGCAATGGGCGACCAGGCGCATGGGAGCCAGGAGTTTCAATGGGTGGTGCAGGGCATCGCCGACCCCGCGCATCAGGCGAACATCATGGGCATCTTGCGAAATCAGGGCTATCCGGCCGCGCTGCGGGAATTCGCCAGCAGCGACGATACGGATTATTTCGGCAGCCAGGTGGATGGCGCGCGCTGCCTGGCCGCCATTGGAGACTCCGCCGGAGCGATCGGCCTGCTCGAACGCGGCTACCAGGAGCATGAGGGCTGGATGGTCTTTGTGCAGGCGGACCCTGCCTTCGCCGCGCTCCGTTCCGATCCACGCTTCCAGAAGCTGATCGCCGAAATTCGCAAAAAGTCCTGAGACCGGTCTCGTCACAAATGCGGGTGCCCCATGCCCCGCCTTTGGGACATGGGAAACCACAACCCTCAACCTCGGGTGTCCCACGCTCCCCGCGTCTCTGTTTCCTGGGCTAAGGCGGGATACCTCAATCCCCGATCAATGCCCCGGCATCGCCCGTATCTCCGCGGCTACCGCGTCGTGAATATACATAACGCTGGTGGGCGCCGTGACGGTCTTCGCATTTTGCTGTCCGGGGGAGTGAATCATCAGCAGCGCCCTTGGATCCCACTCGCCACCGTGCGAGATGCGCTCGTCCTCCGCGCTCCATCCCGGCAGCGGCCTCCACATTTGCGTGCGCCAGGAGTGATCGCCGTGCACGATCAGCGTGGTCGCCGCCCAGCGCGGCTGCCTCTCGAGCACATCGAGCATCTGGCCCAGCAGCCGGTCGGAGTAGTCGAGAGAATCCAGATAGGAACCTCCCACGGCGAACTTGCCCGTCTGCCGGTCCCAGAACTCAGGCGGGTGCGGCGCAGGCAGATGAAGATAGATGATGTCTGCCTGGCTGTTTGAAAGCGTCTCGAGCGCGTGTTCGCTCCCATCTTTCACTGACGCGATATGGCCTTCCGCGTTCCACTCCGCCGTATCGGCCCACGCGCGGCTGGGCCAGACGAATTGCTCCACCAGGATGCGCAGCGGAAACCACGCATTCTCGGCGAAGCTGGCGTCGAGCGCCGTCGGGCCGCGATCCTGCGCGTCGTCGTTGCTCCAATAACACTCCGTTGCCACCTTCGCGAATATCGGGCAGTAAGCGATGTACCAGCCGACGATCGATGTCGTCAGGCCGTGCTGTTTGGCCATCCCGATGAGCGAAGCCTTGGCGTCGAACGGCTGCCACTGCGGCGAATCTTCGGTCTCGATCAGGTATTGGTTGTCCGCGGTGTACTCCACATCCGTCACGATGCGCCCCAGCATCAGGCTGGGTACGGCGCGCGTCGTCCGGTAGGCAATCGGCGTCATGTCGGTAAAGAGCGTGCTCTCGGCGCGCAGCCGGTCGAGATTTGGCAGCTTCAGGCTGGGATCCCGCGTTTCAAACGTGTATTTGTACGCCAGCTCGTCGAAAAGAATCCAAACCAGGCGCGGCTTGCTCGCCGGCGCCGCTGAAATTGCATTTGCGAAGGCCTGCGGTCCCGGCCGCCAAAAGCTGGCGCGCACCAGTTGCACCGTCATCACCAGGGCAAACACCGCAAATCCAGTCAGCAGGCTGCTTCCCGCCTGGCGCAGCCGCAGCGCAACTCTTGGAAATCGCGACCCCAGCAGGATTACCACGCCGATCCACAGCAGGCTTACCGCGGCCACCGCGGCGTCGGGCACATCGAACGGGATCACGTTCAGATTGCGCGCCAGCAGGTACACCGGCAGCAAAGCCACCAGGCTCCAGCGAATCTTCGGCCAGCTCTTGAGCTCGCGCAACCCGGCCATCAGCAGAGCGAAGATCACAGCGACAATCAACATGTCCGTCAGGTGCGCCAGCGCAATTTTGGTGAGCGGCCCGGCCACGCGCATGCGCGCATCTCCGGCCGGGGACGTCATATCGATGTAATCGGGCAGCAGCACGATGGCTGCGAAGCCCCACGCCTGGGCGATCCGTTTCATCATGCCTCGCCTGCCGCGCCGTCTGCTCCGTTACGTTCAAAGAGCAGAAGTACTCTGCGATTGCCCAGCTCGGTCCTCTTCACTACATGAAAGAACGGCTCAAACGCCCGCTTCAGATCGTCCTCCGACAAATGTCCGTAGAGAGATTCGCGGCCGCGCAGCCACTCCTGAAACATGGGGTCCG
>Ga0224555_1003936_pt1 | contig 14395 bp, 19 predicted proteins | sample 714S23034metaG_FD_180687 | JGI IMG/M metagenome (GOLD analysis project Ga0224555, IMG submission 180687) | Peat soil microbial communities from Stordalen Mire, Sweden - 717 S2 30-34 | ecosystem: Environmental > Terrestrial > Soil > Wetlands > Peat | place: Sweden: Norrbotten County, Stordalen...
ACGTGCTGGTCGAACTCGTCATGCTGACACACCTTACTCTGAAGTAAGAAGTCGCCGCCCGGCCGTCGGGCGTCGTGGCCGGGGCCGCGGTTTCGCTGCTGATCAGCCGGACCGGTCGCCCGGTCGAGGGGATTTGGCCGATACCGGGATCTAAGGCATACTGTTCGGGTTGCCTTGCGCCAGGTTTGCGCCTGGCCGGGCATACGACCGGCGCCCAAACGGGCGCGTCCGGTCCCAACCTTGGAGCGCGACGAATTTCGGTCGCGGACCAGGCTGCGTGAGGGCGACACACCCGACCGCGGGGGCCGGTGGACCAAGACAGGTAAACAGCGGCGCAACATCCGGGCGCGACGCCAGATCGACTGAGTCGATCGGCGCCCGGCGGGACACCGGGTCCGGACCTGGAGAGTGAGGTGGGAGACGCGTGGCGGGACAAAAGATCCGCATCAGGCTCAAGGCCTACGACCACGAGGCCATTGACGCCTCGGCGCGCAAAATCGTCGAGACGGTTGTCCGGACCGGCGCCAGCGTGGTGGGCCCGGTGCCGTTGCCCACTGAGAAGAACGTGTATTGCGTCATTCGCTCTCCGCACAAGTACAAGGATTCGCGGGAGCACTTCGAGATGCGCACCCACAAGCGGCTGATCGACATCCTTGATCCGACCCCGAAAACCGTTGACGCGCTGATGCGCATCGATCTGCCTGCCAGCGTCGACGTCAACATCCAGTAGGAGAGCTGCGAGCAATGGCGAGAAAGGGCATTCTGGGCACCAAGCTTGGCATGACGCAGGTGTTCGACGAGAACAACCGCGTTGTCCCGGTAACGGTGGTCAAAGCCGGGCCGAACGTGGTGACCCGCATCCGCACACCCGAGAATGACGGGTACAGCGCGGTGCAGCTGGCCTACGGCGAGATCAGTCCGCGCAAGATCAACAAGCCGCTGAGCGGTCAGTACGCGGCTGCCGGTGTCAACCCACGGCGGCACCTGGCCGAATTGCGTCTCGATGACGCCGAGGCGGCGGCCGAGTACGAGCTCGGCCAGGAGCTGACGGCCGAGATCTTCTCTGCCGGAACCTATGTCGACGTGACCGGCACCTCGAAGGGCAAGGGCTTTGCCGGGACCATGAAGCGACACGGTTTCAAGGGGCAGGGCGCCAGCCACGGTGCGCAGGCGGTCCACCGTCGTCCCGGTTCCATTGGCGGATGCGCCACTCCGGCGCGGGTGTTCAAGGGCACTCGAATGGCCGGCCGGATGGGTAACGACCGGGTGACCACCCAGAACCTCCTGGTGCACAAGGTCGATGCCGATAACGGCGTGCTGCTGATCAAGGGTGCTGTGCCCGGCCGCACGGGTGGGCTCGTCGTGGTCCGCAGCGCGATCAAACGAGGTGAGAAGTAATGGCTGCCGAGAAGGCTGGAAAAGCACTGCAGATCGACGTCAAGACGCCGGCCGGTAAAACCGAAGGCTCCGTTGAGCTGCCGGCTGAGCTGTTCGACGCACCCGCGAATATCGCACTGATGCACCAGGTGGTCACTGCGCAGCTGGCTGCGGCCCGGCAGGGGACACACTCGACCAAGACCCGGGGCGAGGTCCGCGGCGGTGGCCGGAAGCCCTACCGGCAGAAGGGCACCGGTCGCGCCCGGCAGGGCTCGACGCGCGCTCCGCAGTTCACCGGTGGTGGCGTCGTGCACGGTCCGCAGCCGCGTGACTACAGCCAGCGCACTCCGAAGAAGATGATCGCCGCCGCGCTGCGCGGCGCGTTGTCGGATCGGGCGCGCAACGACCGTATCCACGCGGTCACCGAGCTGGTGTCCGGTCAGACTCCATCGACCAAGAGCGCCAAGGCTTTTCTGGGAGCGTTGACCGATCGCAAGCAGGTACTGGTTGTCATCGGACGCAGCGACGAGACAGCCGCCAAGAGTGTGCGCAACCTGCCTGGTGTGCACATCCTGACGCCGGACCAGCTCAACACCTACGATGTGCTGCGCGCCGACGATGTGGTGTTTTCCGTCGAGGCGCTCAACGCCTACATCGCGGCGAACACCCATACCGCTGAGGAGGTTTCGGCCTGATGGCGACCGTCACTGACCCCCGCGACATCATTCTGGCCCCGGTCATCTCGGAGAAGTCCTACGGCCTGATCGATGACAACGTGTACACGTTCCTGGTGCACCCCGACTCGAACAAGACGCAGATCAAGATCGCGATCGAGAAGATCTTTTCGGTCAAGGTCGAGGCGGTGAACACCTTGAACCGCCAAGGCAAGCGCAAGCGCACCAGGACCGGATACGGCCAACGGAAGAGCACCAAACGCGCCATCGTGACGTTGGCGCCCGGCAGCAAGCCGATCGACCTGTTCGGCGCACCGGCGTAGCCGAGGATAGAGAGACTTAACAGACATGGGAATTCGCAAGTACAAGCCGACGACTCCGGGTCGCCGCGGTGCCAGCGTCTCCGATTTCGCCGAGATCACTCGCTCCACTCCGGAGAAGTCGTTGGTGCAGCCGTTGCACGGTCGCGGTGGACGCAACGCACACGGCCGGATCACCACCCGCCACAAGGGTGGGGGACACAAGCGGGCCTACCGGGTGATCGACTTTCGCCGCAACGACAAAGACGGCGTCAACGCGAAGGTCGCGCACATCGAGTACGACCCCAACCGCACCGCACGGATTGCACTCCTCCATTTCCTCGACGGTGAAAAGCGATACATCATTGCGCCGCAGGGACTTTCCCAGGGCGATGTGGTGGAGTCCGGTGCCAACGCCGACATCAAGCCTGGCAATAGCCTGCCGCTGCGCAACATTCCGGCGGGTACGTTGGTCCACGCTGTCGAGCTGCGGCCGGGCGGTGGAGCCAAGATGGCTCGCTCGGCGGGTTCCAGCATCCAGTTGCTCGGCAAGGAAGGCACCTACGCCTCGCTGCGGATGCCCAGCGGTGAGATCCGTCGTGTCGATGTGCGCTGCCGCGCCACCGTCGGCGAGGTGGGCAACGCCGAGCAGGCCAACATCAACTGGGGCAAGGCCGGGCGGATGCGTTGGAAGGGCAAGCGTCCGTCGGTGCGTGGTGTGGTGATGAACCCGGTGGACCACCCGCACGGTGGTGGTGAGGGCAAGACCTCCGGTGGTCGTCACCCGGTCAGCCCGTGGGGCAAGCCCGAGGGCCGTACCCGCAGGGGCAAGAAGCCCAGTGACAAGCTCATCGTCCGACGCCGGCGCACCGGCAAGAAGCACGGGCGCTAGGAAGTCGAGGAGTAGCGAATTATGCCACGCAGCCTGAAGAAGGGTCCGTTCGTCGACGACCATCTGCTCAAGAAGGTCGACGTACAGAACGAGAAGAACACCAAGCAGGTCATCAAGACCTGGTCGCGACGGTCGACCATCATTCCCGACTTCATCGGTCACACTTTCGCCGTCCACGACGGCCGCAAGCATGTGCCGGTGTTCGTCACCGAGTCGATGGTGGGCCACAAACTGGGTGAATTCGCACCGACGCGCACCTTCAAGGGACACATCAAAGACGACCGGAAGGCCAAGCGGCGATGAGCACGGCTACTGAATTTCCTTCTGCGGTCGCCAAGGCGCGTTTCGTGCGGGTGTCCCCGAGCAAGGCACGCCGGGTGATCGACCTGGTGCGCGGCAAGTCGGTGGCCGACGCGCTGGACATTCTGCGCTGGGCGCCGCAGGCGGCCAGCGAGCCGGTGGCCAAGGTCATCGCGAGCGCCGCCGCCAACGCCCAGAACAACAACGGCTTGGACCCGGCGACTCTGGTGGTGGCCACCGTCTATGCCGACGACGGTCCGACCGCCAAGCGGATCCGTCCGCGCGCCCAGGGCCGCGCTTTCCGGATCCGTCGACGCACCAGCCACATCACCGTGGTGGTGGAAAGCCGGCCGGCCAAGGATGCCCGCGCCTCGCAATCGGCCAGCGCGACCCGCGCCCGCCGTGCCCAGGCCAGTAAGGCCGCTGCGACGAAGGCCCCGGCAAAGAAGGCCGCTGCCGACAAGGCACCGGCCAAGAAAGCATCTGCTGAAAAAGCGCCTGCCAAGAAGGCGCCCGCAAAGAAGGCATCCGCCGCGAAGTCCACTGGGACTGACGCGACTTCGGAAGCGAAGGGAGGCTCGCAGTAGTGGGCCAGAAGATCAATCCGCACGGATTCCGGCTCGGTATCACCACCGAGTGGAAGTCCCGGTGGTATGCGGACAAGCAGTATGCGGAGTACGTCAAGGAAGACGTGGCGATCCGTAAGCTGCTGTCCACCGGCTTGGAACGCGCGGGAATCGCCGACGTGGAGATCGAGCGCACCCGCGACCGAGTCCGAGTCGACATCCACACCGCTCGGCCGGGCATCGTCATCGGCCGCCGCGGCACCGAGGCCGACCGGATCCGTGCCGACCTGGAAAAACTGACCAAAAAGCAGGTTCAGCTCAACATTCTCGAGGTGAAAAACCCTGAGTCGGTAGCACAATTGGTGGCACAAGGCGTCGCCGAACAGTTGAGCAACCGGGTGGCGTTCCGTCGTGCGATGCGCAAGGCCATCCAGTCGGCGATGCGTCAGCCCAACGTCAAGGGCATCCGGGTGCAGTGCTCCGGTCGCCTCGGTGGCGCCGAAATGAGCCGCTCGGAGTTCTACCGGGAAGGCCGGGTTCCGCTGCACACGCTGCGCGCCGACATCGACTACGGCCTGTACGAGGCCAAGACCACCTTCGGGCGCATCGGCGTGAAGGTGTGGATCTACAAGGGCGACATCGTCGGCGGCAAACGCGAACTCGTTGCGCCGTCGTCGGCTGGTGCAGAACGTCCGCGCCGCGAACGGCCGTCGGGCACCCGCCCGCGTCGGAGCGGTGCCGCGGGAACCACGGCAACCAGTACCGAGGCCGGGCGCGCCGCGTCGAGCGCGGAGGAGACCGCGGCCGCACCAACGCCTGACGCGCCCGCCGTCGAGGCGCAGAGCACGGAGAGCTGAATCATGTTGATTCCCCGCAGGGTCAAGCACCGTAAGCAGCACCATCCGCGTCAGCGCGGGATTGCCAGTGGCGGCACATCGGTGAGTTTCGGCGACTATGGTATCCAGGCGCTGGAGCACGCCTACGTCACCAACCGCCAGATTGAGGCGGCACGTATCGCCATCAACCGGCACATCAAGCGTGGCGGCAAGGTCTGGATCAACATCTTCCCGGACCGTCCGCTGACCAAGAAGCCCGCCGAGACTCGGATGGGTTCCGGAAAGGGCTCGCCGGAGTGGTGGGTGTCCAACGTCAAGCCGGGCCGGGTGCTCTTCGAGCTCAGCTACCCCAACGAGCAGGTCGCGCGTGAGGCGCTCACCCGGGCAATCCACAAGTTGCCGATCAAGGCGCGCATCGTTACCCGAGAGGAACAGTTCTGATGGCAGTGGGAATTTCGCCTGGCGAACTGCGCGAGCTCACCGACGACGAGCTGATCGGCCGGCTGCGCGAATCCAAGGAAGAGCTGTTCAACTTACGCTTCCAGATGGCGACCGGCCAGCTCAACAACAATCGTCGGCTCCGCCTGGTGCGTCAGGAAATCGCAAGGATCTACACCGTGCTACGTGAACGTGAACTCGGCCTGGCTTCTGGGCCCAATGGTGAGGAATCGTAATGGCAGAGGCGAAGACCGGCTCACAGGCCGCCGCAAAGACCACCGCGTCCAAGTCCGCTCCGAAGGCTGCCGCTGCGAAAGAGGCATCCGGCAATGCCAAGGGGCCCAAGCACACTCCGCGCACTCCGAAGCCCCGCGGTCAGCGTAAGACCCGAAGCGGGTTGGTGGTGAGTGACAAGATGCAGAAGACCATCGTGGTCGAGCTGGAAGACCGTAAGCGCCACCCGCTCTACGGCAAGATCATTCGGACCACCAAGAAGGTCAAGGCGCATGACGAGCACGGCGACGCCGGCATCGGCGACCGGGTCTCGCTGATGGAGACGCGGCCGTTGTCTGCCACGAAGCGCTGGCGGCTCGTCGAGATCCTGGAGAAGGCTAAGTAATCAGCCGGTCCGTGAGTAGGCGACCTCACGGTATGCAGGATCCAGGCGGCGTACGGCAAAGACGAATGCCAGGGCAATGAACGGCGCGTAAATGCCGTAAATTGCTGCTGGCGTTGCCATTTCGGCGCTGTTGAGTAGCTGAGGGCTCAGCGCGATGCCGACCGCCACCACGGCGTTGTGCAGACCGATTTCCAGGCTGACAGCGATTGCTTGTCGTGGGGGCAGTTGCATCCGGCGTGGTACCACATAACCGATTGTCAGGCTGACGGCGCAGAAGCTCACGACAGCGACGCTCAGCACGCCGAAGTTGTCCCACAGCGTCGCGTGGCCACTGGCGATCCCCGCGACGACGGCTACGACCAACAGCACCGCCGCGGCTATCCTGACTGGCTTGTGAAGTCGGCGGGCAAACTCCGGGAAGCGGTGGCGGATCGCGACGCCGATCGCGATAGGTATGAGCACCAGCGCGAACACGGCAAAGAATTTGTCGAACTGCAGAGGGATGAAGCGTCCTTCGCCAAGAAACCAGGTCAGCGAGAAAGCCAATATCACGGGTATGGCGAAGATCGACAGCACAGCGTTGATTGCGGTGAGGGTGAGATTGAGCGCCAGGTCCCCGTTGACCAGATGACTGACGACGTTTGCCAGTAACCCGCCCGGAGTGGCGGCCATCAGCATCAGCCCTACGGCCAGCTTCGGCGACAGGTGCAGGCCCTCGGCAATCAGCAGGCACAGGGTCGGCAACAGTAAAGACTGACAGATCAGGGCAACCAGCAGTGGCCGCCGTACTGTGGCGGCTCGGCGGAAGTCTGCGACGGTGAGGGTGAGCCCGAGAGCGAGCATGACCGCCACGACGACCAACGGAAAGAACCGGTTGTCCATAACTCTCCAGGGTGGTTCGGCGCGGACAGCGCGACGATGCAGCAGGTAGTTAGCCCGCCTTAACTGGCCGCACGTTAGTTTACGATTTGCCATCGCTGTCCGCGCCGCGCGCCGATCCGGTCAGCTCGGCAGCCCATCCGGATTCGGTCGGGGACGAGCCCGCGTTCGTCCCGCCCTACGATGAACTCGGTATCCGATTTGCGGCGCGAGCCATGGTTCCGGCAGCGCTAGTGCGGTGCCGCTGCGTATCGGTCAGGCGTCGTCATGTGCACCGCAGCGGGCAACTCGCCTCTCCAAAGATATTGCGGTCGAATATATTTCAGTGTCATATCCGGCCCATGGGCCCTCGGGAATCGAGCATCGTCCAACTGGCACGCTCTGAACCCCGTCGATCCGAGAGGGCTCATCGTCGGCCCGACACCGGATTGGCACGGGTATTACGTTGCCGTGGGCTGAGTCTGGAGCCCGCTGGAATCAGCATGAGCGAAATCGACGGCGGATATTCACGGCCGCGAGGCGGGCAGCTGGACGCCGGGCTTTTCAAAAATTGCTCCGGCTGCGTCAAAACCATCGTGATTCAATTCTGGCCCGGCACCCGGATGGCAATCGGCGAACACTAGCTGGAAGTAGTCGGATTACAAGCACTTTCAATAGGTTTCGGATCAACGATGGTCTCCGCGGGGGAGAGATTCGAGCGCAACCTGGAGCAGTGCCGAGCCATAGATCTCACACGAAATGCCCGCCTGTCGTTGGATAACGTGCCGATAACCGTATGCACGTGCGACCCGATTTCGAAGGAGTGGCTGTCATGACCCTGCGCGTCGTTCCCGAAGGCTTGGCCGCCGCTTGTTCGGGTGTCGAGGCGTTGACGGCGCGGTTGGCCGCTGCGCATGCCGGTGCTGTTCCGCTGATTACGGCGGTACTGCCCCCGGCGGTGGAGCCCGTTTCGCTGCACAGCGCGGCGGCGTTCAGCGTTCGCGGCGGCCGGCATGCGGCGGCGGCCGCTCAAGGCGCCGAAGAACTCGGTCGCTCCGGTGTCGGGGTGGGTGAGTCGGGCACCAGCTATGCCGGCGGTGACGCGGCAGCCGCGTCGTCGTATCTCGTCGCGACCGACTGACGATGACCGCACCTATCTGGATGGCCGCACCGCCGGAGGTGCATTCGGCGTTGCTGAGTAGCGGTCCCGGACCCGGCTCGTTGCTGGCAGCAGCGGACGCATGGAACTCGCTCAGCGCTGAATACTCTTCGTGGCCGACGAACTCACGGCACTGTTGGCGCACGTGCAAGCCGGCGCATGGCAGGGGCCGAGCGCGGAGTCCTTTGTGACCGCGAATGTGCCTTTCCTGGCGTGGCTGACTGCGGCCAGCGCCGATAGCGCCGCCGCGGCTGCCCAGCACGAGACCGTTGCTGCAGCTCACACCGCCGCACTGGTGGCGATGCCGACGCTGCCGGAGCTGGCGACCAACCACGTAGTCCACGGGGCACTGGTGGCAACCAATTTCTTTGGGATCAATACCATTCCGATTGCCCTCAACGAGGCTGACTACGCGCGGATGTGGATCCAGGCCGCCGCCACAATGGCGACCTACGATGCGCTAACCAGCTCGGCGGTCGCGTCGACGCCGGAGACCGACCCGGCGCCGCCAATTTTGAAGTCGGACAACCAGACCGACTCCTCCGCGTCGTTGGCGCAGTCCTCAGCCGCGTCGTCGGACCCGATCCAGGACCTTCTCGTCCAGTTGCTGCAGGACGTGGGAATCACCTGGGACCCCGCAGACGGCACCATCAACGGGCTGCCCTACGCCTCGTACACCAACCCACTCACATTGCTGTACTGGGTCAAGAACCTCGTCACCCTCTATCAGTCCGTTGAGCAGTTTGCGGAATTGTTGGCAACCAATCCGGAAGCAGCCCTCGCGAGCCTCACACCGGCCAACATTGTGGCGTTTCTCGTCGCGCATCCGGTGGTGGCCGCCGCGATCGCTGCCGGCTCGGCCACTGCCGCCCTCCCCGCTGCCGCCGGTGCGGCGGCGGCAGTAGCCGGCGTAGCGGGGCTGATCGACCCATCCGCAATCCAGCCCGCCGTGCCGGCACTGGTGCCTATCGAGGCTGTGCCAAGTGTCCCGGTTGCCACGACGACCCCGTCCGCCGTCGCCACGGTCGCATCCCCGGGCACGGCCCCGGCACCCGCGAGCGCACCGGCAGCGAGCACTGCACCCGCTACGGCGCCACCACCTGGGCCGCCACCGGCCGGCCTGCACGGTTTCGGCTTTCCCTACCTAATTGCTATCGGTGGCGGTCCCGGCATTGGGTTCGACTCCGGTGCCAGCGCCGGCGCCAGCGCGAAGCTGCAGGCGCGGGAACCCGATGCCGCAGTGGCCGCGGCGGCGGCGGCCGCACGGCGGCGGACGCGAAAACGGCGGCGCCAGCAGGTACAGCAGCGCGAATACGCCGATGCGACTATGGATCTCGAGATCGACCTGGATCCGGACGCGCCGACGGCGTCGGATCGGGGTGCCGGGCCGCTGGGATTTGCCGGGACGGTGTCAAAGCGCAGCGAGCAGGCGGCGGGGTTGGCGACGTTAGCCAGCGATGATTTCGGCGGCGGGCCGAGCATGCCGATGCTGCCTCATACCTGGGCGCCCGAGGCGCCGCAGGAGGAGCGGGAAGACAATCCTTAGCCCCGAGTTTGTCTCGGTGATGGCGTGATCATTCGTCAGCGCACTGTTGGCCGACCGTTCGGCGCAGCGGTGTAATCTGCATCCGAGGTCCCGGGGGTCCACTACGAGAGTGAGGCCAGCGATGGCTACCGAGTTCAACGGCAAGATCGAACTGGATATCCGTGATTCGGAACCGGATTGGGGCCCGTTCGCAGCGCCGACCGCGCCGGAGGGTGCCCCTAACGTCCTTTATCTGGTGTGGGACGACACTGGCATCGCGACCTGGGACTGCTTCGGCGGCCTGGTCGAGATGCCGGCGATGACGCGGATCGCCGAGCGCGGCGTGCGGCTGTCGCAGTTCCACACCACCGCACTGTGCTCGCCGACGCGGGCGTCATTGCTGACCGGCCGCAACGCCACCACCGTGGGCATGGCCACCATCGAGGAATTCACCGATGGGTTCCCGAACTGCAATGGTCGGATTCCGGCCGACACCGCGCTGGTCTCCGAGGTGCTCGCCGAACATGGCTATAACACCTACTGCGTTGGCAAATGGCACCTGACCCCACTCGAAGAGTCCAGTATGGCGTCGACCAAGCGGCACTGGCCGACGTCGCGCGGTTTCGAACGGTTCTATGGTTTCCTGGGCGGCGAGACCGACCAGTGGTATCCCGACCTCGTGTACGACAACCATCCGGTGAACCCGCCCGGGACACCCGAGGACGGTTATCACCTGTCGAAGGACATCGCGGACAAGACAATCGAATTCATCCGCGACGCCAAGGTGATAGCGCCCGACAAGCCATGGTTCAGCTACGTGTGTCCCGGCGCCGGCCATGCCCCGCACCATGTTTTCAAAGAGTGGGCGGACCGCTACGCCGGCAAGTTTGATATGGGCTACGAGCGCTACCGCGAGATCGTGCTGGACAGGCAGAAGTCGATGGGCATCGTGCCACCGGATACCGAACTGTCGCCGGTCAACCCCTACCTCGATGTCAAGGGACCCGACGGCCAGCCGTGGCCGCTGCAGGACACCGTGCGACCCTGGGACTCACTCAACGACGAAGAGAAGAAGTTGTTCAGCCGAATGGCGGAGGTGTTCGCCGGTTTTCTGAGCTACACCGACGCCCAGATCGGGCGCATCTTGGACTACCTCGAGGAATCCGGCCAGCTGGACAACACCATCGTCGTGGTGATCTCCGACAACGGCGCCAGCGGTGAGGGCGGTCCCAACGGATCGGTGAACGAGGGCAAGTTCTTCAACGGCTACATCGATACCGTCGAAGAGAGCATGAAGCTGTTCGACCACCTCGGTGGGCCGGATACCTACAACCATTACCCGATCGGGTGGGCGATGGCTTTCAATACGCCCTACAAGCTCTACAAGAGGTATGCCTCGCACGAGGGAGGCATCGCCGACACGGCAATTATCTCGTGGCCCAACGGCATTGCGGCGCACGGCGAGGTCCGCGACAACTACGTCAACGTCGCCGACATCACGCCGACCATCTACGACCTGCTGAACGTCGAACCGCCGGGCACCGTCAGGGGTATCCCGCAGAAGCCGCTGGAGGGTGTGAGTTTCAAAGCGGCGCTTGCTGATCCGACCGCCGACACTGGCAAAAATACCCAGTTCTACACCATGCTGGGTACTCGCGGCATCTGGCATGAAGGCTGGTTCGCCAACACCGTGCATGCGGCCTCGCCGGCAGGATGGTCACATTTCGATGCCGATCGCTGGGAGCTCTTCCACATCGCAGCCGACCGCAGCCAGTGCCATGATCTGGCTGCCGAGCAGCCCGACAAACTCGAAGAGCTCAAGGCGCTGTGGTTTTCCGAGGCCGCCAAATATAACGGTCTGCCGCTCGCGGATCTGAACATCTTCGAAACGTTGTCGCGGACGCGGCCGTACCTGGCGAGTGAACGGGACAGCTACGTCTACTACCCCGACTGCGCAGACGTGGCCACCGGCGCCGCGGCCGAGATTCGTGGCCGTTCGTTCGCGGTGCTGGCCGATGTCACCATCGACACCACCGGCGCCGAAGGCGTGCTCTTCAAGCACGGCGGCGCCCACGGCGGGCATGTGCTGTTCATCCAGGACGGTCGGCTGTATTACGTTTACAACTTCCTCGGTGAGCGCCAGCAGCTGGTTTCTTCGTCGGGTGCGGTGCCGTTGGGCAGGCATCTGTTCGGCGTCCGCTACGCCCGCACCGGCACGGTGCAGAACAGCCACACGCCCCTCGGTGACGTCACGTTGTTCATCGACGACGCGACGGTTGGCACCCTGGCGGACGTGCAGTCGCACCCGGGAACCTTCGGATTGGCCGGTGCCGGTATCACGGTCGGACGCAACGGCGGTTCGGCAGTGTCCAGCCGTTACAAAGCGCCGTTCGCGTTCACCGGCGGCACCATCGCGCAGGTCACCATTGACCTGTCCGGTCGGCCATATCAAGATGTGGAAAAAGAACTGGCGCTGGCCTTTTCGCGTGACTGAGCCGCCGTTGAGCTTCGTCCGGGCAGTGCTGCAAGCGGCCTGCCTGATGGCGATCGCGGTGCTCCCCGGATGCGCCAAGACCACCGACGGTGTCGCTGTTCCGGCCGGCGGGCCGGTCGCGTCCACGACCGCCGGCTCGTCGACGCCGCAGCAGCCGACAACGGTTAACGGCACATCGGTGCCCGGGATCGAGGAAACGCTGCCGGACCACATTCCGCCCAACGCGTTTGTCTGCTTCCCGGAGCCGACTGGGATCGGCGCCGGCACCGTCGCTCAGGTCTCGGATCCGGCCGCACCGAGGATCACCGTGTCGGTGCCCGACGGCTGGACGAGTGAGCCGGGACAAGGCGATGTGGCGTTGGCGCTCAGCGGACCTGACGGCATGACAGGGACGGTCACCATCGCCTCGACAACGCTCGACCCTGCCGCGGCCTTCTCCGACTATGCCGGCATGCTGGCGCGCTCGAAACCTGACCTGACGGTCGACACCGCGGGCGCCAAGTTCTGTGGATACAGCAGCCAGAAGTTGACCGGGACATTCCTCGGACCAGCGGGCACCCTTGATTTCGCCGACCGCATCACCCACATCTGGACCAACACCAACAAATACCTCGTCACCATTCACCTGGAAGGGCCGCCAGACGCGCCGGGGTTCGACGCAGCGAAAACCGCGCTGATGCAAGACTTCGCGGTGGTCATACCCTGAACTCATGCCCACCGAGCTGGTCGACCTGCCGTCCGGGTCATTCCGCATGGGGTCGACGAGCTTCTACCCCGAGGAAGCGCCGATCCACACGGTGACCGTCGACGCTTTCGCTGTCGAGCGCCATCCGGTGACCAACGCGCAGTTCGCCGAATTCATCACCGCGACAAAGTATGTGACGGTAGCTGAGCAGCCCATCGACCCGGCGCTCTACCCGGGGGCCGACCCGGGCGAGCTGCAACCGGGCGCGATGGTGTTCCGCCCCACGGAAGGTCCGGTCGACTTGCGGGACTGGCGGCAATGGTGGGTCTGGGTGCCCGGTGCCAGCTGGCGGCATCCGTTCGGGCCGGACAGCGACGTCGCCGACCGGGCGGATCATCCGGTTGTACAGGTGGCCTATCCCGACGCCGCAGCCTATGCGCGCTGGGCCGGGCGCCGGCTGCCGACCGAAGCTGAATGGGAATACGCCGCGCGCGGCGGGGCCACCACGACCTATGTATGGGGCGACGAGGAGAAGCCCGGTGGAAAGCCGATGGCCAACACGTGGCAGGGCAGATTTCCGTACCGCAATGACGGCGCACTCGGTTGGGTCGGAACCTCGCCGGTGGCCGCGTTCCCGCCCAACGGGTTCGGCCTTTTCGACATGGTCGGCAATGTCTGGGAATGGACGACCACCGAATTCTCCGTCCATCACCGGCTGAATGAGCCGCCGAAAGTGTGTTGTGCGCCAACGGGACCTGCCGACCCCTCCATCGCCCAGACGCTCAAGGGCGGCTCGCATCTGTGCGCCCCCGAGTACTGCCACCGGTATCGGCCGGCGGCGCGCTCACCGCAATCGCAGGACACCGCGACCTCACATATCGGGTTCCGATGTGTGAGCGATCTCCCCGCTGCCTCAGGCGATGGCGTCGACCGCGGCTGAGACTTTCGATTGGAAGTCGGGCGGCAACGGGATGTAGCCGTGCTTGTCGAGATCGATCTGGCCAGGGCCCAAGGTCGCCTGCAGGGCCGCTTTGACCGCCTGGCCGACCTGAGGGTTGGGGTATTTGGAGCAGACGATCTCGTAGGTAGCCAAGACGATCGGGTAGACGTCTTCTTGGGTGGGGTTGTAGAACGACGAGAGATCGAGCACCAGGTCGTTGCCTTTGCCGACGATTTTGGCCCCGGCGATGGTTTTGCCGACGGAATCGGTGCCGATGCGGACCGGTCGTCTGGATTTACGGCTTGCCGGCGTTTTGATCTCCGCGGCGAAAAGTCCTTCGTCCATCGCAAATGACAACTCGTTGTAGGTGATCGCGCCCTCGGTGTTTTTCACCGCCGCCGAGGTGCCATCGTTGCCTTTCTCGCCGGTTCCCACACCGCCCTTGAAAGCCTTACCGGTGCCCTGAGTCCAGGTTCCGCCGGCTGCGGCCTGCAGGTAGGCCTGGAAGTTGGCGGTACTGCCGGAGTTGTCACTGCGGTAGATGACGTGGATGTCCTCGGACGGCATGGATGCGTTCAGCGCGGTGAGGGACGGGTCGTCCCAGCGTTTGATGCTGCCGTTGAAAATTCCGGCCAGCGTGGGTGCGTCGAGCACCAGAAAGTCGACGTTGAGGTTGTAGGTGATGGCCAGCGGGCCAAACACCACGGGCAGGTCCCAAGCCTCCGCCCCGCCG
>Ga0224555_1003937_pt1 | contig 14394 bp, 8 predicted proteins | sample 714S23034metaG_FD_180687 | JGI IMG/M metagenome (GOLD analysis project Ga0224555, IMG submission 180687) | Peat soil microbial communities from Stordalen Mire, Sweden - 717 S2 30-34 | ecosystem: Environmental > Terrestrial > Soil > Wetlands > Peat | place: Sweden: Norrbotten County, Stordalen...
CGCTCGTGATCTCGCGAAACTGCACTGGGGGCACTTCGATGTGCAGATCGATCCGGTCGAGCAACGGACCGGAGATGCGGCCCAGGTAATTCTGGATTTCGCGCGGCGAACAGCGCGATTCGCCCGGCATTTTTCCATCTGGAGTCGGGTTCATCGCGGCCACGAGCATGAATTGAGACGGAAAAGTCATGGTGCCGGCGGCGCGCGAGATGGTGACGCGGCCCTCCTCGATCGGTTGACGCATCGTTTCCAGGACACTGCGCTTGAACTCGGGGAGTTCGTCCAGAAACAGAACGCCATGGTGCGCGAGGGAAATCTCGCCCGGGGTGGGGTTGACGTTGCCACCGAGCAACCCCGCGTCGCTCGCGGTATGGTGCGGCGCGCGGAACGGCCGGCGCGTGACCAGCGCCTGGCCGGGCGCGAGCAGGCCGACGATGCTGTGAATCTTGGTGGTCTCCAGGGCCTCGTCGAGGGTCAGGGGCGGCAGGATGGTGGCGAGCCGCTTGGCCAGCATGGATTTGCCGGTTCCCGGCGGCCCGATGAGCAGAATGTTGTGACCGCCCGCCGCGGCGATTTCCAGCGCGCGCTTGACCGACTCCTGCCCTTTGACTTCGGCAAAGTCCATTTCCTCGTCGTCCGGGGCCTCGAATATCTTCGTGATATCCACCTTCGTCGGCGCGATCTTGATGGCACCTTCGAGAAAACCGGCTGCTTCGCGCAGGTTCTGGATGGGGATGACCTGGAGGCCGGCGACCACGGCGGCTTCGGGTGCGTTGTCCGCGGGAACGAGCACGCCGGTCTTGCGATCGGCGCGGGCGCGAAGCGCGATTGGCAGTACGCCTTTGACCGGGCGGACGGCGCCCGTCAACGCCAATTCTCCCACGATGCAGAAGTGATCGAGTTGGTCCGTCTCGATTTGTTCCCCGGCGGCGAGCACGCCGAGGGCGATCGGCAGGTCAAAGCTGGGCCCTTCCTTTTTCACGTCCGCCGGCGCGAGATTGATGGTGGTGCGGCCCATCGGGAATTTGAAGCCGGAGTTGTTTAGCGCGGTCAGGACGCGGTCTTGCGATTCGCGCACGGCGGCATCCGGCAGCCCCACGATGACAACTTTGGTGTCCCCCCACCCGGCGTTGACCTCCACTTCAACCGGGTAAGCCTCGATCCCATTTACCGCAGCCGAACAGACCCTCGCCAACATCTCGCGATTATCGGCGGTTACTCCGGACGTTGGAAGCGAAAAGTTTCGATGATTCGCGCCGAAAAGAGGCTGCATCAACAATCTGATCCTGGCCATTCTGCGGGGAGAAGTCACCAATGCGTCGGGCACCGTGGCCTGGCTGGACGCTCATCCTCGAACAGAGCCGACGACCATCGTTTACAGACGGATGGAGTGATCCGGTCCCAGGGGCTTGACGACGGCGGCGCATTCCAGGAAGTTTCTCACCACCGCGGACCGATCCTGGCGGCGCCAGACGAGGATGGTCTGCACGGGCGGAAGGCCGGGTGGCAGGGGCCGAAAGACTAATCCCGGGCGTTTCACCTCCGCCAGGGCGGCCGTGGTGGGGGCGACGCCGAACCCGGCCGAGATCAACCACATTTTCATCTGCACATCCTGGGCATACTGCGCCGGGTAGGTCTTGGCGCCCGCCCTGGCACAGGCCGCCAGGAACGCATCGTAGTAGCCGTGCTGCTGGCCGGGCTGGATCATCACCAGCCCTTCGCCGTCGAAATCCTTCCACTCCAAATGGCGCTTGCGGGCGAGTCGATGCCCCGCGGGAGCGGCGAGCACCTGCGGCGACTGCTCGACAAAACGCCATTCCAGTTCGGGAAAATGGACCGGCGGCCGCAGCAGGCCGGCATCCAGTTCGCCGGCTCGCAGCCGGAGCAACTGCTCGGCCGTGGTGATTTCAGACAGCGAAAGCTGCACGCCGGGAAATCGCTGGTGATACAGGCGCAGAACATTCGCCAGCCATGGGCTGGCCGCCGGCGCGATGACGCCGACGCGCAGGGTGCCCACCGCTCCGTGCTCGGCCTTCCGGGCGAGCTGCTCGGCCTGCGACGCCGCGCCCAGCACGCCCCGGGCCTCCTTGAGAAACACGCGGCCGGCCTGCGTCAAGGTCACGGAGCGCGTGGTCCTCTCCAGCAGGCGCACGTTGAGTTCCTCCTCCAGGGCCTTGATCTGGGCGCTCAATGCCGGCTGCGCAAGCCGCAGCCGCTCGGCGGCGCGGCGGAAGTTCAATTCCTCCGCCACCGCCACAAAATAGCGCAAATGTCGCAGTTCCATGCCGTCTGCCCGGTTGATTGATACATAAAAACGATCAATTGGCAATCAAACTTGTATTGGGCAAGCGGCCCTTGCCGGTGAAGACTGTCTTCCGGCATCCCCGATTGTGGAAGTGCTTCGATTGCGTCAGGATACTGGCGCGGTTCGCCCGGATTGCAGCTTATATGTGGATCGTTCGTCTGGCCTTGCGCCGGCCCTACACGTTTGTAGTGGCCGCGCTGCTCCTTTTGCTGGTCACTCCCTTCGTGCTGCTGCGCACGCCCACGGACATTTTCCCGAGCATCAACATCCCGGTCGTCAGTGTCATCTGGCAATACACCGGCCTGGACGCCTCCGAGGTCGAACAGCGCATGGTGTACATTCACGAGCGCTCCATCAGCATCACCGTCAACGACATCGAGCACATCGAGTCCACTTCGTACAACGGCATCGGAGTCATCAAGGTCTTCCTCCAGCAGGGAGCGTCGGTGAGTGCCGCCATCGCCCAGATCACTGCGATCGCGCAGTCGGCCCTTCGCCAGATGCCGCCCGGTACCACGCCGCCGCTCATCATTCAATACAACGCGTCCACCGTCCCCATTTTCCAATACAGCTTCAGCAGCCCGAAATTGTCGGAGCAGGAGCTGTTCGACGTGACGGCCAACCAGGTGCGCATCGGGCTGTCCACGATCCGGGGCGCGGTAGTCCCCTGGCCGTATGGCGGCAAGACGCGCGTCGTTTCGGTGGACCTGAATCTCCCGGCGTTGAAGGCGAAGAACCTGTCGCCGCAGGACGTGGTCAACGCCGTCAACGCCGAGAACCTCATCCTGCCGAGCGGCACCGCGAAGGTCGGGCCGACCGAATACGACATCGGCGTGAACGTGACCGTGCGTTTGATCGAGGAGTTGAACGACCTTCCGGTAAAGGTCGTAAACGGCGCCACGATTTATCTGCGGGACGTGGCCCAGGTGCATGACGGCTATACGCCGCAACAGAATGCCGTGCGCCAGGACGGTGTCCGCGCCGCGCTGCTGACCATCATGAAGGCGGGCTCCGCCTCGACGCTCGACGTCGTCCGCGAGGCCAAGGCCGCCATGCCGGGCATCATGAAAACCGTGACGTCGGACTTGCATGTGAAGGAATTTGCCGATCAATCGTTGTTCGTCCGCGCCGCGATCGGGGGTGTGCTCCGGGAAGGCATCATCGCGGCGGCGTTGACCGCCCTGATGATCCTGCTCTTCCTCGGTTCCTGGCGGAGCACGCTGATCATCGCGCTGTCCATCCCGCTGTCGGTCCTGTGTTCCGTCGCCACGCTCAGCGCGTTGCATGAAACCATCAATCTGATGACGCTGGGGGGCCTTGCGCTGGCGGTGGGCATTCTCGTGGACGACGCGACGGTGGCGATCGAGAACATTCATCGCCACATGGTTTCCGGAAAGGCGCTCGAGCAGGCGATCCTCGATGGCGCTCAGGAAATCGCCCTGCCGGCCTTCGTCTCCACGCTCTGCATCTGCATTGTGTTCGTGCCGATGTTTTTCCTTACCGGCGTGGCGCACTACCTGTTCGTGCCCCTGGCCGAGTCGGTGGTGTTCGCCATGCTGGCCAGTTACCTGATCTCGCGGACGCTGGTGCCGACGATGGTGATGTGGTTTTATCGCAACGTCCAGGTCCATGGCGAGCACGAGGGCGACGACCGCGCGCCGCTCTGGATGCGGCCGTTCATCCGCTGGCAGCGGGCGTTCGAGCGCGGGTTCGAGCGTTTCCGCGAAGGTTACCGCGCATTGCTCGCGAGCTGTCTGCGGCACCGCGGCATGGTCGCGCTGGTTTTTCTCGGTTTCTGCGCCGGCACGTGGCTACTCATTCCCGGGCTTGGCGAGGACTTTTTCCCCGGCGTGGACACCGGCCAGTTTCTGCTGCACGTTCGCGCGCGCACCGGCACGCGCATCGAGGAAACCATCCGGCTGGCTTCGCAGTTGGACGCGGCGATCCGCCGTGAAATTCCCGCCGGGGAACTTCATGGGATCCTCGACAACATCGGCATCCCCAATTCCAGCATCAACCTGAGCTACAACACGAGCGGCGTCATCGGCGCGGGTGACGCCGACATCCTCGTCTCGCTTAAACCCGGACACGCGCCGACGGAAAAGTACGTGCGCACGCTGCGCAAGGTCCTGCCGCAGGAATTCCCCGGCAACCTGTTTTATTTTCTCCCGGCCGATATCGTCAGCCAGACGCTCAATTTTGGTTTGCCCGCCCCGTTCGATATCCAGATTGTCGGCCGCGACCAGGCCGGAAACCGCGAAATTGCGCGTCAGTTGATGGAGCAGATCCGTCACATTCCAGGCGCCGTGGACGTGCGCGTGCAACAGCCGTCGGATTTGCCCAAGTTCAAGGTGACCGTGGACAGGGTCAAGGCCTCCGAAATGGGGTTGACGGAACAAAACGTCGCGAACTCGGTCCTGTTGAGCCTCAGCGGCAGCAGTCAGGTCCAGCCGGCGTTCTGGCTCGACACCCGCATCGGCGTCCAATACCTCATCAACGTCCGGGTGCCCGAATACGCGATGGATTCAGTGGAACAGTTGAACGCGATTCCGGTCAGCGGCGGCCCGCTCGGGATGGGCGGCTTCGGCGGCCAACTGCTCGCCAACGTCGCCACCGTCACGCGCACGACCGTGCCGCCCGTTTACTCGCACTACGACGTCGCGCCCGTCGTGGACGTCTATGGCAACGTGGATGGGCGGGACCTGGGCGGGGTGCTGGCGGACATCCAGCCGCTGGTGGATCGGGTGCAGAAGGATTTGCCGCGCGGCAGCCACACCGTGGTGCGCGGGCAGGCGGAAACCATGCATTCGAGCTACATCGGACTGGGCGTGGGCCTGGTGATGGCCGTGGCCCTGATCTACCTGCTGCTCGTGGTCAACTTCCAGAGCTGGCTCGACCCGTTCATCATCATCACCGCCCTGCCCGGCGCGCTGGCCGGCGTCGTGTGGGCCTTGTTCCTGGGCCAGACGACGCTCAGCGTGCCTGCGCTGATGGGCGCCATCATGAGCCTGGGCGTCGCCACCGCCAACTCCGTGCTCGTCGTCAGTTTCGCCCGCGACAATCTCCGCCGCGGCCTCGACCCGGTCGCCGCGGCCCTGGACGCCGGCGTCAGCCGTATCCGGCCGGTCCTGATGACCGCCGCGGCCATGCTGATCGGGATGCTGCCCATGAGCCTCGGCCTGGGTGAGGGCGGCGAACAAAACGCGCCGCTGGGCCGGGCCGTCATCGGCGGATTGCTCCTTGCCACCATCGCGACGCTGATGTTTGTGCCGGTGGTTTTCAGTTTCCTCCATGATCGTATTCGAGCGCGGAAGGGAGCGGATGACGCTTCCGCCGCGGCGGCGCTCGCGACTCCTGACGCGGCCATTCCATGATATGAATACTCCTCCATCCTCAGCACCCGCGCCGGCCGGGCCGGCACCAACGTCGCCGCCCGGGCGGCCTCCCGCGCGCTTCGGGCGCTTCGCCCTCGTGGCGGCCGCCCTCATCGTGATCGGACTGCTGGCCGGTTTTCTGCCCCGGCTGCACGCCCGGCACGTGCTCGAGGCTGAAACGCGCGCGCTGGCTGTTTCCACGGTGGTTGTCGTGTCGCCGGCGCCGGGCAATTCGTCGCTCGGCGTCCCGTTGCCGGCGGAGATTGCCGCCTACGTGGAGGCGCCGATTTACGCGCGCGCCAGCGGCTATTTAAAACGATGGCTGGTGGACATTGGCGATCATGTCGAACCGGGGCAGCTCCTGGCCGAGATAGAAACGCCGGAACTCGACCAGCAACTTGCCCAGTCCAAGGCGGAACTGGCGGAGGACAACGCCGCGCTCGATCTGGCAGGAATCACCGCCTCGCGCTGGACCGACCTGCTCAAGACCGCCAGCGTCAGCGAACAGGAAACGGCTGAAAAGCTCGCCGACCTCAAGCTGAAATCCGCGGTGGTCGAGGCGGCGCGCGCCAACGTGGAGCGGCTCGAGGATTTGAAAGGTTTCGCGCGTGTCACCGCCCCGTTCGCCGGCACCATCACCGAGCGCAACACCGACGTCGGCCAGCTCATCACCGCCGGGAACAGCCGCGAGCTGTTCCGGCTGGCCCAGACCAGCCCCTTGCGCGTTTACGTTCGCGTGCCCCAGTCGATGTCCCAGGCGGTCAAGACCGGGCAGAAGGCCGACCTCTCCCTCAACGAGCTGCCGGGGCGCAAGTTTGAGGCAAAGGTCGTCAACACTGCAGGCGCGATGGAACCGAACTCCCGAACGCTGCTCACGGAACTGGAGGTGGACAATTCACGCGGCGAAATTCTCGCGGGCAGTTACGCCCAGGTGCGGTTCACCGACACGGTTGGAGCGCCCGCGCTGACGCTCCCGGCAAACACGCTGCTCTTCGGCTCGAAAGGCATGCAGGTCGGCATCGTCGGAGACGACGGCAAGGTCAAAATGCGCACCATCACGCTGGGACGCGATTTCGGACAATCGGTTGAAGTGGTCGAAGGCGTCACAGCAAACGATCGGGTGATTCTCAACCCCGCCGACTCTCTCACGGACGGCGTGGCGGTGCACATCGCGGAGCCGCTGAAAACCATCGCGGAGAAATGAGGCCATGCGTCATCCTCCTTGCGTCCGGCTTCGCCGTTCTGGCGGGTTGCGCGGTCGGACCGGATTACCACAGGCCGGAGGCCCTGAAATCCAGGCCGGTGCCCGGGGCCTTCGGCGACCAGGGATCCGCAACCAACCGGATGGAGTGGAAGGCCGCCGAACCGTCCGCCCAACTGCCGCGCGGCGCCTGGTGGGGAGTTTTCGGCGACGCGGAGCTCAACCGCCTTGAAACGCTGGCGGAGGGGGACAACCAGGATCTCGCCGCCGCGGCGGCGCGATTCGAACTGGCCCGCGCGCAGGTTGGGATCGCCCGCGCCGATTTTTTCCCGCAGATTTCCGCACAGCCGAATCTCGTTCGCCAGCGAACGAGCGTCAACGCGCCGCAGTTGGGCCAGGTCGCCGGCGCGGCCTACACGTATAACACCTACATGGTCCCGCTCGATCTGAGCTGGGAACTCGACCTCTGGGGCCGGGTCCGACGCCAGACCGAGTCCGCCCGGGCGAGGTTTTCCGCAGCCGCAGAGGACCTGGAATCCGTGAAGCTGGCTCTCCAGGCCGAGGTGGCCGCCGACTATTTCCTCTTGCGGGCGCTGGAGGCCGAGCGGTCCCTGGTGGCGGACACCGTGCAAGCCTACCGCCATTCGCTCGAACTGACGCAAAATCGGCGGAAGGGCGGGATCGTCTCCGACCTCGATGTGTCGGAAGCGGAAACGCAGCTTCGCACCACGGAGGCGGAATTGCCGGCGATCGATCTGCAACAGGCGAACCTGCTGCACGGGCTCGCCACTCTGTGTGGCCGTCCGGCAACCGGCTTCCAAATCGCCGCCACGGCGTCCATTACCAACGCGGTTCCATCCCTGCCCGCCGGCCTGCCGAGCCGATTGCTGGAGCGGCGTCCGGACATTTCCGCCGCCGAGCGCCGCATGGCCGCCGCCAACGCCGACGTCGGCGTGGCCCGGACCGCGTTCTATCCGGAGATCGTGTTCAACGGCATGGGTGGGTTTGAGTCCATCAACGCCGGCACCTTGTTTGACTGGCCGAGCCGTCTTTGGGCGATCGGCCCGTCGTTGAATCTCCCGCTGTTCACCGGCGGCCGGAATCGCGCCCAGCTCGCGTCCGCCCATGCGGCCTACGACGAGGCGGTCGCAAATTACCGCCAGATCGTGCTGGTCGCCTTCGAGGAAGTTGAAGACCAACTGGCGGCGCAACGCCTCCTCACGCAGGAGTTGAATGCTGAAAGCGCCGCCTTCACGGCGGCCAGCCGGACGCTCGACATCGCCAACAACCGTTACAAAGCAGGATTGGTGACCTACCTCGAAGTGGCCACAGCACAAAGCGCCGCGCTGGCGAACGAACGCACGGTAGTCCAGCTCCGTGGAGAACGCCTTGTCGCCGAGGTTGCGCTGATCAAGGCCCTGGGCGGCGGCTGGGAAGGCGAATCCAAACAGGCCTCCGTCCAACCCTGATTGACGACCCCGGACGGGGACCGGGTCACCGCGGGTTTGACCCATTCATTGGAGGAGGGCTGTTGGAATCGCGCCAATCCCGGGCGCGGCGCACGGCGACGCTCATCCAAAGAACGGCCAACGCGAGGCCCAGCAGCATCGCCCCCAGCACAAACCACGGCCATTTGTATCGCCGTTTTGAGGCCGCCGTCTCGTTTCGCTCGTCCATCCCGGCAGGATGTCATGGCCGGTGGCAAACGAAATCCGAAAATGCGGGAATGGGTGGAACGGGCCAGTGGCCTGTTCCGTCCGGCGACCCGCCGGACGGAACCGAAACGGGCGTTCAAATCGAAATATCATGCCGAAGTGTCATCGGTCGTCCCAGTCCTCCGGTCGGCGAGTCGCCGACCGGAACGGGCGGGTCGCCCGTTCCACCCAGAGAATGCGAGGCTTTGGGAAAAAGCCTCGCCGCCGCGGCTCCCTCCCGGCATTTTCAGTGCGTGCATCTGGCCCGTCTGCGACTCCGGGACTTCCGCAACTACGCGCGGATGGATGCGATTTTTTCGCCGGGGTTTCATCTGCTGCTCGGCGAGAACGCACAGGGCAAGACGAATATTCTCGAGGCAATTTATCTCATGGCCACGCTCCGCTCGTTTCGCGGCGTCGGCGGCGCGCAGATGGTCCGGCACGGCCAGAAGGGCTATTTCACCGGCGGCACTGTCGTCGGCCAGGGCGAGCATGAGATCAAAATCTATTGGTCCCCGCAGGAGCGCAGTCTGAGCCTGGACGGCCGGCCGGTTCGGAAGCTGGCCGATTACCTCGGGGCGTTGCGCACGGTGGTGTTTTGCACGGAGGACCTGCAACTGGTCAAGGGCACCGCCCGCATCCGGCGCCGGTTTGTCGATCTGCTGCTGTCGCAAACGTATCCCGCCTACCTGCCGCTGCTGCAGCGGTACGCGCGCGCGTTGCGTTCGCGAAACGCGCTGCTCAAGCGCCCGATCCCCGATGAAGCCGCCCTCGATAGTTTCACGCGCGAACTGGTCGGCGCCGGCGACGAAATCATACGCCTGCGGCACGAGCTCGTGCCCAAATTGTCGCCGCTGGCGCGCCTCGCCTGCCGCCGCATCTCCCACGATGCCGAGGAACTGCGCATCGAATACCTCCCGAGCGTCCGGAAGGATTTCGCCGTGGAACTCGCCCAGTCCCACCGGCGCGAACGCGCCTGCCGCGCGACGCTGATCGGTCCGCATCGGGACGATTTGCAACTGCTGCTGAACAACCGGGCCGCCGCGGATTTCGGCAGCGAAGGGCAGAAGCGCACCCTGGCGATTGCGTTGAAGACGGCGCAGGCGGAATATCTGGCCGGGCTCCACGGTTCCGCGCCGGTGCTGCTGATCGACGACGTGATGGGCGAACTGGACGCGAAACGCCGGAGCGGATTGTTGCCGGTGCTGGAGCAGGCGCGGCGGACCGGCGGCCAGGTCTTCATGACGGCCACGGAGAAAAACTGGCCCCGGGAGATCGGCGGGGAATTGCAGCAGTGGGAGGTCAAGGGCGGAACTCTGTCAAGACGTTGAGGCCGCAACGCCCTGCAAATTCGCTCCATTTTCCTGCTTTCCTGGTTTCAGGATATTTCTCTATCATTGCGTCATGCGAATTCTCTCCGGCATCCAGCCCTCCGGCGCGCTGCACGTCGGAAACTATTTCGGGATGATGAAACCCGCGATCGAATTGCAGGAGAAGGGCGACGCCTTCTATTTCATCGCCAATTACCACTCGATGACGTCGCTGTTCGACGCGGCGGAACGCCGCAAGAACACACTCGATGTCGCGCTCGATTTCCTCGCATGCGGACTCGACCCGGCCAAATCGGTCTTCTTCCGCCAATCCGATGTGCCGGAAGTCACCGAGTTGAGCTGGCTGCTCACCACGGTGACGCCGATGGGCCTGCTCGAACGCGCCCACAGTTACAAAGACAAGATCGCGAAGGGCATTTCGCCGAATCACGGACTGTTCGCCTATCCGGTGCTGATGGCGGCGGACATTTTGATTTACGACTCGAACGTCGTGCCGGTCGGCCGCGACCAGAAGCAGCACGTCGAAATGACCCGCGACATCGCGGCCAAGTTCAACGAGGCCTATGGCGAGACGTTCGTGATTCCCGAACCGCTGATCCGTGACGAGGTCGCCGTCGTCTCCGGCACCGACGGACAGAAGATGAGCAAGAGTTACGGCAACACCATCGAGATTTTCGGTGACGAAAAGGTCCTGCGGAAAAAAGTGATGAGCATCCTCATGGACAGTCGCACGCCGCAGGAGCCGAAGCCCGATGCGGAAAAGAACCTCGCCATCGAACTCCTGAAACTTGTGGCTCCGCCCGCCGTGGCGAAGGATCTGGAGGATCGGCTGCGCGCCGGCGGGCTGGGCTACGGCGACTTGAAGAAGGCGCTCTTCGAGCAGTACTGGGCCTGCTTCGCCGAAGCGCGCCGGAAACGCGCGGAGCTGGCGGCCAATCCAGGTTACGTCCGGCAGGTGTTGCGCGAGGGCGCCTCCCGGGCGCGCACGCTGGCCCAAAAGGTGTTGAAGCGCGCGAAGCTGGCGTGCGGGCTGGAGTAGCGCACCATCGGGGATTTCGCCGCAACTGCGATCCGCAGGCGTACGGGCCGCGACTGTGTGCGAAGCACTAGTCGCTGCGCCCAGGTACTGCCTCCGCGCCGTGGGACTATCCCCCGGCCTTCCCCCGTTCCCATCGTGCTGCGGCTGGTCCTCGGCGGACACAGCCGCGGTCCGGTGTGGGTGCGGCCCCTCGTTTCCACCGCAGACACCTAATTCGCTCCCGCGACAAGGGCGCCAAGCCATTTGACACCCGTCAACTCATGAGGCAGTTTCTGCGCGCCATGTCCCTGAATTCCGCCATGTCGCATCCGGCGATCGCGCTCCACCGCGCGGCGGCGAATGCCGTTCGCTGGCCGAAGCGCTCCGTCGTGCGGACGTCCGCGAGCGGGTGGAATTCGAGAACGAGGTAGCCAGAGTCGCTCTTTCCGAAACCCGCCGCAGATCTCGGGCGGCCTTTTTGCTTTCCAGCCCGGGTTTGCAACGGGCGGGTCGCGAAGGGCAATGAGCGTGAATGCAATGGTTTGATTTGCCGTAACAATGGACAACGATTGCAACAACACAGAAGCGTCCGCGTCGCCGCCGCCGCGCGCCCTGGTGCTCGGGGCGTTCGCCAGCGTGTATGTCGTCTGGGGCTCGACTTACCTGGCGATGCGTGTGGCCATTGAGACGCTGCCACCCTTTCTCATGGCGGGCTGCCGGTTTCTGGTTGCCGGCGGGGTGCTCTTCGCGGTGCTCCGCCTTCGCGGCGCCCCGCCGCCGGGAAAGGCGCACTGGCGAAACGCATGGATCAGCGGCTTTTTGTTGCTGGTGAGCGGCAATGGCCTGGTGGTTTGGGCCGAGCAAACCGTGCCGTCGGGGCTCACGGCGCTGCTGATCGGCCTGACCCCGGCCTGGTTTGCGCTGATGGACTGGCTGAGACCCGGCGGTCCGAAACCCCATACGCGGACGCTCCTCGGAATTCTTGTTGGTTTCGGAGGCGTGGTATTGCTCGTCTCGCCGCGCGGCGCGGCGGCGCACGGCGCCCCGCTCAATGCCTGGGGCGTCTCGGCCCTGATCCTGGCGGGCATTTCCTGGGCTGCCGGCTCGCTCTTCTCCAAGCACAACTCGAATGGGCAATCACCCTGGATGACGGCCGCCCTCCAAATGCTCTGCGGCGGCGCCACGCTCCTGCTGCTCGCCCTCCCGGCCGGGGAATTCAAGGGCGCCCACGCGGATGCTGTCTCGATGCAATCCGCAATCGCGTTGCTTTACCTGATCGTGTTTGGATCCTGGATCGGCTTCAGCGCCTACGTTTGGATATTGAAAGTGAGCAAGCCGGCGCACGTGGCGACGTATGCCTATGTCAATCCGGTGATCGCGCTTTTCCTGGGCAGAATGCTGCTGGGCGAGGAGCTGAATGCGCGCGTGTTTCTGGCGGCGGCGATCATTCTCGCCGGAGTGGTCATCATCACACTGCCAAAAAACCCCTTCGCCGGAGCGCTGCGATGGAACGACGGCGCACGCGGCGCCGTACGGCGTGTTCGCGCCCTGCCTCCGGCGCGTGGCCTTCAGAGCCTGTGTGAAAAATGGGTGGAACGGGCGACTCGTCCGTTCCGGTCGGCGAGTCGCCGACCGGAAGAGCTGGACGACTGACGACACTCTGGCCTGAATTTCGAGTCGGACGCCCATTTCCGTTCCGTCCGGCGGGTCGCCGGACGGCACAGGCCAGTGGCCCGTGCTACCCTTTTAGGGACCGACCGGACCGAGACGAAATGATCGACCTCCCAGCATCCGGGCGATGAAGCGGCGCAAACGACGCGCTCCGGAAGTGTCGAAAATGCCATTTGTGCAGGGCGGGCAAACTTCCCTATTCGCGCTGATGCTCCAGGAACCACTCGTAGAGTTTTGGGTTGTTGTAAGTCTGGGTAAAGGCATCGTGCTCCGCCTCCGGGTAAATCGTCAGTTGCACGTTGGTGCAGCCGGCTCTCTTGATCGCGGCCATCATCCGCTGGGACTCCTGGACCGGCACGATCGGGTCCTTGGCCCCGTGAAACGCCCAGATCGGCAGCGATTGGAGCGCCCGCTTTCTGCTCCCCTCCGCCAGCAGCACGTCGATCCCATTGCCTCCGCCGCAGATGGGCGCCGCGGCGGCGAACCGTTCCGGATGATTGACGGCCAGGCTCCAGGCGCCGTAGCCGCCCATGCTCAGGCCGGTCAGATAAATCCGCGTGGCATCCACCTTGTATTTGGAAAGAACGTGGTCCAGCAACGCGAGCAACGCTTCGTCGTCCCACCGTTGGCTGGCCGCGCATTGCGGAGAGACAATGACAAATGGAAACTCCTGCTTCTGCGCCACGAGCTTTGGCGGCCCGTGTTTCGCGACGAGGGCGAGATCGGCGCCGCGTTCGCCGGCGCCATGCAGGAAAAGGATCATCGGCCAATGTTTCGCGCCGGAGGCCTGGTAATTCCTGGGAAGATACAGCAGATAATTCAAAGAAACCGTCCTGGTGAGACGCGTTTGAAATGGCATCCGTTCCTGCGGGAGGGGGGCGTTTGTCGGTTGTGCTTTCAAGTTCAAGGTCAATGCGGCCAGGGTGATCCCGGAGAGAACTCCGTACGTTTTTGATGATGGCATAACAAGTTCTTTCCCTCAGCATGTGCCCCGAGCAGATCGCTTTTGAACAGGCGGCGTTACATGATTTTCAGCTTGGGCAAATCCTGCGAATCCACAAGGCCCACCGGCTCGCGCTTCGCGTTCACCACGATCAAATCGTCGATGTTGCGTTCGTTGAAAATCTTGAGGGCTTCCACGGCGAGCGCGTCGGCGCGGACGGCGACCGGGTTTCTCGTCATCACGCTCTTGAGGGGGCGCGAAAGAATATCGGCGTCGGCGGACATGCGTCGGCGGAAATCGCCGTCGGTGAACACGCCGACGAGTTTGCCGCGCGCGTTGACCACGCTCAGGCTGCCGGATTTGGCGCTCGTCATCAGCGGCAGCGCTTCCCTGACCTTCAGATCCTCGCGCGCGACGGCATTGCGTTCGCCGGCGCGCATGATGTCCCCCACGCGCAGCAGCATCGCGCGTCCGATCGCGCCCGAGGGATGATACCGGGCGAAGTCGCTTTTCTTGAAGCCGCGCGCCTGCAGCACCGTCATGGCGAGGGCGTCGCCCATGACCAGCATGGCCGTCGTGCTGGCGGTGGGGGCAAGATTGAACGGACAGGCTTCCTTGGGCACGCGAACGTTCAACACGACGTCGCTGTGGAGCGCCAGGGTTGATTTGGGATTGCCGGTCATGGCGATGATCCTGACCAGAAACCGCTTGAAGGCCGGCAACAGGTTGAGCAACTCCTCGGATTCACCGGAGTAACTGAGCGCCAGAATCAAATCGCCGTCGTTGACGATGCCCAGGTCGCCGTGCAGCGCGTCCACGCTGTTGAGGACAACGCTGGTCGAGCCCGTGCTGGTGAG
>Ga0224555_1003938_pt1 | contig 14393 bp, 11 predicted proteins | sample 714S23034metaG_FD_180687 | JGI IMG/M metagenome (GOLD analysis project Ga0224555, IMG submission 180687) | Peat soil microbial communities from Stordalen Mire, Sweden - 717 S2 30-34 | ecosystem: Environmental > Terrestrial > Soil > Wetlands > Peat | place: Sweden: Norrbotten County, Stordalen...
AGGCGGATCAAGAACAATGGCGTCGAAGGTCTCGCCTGAGCCGGACCAGTCGCGCAGAATCTGAAAGGCGTCGGCCTCCACCCAGTCCACCTGCGCGGTGAGGCGCGAGCGATTGGCCTCAAAATTCCGCTCTGCCACTTCGAGCGAGGCCCGGGATGAGTCGATGCCCGTGACCTGGCTGCAAACCTGGGCCAGATGCAGGGCAAAACCGCCCTGGTAGCAGCAAACGTCGAGCGCACGGCCGGTAGCGCCCAACCTGGCTGCCCACTCCGCCACGGCGGCATAGTTGGCCCGCTGATCGAGAAACGCTCCGGTCTTTTGCCCGGAATTGGCGTCGAATTGGAAGATGAGACCGTTGAGCCGGAAGTCGGTGCTGGCGGCTTTGGCTGTGGCATCGGCAATCCATAGCGGTTCCGGATTGGCCGGGGCCAGTCCTTCCAACTCGCGCATCCGCGGGTCAGGCCGCTCCAGAATGGCCGCTGGGGCCAGCTCCTCGCGCAGCACACGCACGCACGTCTCTCGCACCGCGGCGGTATCCAGTCCCTTGGCCAGGAGTTGAAGAATCACCAGGTCGCCGTACTTGTCCGCCACCAGGCCGGGCAACTCATCGGCCTCGCTGAAACACAGGCGGCAGGCGTCGTTCCGGTCGTCGAGCAAGGGCTTGCGGCGCTCAATGGCCCGGCGCAACCGGGCCGCCAGCAACACCAGCCACGCGGCCTCGTCAAGGGCCTCGCGCGAAACCATCCGGAGCACAATCTGCGAGGAAGGGCTATAGAGCGCGGTGCCCAGCAACAGCCCGCGGCTGTCGGCCACCGGCAGCAAGGCCGGAGGATCGCCCGAGCCGGCTTCTATCGATTCAATGTCGGAGGCGTACACCCACAATGAGCCGCTGCGCAGGCGGTCGGCGGCGCGGCGGTTGACGAAGGCTCCAGGACCGGAATGCTCGGGTCTGGTCCGCACCGGCGCACTCTGGCTGGCTCCTGCGGCTTTGCGTGCAGAATGCAGTTTTCGCTTAGGGTCGCGGTTTCCCACGCGTTGGGCCGGGGCAGGGTTCTCGTGAATTCGCTCAATAGGAGCCTTGGGCCTGGCGGCCATGGGCGCCACTTGTTTCCTGGCGGGTCGGGGAGTGCGCGGCTTGGTCATATGCTCCTTGGATTCTGTCCAATCACTTGCTCTTAGCGACGAGAACGTACTGGACGGGCTATTAGAAGTGTAGACCGATGCAATTGAAAGGGCAGAATGCCAAGCAGAAAGCCCTGGAGTGCAAGCTCATTCGCCCCTCGCTTTGCATCCTCAGGCGCTCCTGCTCATCCACTCATTTATGAGTCATCCTCTCTTTTCTCCCTTCCAGCTTCGCTCCGTCGAGTTTGCCAACCGCATCGGCGTATCGCCCATGTGCCAGTACTCCTCCGAGGACGGCTTTGCCGCCGATTGGCATCTTGTCCATCTGGGCAGCCGCGCACAAGGCGGCGCGGGGCTGGTCATTCTGGAGGCCTCTGCCGTCATTCCCGAGGGGCGCATCTCTTCCGGCGATCTGGGCATCTGGAAAGACGACCACATCCCGGCTCTCAAGCGAATCGTCAGCTTTCTCCACTCCCAAGGCGCGCGGGCCGGCATTCAACTGGCCCACGCCGGCCGCAAGGCCAGCATGTCAGTGCCCTTTGCCGGTGAACGCCTGCTGCTGCCTGCCGAGGGTGGATGGCAGCCGGTTGCGCCCAGCGCCCTGGCCTTTTCACCCAGCTACGCCGTTCCCCAGGCTCTGGACCAGGCCGGCATCGACGCTGTAATCGAGGCCTTTCGTCAGGCGGCGAACCGCGCCCTGGCAGCCGGATTCGACTTTGTTGAGATTCACGCCGCCCACGGCTACCTCCTCCACCAGTTCCTTTCCCCGCTCGCCAACCAGCGCACCGATGCCTACGGCGGCAGTTTTGAGAACCGCACCCGCCTGGTTCTGCAGGTGGTGGACGCCGTCCGCGGCGTGTGGCCGGATGACCTGCCGCTCTTTGTCCGCATCTCCGCCACCGACTGGTTCGATGGTGGCTGGAATCTCGACGAATCGGTTCAGCTCGCCCGTCTCTTCCGCAACCATGGGGTCGATCTGGTGGATGTTTCCTCCGGCGGCCAGGTTCCAGATGCCAAGATTCCCGTCGGAGCCGGTTTCCAGGTTGGGTTTGCCGCCAAAATTCGCCGTGAAGCGGGCATCCCCACCGCTACCGTGGGGCTGATCACCGATCCTGGCCTGGCCGACTCCATCGTGGCCAAGGGCAACGCCGACCTGGTGCTGCTCGGCCGCGAGTTGCTGCGCGATCCCAACTGGCCGGTCCACGCCGCGGCCGCGCTCGGCGAACCAGCCAGTTGGCCGGCCCAGTACCTCCGCGCCGCACCCCACAACTCTCCCGCGCGCACCCCGGTCAACCGCCCCGAGTCAGCCTGAACGACGGCAGGCCGGATGCAATTCCGGCCTGTTCGCTGCCTGGTTCCAGGAAAAGGTGAGCCAACCCTGCGATTTTGCTTCACAAATTGTGCAAATCGTGGCCTATACTTCTCTCAGAGCGGGACTTCCGCACCGCGCGGCGTCCTCTCCTATCCCCATGGCCACGCAACTATCCCAGAAGCGCGCCCTCGACTTGCCCTCGATCCCCGATCGCCTCTACTTCAAGATTGGCGACGTGGCCCGCATTTGCGAAGTCGAGACCTACGTCCTGCGCTTTTGGGAGACGCAGTTTCCCCAGCTAAAGCCCAACAAAAGCGGAACCGGCCAGCGGCTTTATCGCCGCCGCGACGTTGAAATGGCGTTGCAGATCAAGCGGTTGGTCCACGGCGAGGGCTACACGCTCTCCGGCGCTCGCCAGGCCCTTGAGCAAGAGCACCGTCACCGGAGTCCGCAGCCGCTTCTGCCGCTGGTTGAAGGCGACCCAGGCCAGCGCCTGGATGCCGTTGCCGCCGCAATCGGCCAGGCCCGAACTGAACTGCGAGAGATTGCGCGCCTGCTGGCTTCGCCCGATCCGCAACCCCGGCGCCGCCGCTCCCGGCTGGCCGCGGTGCCGGCCTCTTCCGGATCCCTCTTCCCGCTCTGATGCTTTTCCTATTGCACTGCCGCTGAAGAGACACCGGCGAAGCAGCGGTTGTTTTGGACCGAGTCTTCGGCCATCAGACTGCATTGCATGAGCGGGATGCGCAGGGCCTGCAAAATACTTCTACTGCCTTCCCATTTCCGTGCTAGTTTTGCTTATCTGTATGCTGCAAGAAGCAGGGCTCTGAACGGCCCTGCTACATCCGTAAAGGGCTGACCTGTTTTCCCCCAAGACTGGAGCCTGACTGATCATGAAATGTCTTCATTGTGGATCGACAGCGATTCGTACCTCGCGATTTCGGACGTCGGACCTTCCCCGGCTGTTCCTCTTCCAATACCCTGTTCGCTGCCGCATCTGCCACGAACGGGACTATGTGGATATTCTGATGGGCTTCAACCTTCGCCAGACCGAGAAGATCCGCCGGGAGGAAGACCATAACATGAGGAAGAAGCCGGGAAATCCGACGGTAGGGCGGATGTAGACGCAGCGCGCAGGGAGATTCGCGCCAATCAAGCAGCTTCTGCAAGACGCTTTCAAAAAAATCAGGGTGTTTTGAAAAGGCATGGGATCCTTGCCAAACTTCTGGAACTATTTTGAAATGCGATTTCCCTGCCCTGTTCCCTGACTCCTCCCCCATCTGCTACCCTCGTCTCTCTCCACTTCCCGTGGAAAACGGCAGGTGCAACCATGGCCTTCAAATTCCAGGGCTTCGACTTCCTTCACCTCGACCCCAGCTTCACCGAGGACGAACTCCTCGTCCGCCGCACCGCCCGCGATTTCGTCGAAGACAACCTCATCCCCATCATCGAGGACTGCTTCCGCGAGGGCCGTTTTCCGCGCGAACTCGTCTCGGCGATGGGCAAACTCGGCTTCTTCGGCGCCAATCTCGAGGGCTACGGCTGCGCCGGCATGTCCAACGTCGAGTACGGCCTGGTGATGCAGGAGCTGGAGCGCGGCGACTCCGGCCTGCGCAGCTTTGTCAGCGTGCAGTCCGCGCTGGTCATGTATCCCATCTACACCTTCGGCTCCCCCGAGCAAAAGAACACCTGGCTCCCGGCCCTCGCCTCGGGTGAAAAACTGGGCTGCTTCGGCCTCACCGAGCCCGGCTTCGGGTCAAACCCCGGCGGCATGACCACCACCGCCCGCAAAGTGGGCAACGAGTACATCCTCAACGGCGAAAAGATGTGGATTACCTCCGGCTCCATCGCCGATGTCGCCATTATCTGGGCAAAGCTGGCCACCGAAGACGACCCCGCCGACCCCATCCACGGCTTCCTGGTTGAAACTGATCGTCCCGGCTTCTCCGCCCAAGAAATCCATGGCAAATGGAGCCTGCGCGCCTCCGTCACCAGCGGCCTGTCCTTGCAGGACGTTCACATCCCCGCCACAAACCTGTTGCCTGGCACAGGCGGCCTCAAAAGTCCCCTCATGTGCCTCAATCAGGCCCGCTACGGCATCAGTTGGGGCGCCATCGGCGCGGCCATGGACTGCTACTCGACGGCCCTGCAGTACGCCAAGGTCCGCAAGCAGTTCCATGGGCAGCCCATCGCCAGCCACCAGCTTATCCAAGAGAAGCTGGTGTGGATGGTCAGCGAGATTTCCAAGGCCCAGTTGCTCTCGCTCCACGTTGGCCGCCTGAAGGATGAGGGCAAGGCAGGCCACGAACACATCTCCCTGGCCAAGCGCAACAACGTGGGCATGGCTCTGGAAACCGCGCGAATGGCCCGCGACATCCTGGGAGCGAATGGCATCACCGAGGACTACCCCATCATGCGCCACATGATGAATCTCGAATCCGTAAAGACCTACGAAGGAACCCACGACATCCACGCGCTGATTCTCGGCCAGCACATCACCGGAATTGCGGCGTACTGAACCGCCGCCTCAAGCTGACCCTGGATGTGCCGGGCACGATCTATAAGCCACTCATTGCCGGCGTTCATTCCCTCCTCAGGCAAACAGCAGATTCAGGGCCACAGCCGCCAGCAGAATCGCCGCCGCCAGCGCTTCGGGCCGCTTGAACCAAGCCGTTGGCGCGGGCCTTGGCGTCAGCGAACGCACCAGCCCCACCAGTTCCGTTTCCGGCCTGGCTTTGGTACACAGGCTCACCGCCGCGGTCACCAGCAAGCTGGCGCCGAAGGCGACAAATGCCGTCCCCAGGCTCTGCCCCATGTCGCCGGGATAGCGATGCAGCACCGCGATCCATCCTCCGCGAATGCCGGGATGCGCCTCGATGGGCAGCGTAAGACCGTGGTGCAGCACAGCCGCGGCAATGCCCGCAATCAGTCCAGCAAATGCGCCATGCCCGGTCGCCCGCTTCCAGAACATGCCTAGCAGCAGGGTGGCAAACAGCGGCGCATTCACCACCGAGAAGACCAGCAGCAGCGCATCCATCATGCTGTTGAAATCCCTGACCGCATATGCCATGCCGACCGACAGCAGAATGCCGCCCACCGTGGCCCACCGCCCCACCGCCATGCAATGCCGGTCGCTGGCTCCTTTGCGGATGTGCGGCTGGTAAAGATCGCAGGTAAACACCGTGTTGAACGCCGTGGCATTAGCTGCAATGCCGCTCATCAGGCTGGCCAGCAGAGCCGTCAGCCCCAGCCCCAGAAGGCCGGCAGGCAGCAGGTGAAGCATCTTCGGCATGGCCATTGCGTAGTCCAGCACCGGATCGCCCGTGGCCGTCAGCAGCGGTTTGCCGGTCAGCGGGTCCACCTTGGCCGGAACCAAACCCGTACCGGCTTCCACCTCCGGCCTCACCACGGTGGTGGTGCGGATAATGGCTCCGTTGATTGTGGTTTCAACGGTCGAAGAGTGCGGCGTAGGCAGTCCGATGGCCACCAGTCCCGGCAAAATCAGCAGCAGCGGCAAGAACACCATGGGAATCGCGCCTATTAGCGGAACCCGCCGCGCCGACTCGACATTTTTCGCTGCCGCGGCGGTCTGGATCACGCGAAAATCGGCGCACCAGTAGCCGGCCCCGAGCACGACGCCAAGGCCCAGACCAACGACACCGGCACTCATTCCGCCTGCACTCATTCCACCGCCGGCCTCCGCCGCGCCCTGCCAACCGTGCAGCAGACTGGGGTCCACCAGGGCCACCGATGCCTTTAGCCCGCTCCAGCCTCCGATTGTGCGCAGCCCCACCAGCACCAGCGGCAAAAATCCCGCAACAAGCAGAAAAAACTGCAATACATGGTTGTAGATGGAGCCGGAAAGCCCGCTCAGCACAACGTAGGCCAACACCAACACCGCCGGCAGCACAATGCAGAAGGCAAATTCTCCCTCCAGCGGCCAGCCCTGCGCATGGAAAAGCCGGTCGAAGACATGCAGCGCCTGCATCAGCCGCGCCATGGCATACATCGAGATGCCGGAGCTGAAGACGGTCATCGCAGCAAACATGCCGGCGTTCAGCGTGCGGGTCTTCCCATCGAAGCGCAGCCCCAGAAACTCGGGCACCGAGCGCGCCTTCGAGCCGTAGTAGAGCGGCATCATGAAGAGGCCCGCGAAAAGCATGGACGGAATGGCGCCGATGGCCAGGAATTGGGCGCTTTTCAAACCATATTTGGCGCCCCACGCGCCCATGCCGATCACTTCCTGCGCGCCCAGACTGACGCCGATGAAAGCCAGACCGCAGATCCAGGCAGGCAGCGCGCGCCCGGCCTGAAGAAAATCCTTGCTCGTCTTCATGCGGGGCATGAGGAAATAGCCGATGCCCACCGCAAAGCCGAAGTACAGCAGCATGACGAGCCAATCGACTCTGGCCAAATTCAACACGGAGAACTCCTTGCAATCATTAAGGTATTGAACCCACTGTACCGCAGGGGCACAAAGGCAAGTCCCGGAGTGTGCGGGAAGGGACGATTCCCGTCAGATTACCGAATGCATCGCCCAAAAACGCCAGGGCCCTCCGGCGCATGCCGAAGGGCCCTGGAAACGGCAACCGATCTTCCCGGCCTACGCCTTTACCGTGCGCGTCGGCTTGTAGCCCGACAGGCCATAGTACGCAACGTAGAGGTAGCAGATCATGGGCAGGACGAAAGCGTGCTGATAGCCGAACTTGACAGCCAGCGCGCCAAACAGCGGCGGAATCACCGCGCCGCCCACGTTGCCGATGGTGATCACGCCAGAACCCTTGCTGGTCATCGGTCCCAGTTCGGCAATGCCCAGGGCAAAGATGGTTGGATACATGATGGAGTTGGCCAGACCGCAGAGCACCAGGCTCCAGATGGCGAGTGTGCCGGTGGTGACCATGGCGACCAGCAACAGCGCGACGCCGAAGATGCCCAGCACAACCAGCAGAATGTGAGCCTTGACGACCTTCATCACGACGGTGCCGACGAAGCGGCCAATCATGATGGAGAACATGTAGAACGAGGCCAGCAGAGCGGCGATCGTAGTGGCGCTCAGCGGTCCGTGAATCCGCCCTGCCAGGGTACCGATGAATCCGAGCGAGGAGATGTTCACGCCCTGGGAGAAGAAGAACTGGATGGCGTTGGCGGCCAGTGCGATTTCAACGCCCACGTAGAAGAAGATGCCCACCATGCTCAGCACGGTGTGCTTGTAGCTCCAGATACTGCGTCCCAGCAGTGTGTCGCCGTGCCGGGCGGGCCGGAAGGACTCGGTCCGGGTCACCGCGGGCAGGTGCAGGAACATTACCGCAAAACCCAGCACCAGGAGCGCAGCGGCAATGGCGATGTAGGGCCCTTGCACGGTGTGCGCAATAACCGCCTTGTCGGTGGTCTTGGTGATATCGGTGAGGATGAAGTAGCCCACCACCAGCGGCGCCAGGGCGGAACCCAGGGAGTTGAAGGCCTGCGCCAAGGTCAGACGCGCCGGGGCGCTGTGCTCGGGTCCGAGAATCGAGACGTAGGGGTTGGCCGAGGTTTGCAGTACGCAGACGCCCGTGGCCAGCACAAAACTTGCCGACAGGAAGAACGGGAAACTGACCAGCGCCGCAGCCGGAATGAACAATAGCGCACCAGCCACCATGATGAACAGCGAGGTGACCATGGTGCGTTTGTAGCCAATCTTTTCAATCAGCTTGCCGGCGGGGACCGAGAAGACCAGGTAGGCGAGGAACCACGACGAAGTCACCAGATTGGACCACGCGTGGTTCAGATTGAAGATGTCTTCCAGTTTGGGCGACAGGTTGCTGTTCAGGTTGGTGAGGAACCCGAAAATACCGAACAGAGCCGTGACAATAATGAACGGCACAATATAGTTGGGCGAGCTTGACGCCGCCGGTGGTTTGGATCGTGTTGCCATGAGAGCTTTCCCCCGCTTCCTTCAAAAAAATTGCCTGGCCATCGCTGTTTGCCAATCGCCGTCTGTCCCCGGCCCTGACCCCCATGGGCCAAGCCGCCGGTGGTGCAGAAACTGGAAAACCGCGCTTGAAAGTACCCAAACAACTCTACTGCATTGGGGCCGAGGTACGTCCAGAGGAAATTGAAAAGGCCTTCAGCAATCCCCAGGCTGCGCGCCAACCTCCGGCCCCTGTCCCCGTTCCTCGCCCTCCTGCATTTACACTGGAATTCCATGATTCCTACCCTTGCCTGGACCCCGGAAGGCGTCCGCTTCATCGATCAGACCAGGCTCCCTCTCGAGGAGAGCTACGTACTCGCCACCACCTGCGAACAGGTGGCCGAGGTCATCGTCACCATGGTCGTCCGCGGCGCGCCGGCCATTGGCGTCTCCGCCGCCTACGGCATCGCGCTTGGCGCGCTCCGCACCACCGCCGCCACGCCCCAGGAGTTCGCGCCCGAGTTTGACCGCATCTGCGCTCTGCTGGCCTCGACCCGTCCCACCGCCGTCAATCTTTTCTGGGCCATCGACCGCATGAAGCGGCTCTTCGCCAATCTATTGGATTCCGGCGCAACCCTCGACCAAATCAAGCTCAGAATCCTGGCTGAAGCCCACGCCATGTACCAGGAAGACATCGCCGCCTGCAAAACCATGGGTGCATTCGGCGGCGCGCTTCTTCCGCAGGAGGGCGGCGTTCTCACTCACTGCAATGCCGGCGCCTTGGCCACCTGCGGCTACGGAACCGCGCTCGGCGTCATCCGCTCGGCCATCGAGCAGGGCAAGCGCATCCACGTCTTCGCCGACGAAACCCGGCCCTTCCTGCAAGGCGCGCGCCTCACCGCCTGGGAACTGATGGCCGACCACATCCCCACCACCGTCATCTGCGACAACATGGCCGCCAGCCTCATGCGCTCGGGCCGCATCCAGGCCGTAGTTGTCGGCGCCGACCGCATCGCCGCCAACGGCGACGTGGCCAACAAGATCGGCACCTACAACGTCGCCATCCTGGCCCACGAGCACGGCATCCCGTTCTACGTCGCCGCTCCCTGGTCCACCATCGATCTGGCCACCGCCACCGGCGAAGCCATTCCCATCGAGGAACGTCCAGCCATCGAAGTCACCCACCACGGCGGCAAGCAGCTAACCCCCAACGGCGTAGGCATCTGCAATCCCGCCTTCGACGTAACTCCGGCAAAGTACGTAACCGCCATCGTCACCGAACGCGGCGTACTCCGCGCCCCATATGCCGAGTCCCTGAGCAAGATGAAGCTCGTCGTGTAGGCGGCGCCCTGCGCTTCTCCATTCTTCCCCATGGGCAACGCGGGCGTGTACGATGATGCGAAACCCGCGATCGTGCTCCCCCTGATCGAGAACGGGCCATCTCCCCAGGGAAACCATTGGAGGAAGATATGTTGAAGGGATTTCGGGACTTTATTCTGCGTGGAAACGTCGTCGATCTGGCCGTCGCCGTCATTATCGGCGCGGCCTTCAACGCCATAGTCACCTCGCTGGTCAAAGACGTGCTCACGCAGTTGATCGCCGCCGTAGTGGGCAAGCCGGACTTCAGCGGCCTGGTCGTCAAAGTGAATGGCACGCCAATCATGGTCGGCAACTTCCTCAACTCCGCTATCGCGTTCCTCATCGTGGCCAGTGTGGTCTATTTTGGCATTGTTCTGCCCTTGAACACGCTGCTGGCCCGCATCAAAAAGCCCGCGCCTGAAGCTCCATTGTCCATGAAAACCTGCCCCGAGTGCCTGAGCGAGATTCCGCTCGCCGCCCGGCGCTGCGCCCACTGCGCCCAACCCGTGCCATAAGCCCCGATCAAACGCCAAACTCGCCAATCTGCTATCTTGCTAACTTGCTGAAAGAGGATCTGACTCATGACCGCGCGCAATCGGCTAGCCTTTTTCCTTCTTCTGCCGCTGGTCCCCGGTCTGCTTCCAGCTCAGAATCCCTCTCAACCGCCCACGGTCTTCGGCTTTGCCGACTTCACCGCCCAGGCCAAAATCGAAAAGGAATTCCTCGCCGTGCCCGACGCACAACTGGCCGGCCTGCACCTCAAGACCCTCACCGCCGAACCCCACCTGGCCTCAACGCCGGAAGACCGCAAGACCGCCGAATACGTCGCGCAAAAATTCCGCGCCGCCGGCCTCGAAACCGAGATCGTTCCCTACCGCGTGCTGATGAACCAGCCCAAAGCCGTGCGCGTGGAAGCCTACGACGCCCGCGGAAAGCTGCTCATGACCGGACCCACCCGCGAGCACGTTGACGGCGACCCCTACCAGGACGATCCCCGCGTGGCAATGCCCTTCAACGGATCATCGGGATCGGGAGACGTGACCGCCGAGGTGGTTTACGCCAACTACGGCCGTCTTGAGGACTTCGATCAGCTTGCCGCCCAGCACATTGACCTGCGCGGCAAAATCGTGCTCGTCCGCTACGGCTCCAACTACCGCGGCGTCAAGGTCTACATCGCCGAGCAGCGCGGCGCGGCCGGCGTACTCATCTACTCTGACCCGCAAGACGACGGCTACTTCAAGGGCGACGCCTACCCCAACGGCCCCTGGCGGCCCGAGACCGGCGTGCAGCGCGGCTCGGTCCAGTATCTTTTCAAGTATCCCGGCGATCCCGAGACCCCCGGCATCGCCTCCACGCTCGATCTGCCCGATTCGGCCCGCATCCCCGCCGGCCAATCGGGCAACCAGCCCCACATCATCTCCATCCCCATCAGCTACCACGACGCCGCGCCCATCCTGCAAGCCCTTCGAGGCCCCGGCGTACCTCAAGGCTGGCAGGGGGCGCTGCCCTTCCGCTACCACCTCGGCCAGGCGGATGGGTCGCCCGGCGTGAAGGTCCACCTCGTTTCGCAGCAGGACTATCAGCGCCGCATCATCTGGGATGTCATCGGAAAAATCAAAGGCGCCGAGTACCCCGACGAGTGGGTTGTAGCCGGCAATCACCGCGATGCCTGGGTCTACGGCGCCGTCGATCCCTCCAGCGGCACTGCCGCCATGCTTGAAGCGGTGCATGGCTTCGGCGCCCTGCTTCACCAGGGCTGGCGCCCCAGGCGCACCATCGTCTTTTGCAGTTGGGACGCCGAGGAGCAGGGACTCATCGGCTCAACCGAATGGGTGGAGCAGCACACCGAAACCCTTGATCGCGCCGTCGCCTACTTCAACATGGACGTAGCCGTCTCCGGCCCGGACTTCTCCGCCTCCGCCGTCCCCTCGCTCAAGCAGTTCATCCGCGAACTCGCCCGCGACGTTCCCAGCCCGCAGGGCGGCACGGTTTATGACCAGTGGGAAAAGGACCGCTCCGAGCGCAATGGACACCGCACCTCCAACGCACCGTCCGAAAGCGGCGAAGAGGTTCACGTCAGCGATCTCGGCTCCGGCTCCGACTTCACGCCTTTCCTTCAGCACGCCGGCGTTCCTTCCACCGACATCGGTTCCGAAGGCCCCTACGGCGTCTACCACTCGGTCTTCGACAACTTCGCCTGGTACACCCAAAACGCCGATCCCCACTTCCTCTACTTGCAGGAAATGGCTCGCGTCTTCGGCCTTGAAGCCCTGCGCATGGCCTCCGCAGACGTGCTGCCCTACGACTACGTCACCTATGCCCGCGCCATTGAGTCCTACCTTGCCGCCGCCAAACGCAAAGCCCTCCTCACCGAGCAGGCCGACCTCGCCTCGCTCGACTTTGCCCCCGCCCAAGCCGCCGCAGCCCGTCTGGCCGACGCTGCCCAGCGAGCGCATAGTCGCCAAATCGCTCCCTCGGGCAACCTGGCCAGCCTCAATCTCGCCCTGCGCCAAACCGAAACCGCGCTCCTCTCCCCGGCCGGCCTGCCCAATCGTCCCTGGTACCGGCACACCATCTACGCCCCCGGCGAGTTCACCGGTTACTCGGCCGTGGTCATTCCCGGCGTCAACGAGGCCCTCGACGCCAAAGACTCCAACCTCGCCGCCCAGCAATTGGCCGTGCTCGCCCAGGCCCTTGACCGCGCCGCACACGCCTTGGACTCCGCGCAATAAGCCGACGCCTGCGAATGTCCAACCTGTCCGGCTACCGGCTCAAAGACGGTTGAAAACAGCGCCGCTTGCCGCCGTCCGCTGGGTGCCCCACCCTCGTCGCGTCTTTGTTTTTGCGGCTAGGGTGGGATAGCACAATGCCAACATCACAGGAACTAACTTGCCACACTCGCTACAAGACTCTCCGCTGGCTTTTCATTTGACTGGTTCAGCTTGCAGCACAGTGGGAATCCTGTTCCTTGTTAGCCGCACATAAATCCAACGAAATCGGCGCCAAATTCAGTCCGCCGCACAACGCCTCCCGTTCCGCAATTTCCCATCTTCTCAAGCGGAAGAAAAAATTCCCTGAAAAATACTTTTCTCCCCTTATCTGATTACGGTATTATCCCCAAATCCTGGACCCTCCCCAATCGGGCGTTCCCGGAAGGAGCTTGTACGATGTTCGGTTTCCTGATCGGTTTGGCTTTTGTCGCAATGGTCGTCGGCCCGGCAATCCTGGCCTCTATCCAAAGAGCCAGATCCCACGACAGCGACTTCTAAAGCCATTCCGGACGCTCGGCGCATCCCCCACCCCCCGCATCTCCTTTCTTGTATGGTTGACCGCGGGCGGTTGCGCTCGTATCTTTAAACTCTGATTATGAAGATTTCCTCCAACACGTTGCGGATCGGAATCGCGGCTGCCATTATCGTTGGCACCATCGGCTGGCTTGCCTGGTCAGGCTACGGGGCCAACAAGAGCTACTACGTCACCATCGCCGAACTCGGCGGCATGGGCGACAAGGCCTACAAGAGCCAGTTGCGCGTCGAGGGCTTCGTCCAACCCGGTTCCATTGAGCAGAGCGGCACGCACGTCAGCTTTGTGCTCAATGAGTTTGAAAGCCACTCCCCCAAGGCCGCCAGCGGCCGTCTGCTCAAGGTGAACTACAAGGGTTCCGAGCCGCCGCCCGACACTTTCAAGGACGACGCGCAAGCCCTGGCCGAAGGCTCCTACGGACGCGATGGCGTCTTCCACGCCACCGTGCTCCAGGCCAAGTGCGCCAGCAAGTATGCGCCCGCCCAGCCCAATCAGCCCGGCGCCAAGCCTGCGCAACCCTCCGCGCCCGCCAAGTCTACCTACAACGGTCGCGCTACCACCGCCTCGGCGCCATCTCTTCGCGTCTCCAACCCGGCCGCATAAGAATGACCGCTTCAGCCGCAGCCGACACTTTGCTCTGCGCCCGTCTCCATCGAGTCTCCAGGCTCTTTGGCTCCTTCGCCGCGCTGCGCCAGGTCTCAGTAGAGATCGAGCCCGGCCGCTGCTACGTTGTGATCGGTGAAAACGGAGCCGGCAAGTCCACCCTGTTGCGCATTCTGGCCGGTCTGCTGCGCCCCAGCTTCGGCACGGTTCAGGTCTTCGGCGGCCTCGATCCGCACGACGCCCGCGCCCGCATCGGCTACATGAGCCACGCCCCCATGCTCTACGACGAGCTGACCGCCCAGGAGAATCTGCGCTACTTCGCCAGCCTCTATCCGGGCCGCCCCTGCCTCACGCCCTCCCAAGCCCTGCGCCAGGTGGGCCTCGACCCCGACTTGCCTCGCACCCTCGGCCAGTATTCGCAGGGAATGCGCCAGCGCACCTCCCTGGCTCGCGTCCTGCTCCCGGTTCCCGAGCTGCTTCTGCTCGACGAGCCCTTCTCCAACATGGACATCGAATCGGCCCGCCAGATGGTCGAGCTGCTGGCCGGCTTCCGCCAGAGCAGCCGCACCATCGTCCTCACCACTCACCAGCGCGAGCTGGCTGCGCCCATCGCCGACTGGGTGCTCACCCTGCGCGCCGGCCGCGTGGTTTCATTCGAGCCGGGGTCTCCATCGCTATGAAGACCAACGGCGCGCGCATACTGGAATCTCTCGGCATCCCATTTGAACTTCGCGAGTATGAAGTCGATCCCAACGACCTCTCCGCTCTTACCGTCGCCAAAAAAGTCGGCATGCCGCCCGAGCAGGT
>Ga0224555_1003940_pt1 | contig 14385 bp, 7 predicted proteins | sample 714S23034metaG_FD_180687 | JGI IMG/M metagenome (GOLD analysis project Ga0224555, IMG submission 180687) | Peat soil microbial communities from Stordalen Mire, Sweden - 717 S2 30-34 | ecosystem: Environmental > Terrestrial > Soil > Wetlands > Peat | place: Sweden: Norrbotten County, Stordalen...
TGGTCTGCGCCGGGAATGAGGATGAGGCGCTTGGGCTCTGCTGCAGAAGCGGCCACCTGGGTCAATTGCTCAGCGGGCGCGAACTGATCGCGATCGCCGCTGAGGAAGAGTTTTTGGGTGGTCAGGTCGTGCGGGAAGGAATCTCGCAGGGATGAATATTGATAAGCGGGACCTGGGGCCGTGGTGGGCAGACCGAGTGCGATGATCGCGCGTACATCGCGATGCGTTTCGCCAGGCAGACAACAAGCCCGCAGCGCCATGGCCGCGCCAAAACTGAATCCGGCGACGATGAGGGGAAGGCGAAACTCGCGCTCCAGCCAATCCATGCCGGCAAGCACGTCGCCGGTTTCAGCTACGCCGTCGTGCGCGCCTTCGCTCAAGCCCGTGCCGCGAAAATTGAAGCGCAGGACAGGCCAGCCCAGGCCCCACGCGGCCTCGTTGAGCACTTTCATGGCGTGGTAGACAACCTTGTTGTGCAGGTTGCCGCCGCCCAGCGGGTGCGGATGACAGACCAGCGCGGCAAAACGCGCATTGGGCGCGCCCTGATTCAGAATCGCTTCCAGTTGGCCAGCCGGACCAGCGAGCGTAAGGCTGCGCAGGTCGCCGGCGCGAGAGTCCTGGGAGTGGGGAAGGGCGCTGGAGGGAACGGAGCTCACGGGACTCGGCTGTTGCACCGCGTACATGCCGCCGCTCTCATGTTGAGAGATCGCTTTCTGCGAGACCAGGAAAACCTGGCCGGCTCGATGCGCTTCAGTTTGGGCAGATGCGGTCGTGGAGTCCATTCCACGCTTCATTTTACGCCGACCGGAGCGCTTGATCAGTGATGCCGAAGCTGGCAGGTCAGAACAGAAGTAACGGAAGCGGTCTCTGCGCTATTCTGACAACATCATGATGAACGATGCTTCGACACGCGCTGCTCTTGACCCGATCGCGTTGACGCGCCAATTATGCGAAATTGAATCAACGACCTACCACGAGGGGGCGGTCGGGGATTTTCTGGGCGGGTTTCTTGCCGGGCGTGGCTGGGAGGTGGAGAAGACGCCCGTGCCGCAGCCGCCGGAGAGCGCCACCGCGGGCCCGCGGTGGAACGTTTATGCCGGGCCTCCAGGACAAACGCCGGATCTGGTGTTCTCCACGCACATGGACACGGTGCCGCCGTACATTCCGTTCAGCGAAGATGCGGAGTTTATGTATGGGCGCGGAGTTTCCGACGCCAAGGGTATTATTGCGGCGCAGGTTGCCGCTGCCGAAGTTCTGCGGTCGGCAGGCCTTCGGATTGGGCTCTTGTTCGTCTCTGGCGAAGAGCGCGATTCGGCGGGCGCCAAAGCCGCAAATCTTGCGCCCAAGGGCAGCCGCTTCCTGATTAACGGCGAGCCCACGGACAATCGCCTGGCGCTGGCGTCGAAGGGCGCTCTGCGCGCGGTGTTTCGCGCCGCGGGCAAGATGGCGCACTCGGCGTATCCCGAACTCGGCGAAAGCGCCGTGCACAAGCTGGTGCAGGTGATGGCGAAGCTGCTGGAACTGGAGATGCCCGTTATCGAAGACGTGGGGCCCGGCACGTTGAACATCGGGCAGATTCACGGAGGCCACGCGCCCAACGTGATTGCGGACAAGGCCGAAGCGCAGGTGCTGGTGCGGCTCGTGGGAGACTCAGCGCCGGTGCGCGCCGCGCTTCTCGATGCAGCGGCGGGCCTCGCGGAAGTGGACTTCACGCTGGAGATTCCCTTCGTGCGCTTGCGCGCAGTGGAGGGATTGCCCACTGTAATCGTGAAGTTCACCACCGATATTCCGCAGCTCTCCAATTGGGGCGAGCCGCTGCTGCTCGGTCCCGGCAGCATTCACGTGGCGCACACGCCTTTTGAGAAGCTGGCGAAGAAAGAACTTCGCGAAGCCGTCGAGCTTTACATCGAGGTGGCGAAGCGGCTGCTCGCATAGATCGGGTGCGGATCAATTCGCAAAGGCCGCTTTCAGCGTGGCCGTGGTGCGATCCAGCGCATCGTTGTACACCGAGGGATTGTAGTTGCTGCCGCCTTTGATGAAATCGTGGTCCGCGCCGGGATAGGTGACGAGTTCGAAGGGAACTCCGGCCGCTGCGGCATGGGCGGCCAACGTGCGGGCGGTCGCGATCAGGCAACAATCCTGATAATGATCGGCTTCTCCGGCAAACATGAGTACGGGAACCGTGATGCGATTGACAAAGCCGGGCATCCGGTTGGCGAAACCCGTTGCCGGATACCACACGATGTCGACGGCCACGAGATCGGGCCAGCGGGAGCCAAAGGCGAGCGCGAAGCCGCCGCCGAGCGAAACGCCGACCAGCGCGACCTTGCCGGGAAGCGCGTTGGGCGTCTGCTGCGCATTCTGGATCGCGGTCCGAAGCTTCTGGCCGAAGCCCCCCTCCATATGACGTCCGTCGTACACCACCACAACATATCCGAGCGAGGCAAGGTCTTCGGCCAGCGCTTTGTCGTGCTTCGGGCCGGCCATTCCGGAGAGGAAAACAACCACGTGGCCCTTGCCCTGCGAAGGAGTGATGACCTCCTGCGCGCGGAGAGAAGAAACGCATACCAGCGAAACCAGCAGAGTAGCAGTGGCTCCGATCAAATGGAACGATGATTTCGTCATGACGGTCCTTTCAGGAGACAGCATGGGCGCTACCGGTAATTCCCGATGAGGACGAAGGGCGCCCAGTAATAAGGATGGGCGTAGCCGAGACTGGATTGCGTGGTGGATGGAGTCTCGGACGTCTGGAAGCCGCGGCCGGTTTTAGCGCTGGCAGCAACCGCAGTGCCGTTCAGGAAGGCGAGCTGCGCCTGGCGCAGTGCCTCGGCTTTACCCAGCGCGGGATTTTGCACCCAGCGCGCATAAAAGTCGCTCATGATGTGGCTGGTGCTGAGGTCGTTCACGTCCCAGAGCGTGGCCAGCACTGCTTCCGCCTCTTTCTGCTGCGCCACCATGCCGAGACCGTCCATCTCGAGACCGTTGCGGGATTTGTAATTCTTTGCGGTGCTGCAGGCCGAGAGCGTGAGCAGACGCGTGCCGTGGAAGGCGACTGTGGAGTTCTCCATGTCGGAGAGATTCCAGTCAAATCCATCGGGATCGCCGGTTTTGTCGCCGCCCATGAGCAGAAAAGGCTCGTCGCCGCTGCCGGCGATAAGAACAAAGTGACTGGCAATGTGCACCACGGAGAATTCCTGGCCGGAGCTGAGTTCCGATTTCAACGCGGAAAGTGTGAACTGCTCGTCGGGCAGCAGCTTTCCCTTCATGGGACCGTGCGAATCGGGAACCGAGGGGTCGCGCACCACGGAATCCAGTTCCGGCAGCACGCCGGGAAGGGCGGGCATTCCGCCGTAGCTCTTCGACAGACCCATGGCCAGGGCGTGGGGTTGTTGGCCGTTGGCGAGCGGGGAATCGCCCATGTGCCCGTAGCTTTCGGGAGTGAAGAGGACGTTATGGTAGCGCTCGACCATGTAATGCGAGCCGTCGTAGAGCGCGCCCATGGGCACATAACGGAGCGCATCGTCGAGCGACCAGAGCAACGTGGGAACGCTGTTTTGTGCGGAGGTGAGGGTTTTCAGTTCGTCCTCAAGCGGCGCCACGACCATGGCGTAGAGCCGGTTCAACTGCGGGCGCGGATCGGTGGAGGGCGAGCTGAGCACGTGGAGCGCGTCGAGGGCGCAGGCGCGCAGGTCGGCAGATGAGGCCGGCAGCTCGATTTTCTTGCGCGAGGTGGCCGTGACCACGATCGCGTAGGCATGATTGTCGCCGAGCAGCAGGCGAATGCCCATCACGTCCGGACCGAGTTTCGCGAGCGAGTTCTGAAGCAGGCTCTTCGTGGCGTCCGCGGCGGCCTGGCCGGGAGCCGATTGCGCATCGAGCAAGGGAAAGATTTCGTTATAGAGCGTGTCGTGAATTTCCTTGCTCACTTGAAGCATGTTGGCTGCGAGGGATTTGAGTTGCGCGTCGTCCTCTGGAGTGTGCGTGGGTTTGGCTTGAATCTGAGCGTAGGTCAGGCTCAGCTCCTCGATGGTGCGCGCTTTCTTTTCGAGATCGGGCAGCGCGCTCTCGGCTTTTTGCTGCGCGGGCGAGAGCGCGATGGGCTCAAAGCCCGCTCCGGCATTGGCACTGGCGCCGGCCACGAGATCCTTCAGCTCCTGTTCCTTGAGGAGATCGAGAATCTGCTCCGCTTCGCCAAGCCGTCCGGCCTCGACGAGCAGCTCGGCCAGCATGCGATAAACCTGAGACTTCGATTGCACGAATCCAGATTGCAGCTCCTTATCGAGCCCGGAGATGTTTTTGCGAATCTGCTGATAGGAGTTCACGGCATCCAGCCCGAATAAGATGGCCTCTTCGGGGCGATGCTGCTTGCGGAAACCGAGCATCATGGAGTTCTCAATCGCGGCCTCGATCTCGGGATCGGCCGTAGCCTGGGCCAACCCCAATGCAGCAATGGCGCTCGCGAAGGACTGCTCCGGCTCATTCATCTCCGAGTAGGCCCAGGCGATGGTCATCAGCGCAGTGGCTTCGTTGCGCTCATCCTTCGCTTCGCGCCAGAGGACGAGCGCCTGTAGATCGAGATCCATCGCAGCTTTCGCTTCCTTCATGTCGGAGTGATCGCGGCCCATGGTATTGAGAGTCATGGCTACGCCGCGCCGGTTGCCGGTTTCACGGAAGATCGGCAGCGCCTCGCTGCCGTAATCGAGCGCCTTCTGCGGCTGGCCGAGATCGGCGTAGGCTCTGCCGATGTCGCTCAGCGCCATGGCCTCGCCGCTGCGGTTGCCGGTTTCGCGCCAGATGGGCAACGCCTGGTTGTAGTAGTCCATCGCTGTCTGGTGCAGGCCAAGGTCGCGATAGAGGCGGCCGATGTCATTGAGCGTCAGCGCTTCGCCCTGGCGGTTGCCGGTTTCGCGCCAGATCTGGATGGCCTGGTTGTAAACCCCGAGCGATTTTTGCTTCTGCCCCAGCTCGGCGTAGGCCGGACCCATGTCGTTGAGCACCAGCGCTTCGCCGTTGCGCTCGCCCGCCTGGCGGAAGAGAGCGATGGCCTGGTCGTAATCCTTCAGCGCCTCAAGGCCCTGGCCCATGTCGGAATAGGCGCGGCCGAGATTGTCGAGAGTCCCTGCTTCGCCGTTGAGGTTGGCCGTGGTGCGGGAACCGGCAGTGGCTTGCGCTTGCTGGCCCTGGCCGGAGGCTGGCTGCTGGCTCTGACCGGCGCTGTTGGGTGCGGGCGTTGTGCCTTGCGGATTGTCAATCTGGCGCCAGATCGCCATGGACGCATTGAGATTCTTGAGCGATTCGTCGTGGTCGCCGAGATTGTTATAGACCTTGCCGATGTAACTCAGCGTGGCTGCTTCACCGCTGCGTGAGCCGAGGCTGCGCCAGATGGGCAGCGCCTGATTGAGGAGCGCGAGGGCCTTGTCTTCCTGGCCGAGGTCGGAGTAGACGCGGCCCATGGTCATGAGAGTCGTTCCCTGGCCGAGAAGGCTGTTGGCTTGCTGTTCGATGGGCAAAGCCTCGTTCAAGTCATCGAGCGCCTTCTGCAATTGGCCGGAAGTCCGGTACAGCGAGCCAAGAATATTCAGCTCGGTCAGAATCGTGCGCTTGTCATTGCTTGCGCGAGCCTGCGCCAGCTTCTGCTCCTGCTGTGCGATGGAGTCCTTAAGCGAAGTGTTTTGCGCAGCGGCAGGGATGGTGGCGAGACCCGCAGAAAGGCAGATCACGAAACCAATCGTTCTGAGGCAATGCATGGCGTGCCTCTCTCGTGCGGGCTAGGGCTTCGCGTTGAACGCGCTCGTGTCGGGCGAGCGCAATGAGAAGTCCGCGTCGGCAGAGCTGCGATTCATCACGGGATGCTGGTGCTTTCCCTGGGCGGAGACGGTCTGCGAAACCTGCTGCTCCACGGAGGTATAGACCTGGCTCAGCGGCGTCAGTCCCTTGCCATTTTTCAGCGTCTGCAACAGGTAGTAGGTAAAGTAGCCGTGATGGAGCTTGTCGCTTTCGAGCGACTCCTCGTTGTTCTCGCTGGCCGCAATCACAATCCGTCCCGTTCCCAGGGACATGTGAGTGAGCATAGCCTTAGAAGGTGCGGTGTTGGCGAGTTTTTCAGTTGCCGCCGGCGCTCCCGGGCCTGCCGCGGCGCCACTGTAACAGGTGTCGAGGAAGACGACCGTGCGCAGGGCCTTCATGCGCGTGGCCACGGCGTTGGCCAGCTCCACCATGGGATAAGCCGTGGCATAGAGCGCGTCCTCGTCGAAGTTGTCGCCGTTGTAGGCCTCGGTGTCGTAGGTGACGAGGTAATTGGCGCCGCCTGCCGTGTCCTGGGTGCGCGACGTGCCATGCGTGGCCACGTAAATTACCACCAGATCATTGGCGCCGGCGTGACGCGCGATCCAGTTCAGCTGCTCCTTGATATTTTTCGTGGTGGCTTGCTGGTCGGTGAGGAGGTGCACGTTGTTGGCGGGGAACTCGCCAATGGAGGGATCCTTGAGAGCGTCGGCGAAGGCCGTAGCGTCGGCGGTGGTGTAATTGAGTTGCGGAATTTCGCTGTCAGTGAAATGTCCGATGCCAATGACCAGCGCCCACTTTTGCTGCACTGGTCCGGGGCTAATCGGGGGCGCGCTGGCTTCTGGAGCGGAGGACTTGTCGGGAATGCCCCGCGACGAGGGCGTGGAGAGCTCGAGCGGATTCAGTCCCTGATCGAGCGCTTCGGAGCCGTTGAATTGCGCCTTGCCCAGGGCGTATTTGGCGAGCGCGTCGTGACCGAGGCGTTTCTCTACCAGGCTGCGGTAGTACCACGCGTCGCCCAGCTCAGGGCATACAGAGACGGCGTGCTTGAGCAGCTCCAGCGCATCCACGAAGGCGTCGTTGCCGCTTTGCGGAGTGACGCGCTCCAGAGCCTGCACAACGAGGTCCCGGCCGGCGCCGCACTTCACCTCCTGCGCGGCTACGCGAGGCCGTGGTCCAAGCGCAAGCCCCAGCGCAAGGGCGAACAGCGCGGTGAGGAGAATGCGGGATGGAAGGCGGGCAATCATCTAGCGGCCACAGGTTTGCCGGTTGCGGCAGGCTTTTTCGCTGCGCGATCCTTCATCGCGGCCAGAACCCGCGCGCTCACTCCGCCGCTCGTAAGCTGTTGCTGACCGGTAGCGCTCAGGTCGAAGTCGACCGCGGCGGCTCCCGCGATGGTCTTGACGATCGTATCCTCGTCCATGCCGGACTTGACCATGCCAATGATTTGCGTGTTGGTGAGCCCTTTGTGGACTGTGGCCGGCGGTTTTTTCGCAGCCTGCGCCTTCATGGCGGTCACGACCCTGGCGCTGACGCCGCTGCTTGTGAGTTGTTGCTGGCCCGCGGCGCTGAGATCGAAACTGACCGCGCCGGCTCCGCGAATCGCCTGGATGATGGTGGCGTCGTCAACGCCGGATTTCACCATGGCGACGATCTGGGTATTGGTGAGCGCCTTGGGTGCGGCAGGCACGGGATTCGCTGCTTCCTGCGCGGTCCTGGTGCGCTCCTGTTCCAGCTCCTTGTAATGGGCTACGGCGGTTTCAATGCGCTTTTGCGGCTCCACGAAATACTTCTCGCTGGGCTTGGCGTCGATGGCTTTGCCGTAATTGATCGCCGCTTGGTCAAGGTACTTCATGATCATCTTTTCATCGCTGGCCGCGTAGGCAAGCGCCTCGTAAGCGACGCCGACGTTGTAGAGGCGATAGGCGTCCTCATCGGGCTTGGGAAAAGGAGTGGCGGTCTCGTAGGTCTCAAGCGCGCGCTGCCACAATCCTGTCTGGGCAGCCTTGTTGCCTTCGTCGAGAGGGCCGGCTTTCTGAGCCAGAAGCACCTCGATTTTTTCGTCGGAGTCGACCAGGTGCTCGGCGATCTGCTGCACCGCGTCGAGGATCAGGCGCGAACGCAGCTCGGAGGGCGTGGGCGGGTTGATGTCTTCACTTTTTCCGCCACCTTTCATCCGGCCGAACGTGCCTGTGACCGAGCCCAGCACGCCATGGGACGCGGAATTGCCCGCACTGTCGAACTCCTGGTCGTAGGTCGCGCTGATGTTGTCAGAGATAAGCAGGCCGCCGGAGGAGTCTTTTACCTGCAACGAGACGTTCAGCTGGCCGGTGATGCGCGTAAAATCCGAGGTCGCGGCGACGCCGGAAAGCGAGACGCTCGGCGCCGCTCGCTTGGTGACGGTGGGATCGGGATGGGAATACTCGGTGATCTGGCAGAGAATCTGTACCGGCGCATTATCGAGTTCGCGGAGATCGGGATCGTCCTTGAGCAGTTCCGTTTCCAGCAGCGCCTGAAAATCGAAGGGAAGGGTACCGTCTTGGTCTGCCGTGGCGACGGCGAGTTTGATGGTGTTGCTTGGAAGATGGACGAGAGCGGGAAGCTTGCGCTGCAGCGTGACTTTTACCTTGGAAGCACCGAAACCCTGCGCCGGAGACGGAATTGCCGCCAGCGCTGCGGCGCTGACACATGCCATGGCCAGGAACCTTGATGCGCGGTTCATCTTGCCCCTCCGAATGCGCGATTGTGAGCTCGCCGCCGGTGGGGGCCGGCGGCGTAACTTGCCTGAAGCCTGACGAAACTAGGATACCCGCCGATGCGAGCCCTTGTCGTCAAATTCTCGAATTATTGCCCCCCTACTTGGTCGTTGTGGTCGTGGTTGTGGTGCTCTTTTTGGCCGCGGGGCAAGTTGTGGTTGCGGCGGATGCAGAAGTGGGCGCGCCTCCAGAGGACTGCGCCGCCTGCACACTTACTCGCATGGTCGCATAGGTAATGCCGGGCACTGCTGTTTGCGCGCGTTGCGCCAGCGGCAGGCTGGGATCGGCATCCTTGGCTACCAGGTAGCCCTGCGTCAGATCGAGGCTGGGCAGCGCTTTGGACAACTCGTCCACGTGTCTCTGCGGAACCATGAGGTAGTCGCCGGACGTAAGGCCGAGGTACGAGGGTTCGCGGTCGGGGTCGTCCATGGCCTGCTGGGTGGCCACGGCCGTCATCAGGTTGCCGGCCATCACAAAGCGGGTACGATCTTCCCAGTAGCTCAACATCTCACTAAATGAGCTGAGCGCCGGGACGCTGATGGCGGGAATACCAAGGATGGGAGTCCCGATCTTGGCGCCCTGAATCATGATGTTCAAGGCCTTGACGAAAAACGACGCGGTCGCGGCCCTGGAGACGTTGACGGCCATCTTTCCTGTACCGCCGGTGAGCAGAATCCTGTTGGTGCCCTGCATGGCCTGCGGCGACTTGAAGCCGAGCTGGTCCATGGACACCTGTCCCGCCTTGTTGGGATTGAGCGAGGCAATGGCCGACCAGGCCAGCGGCGCCACGATGCCCATGATGGGGTGAATCTGCGTGGTGTCGATACGAAACTGCGACGGGTGCTGGCTCAGTTCTCCGTTGGCGGGCCTGAATTGCGCCAGAGCAATGTTGACTGATACGTCGCCATCATGGTCGAGCAGTTCCTCTTTTTGGATGTCCGAGGCGTAGCGCAGGCGCTTCTTGCCGGTGTCGTAGTGCAAATACTGGGTCTGTGCGGCCGGATCGGGCAGCTGGTCCTCGGGCCCGCGCGTTGCCGCCTTGTTGCCGTAGGTGGAGCTGGACGGATTCACGGAATCGAAGAACCCGTTCCAGAAGCCGTACGAATCGTGGGGCAGGTCCTCTGCCGCCATCTGCGACGACTCGGTTTGTGCGGCGGCCAGTTCAGGGAGAAGCGCGCTCATCAGGCCGAGCATGGACGCGTCTGCAAGGAAATTACGTCGCGATAGTGACATCGTTCTATCTCCATCTGTTGCCGGTAAAACCAAAAACTGTGAGCTGCCGGCTGCTCAATCGTTGCATGAAGCCCGAATTTGTATCACAAAACTTACTTTGCCACGTCCTTGGGTTTGGGGGCACTATGCACTGTCGACAGGCTGATGCCCCAGTTGGTTGGTTCCGGTTCGTGGACTCCGCGGGTTCCTCCGCTGGTATCGCTGAGAAGTTTCTCCAGAGGCGACGTCGCGCCGCGCGTGCCGCGTGAGGCAACCCCCTCAAAATTCAGCGCAAAAGGATCCGGCAACGGCTGCTCGGTGGAGAGCAGGATCAACGTATCTACCCCATAAGGCTCTCCGATGCGCACCGCCCGGGCGCCGGGCAGCGGAAACTGCAGATCCTCGTCGCCCTTGTTGGGAAACCGATTGCCCGTGTAATTGCCCGGATAAAGCAGCTGCCCGGCGCCGTGACAGTCGATGTCGAGCACATAAACCCAACGCGGGTTGCGGATGCGGTCGCTCGCGGTCAGGGCCAGCCTGAATTCATCGCCTTCGTGGGTGAGCTGGTTATCGGCAAGCGGGGTGTCGCTTACCGGTTTCTCGTTCGCTGAGGGAATCAGCGCCAGGGAGTAGTACTCGAAAAGAGAAGCGTCGGTGGGGTTGTTGGCGAGCTCGATCCAGCCGCGCACCTTGGCCAGCCGCAGCGCATATTTGTTCAGCTTGTCGCCGGCGTCATCCAGATCGGCCCCGGCGCCGGCGAATACCCAGTCGCTGCGCACCGGATACTGCGAAGTGGCGGAACAGCCCGGACTGTGCGCGGGCGCACCGGGCGCAGGCGGCCCCGCCGTTAGCTCGCTCTTGTGGTACCAGGCGTACGCCGGGCCCTTGCTCGTAAGCACACCGGCCAGCGCGTAATGCGCGGTGGACATCTTATCGGCCATCTGCACCGCGCTGTCGGCGGCCGGCGCAAGTTCCTGAGCCATCTCCTTCGACGGCGGAAGATTGGCCCAGAGTTTTGCGCCGGGAGGAAGATGCTGCTTGAGCGCATCGGCGGTGAGCGGCGCGCCCAGGCTCACAGGCGAGGCGTCGCCGGCCTTCTGCAACATCCACAGCGAACCGTCCCAGCTGAGAACGTAAGTCCACTGCTGCTCGGCAGGATCATTCACCAGAGCTGCACCCGAGGCCTCGACCTGCCCCGCCGCGGCAAGAACCTGCTGCTCTGAAAGATTGGAGGGCCACAGCCAGACGCGCAGCATCGGAGATTCATCGGGAACCCATTTGCTGAGGTCGAAGATCTCGCCGGGCGCCACCGTGGCGCCGGCAGGGCTCACCACATCGGCGGTGGAGCGCGCAATGCCGTTGAGTTCCTTGATCCGCAACACCACCGGCTTGCCATCCTTGCCCGGTATCTCAGCGGTGAATTCGGTGCCAATCCCCAAACCGGCCACCTGGCCGATATCGAGCGACACGGCGCCATCGCCGTTGGTTCCAAGCGCGGTCGTGCGAACCTTGCCGGATTTTGCGGCGGCGCCTCCGAAGAGCGGCTGCTGGCGGCGTGCCTCGCTGGCGTCGAGATCGGGCTCCTGTTCGGGTACACTGCCGCCCTCGAGAACCGCCCGCACGCGCTCGTAGACGAGAGAAGCGGGCGTATCGGCGGGCAGCACTTCCAGTGTCTCGATCAGCGCCGCCGTGAAGGCGCCGTGCGGTTCGGCGGAGGGATCGGCGGGCGGCATCTCCTTGGCGGTTTCATCCTGCTGCGCCGCGGAAAAAATCAGCGCGGGATTCTCCTTGCGCTCGGAAGGCGGCGTTTGCGTGTCGGGCGCTTCATTAATGTCGCGCGGGTCGAAGGCCAGCATGCGCTCCACATACTTGGGCCCGATGCCGCGGGTGATGCCGCCGGAGTGGCAGCTGTCGAAGATCACCGTGAGATGAACGCCCTTGTCGAGTGCGGCATTGAAGATGCGCGTCATCTCGCGGTCGCGAACGTCGTAGCCGCCGGTGTACGCGTCAGAAGGCACCAGGGTGCTGTCGGCGTGGACGTATTTGCCGTTCACCAGCACGGTCAGCTTGTTGCCCTTGTTGTTGACGCGCAGCGACCCGTGACTGGCGTCGTAGAAGACCACGGTGTCGCCCTTTTTAGGGATGTCGACGAGATACTTCTGCATGGCGGCCAAGATGCCGTCGTGCGTGGTCTGTGAAGCGGGAAGAATAGTGATGCCCGGCCGCGGATGCGGCGGCGCAGGATTCGTGAGCAGTGCTACCTGATTGGCCGGAAAACCGAACTTGGCGCTGGTGAGCAAATCGGCCATGGACTGCGCGTCGTTGACCGAACCGTCAAGATTCTGAAATGCCTTGAGCTCGCAGCGGCCGTAGGTGCAGCCGGCGGGATGCTCCGCCGTGGTGCCTGGGGGCTGGTACGTATTGATGCCGATGAGCAGCGCCCGCTGCGTTTGCGCCGCACAGAGCGGCCCAGCGGCCACAGCTGTCAAGGCGCAAAACAGGGCACAAAACAAGGCAAGGTACGGCTTCATCGTCACTCCCGACACTGCAGAAGGATGTTGCGCGCTTCTCCGATTGTCGCGTGGGTCTCCGCGATCTCGACAGCGCCGCGCGTTTCTCTATCCGGCAAGAGCCACATGGTTGGTGGTTCCTGCGTCGCGCGGTCCGGAAAAGCTCTCCAGTTCGTTCTCAAGAATTGAAACCCGGCCCATCGCGAGAAGTTGCTCCCGCGGCATGGCTGGAGAGGATCCGCGTCTACGGCCTACTATGTCGACGTAGCCCAATGCGCCGGGGTTTCAACCAAACGTTGGACGCGGCGAGCAAAAAATGAGCGACTCTAATCGAAAAACCAGCCCGTGGAACGTTCGCTGGCGGATGCCTCTAATCGAAAAACCAGCCAGGTGAAAAGCTGGCCGGCGGATGCCAGAAGTATAGCGCTCCGAGAGTGTACTTCAGTCGGGAATTGTGACTTGCGGGACGCAGGACGCGAGATGGAGTGAGCCGGCCTTCAAAGGCTCCGGAAAAACGCTCTTGGCAAGGAGTCTTGTATCAGGGCGCGAGCTTACTCGCGCCGCAAATCGCGCAAAATGAATGCGGGGCTTTAGCCACTGCGTGGTCCATCATTCGCGAAGTCACCTTTTTCCGCAGCCTCAAGCAGGACCGTTGCCTTCGCGGGTTCCCTCGGCGAAAAGGATTTTTACTTCGACCGCTCAGCGATGAACGACTTCATGAAGGCTCTGAACCTGGAGGAGTCGCACGCAATCTGCCCGACATGTCTGCCTAATTCCTGGTATTGATCCGCGCTCGATTCATAGGCGGGCCACGGAGGAAGACCTGGCGCGTCCGGACGCGATGTCTTTGCGAACTCGGTCCAGTAGCCGATGATGCGCTCGGACATTGGTTCGTCGTCAGGGCTGCTCACCCAGCTTGTCCAGTACCTTTTGCTGAGAAGAATGCTCTCTTCACTGTGGAATGCCCCAAGAGATGCAAATTCTCCGCTGCCAATATATGTGAAGCGGTAAAGGAACGCAGTCTGTCCAATGGCTTGAGTCTCGCGCGCCAGAAGCCACGCACCAAACCCAAACTCATAATCCGAGTCCATGCTGAGAAAAGCTTTGGGAACATCCCCGTCCGTATTGGCTGGATACGCGGCAAAAATTTCCGGAGCAAGATCATGAAATGTCTGCTGCAACCACTGCCGGTATTCGGCGATGGTTTTGGGGCGATGCGACGAACCTCCGACAAGTGGGCTTGCAAAAATTGACACTTCATCCGCATTGCTGCCCACAATCACCGGGATCCGGGCTTGCTTGCCTTCAGAAAAGATGCGCCATGGCTGATCGCGCAGGACCCACTTGTCAACATTGGGATTGAAGTCGATCTCGTGGTCTGTCGCGGCTTGTTGCAGCATCTGCTCCGCGGGAATCGCGCGAAGCTTATCGAGAGCTTCCGCGTCGCCGCCTGAGGCTCCGAGCTGTTGTGCCAGTTTTTCCCCCTGGGCCTCGACCTGAGAAAGGGTTGGTGACTTGTTGTCGACGCAGAAGCCGCTTTGCAGGATAGCCTTCTCAAACAGACCTGAGGCAAGAGGAGAAGCCATCAAGTCGCAGATATCAAGAGATCCCGAAGACGCGCCGAATACCGTCACGTTGGTCGGGTCGCCGCCGAACTTGCCGATATTCCTGCGTACCCATTTGAGCGCTTCGATCTGGTCGAGCAATCCATAATTTCCCGAGGCGTGTTGGGCGGACTCGGCGGTGAGCCCCGGAAGCGATAAGAAGCCGAACACGCCAAGGCGATAGTTGATGCTGACGACGACGACACCGTGCCTGGCTAATGTCGGTCCGAGAGGTGGCCACTCCTGAGAGCCCTCCACATTGCCGCCGCCATGAATCCAGACCATCACGGGAGCTTTGTGGAACGAGGAGGAGTGAGTCGAAGTCTCCGCGCTTGCAGGCAGGTTCGTCGTCCACACATTCAAATAGAGGCAGGCCTCGTCAGTAACCATCTGCTTGCGGCCGAGCATTTCAGGCAGCCAGCCGCTGGGCAACTGGGGACAGGCTGGGCCGAACGCCTTCGCTTCGCGGACGCCTGTCCACGCTGGAAAAGGTTGCGGAGGACGCCAGCGGAGACTTCC
>Ga0224555_1003941_pt1 | contig 14385 bp, 9 predicted proteins | sample 714S23034metaG_FD_180687 | JGI IMG/M metagenome (GOLD analysis project Ga0224555, IMG submission 180687) | Peat soil microbial communities from Stordalen Mire, Sweden - 717 S2 30-34 | ecosystem: Environmental > Terrestrial > Soil > Wetlands > Peat | place: Sweden: Norrbotten County, Stordalen...
ACAGCGTACTATGGGCGATGATAACCCTGAACAAGTAAGGGAGAATTTGCTCCGCATGGCGGCAATTGCCAACCGGTTTCCCCAAATCACTATTGTTCCCGCTCATGATGCAAGGGGGTTTGATAAAGTACCGGATATAACCAAAATCAAAATGAAACAATAGTAATTTGTGAAATGGTGTATGAAAACGGTGAGGATAGAAACAGCATTCTAAAGCCTAAGAAGCTGTTTAAAATTAAATCCAAATGCAATTTAACACAAAGAGCACAAAGGAAAATGCCAATACAAAGGCCACAAAGAGTATATTTTTTGGTGGTCTTTGTATTGAACTTTGTGTGCTTTGTGTTAACCTGTATTTCTTTTCTTTAATTTTAAACAGCTTCTAACCTTTGAGTGCGAAATTATACGCACTTTTTCTTACATGATTTTATATGATGTTGTAAAGCTCCCTTTTCGGCTTCCGGGTAATTACTATACAAAGGTGCAGATAACCAGGTTTACCGCCGGATCTATCTTGCAGGTTCTTACCGGAAATGCGTAAATCATACAACTTATTGCTAAAGTTATGTAATGCGTGCGGCAAGGGCGCAACATACCTTTGTAACATATTTATAACCGGCAAAAATCCATAAAACATGAAAAATCTTATCTTAATATCCCTTGTTTGTTCTGCGCTTTGCTCTTCTGCAGCATGCTATCTCGGAATCAAGCCTATTGCTAACGAACCAAGCTGCTACGGAGCCGCCACCGGTTCTATCCGGTTGTCGCTTGTTGGCGGAACGGCTCCTTACAATTTTGCATGGAGTGGAGGATTACCCAACTCAATTGTTCAAAACAACCTTACAGCTGGTACGTATTCGGTAACAGTTACGGACGCTAATGAGCTTACTGCAAGCTATGCCATTATTTTGGAACAACCTTTTCAGATACAAATAAACCCGGGTGCCTACCCCCCTCAAGCGCACGGCGCCGATGATGGTTCAATCCAAACCAGTGTTGATGGTGGAACACCCGCCTACGCTTATCTTTGGAGTAATGGCGCTACCACTTCAGGTTTATCAGGCCTGGTAGCAGGTGATTATGGTTTAACCGTAACTGATGCAGCAGGTTGCACAATCAGAACCCATGAAACGCTCAGTCAACCCAGTGCCCGTGTTACTCATGATTTTGGAAAACAGAGTACCCAGGGTATGGATGACAAGTCGCTGAACACAACTGGTAACTCCAACGCCAACAATAGCGCCATAGCTGCTATGTCACAATTAAAAGACGAAGATGTTCAGGTATATCCTAATCCTACAGGCAACACCGTAACGGTAAAAACAGGTGATGTAAATAATGCTCAGATAACTATAACGGATTTAAACGGCAAAATAGTTTCTCAGCTAAAGTCTGAATCAAACGAAACAAACTTAAATTTAGCAGCCCTGGCCAATGGTAACTACATCATTGAAATAAGAACTGATGACGGCAGCATAGTAAACAAAACGGTTACAGTAGCAAGATAAGTTAACGATTAGAATTTTATATAAAGAACCCCGGTTGCTTTAAGCAGTTGGGATTTTTTATTTATTGTAACCCTGAACCACAACGCCACACCACCGTAGAATCCTCAAAACAAACAAAGTAACCTGGCCCCGGTATACAGCAGGCATCCTGCTTGTGAAGGCCCATTAAATTTATTACAGGCCGTTGAGATAAGCTGAAAGCTTATTACATTTTATGTGCAGGGAGAGGACTAAAGGGTGTAAACTATGTAATTTGTTTATAAAATTATGTAATCACTTTCGTGCCACCGGGGCTTACCTTTGATGCATAAGATAATGTGCCCCATTAACAAGCAACAAAATCAAAAGCAATGACAAATCTAACACAGTACCCGGCCCCGATACACAAATCCCCATTTCCTGGTTTTAAAGAGATTGCCGTTCGTACGGTTATTATAGCCGCTACAATTTACCTGCTGATTACACTCAGACATTTCGGATTAATAACTTAGTCAGCGTTGCTATATGAACAGCACTCCGGCATCCCGATCTGGCTGCTTTACAAGTTTTTGCAGGAAACTATAAGCAATGTCGTTAAGTTAAGGATTGTCAAGGTTCGACCCCGCTGGGGTCGTTTATTTTACTTGTAGATTTGCTATAAATATTCGACTCCTCTGGAGTCGAAATGACATAAGTTAATGGTTTTGACCTCAGGGAGGTCAAATATTTATAGCATTAGCGGGAGAATAATAATACGACTCCGGAGGAGTCGAATGAGAATTTGCTTAACTTAACGACCATTGAAACTATAATTACCGGTATAGAGATAGCGCCTTACGGGTTGCTTTGTGTGCACAGAATTGGTTACGGTCTGGTTCCGGGCCCGATAAATCTGTTCTGTCCTTTTGCTTTGGTTTAAGCTTTGCAGTTTTTTCTCATAGATTCACCTTTGATGACGCAGGAGATTTATGTTGCCCCAAACGGGTCGGGAAATGGTACACAATCAGCGCCTGCATCGCTTTTACACGCACTTTTTTTACAGGATTTTATAAGATATTGTAAAGCACTTTTTCACCGGTAGTCAGATTTCGGCATAGAAGCGTAGCGTGGCTGCAAACGTATCTGAGTGTTCTAAGCGCTAAACCGTAATCGTTAAGATGACCAACGGACGAATTATTACCTGTTTATAGCCACCTTAGTAACCTCACTGGCTTTACCATTGGTTATTTTTACCAGGTAAATTCCGGTTGCAAGGCTTGAAGCATTTATTTCGAAAGTTTCACTGGTCATTATTTCTTTGCTGAGGGTGTTACCTACCATATCGAGCAGTTCAACGGTTAGTTGCTGGCCGGCTATATCTTTTGTAACGATATTAATGGTGGAATTATTGACTACATACACCAATGCCTGTGGTTTATCTTTTACCTCAGCAACGCTGTTAATATTGGTGCCGCTCAGTATAAAATCATCAATATGGTAGCTACCTGCCTGTGAGCCGGCAACCTCTATGCCCCAATTGAATACCATATAGTGGTAATCGGCATAAGAAGGTAAGGCTATCTGTGTGCTGTTATTTTCAAGGTGCCAGTAACCATCCTGCGGCACTTCGGTATATGGGATACTATCCCAATTATTTCCATCGTCGGGGCTCCACCAGAATCCCATATTTACGCTTCCGGCTCCACCGAAATCCGGGGTATAACGTGCGCCCCATTCAACCGTAATATTTTCGTACTGACTTGCATTAATCAGGGCGGTAAACATCAGGTATTGACCGTGATGCCAGTCGGTTCGTACATAAGCACTGTTTTTACCACTGGCGCCTGCATATCCGCCGTTGCCATTGGGGGTGTAGCTGGAATTAGCGGTGTCGATAGACCAGAGGTTGCCTGCTGTATCGCCTACATACTCGGTGGTCCAGCCGGTTGGTAAGGCCGTTGTGTCATCAAAGTTTTGCTGGTAAATTATAGTTTGGGCTTTTGCAGTTTGTAAGCTGAATATTAATAGCAAAGCAGGAAGAACTGCAACGAATATAAACGTGTTAATTTTTTTCATATGAAACGTAATTTTCTATGCTCAAAGGGAATAAAGGTGCGCTTAATAGTTGATGGACTGGGTCATTGCCCGGGGTGATAATGCTCACCGGAAGGGTTATCTTTTATCAGGCATTTTATTGCTTAAACCAGGGCCGGGATAAACTTTGCAACCAGTGTTGCCGGCTGGCGGGGAATTAATAAAATATTTTGGCGGAAAAGTCAACTTTAACAAGCCATAATCAGTTGTTCAACAAGGATATTTATCGGGTAATATTAAATTCCTTAACTTAATGATAACGGAATGATAAAGGTGCTGCAGTAAATTTGTTGATTAAGAAAATGCAGGCCCGGGAAAGCAAAAATACTGTGAAATAAGGCCTGCATGAAACGAGCATACACCCTGAAAAGGGAATTAACGGGCCACATTCAAAAGTCAGGATATTTAACTACTAATTAAACCACCCCAATGAAAAGAACATTACTAACCTCCGTTTTTTGTTTTATTATGCTTTCATCGGTTTTCAGTCAAAGCCAGACTGTTTGCGATACGGCTTACTGGAACCATACTTACGCCAATGCCCGGTTGAAAATTTACCAGGGTTGTATGACAGTTACCGGCGTTATTAAAAACCGGATTAATCCTGAAGGCATTTTGGGCACCGGGGACGGTGACTGGCACATTTATGTTTTGCCTGATTCGCAGTATGCGTGGATGGTAAGCTACAGGGATACGAATTATTCGAAGCTGTGTGAGGGCAGTGATTCGGCGGGCTACCGTCTTTTTTGTACCCCTTGTTTAAACGTTGAAGAGATATGCAAGGGCGCCCCTACTGATGCCAGTGTAACAGGTACCGTTGATAGTGCCTGTGCCGGTTTTAACGATACCATGTATTTGCCTAACGTGAACGAATACGTGGAGTGCACCGGCCCTTTTATTTATGACACTGTGCATTGCTGGAATGAGCTGCACCCGATTTCGAGGATGGTTCTTTTGGGTGTAACAAATATACCTGAGCCGGAGGGCAGCTCTTTTACGGATGATATGAAAATATTTCCGCAACCGGCACATGACGATATGGAATTTGATTTTATACGCCCGCCGCATGCCCTGGCGCTTGTAAAAATTTATAACGTTCAGGGAAGAGAGCTTTTGGCTTACGGTATGGCCGAAACCAATGTTTTGCCACTTGATGTTTCGAACTGGCCGGCAGGAAATTACCTGTACAGCATTGTTTTACAGGAGCAGGGTAAGGTACTGAAGAGCGGGGTGTTTAGTGTGGTGCATTAATACAGCCTTTTTGTTATAGTGGCCCACAAATTATCAATAAATGCTTTGTTAACTGCGTTAAGTTTTATTTCTTAGTACTCCTAAACGAAAACTATGAAAATAAAATCCCTTTTGGGCTTAGCCCTGTTGCTTGCAACTTTTTATGTGGGCCGGGCACAGGCGCCCCAGTTAATGAACTACCAGGCCATAGTGCGTAATGCACAGGGCCAGCCGGTTACAAGCGGCGTTGTAAATGTGCGTTTTACTATTCGCGAAGGGTCAAATACCGGCGCTGTTGCTATGCAGGAAACGCAGCTTGATACACCCAATCAGTTTGGGTTAATAACTGCGGAAATAGGAAAGAGCGGCGGCCTTAGCTCGGTAAACTGGAGTAATGGTTCAAAATACCTGGAAGTAGATATTGATGTAACCGGCGGAGTAAATTTTGTAAGCATGGGCGCCTCGCAATTGTTGAGTGTGCCTTACGCTCTCTATGCGGGTAACAGCGCAGCCGGGCCTACGGGAGCAACCGGCACACCGGGCAGTCCGGGCAATCCGGGTGTTACGGGGCCAACAGGGCCTATAGGTGCAACAGGAACAGGAACGCCAGGCGCCCCAGGGGTGGCAGGCCCTACAGGTGCTAACGGCCCTACCGGATTAGCCGGTTCAGGTGGTGGTGCTACGGGACCTATAGGTGCTACCGGTTTAAACGGTACACCGGGTGTAACCGGATCAACCGGGCCGACAGGACTTACCGGTACCAGTATTACAGGCCCTACGGGAGCAGCAGGTGCGCCCGGAGCAACAGGACCAGCAGGCCCTACGGGTGTAGGTGTAGCAGGACCAACAGGAGCAGGGGGCAGTGGAACCGGCGGTGGTACCCTTGACAGTGCGTATAATTATGGCGGACCTGGTGCAGGGCGTATTATTACTGCCAACTCGGGCGCAGTTGAAATAGACGGTGCATCGGCTGGTGTGGCATCGCTTACCACTACGCAGTCGGCTTCGAGTGTGGCAATTAATGCAGTTAACTCTAATACCAGTTCGGCGTATTCAACTATACAGGCTACTACGGCAAGCAGTGTAACTACGGTATCGGCTATTTTGGGTAGCTCAGGCAGTGGGGCATGGGGAGTGGCAGGGCAGGTTTTATCAACCGGCACCTCTGAAGCTGGTATTTACGGAAACAACCTTCGAACCAGCGGCGGAGAAGGCGTATTAGGGCAAGGTGTACAAGGCGTTGTGGGTGAGAATAATGATAATGCCACTGCTGCTGTTTTTGGGCAAAATACTGCCACAGCAACCGGAAGCATAACTAATAACACGCCTTCGCCGGGAGTAATTGGTGAAGGGTATGTAGGTGTTTTAGGCGAAACAAATACTGATGGTGGTGTTGGCGTATTTGGATTGAACCTAAACCCGAATGAATCTCCGAATGATAACGAAGGTGTATTTGGTGAAGGTACCCTGGCCGGTGTTGAAGGCCAGCCAACTGATGCTACCAATGGTTATGGGGTAGCTTCATTGGGTAATAGTATTGCAATTGGAGATGTCGATGCCACTGGGACCAAATTCTTCATCATTGATCACCCGCTTGATCCGGCAAATAAATTTTTAAAACATTCCTGCCCTGAATCTAATGAACCAATAGATTTTTATCGCGGAAACGTAGTTTGTGATGCTAACGGTAAAGCCACTGTGACTTTACCTGATTATTTTTCAGCTATTAATATTAACTACTCTTACATTCTGACAGCTGTAGGCGCTGCCGCTCCGGATCTTCATATAGACAAGGAAATAGAAGGGAATGTATTCACTATTGCAGGGGGCAAGCCGGGTCTGAAAGTTTCATGGCAGGTAACATCAACCCGGAATGATGCTTACGTGAGACTTACTCCAGGAGCATTAAATTATGAGCCGGAAAAACCCGCCTTTGAAAAAGGTAAATATCTTTTGCCGGCCGCTTATGGTTTCGGAAACGAAAAAGCGATATTCCCAATGCATAGCCTGAAAGAATTAGTGAAATTAAAAGGTGGAATAGTAAAACAACAGGAACTACCGGTTGTGCAACCCGCAGCTGTTCAGCCGGTAACTAAATAAAGCAACCAACACATATTAAAATAAGAAAGCCCGGCATTTCCGGGCTTTCTTATTTTAGCAAGCTCTGTTTGATAAGGGGATGTCTTTAAAAATACGTTTCTTTGAATGTTGAAAATTGAATGGTGTATTTAGCCAACGTAACTAACTTAGTAAGACTATTATGCAAGATGACCATATGCGACCCCATGCGGGCAATGTCATTAAGTTAAGAGAATCCGGCTGTTTCCCCTCTGGAGAGGGGTGGCCATAGGCCGGGGTGTGTGGCTGTTTAGGGCAATGTAGTCAAACAGCCACACACCCCGCGCTTCGCGCACCCTCTCCAGAGGGGAAAACCGCAACAAATCGCTATGCGATTTGACTTAACTTAATGGCATTGCCCATCCGGGGCCGTACCCGTAGGCATATTGGTAAACCGGGTTTTTTGTAAAGTAAATTATTTGTGTATCTATCTGAAAATGTTTTAAACGCTGCATTATGAATATAAGTTTCCTCCCTACCCGCCTTGCTGTGGTATTACTGCTTTCGTTTTTTTCGTGCAACATGCTGTGTGCCGCCACGCTATCGGGCACTTATACCCTGCCGGGCATAGTAATCGGAACTACCGTTAATAACCTTACTGACCTTGCCAACCTGCTGAGTGGGGGAAGTAATACGGTAAGCGGTACTGTGATATTTGAGTATACATCGGCGTATAGCAGCACGGCGGAGACCTATCCCATTATTTTTACGGCTTATCCCGGCACCGGTAATGTTATTATCAGGCCGGCAGCGGGTGTAAGTTCGCCTTTAACTACTTCAGGTAACCCGGCAAGCCTGGCGCTGGTAGTTTTAAGCGGTGTACAGAATTTAACTTTTGATGGCAGAGCGGGAGGCACCGGAGCTGCCATTGAATGGCAATTTGAAAATACGGCCAGCGGTAGCAGTTATCCTGCTTTTGAATTGATAAATGGTGCGCAATATGACGCCCTGAAATATTTAACCGTTGAAGGCGAGGGGGCAAACACTACCGGTACTATCAACCTGAGCACAAGCTCTGCCGGTGGCAATAGTTACGACACCATTGAATATTGCAACATCACCAGTTATTCAGGTTATCCATACATACAGATATATTCCAGCGGCTCCGGTTCACCCAATGCCAACAGCAATAACAGCATCCTCAATAACGACATTAGCAATTTCCAGGCCAATAACGGCAGTTTTGCGCCCACACAGGGCGGTATTATCATTACCTCAACCGGTAACGGCAGCAATTGGAACATAAGCGACAACAGTATTTATTGCACCGGTGCGCCATACGTTTACAGCGCCCCCATTGGCGCCATCAGCTTTAATCCCGGCGGCACATCCACGGGCAATATCATATCGGGTAATTACATTGGCGGGCAACAACCATTGTGTGGTGGCGGGCAGATGAAGATTGTTAGCAATGAAGCGAATGGTTATCCCGATTTTGACGGCATTTACACAAGCGCGGCCAGCGTAACAGTAAGCAATAACATTATCCGGAATATTTACATGGGCAGCAAATACGGCTCCTCAACGTTTTGCGGTATCAACATTGCGGGGACCGGAACCGCTGCTGTTAATGGCAACGTCATCGGCAGCGCTACCGATACCAATAATATTGTAAGCGGGCTAAACGGCACTATGCTCGGCATCTGGAACCAAAGCAGCGGGGCGGTAACTATTAATGCGAATACTATCGCCAACCTGACCTCCAACTACAGCGCATATGTCAGCGGCACCAGTTCGCAAACACCGGGGGCTATAACGGGCATATACGATTACAGCGGCGGGAGTGGAAATACGAACATTGGCGCCACAACCGTTACCAACAACCAGGTATTTAATTTAAGCTGTGCCAGCAATTACAATTATAATTTATATTTTTATATTAATTCTGGAAGTGGAATTTTGGGCGGCGCACAGGATAATAACTACAGTAACATTTTGTGCGGTATTTATATGGAGCAGGATAATACGAGTGCCAATACCCAGATCATTTCAAAGAATACGGTTTATGGGCTTAACTCGTCTGTTACCGGTGGCACCGATATTTCCTATATCAATGGCATCGTGGCGCTGGGTAATACAGGCGGCACCAATATTATTAACGGCAATTTTGTGTATGGCCTTTATGCGGCCGCCGGTTATGGCAGTAGCGGAACCTATTATATAGGCCTGAACGGTATTTATTTGCCCACCAACCATCTTTCGGGCAAATATTTTGTAACCGATAATATTGTCGACCTTGGGTATCGGTCCACAGATGCCAGCAGCGTGACCAATGCCCAGATTTTTGGTATTTGGGAAAACAACAGCGATGCCAATAACACAAATCTGAAGGAATATGTGTACCACAACAGTGTTTATATTGGAGGAAGCGATAACAGCTCAGTCAATTCTTACGCTTTTGCACGCGACCTTGATTATGGCAGTTCGGAATATGACAGTATGACCATTATGAACAACATTTTTGTAAACAACCGTACCACCACCGGCACCGGTTATGAGTATGGCCTCTACATGAACTCAACGATTGATGTGATGGACGATTACAATGATGTTTACGGCACCGGCGCACATTTTTTCTATGGAGCAGCCAATGGCAGCAATTATAATACCCTGGGGGCTTTTGAAGTGGGGAACCCGGGCTTTGAAACCCATAGTATTTCGGCTGACCCGCAATATGTTAGCCCCACAACGGCCACGCCCAATCTGCACATCAGTAATTCGCCATCAACCTCACCGATAGACCAGAAAGGCACTCCCTCGTACACCATTGTTTATGATTTTGACAGTTTGATACGGGCCAATTATTCACCAGTTGATTTGGGTGCTACTGTTGATTGCTCCACTTCATCACCCACCTCGGTAACGCTTAAAGCTTCGCAGGATACTATCTGCCCCGGCACTCCGGTAACTTTTACGGCAACACCCATCAACGGAGGCACACCCGTATATGATTTTTTCTTCAACAATGTTTCGGTGCAAAATGGAGCTTCAAATACTTACAGCAATTCTTCTCTAAATAACAACGACTCGGTAAAAGTTAAAATAATCAGCAATTCGCCCTGTGCATCGGTAGATACGGCGTTTAGCAATTCAATTACAATTATTGTCAACACTTCGGCAGTTGTGCCTTCGGTTGTCCTGAATCCCTCGCAAAACAATATCTGCCATGGCACTTCGGTAACTTTTACGGCCACACCCACCAACGGGGGAACTTCGCCAACCTATAACTTTTATTTAAACGGCACCTCTGTTCAAAATGGGGCAAGTAATACTTATAGCAACAATGCACTTAGCAATAACGATTCGGTTTGGGTGGTTATTACCAGTAATGCCCAGTGCCTTAGCACCACTACCGCTACCAGCAGCAAAGTGCATATGGTGGTTACTGCTACCATTACGCCAACGGCGGGTATAAGTGCAACGGCTACTACCATTTGTGCGGGTATGCAGGTTACCTTTACCGCAAGCAATACCAACGGCGGCACAAGCCCCACCTATAGTTTTTATAAAAATAACGTTGCAGTGCAGACCGGCGCAAGCAATACTTACGCGGTCAACAATTTAAATAATAACGACTCGGTGTGGGTGGTGGTAAACAGTAATGCACAGTGTGCCTCGCCGGCCAACACTACCAGCATTAAGCTGCATATAACGGTAAGCACCAGCGTGACGCCTGCCATCAGTATTTCTACAACATCTACCACTATTTGCAGTAATGCGGGGGCAACGTTTACCTCAACCATAACCAACGGCGGTTCCTCGCCAACGTACCAGTGGAAATTAAATGGTAATAATATTGGCACCGGTGCCAGTTATACTGACAACATAGTTACCAATGGGGATATAATAAGCTGCGTGCTTACTTCGGATGCAGGCTGCGCCTTGCCGGATACTGCGGTAAGTAATGTGATTACCATGACAGTAACCGGTACTCTAACGCCAACAATCAGCATAGCAGCATCGCCTTCATTGGGTGTTTGTGCAGGCAACCCGGTCAATTTTACGGCTACAGCTACCGGCGGCGGAAATGCACCGGTATATGCCTGGAAGAAAAACGGAGTTGCTACCGGAACAAACAGCGCTGCCTATAGTGATGCAGCGCCGGTTAACGGCGATATTATAAGTTGTGTGTTAACCAGCAGTTCAACTTGCGCATCTCCGGCTTCGGTTACCAGTAATACGGAAACTGTTACTGTTTACCAACCTGCTACCACACCTGTATCGCAAACTATTTGCCAGGGCGATTCGTTTGTGTTTTACGGAACTGTGCTGAAACAGGCAAATACCTATAACCACGTACTTACAGGTGTTCATGGTTGTGACAGCACTATCAGTTTAACGCTTATTGTAACATCGGCAATTACTACTGCAAGGAGCGCTTCTGTTTGTTACGGGGGAACTTATGCCTTTGGCGGCAGACAACTGGCATCTGCAGGAACGTACTATGATACATTACAGGCATCAGCAGGCTGCGATAGTATTATTTCGCTGCAATTAACTGTTGCTGCGGCTATTACATCGCAGCGGTCGGCCTCTATATGCAATGGCGGGGTTTATAATTTTAACGGGCGGCAGTTGAACACGCCGGGTAATTATGCCGATACGCTTACAACAGGCAGCGGCTGTGATAGTATAGTTATGCTTACGCTTAGTACAGCGGGCGCGGTAACCACCCGGCAACAGGGGTCTTTTTGCAAAGGCACCAGTTATGAATTTAACGGCCGCAGCCTTACCACCACCGGCACATACAGCGATACTTTAACGGCAGCCGGTGGCTGCGACAGCATTGTTACGCTTACACTTACGCAGTACCCGGTTTACGACCCGTTTGTTTTACTTGCGGGAACTGATTCGCTGAGTACTTCAACGTTTGCTTCGTATCAGTGGCTGCTGAACGGGCAGGCTATAGCGGGGGCTGCTTCCGCAACTTATATTGCCCGGCAAAACGGGGCATATACTGTGGCGGTGGTAGATTCGAACGGGTGTAATGATACATCGGCGATAACAGATGTGGTTAATGTGTCGGTTAGGGATTTGCAAAAGAATATGAGTGTGCAACTGTTTCCCAACCCTGCATCGGGCAGTTTAAATATTGGGGTTAACGGGGTAAGCGGAAACACTTTGCAGGTGAGGCTTTTTGATACCTACGGGAGCCTGGTTTATACCGGTGAGCAGGTAATAGTAAACGGCAACAGCCTGGGGCAGATTGATGTAAGCAGGTTTGCCGTTGGCGTTTACCTGGTGCAATTGCTGTGCGATGAAATGCAGGTGAGCAGGAGGGTGGAGTTAGTGAGGTAATATTGACCGGGCATTGAAGAAATGTGATTGACCGGTTGCCTCACCCCATTGTCTGTCGGCATTTCCCCTCTCCATGGTTCGGCTCTGCTCACCACAGAGTTTTCAGGGCAAAATAGAGAGGGGAAAACCTAATGGGTTGTTTGGGGTTGTTTTTGTATTGAGTTTCGGACAGGAAATACAGAATACGCCAGTGGGGTGACTGGCTTTATTTTTAAGTTCCGAGTCTCGCTGCGCTAAGATAAAAATAAACGCCGCCCACGTATAACCGGGGCAGCGTTTAAGGGAGGATATATAAGCGTGTGATTATTTTATTGGTGCGGCAGCTTTACTTGGGTCGAGCAAGTCGTAAAACTGGTTTAGCCTGGGCAATATAATGATGCGGGTGCGGCGGTTAATAGCGCGGCCGTCTTCGTCGGCATTGCTGGCAAGGGTGTTGTACTCGCCACGGCCTGCAGCAATCAGTTTATTAGGATCAACGCCATAGTCGTTTTGCAGGGTGCGTACTACGCTGGTAGCGCGCTTAACGCTCAGGTCCCAGTTATCCATCATACAATCGGTGGAAATTGGCTTATTATCGGTATAGCCCTCAACCATCAGGTCTACCTCGGGCCTGCTTTGAACAATAGCAGCTATTTTGCTTAATACCTCTTTGGCCTTTGGTGTTAACTCATAACTGCCCGATTTATAAAGCATCTTATCCGAAAGGTTAATGTACACCACCGTTTTATCAACTTTTATTTCTACATCCTTATCATCCAAACCCTCTTTAAGCACCCCTTTAAGGTTAATGGCCAATGCCAGGTTAATTGAATCGGCTTTGTTTTTGGCGGCTAACAGCATTTGTATATACCGGTCCTTATCCTGTAGTTGCATCAGGGTTTGGTTCATATTGTCGTTAGCGCCTTTAGATAACACAGTTAAGTCGCCTACCTGTGTAAGCTGCTTATCGCGCTGAGATTTACAATCGGTAACCTGATTATTCAGCAGGATTATCTGGTCTTGTTTGCCGTTTAGGTTGGCGCGGCATGTATTCAGGTCGCTGCTGCAAAGGTCTTTTTGCTCGTTGCAGGCGTGCAGCTGTTCATTGGCTTTGCGTAAATCATCCTGTGCGGCAAGGTATTTTTTTTGCGTAACACACGAACCCAGCAAAAACGGCATTAGCAAGGTGGCTGCTATTGGTACTAAGAGTTTCATAATATTTTATTTGAGTGAAAAATTAAAAACCTGACAAATCCTAAATTAAAAGGCCTTACGGGGCCTGTTTAATTTTTTATATATTTAACCGGTGCACAACCGGTAATTAAGCAGCAATTTTTCGGTCCACTTTACAGCCTATGTATTTTTGTACGGAATAACCACGGCCATTGAAATTTTCATTAAGCGCATCATACAATCCAGCCAGTTGCACCTCGTCTCTTAAATGTTCTTCGCGTACCTGAGTCCGGAATTTATACTTTGTAACCGGCACACCGGGGAAATGAATTTCGGGGTCTAACACCACTTCTCCATCAAAATCCAATACAAGGGTATGCACATCCAGATTTTTATCTGCAGTTTGGGTAAGCGCCTTCAACGAGGCCTTATCGTAGGGGTAGTTCAAATTCATACAATCATTGTTTTCCGGATGTTATAAAATCAAATAACAGTCCTCATGTTTTAAAATCCGTGCCAACTGTGTTTAACCCACTTGCAAATAAGTTATGTGGGGAAAAGTTGTCGCATTCTATTCTAAAACAAAGGTGAGAGGTTTTATGCCTGCCTGCGTTACACAATTTTTAAAAATAGTTACATGATTCACACTTAGGCTACCGGGCGGATTCTAAAACCTGGCTGGTGATGGTATACATGCTACGACCAAAGAGACCCGGAACAGCGGGTTTTGAAGGTTCAGAGAAAAGTGCTATTTTAGGATATGCTTACCTTATACATAGACGAAAAAACCTCGGAAGGGAAATCACTTTTGGAGTATGCCATGAAGTTGAAAGCCCCCTCAAAATCAATTCGAATCAGACGCAGCAAGCGTTTGCTTACTGACGAGGAAATGGCTTTGCCTGGTATTGCACCCACCGCTGAAGAACTGGAACAGTGGCTTTTGCTGCCGGATGGTAAAGGCAGTAGTGTAGAAGTTTCAAGAAAGCGATTGCTGAATAAGTTTCGTAAGGAGTTTGGGGCTGACAAT
>Ga0224555_1003942_pt1 | contig 14374 bp, 12 predicted proteins | sample 714S23034metaG_FD_180687 | JGI IMG/M metagenome (GOLD analysis project Ga0224555, IMG submission 180687) | Peat soil microbial communities from Stordalen Mire, Sweden - 717 S2 30-34 | ecosystem: Environmental > Terrestrial > Soil > Wetlands > Peat | place: Sweden: Norrbotten County, Stordalen...
GATCCCTCTGAACTCCGCACAACTGTGTCTCTTGGAAAGGAAATCCCCCATGCAACCTCCTACCTGTACTCTCGTCCCTCAATCCGCCAGCCTTGAGGAACTCATCCAGAAGGCGAAGACCTTCGTTGCCGCAGCCAAGGCGCCCGCTACTCTCAGGGCATATAGAAATGATTGGCGCGACTTCGAGTCCTGGTGCCGTGCGCACAACCTGCCCTCGCTTCCCTCAACGCCGGAGACCGTCGCCCTCTACATCGCCGACCGCGCCTCCACATTGGCATCGGGCACCATCGCCCGCCGGCTAACCTCGATCACCAAGGCGCACCAGGCCGCGGGCTTCACCGAATCTCCTGCCACGACCCGCCACTTCGTCGTCGGCGAAACCCTCAAGGGCATTCGCCGCATGATCGGTGCCGCGCAGCACGGAAAGGCCCCGCTTCTCTCAGCAGACATCCGCCGGATCGTTGCCGCCCGGCGTGAGGACCTGCTGGGCCTTCGAGACTCCGCACTTGTCCTGGTCGGATTCGCGGGCGGATTTCGCCGGTCGGAGCTGGCAGGTATCCATATATGTGACCTCAAGTTCTCAGCCGACGGCGTCGTCGTCACTGTCCGCAAGTCGAAGACGGACCAGGAGGGCGCCGGAAGGGAAGTAGGCCTGCCCTTTGGGTCGAGTACTGACACCTGCCCGGTCCGCGCGCTACGCCAGTGGCTCGACCGGGCCGGGATTCGAGAAGGCCCGGTCTTCCGTTCGGTTGGAAGATACGGTCATGTATCTCGGCGCGGCCTGCACCGGGATTCGATCGGCAAGCTCCTGAAGCGTGCAGCCGGCAGGGCGGGATTGAAGGTCGAGGAGCTTGGCGGGCATTCGCTCCGGGCAGGCTGCGTCACCCAGGCCGCGATGAACGGCGTCCGCGAGTTCATCATCATGCGCCAGATGGGCCACAAGACCATTGCGACTCTGCGGCGCTATATAAGGTCCGGCGAGATCTTTCGCGAGAACGCCGCGGCCGGTTTGGGGATCTGAGCATTCCGAGGCCCGAGAAAAACCACTTATCGGCCGTTGGCGAGCGAGCTGCCAGGCACAGGATCTCCAGCCTTCTTTCAAAATGGTCGCCTCGGTGTTGGCGGGAAGCGTCGGGATGAGGAGACTTCTGTGCCGCACATGATTGGCGCACTTTGGGGAAGTGTTCGCATGAAAACCCCATCAGATTGCCCCTCTTCTGCCGAGTGACATTGATCAACGCAAATCAGCGTTAATTCCCCCCAAATCCTAACTGGAGGAAACCATGAGACTCCGTCGAAACCAACTGTGCCCAATTCACCGCTCTCAATTCTGCTGCGGCAGAGAAACGGTCCCGAGAGAAAGACGCCAGCGGCAGCTGGGAGTCCGCCGGATCGACGATCCTTATCACCCTCGCGGCTATCGCGAGATCCGCTCGAACGCGGAAATGCGAAAGCTGATGGACAAGAAGATTGTGACCCAAGGCGGCGAGTGCCGTATCTGCCATGAAAAGTTCACCGATTACGCCGACGTCGTCCCCGACCACATTAATCCCCGTGGCATGGGAGGGGCGTGGAGGGACGATCATCCCGACAACATCCAGGCTGTTCACTGGTGGTGCAACGGAGTAAAGGGATCGAGCAGAGGGTGATCTCTGGCCAGTGCGCTATATTTCTCTCGCTCCATGGCCGGATAGATCCTGAAACCCGCAAAAGTGATCCACATCACGCTGGGATAAAGGAGTTGCCTGGGGCGTTTCCGAGTACTAATCATTCCAGACCGCCGCCATTAACTCAGTTCTTGAGACTTCAGGGTAGCGGAAGGGCTAATTGGGCGGTTTGCCCGTTCTACAGCCGAGTGCGGCGAAGCTGGCATCGGCCCATAATGGCTGGCCGATTTTGGAGTCGATAGGCGAGTCGCCGATGGTGAACTTCCACGGCCCAAAGAGTGGCGATGCGGGCTGGCCCAGCGTGACTTCGACGGCATCCTCGCGCGGCGGGGCGGTTGGCGCAGCCCCGTGCGCTTCAACGCTCGACGGGCCGGCCTGTTAAGTGCGCCCGGCGGCAGGCGCAGCAGGGGTTTGCACAGGCAGCACGGCGGCAAACGACGCCGCACACCACAATACCGGAAAGCCACAAATCAGGAAACAAGGAAGGGTACGACCAATCGTTCTCGCTAATGGAGTTTTCGAACGCTTTGTTGGGACCGCCTTGGGAAATATTCAAATTAGTGTTCGAGTGCCGGCTTGAAGCAGCTCAAAAACGCTGGCAATTCCAAGTTGATCGCTTCGAGTTCGGCCTTCGAGTTCGAATAGACCTGGCGGAATGAGTGACCAGCCATGAGCAGATTATAGTGATGCACCTGTCCGGCTGAAATCGAAAGACAGTGGGGCATATGCGCGCTGTCGGGTTCCAGAAGCATCATCGCCTTTGTGGGCGAGAGCGGATAGTAAAGTTCGAACTTGGCAGGCGGCTCGAAGTTCTTCGGGCTTGCAGATAAATTGATTACCGGCTGGTCTGCGGTTACGAAAGGAATTTCGGTCATGTTGTCCAGCAGGACGGTACGATGGTGTTCATGTTCCCCAATGAGGCTGCGTCCGACGTTTGTGGCCATGATGTGCGTTAGCACATTGGCAATGCGCATGTAGCGCTCGAAATCCTCCTCTTTCATGTTTGAGCGGGCTCCGTTTATATGGTTTGTGCGGGCGTATTGCACTGACAGGCCGTAATAGAATGCGTACTTTTTGTGGGGGTCGTCGAAAAAGGTGAGGTCACCGGCCTTCATGGATTCAAGAATCGGCTGGAACAGGTTTTCAATCGAGGCGTGATAATTCTCGTTCATCTCGACGATTTGCTGATCGATATATGCCATCGATTCTCTAAAGGCATCCTCGTCTACAACTTCGCCAGATTCTTCCATTGTCCGTTTTCGTTCTTCTAATTTTCGTTTCGCGATATGTGGCAGGGTGAAGGCATGGAGCAGAAACCTGTGCGACTCCTTCAGGCCTTCGGGCGAGTCCTCGATTATCAGCTTCTCGATGAATCGCGCATCTTCGGGGCTAATCTCGTTCAGCCTATAGAAATAGTTCTGAGCTGCCACCTTCATGAGGTTTCGTGTAGTGACTTCGCCATTCTGGAGGCAGAAGATCTGTCCCTTGGGCGCCCAAGCTTTCAGGTGGAACCTTGGCACGAAATGATGAAGCGTCTTTACCCCAACTGGCATCTTTAGATTCTAACGGGCGAAAAAAGGCGAGGTTTGATCTAGAATCCCGAGATGAGCAGCGAGCGGGTGTCGACGGTTAGGCAGAAGCGCGCGTGGTTGTAGGCGTACATATCAAGGCCCATGGTGTCGCGTCCTGAAATGAAGCGGATCGCCTTCACCGCGAAGCGAGCCTGTGTCCTGCCCGCAGCCGCGAAGTGCGAAACGAAGCAACAATCTCTTCGCAGGCAGCGAAAGATCGTTTGTCTTGGTTTCAGCATGGAAACTATGGCGAATGGGGTGTTTTATATAATTCGATTCGATGCATCCCACGCTTGAAGGCTTCGTCAGGGCGTACCACGCTAAAGGAGTGCCGCCTCCCTACACTTTGCTAGTCGGTAAGGATGATAAGCAAAATGCCTCGATTGCGGGAGAATTCGCTCGAAAGCTCGGCACTGATGGGCATTCCGTCGACTGTGCGACGATCAAGATCCTCGGCGACTTGACGATGTTGCTCACCGGCAACAAGGTGGTCTTTGTCGCCAACGTGCAGACTCTCAAACGTGAATTCGTGGATCGGCTCGTCGAAGCCTTATCGACAGGCGATGTGAAGTTCGTCATTGGCCAGGGACCTGCCGCAAGAACCCACGTGTTGCCGTTTACACCCATCGCGTTCATGGCCAGCTGCACGGCGAAACATGACTGTCCGGCGTCTCTTCTGAAGCAATTCCGGTGTGTGATTCCGGTCGATCCTTACACGCCAGCCGAATTACAGACTGTGCTGGAAGCCGAGGCCGGGAAGGATCGGATTTCATTCGAGCCCGGTGCCGCCGAACTGCTTGTTCGCTGCAGCAATGGTCTTTCGAGTCTCCTTCTGAATCGCTTCAAGAAGGTGGTCGCCCTAATCGATCAGAAAACCAGCAAACCTTACCTGACGGTCGAGGAAGTCAAAACAGCTTTGGTGAAGCTGCGAATCGAGATTCCGGAACCACTCTCCCTACCCGCGAACCGGACGCTTGACGATCTTACTGGAGTTGAATTCGAGTCGCTCATCAAGGCGCTTCTGATCGAGATGGGGTTTCAGGCTGAACTGACGGAAGTGACCGGCGATGGTGGCATCGATATTGTCGCGCTTCTCGACCGACCCTTCAGCGGAGGCCGGTACATTTTTCAATGTAAGCGATATTCCGAAGGATACTTGGTTGGCGCGCCTGCGATCCGGGATTTCTACGGAGCCGTTATGGCGGACAGGGCCGTAAAAGGAATTTTCATCACAACCTCCGAGTTCACAACCCAAGCGAAGGAATTTGCGTCGCAAAGCGGAATTGAGTTGGTCAATCGTGCCCGGCTAAATCGGCTTCTCGAGGAATATAAGATTCACACGATCTGACGGGCAGCCTTTGGTCCCCGGCGCCAGCGATGAAATAGGTGGCCGACGCCTTCCGGTCCGCCTCCGTTCATGAATGAAGCCTTCGGCGGCCAGGTGATCCGGTCTTTTTCAATCGGCCAAATCTGAAGTAGCTTCGTTTCCCACGGTCCCGGCTTCGGCTCGATCCGCGGGTTGAGGTCTTTGAATTCGGGCAGGATGTGATCGGTGGTGATCTGTGCAACGAAGTGGCCAACCACAAGGGTTGTGACCGAAGACGTTCCGACTACGACACCGTCTCCCGCTCGAAGTAGCTCGAAATCGTGGCCGTCGCGGCTGAGGTGTGACGTCGTGAGGTGCCCGATCCAGATTCGTGTCCCGGCCGGAATGGTGAGGTCTTTGGCGAAGGCGAGCGTCTCGTCTCTCGTGTAAAATTTCTTCTCACGCCCTCCGGTTCTCGTCCAGTCATTGATGAAGGCCATTTTCATGCACCACGTAGCAAGATGTCCCTGCTGTTCGCGGTCAAGCGTTATCGAGATGTCCTGCATCATGCAGCTGATGATTGGAATGTTGGGTTCTTCCAGCTTGCTCATCCAGACGTTGTTGCAGATATCGCAGACGAGGCGCGCCGTCACCTTCGGATCGGGAATGACTGTCACGACACCGTCTCCCCGGGTGAAGTTCAGCGGCCCGAAATCCTTCCGCTCATGTATCCACATGGGCCAAACGTGTTCCCGGCTATTGACCGTGTTCGGGCAAAAAATGCAGATGTTCGGCATGGTTATTCGGGATAGCCGCCTGAGAGAGCGGCGTAAAATTATCTCCATAATAAGCCATGAAGCTATCCGACTATGTGCTTGAAGAACTCGGGAGTATGGTGGTGGGCGATGAGGATCATTTCCCTTACCGCAGCAGCTATCGGATTACCCGGTTTTTCGAAAGCATAGGGTTGCCCTTCAAGCATGACGGTTCCACTCGTCGGATCTGGGCGAAGGAACGCTTAGCGGAGCTTAACTCGGGCGCATCAAGGTTGCCGGACCTTCCATCGATTGATCTGTGCAAGGTGATATCCCGGCTTTTCGATCCTGACGACTTTTCGCGGGCGAATAAGCGCGTCGAGGGGGACCGAAGCACACGCGCTCCTTCCGACGTGAGTTTGGCGCTCGCTAGGTTCAATGAGGTTGTTAAGCGCCACGGCATCGTCGCGTACGTAGATGACAAAACAGGAAGAGCTTTTCTGAAAAGTACAGGCACTGGCATGAGCTCGGAAGATTTCATGGCGCAGGTGCGCCCACTCTCCACGGAAGAGATCGCACGGAGGGAGAAGCTCGCGAGTTTCCTTGATCGGGTGAGCGAAGACGAATTCATCGAGAGGGTGCTCGTCCCTTTATTCCAGCGTCTCCAGTTCCGGCGCGTGAGCCCGACCGGTCACAAGGACAAGTCGCTCGAGTTTGGGAAAGACCTCTGGATGAAGTTCCAGCTCCCTACGGGCCACTGGCTCTACTTCTCCGCGCAGGTCAAGAAGGACAAGATCGATTCGAATAACACGAGCGGCCTGAAGAATGTATCGAGCATCCTGAATCAAGCACGCATGGCGTTCGACCATCCGATTTTCGACCCGGAAGAGAATCGCAAGGTCTTGCTCGACCACCTGTTCATCATTTCGGCAGGGCAGATCACGAAAGCGGCCAAACACTGGCTAGCGGAACAGCTCGATGCCAGCCAGCGCCGGCAGATCATCTTCATGGACCGCGACGAGCTACTGGACCACGCTGCGAAGATCCTTCTCGACCTGAAAATTGAGGAACCGTTCACGCAGGCAGTCGAATTGAGCGAAGATGACATTCCGTTCTGAAGGACAGAATCATGGCCATCGACAATCCGTACGACCAAATCGATCAGCAATATCCGAAAGAGGCAGAGGGGGTTGTCACCGCGCTCACAAGGACGCTGGAATCGGCGAACGATCTTGGTGTTCCGTTTCCTCATGGCGTCGGCGGGTTGTTGGCATTCATGAACTCCAAGACGATAAATGCACGGCTTGAGCGAGCGCATGCATTCATCGATCAGCTTGTCGCTGACATGCAGGCCGTCCAGGGCTCCGTTGCAACGATGCGGACGGAAATGGATGAAGTTCAGGGAGCCATGCGCATCTCCGTGGAGTACGACGTTGACCAATTCAACGATAAGAAGCGCGAACGCTATATTTCGGCTATTACGCAGTCAATTTCGTCGGAGACGAAGGTTACCGATCTGGTGAGTTTCATTCAGGACATCGAAAAGCTCGGTGAGAGTGACATCATCGGTCTCAAGGTCCTCAATTCCGTCATGAATCGGAATGGCGATTGGCAAGATCCTCCCGGCCCTCCTGGACTCAACGTGCCTCGACTGCATCCCAATACTTTCAACACGCGCGCGCAGGAACTTGTCGTGACGATGGCGCGGGCGCTCGGCAACCCGAATGCCGACGATACTCATCCTTTCAGCCGCGAAGAAGGGCTGCAGGTCTGCCTTCGGCTGCAGGGCTTCGGTCTGGCGCACATTGTCAGCGGCGACACCCGCGAGGTCCCGATCGCAAACTACTGTGCGAGGCCGACGACGAGAGGCATGATGCTTCTAAGATTGCTCGGGGAGCCGGTGGCAAATTGGAAGCGCTATTTCGGTCCCGACGGTGTGCTGTAACATGCGGTAGCGGGGCAACAGGCGGCGAAGCGTGAATTACCTTTCAAACCCGTCCTTCGTGACCATCGAAACCTTCTCGCCCTGGCGCCAACGGTGGAATACCGCGAATCCATGAAGAGTCGCGAGCTTGTCTAAGGCGATAGCCCTGAGACCCGGCCGTCTTGGGGGGCTCCAAAATGCAATCCCCCCAAGACAGGTCAATCGACCGTCATGGCCCGTATGAAAATCGCGGAGAAGAACTGGTGGACCATCCGGGAGTCACTTCTCGGCTCATACGCCTGTGAACAGTTTAGATGGAGGAAGTGATGACGTCACTCGCAGCTTGGCCGGGAATTGACAGCCGAGGACTATCAACGCTGTACATCGTCGCTGACAGCCACATCTCTTGGCCTGGATCTTTAGACCGTTGGGAGCTTGGTTCGAAGGTTTTTGCATCGCCTCTCACTCCCGACATCTTCGGCTTTTACGGCGATGTCTTGGTCCCGTCCATGGTCCTGCCGCGACTCGTGGAAGGACCTCTCCTAAATCCGCTTGCGAATGCACAAGACAGGCACGACGCACTGGTGGGACTCTTGCGTCGGTCAGCAGAAGCTGTTCCAACCTCACGGAGAGGGGCTTTCGGTGTTCTCCACGCGGGACGCAACGGAAGCGGTATGAATTCGACCCGCCTTCTTTGGCATACGCGCTGGTCTTCTAAGAACGGCTGGTCGGACGCCCCGGTGGTGTTGGAAGATGTTTCCGCACTCACAATCGCTCTGGGCTCAGGCGAGCTCGTCGTCGCAAATCATCAGACTGCAGCGAGGAGCGAACTTGGGACTTTTAGCCGTGCCGTCTTCACTGGCTTTTGCGATGCTCTAGTCTCGGGTCAAGACCCTTTCAGCGGTGGAGCGCCACAACTCGTCGGTCTATACCGTCACGGTGCGGGGATGCACTTCGGGATTTTCTTGCGGGGAAAGGGATATTTTCGGGGCCTTGAGGCCGCCCAGCTCTCCCTCCGGCAAATCGAATGGAGGAACGAACTCTTTGAACGATGTGATTCGAGCGGCAAACTTCTGAAAGGTGCGCAAGCGCAACCGCGCCTTACGCCATGAGGACATGCTTTGCTTGCACGCCTAAAATGAGCTCGTCGGATAGAACATGATTGCCATTGAAATAGTGAGAAAGCGGGATGGGTTTGGCAAACGCGATTGAGCAACGAGGTTTCTTCTGGTGGTTCAACGAGCCGACCCGACCGGCCAATTCGAAGCAGAGTTCCATCCCCGGCCTGCTCACGGTTACTCAAACTGGACAGGTGACGTTGGACGTAGATGGAGCCCTCGCGGAGGATCGAGAACACGCCGACTGGTCGCGGCCACGTTCCTTCGGTAGCTCCCGCATCGTTGGGCTACTTGATACTCCTGGCGACTACGTCCTCCTGGAAGGAGTGGAACGGACCGATTTCTCGTTGGCCGGCGAGGACAGCCCCAAGAAGCAGAGCTTCTCGGCGAAAACCTGTACGCGCCGGGGGTTCCCCTTCCCGGACGACTACGAGCAACACGGATTTATAGAGCTACGCATCGACATGAAAGGTCTTGAGGAGTGGCTCAATCTCGACAGCATCGTCATAGAGACAGATTACGGTTACGAGGATGGTGAGCGCAGAACCGTGACCTACACCGACCACAAGATCGGTTTTCCCATTCCGGGCGGAACCATCGCGATCGAGTCTTTGATTACCGGTGGAAATTTCTTTTTCTATGGTCATGATCGGCCTGTCAAAGATGTGACATTCGAGCAGTTCTTCTACATCTGCTACCGCCCCAACGAGCCTTCGGGATTGAGTCACCTGCAATATGTGTTCAGTAAGATAGAAGAGTTCATGGCCTTGATGTTGGGATCGTATTTTCGATTTGAGAGACCGACGTTTATTCGCAAGGAAGAGCCCTTCGACGGCTTAATGACGGTTTACTCGCATGGCCCCGCACCAACATCCGAGCCTCCGAACAGGTATCAAATCTGGCTTCAGTTCGCGGATATTCGTGAGCACTTCGGGAACTTGTTTGCGGAGTGGTTGGCTGGAAGTGAACTCTACGGAGCTGGCTTCTATTTGTATGTTGCGGCGCTTCGTAATCCCCATGTTTATACGGAAGACAGGCTCTTCACACTAGCGACTGGGATCGAGGCTCTGCATAGGAGGTGCTTTGATTCTGAGAACTCCACCCATGCTATCCATGAGAAGTCGACAGTCGCCGAAATATTGAACCTGTTCTCGGAAGGCGATCCGAAAAGGAAATGGCTCGCCAAGAAACTTGCCCACGCCCACGAGCCGTCGTTGGAGAACCGGTTGCTGGAGTCTCTGGGTGAAATCCCCGTCAAATTTGGAAAGAGCCAGCTAGAGAAATTCGTGAAACTCTGTGCTGCTCGGCGTAACGATATCTCTCATCGTGGCGGTCCGAATGGCGACATGGACTATGACGCCTTTCACCAGGAGGCATTTCGTCTGGCGGAAGCGCTGGCCTGCTTATTCCATGTTCTTTTATTCCACAAGATCGGAATGCCGCTAGACGTTATCAACAAGCTCATGACCAAGAGCATTGTTGCCGAACGTCTCATAAAGCCAGCTCTTGCCGAAGTTGGCCTTGAAATCGCTAGCGAGAAGACCTGATGTCTTACGGCTTCGACTAAGTTCGCTTGGCAAGAATGTCCTCCGTTCTCTTGAGCATTTGTTCGCGTAAACTCCAAATGGAATCACGAATCACTATCGGCTTCTTGAGAACGAAAAATTGGCCATGTCGATATTCACCAGTGTTCGGAAATGTCTTTGTGTCGGCAGGCACGCTGAGCATACCGATATATCCCTGGGGTGCCCATTCGCCGACAGTCCAACGGCACTCGCCTCTGAGCATGCGGCGGCTTTTTGCACTCGTCGTACACAAGGTTCCAGACTATGCTGACCTCAGCACCTCAATTAGAGGCGATTAGAAGCCGGCTGCACCATGCATATTTCAGAACTCCGAATACGGAACTTCCGAAACTTCATTAAGGCAAAGTTTTGCTTCGAGCCAGGAGTGAACACTCTGATCGGGGAGAATGGCTCGGGCAAGACTAACGTACTCCAGGCGATCCGGCTCCTGCTCGACGAGAGCCTCGAGCGTAGCGCGATTTATTTGAAGGAGTCGGACTTTTGCCGGGACCTCGGCGATTGGCGCGGCCACTGGATCATCATTTCCGCGAGATTCGCGGATTTGGATCAATCAGAGGGCTGCCAACTTCTCCGGCATAGCGCCGGCCACATGAACAGCACGAACACGGGGACATGCACATTCTTCTTTCGACCCAAGCTGGAGGCGCGCAAAAAGCTCTGCGAGCTGTCGGGTGGCATTGAAGAGTTGGCCGAGTATCGGAAGAGTATCACCGTTGCCGATTACGAGTCCTGCATTACAGGTCGATCCACGGGAGATTGCTTGGATGACAGGATCTACAGGAGCTGGACTGGGGACTTTAACGAGTGTCTCTTCCCCAACCCCGAGGACGAGGACCAGGACAGCCTGGGCGTGCGGATTCCGCCAATCTATCAGGAGGTGGCATGCACCTTCGTCAGGGCTCTTCGGGACGTGATTACGGACCTGCGCGGGTTTCGGGGAAACCCTCTTCTGACCCTTTTGCGCGGTATGGAGTCCGAAATCGAAATTGGCGATGCGTCACGCATTACGGAGAAAGTCCGAAGCCTGAACGAGGACATTTCTTCGTTGGAGGAGATCAGGGGGCTTGCAGGCGACATTGAAGGGGCTCTGAAGAAGGCTGTCGGCCATACGTATGGGCCCAACGTTGACATCGTGTCGGCTGTGCCCGATTCCATGGAGAGGTTGCTTCAGCGACTCTGCCTTTTGATTGGGGACAGCCCGACCTCGGACTACAAGGGGGAGCTTCAAGAGCAGAGCCTTGGCGCTGCAAATCTCATTTATCTTTCGCTCAAGCTCCTGGAATATGAGCGGAAGCTGTCTTTGGATCGGGTCGCTCACTTCTTCCTGATCGAAGAGCCGGAAGCTCACATACATACGCATATTCAGAGAACGCTTTTTTCCGGCCTTCCGTCGACAAACACGCAGGTTATCGTATCGACGCATTCCACCCACATCTCTTCCGCGGCGAAGATTGCAAGTGTGAATGTCCTGGCAAAAAAGGACGACCATGCGGAGGTCTACCAGCCGGCGGCGGGCCTCACGCCCAAGGAGATCGAGCGCGTTGAGCGGTATCTGGACGCTGCGCGGTCGACTCTCTTGTTTGCCAAGGGGGTCCTGCTCGTCGAAGGTGACGCGGAACTTATTCTCGTGCCGGCGATGCTGAAGGCCGTCTTCGGGGCGGCTCCGGACGAACTAGGTTTCAGCGTGATTTCTATGAGCTCCGCCGTTTTTGAGCATGTGTCCGCCCTTTTTTCAAACGAGCGGATTCAACGTCCCTGCGCAATTGTTACCGACGCAGACAAATCGCTTTTGCCCCTGAACGACGATCCGAGGGGCGATACGAAGGAGCAAGCGCGGGCACGCGCTTCTCAGGTCAGCGGCGCATCGCGGCGCGCAAAGCTTATTGGGTTGACATCGACGAATCGCTGGGCGAAGCCGTTCTTTGCGTACTACACGTTTGAGGTCGATTTCCTTCAAACGGGAAACGCTGCCGAGGTCGTGGCTATCTTGGACGAGCTTTTCACCGACACAGCCGCCAAGGAGAGGAGTAAAGCCGCTCTCGAGGCAGAGGATGCCGCGACCGCTGGGGCCGAGATCCTCAGGTTGGCCCGCATGGAGGGCAAAGGATGGTTTGCCCTCCTCTTGTCAGAGAACTTGTCGGAATTAACTTTCATACCCAGCTACATTCTTAAGGCTGTCGCCTTCGCGTGTTTCCCCCATATCGGCAACAATGCGCTGCGGCGAATGGCTGAACATCGGGTAGCAAAGACCACAGCGGCAGATACCGAAGTTGGAAGGGCGCTGCGCCCGCTTTTGGACCGGCAAGATTTGAACGCTGAGCAGTTCGTAGCCGCGTTCCGCGAGGCTGCGCCGCAAGATGATTTCTCCGAGCTATGCCGGTATTTGGACGAGTTCAGAAACCGATGATCAGCTTAAACCCCGAGCAAGAGGACGCAGTTCGAGCCGTCGGAAATGCTGTTGTCACAGCGTGTCCGGGAAGCGGGAAAACTCGCGTGCTCGCGGCGTGCGTCATTCGGGCTCTTGGTGAGCTCGGGTCGCGTCGGGAGCGCGTGGTCGCGCTGACGTTCACCAATAGGGCAGCTGACGAGATCGAGGTTCGCCTCGATCAGGAAGGTTTGGCGGTTGACTGCATGTGGGCAGGGACGATTCATTCGTTCGCGCTGGAATGGATTATGCGCCCGTATGCCCCGTATTGCGACGAGTTGCGGAGGGGCTTCGCGATCGCCGATGAGTTTTATACGGAGCAACTCATACAGAGGCTCAAGCGGGAGGCGGCACTCGACCCCTACGCCGAGATCAGCACTGTTGTCACGCGCGATGGGAGCAGCCTAAACGCTGACGATGCGACTGAGGGTGTATTTCAGGCATATAAAGCCGAACTTAGAGCTTCCAAGCTAATCGATTATGACGATGTGCTCTTTCTCGCATATCGCATGCTGGCCGATGTTCCGGAGATTGCTGCGACACTCGGTACGATTGTCCGTGTCATTTGCGTGGACGAGGTGCAGGATATCCAGGACTTGCAATATGGCATCCTCTCGCAAATCTACATGGCTTCCGCGGCGAAGCCAATAGTTTACTTCGTTGGTGACAATGACCAATCGATTTACGAGTCTCTGGGAGCGGCGACAAAGACGCCCGAGCAAATCGCCTCCGAGTTCGGGCTGGAAGGGATTGAACACTTCACGCTCCACGGAAACTATCGTTCCACGCAGCGGATCATCAGTCTGTATCGCCAGTTCAGGCCGGATGTCCCTGTTATCGAGGGCCGCGCAAGGTACGCTGGCGAGCGCGGCCTGGTGACTTTCGATGACCAGACGATTGCAAAGGAGCAGTTGTCGGCTGTCATCGCGTATCGTGTTGCGGAGGCCCTCCGCCAAGGTGTGCGCGCGGAAAGCATCTGCGTCATCGCCCCGCAGTGGTGGCATGTGAAGTCGCTCGCTCGACGACTCGTAAACGAGTTACCAGGGGTCGACTTTGATGCCCCGGGCCTTTCTCCTCTTCATAGTTCGCGTGACAACTTTTGGTTCAAGGTTGCTAGGCTCGTCTTGACTAGGCCAACGCCAATGAGGACGCGCACCCGGGGGCGATGGGCGAAGGAGGCTCTTGTCGACCTACGTACCATTGCCTCATTGGAGTTGCCTGAGAGTATCGCGACCCCGCGACGCCTGCTCCGCGTGCTTAATGGCCTCGCCTCGGGGGAGACTGAGGGTCTCGCATACCTTCGCGACATCTTTTCCCAGTTTCTGGAGCTCGTCAAGCTAGACGTTGAGGAGTGCCTGACGTTGAAGCAGGCCTACGATGGGTTTTTCGAGAAGGCCGAAAACCGGCTGGCCAACATTGAGGAGCAGTTGCCGAGCGATGTTGAGAGTTTCCGGCGCCTATTTAGCCACCCGGCGGGCGTTGTCGTTAACACCTGCCACGGTGTAAAGGGCGAGGAATATGACACAGTCATAGCCTTCGGCTTGCTCCGCGGCTACATCCCCAACTGGGACGCCATCATCCATGGCACTCCGGAGCTCGCGAGCGATCGAGAGTCTAAGCTCCTTTATGTAATCTGCTCGCGGGCCAAGCGAAGGCTTCATCTGATTGCCGAAACTGGGCGGCTGACGAAGAAGGGGAGGCAGTACGAAACGTCAGAGCTTCTCGGGGGTCTGAGATTTGACTTTGACGAGCGCTAGGCGAAGGAATCAGTCCATTCGACCATCCCGGGCTTGGCCGCGGGTGCGAGTATTACATATTGATCACTCGCGGGAAGTTCCAACGAAGCAACACTAGACGCTCACCGATTGTGGGGCGATTTCAGGGATTAGTACCGGCAAGTCGGCATTGCGACTGAAATCTCGGGACCTTTCCATCGGTGAGTGCGCCACAACGGGCACTTTTTCGTGGCGCGTGTTGGCGTGTGTTGATAGTGCAGAATAGACGCAGTGTTCTTCACGGCAG
>Ga0224555_1003947_pt1 | contig 14360 bp, 15 predicted proteins | sample 714S23034metaG_FD_180687 | JGI IMG/M metagenome (GOLD analysis project Ga0224555, IMG submission 180687) | Peat soil microbial communities from Stordalen Mire, Sweden - 717 S2 30-34 | ecosystem: Environmental > Terrestrial > Soil > Wetlands > Peat | place: Sweden: Norrbotten County, Stordalen...
CTCGCGATTCCAGTAGATCGACGGGACGTTGGGATCGAGTTGCTGCCATGCGACGGTCTGCTTGCCGAACTGGTCTAACGCCGATTTCCATTCAGGGCAAACAGAATTGTCGGTGGTGAGGAGGGGCTGCGGGTTTGCGATATTGCCCACCGGGGCGATGTCGGATGGTGGCGCCGAAGGCGGCACCAACGGTCCCCGGGCCGCGGCCGAACCGTCGCTGATGGCGCCGCAGATCGATCCCAATGCAGACGAGGCGCTGTTTGCGGCGCCGGCCAGATTGTTGTCGGCCGGGGTGTATTTGGGAATGCGTTCGGAGTAGGCGCGCGCGTATGCGATGAACTGCTGGTAGAGCTCGCGCATCACCCGGTGCGGTGTCAGCTTGACCAAGCCGACCGCCTGGGCCGCCGCACTGCGCATCGACTGTGCGGCTGCGATGAACTGCGCACGTTGCTTTTGCGTCCACGCCGAGGCCGGAACCGACCGGTCGCGATCGTTCGCCAGGATAGCCAGTCCGCCGTTCGCAAGTTCATTATTGATCGACGTCCACGCCGCACAACTCGTGTCTTCGGTGATCACGGCGACCGGCCCGGTGTCTTTCACGCTGGCCACCCCGGCCGCGGCGTCTTGGGTCGAACCCGGCTCCGGATTTGCGCTTTTCGAGGTTCCGGAGTCGCCGCCGCCGAACAGCAATACCGCCGCGACGATCGTTGCCAGGACGGCCACCGCGGCGACCCCGCCCAGTGCCCACTTGAGGTTCTTGTTGTCGGTGGGGCCGCCAGTATCAGACGTCATGATGACCCAGCTTAAATGACAACCGGCCCACCGCAGGCGTATTGACGACGAGCCGGGGCGGTGATCGCCGCCGTCGATCAGCCTGAAAACAGGCTTGACCTTGACTCGAACACGTGTTCGAATAGAGTATGCGGTGGGACGGCCAGAGCATCGAGGTCGATGACGGCGCGCTACCCGGACTCGAGCGCATCGGTTTCGTCCGCAGCGTGCAGACGCCGCATTTCGATGGCATCACGTTCCACGAGGTCTTGTGCAAGTCCGCGCTGAACAGAATTCCGAGCGCGGGTGCCCTCCTGCCTTTTCAATACACCGTCAACGGCTACCGCGGTTGCTCGCATGCCTGTCGGTATTGTTTCGCCCGGCCGACACACGAGTACCTGGATTTGGATTGCGGCAACGACTTCGACACCCAAGTCATCGTCAAGACGAATGTCGTCGACGTGTTGCGCTGCGAACTGAACCGACGGTCGTGGCGTCGCGAGACTGTCGCGCTGGGCACCAACACCGACCCCTATCAACGCGCGGAGGGCCGCTACGCCTTGATGCCGGGCATCATCGGCGCGCTCGCCGACTCGGGCACGCCGCTGTCGATCCTGACCAAGGGCACGCTGTTGCGCCGTGATCTGCCGCTGATCGCCGATGCCGCTGAACAGGTGCCGGTCAGCCTTGCCGTCTCGCTGGCGATCGGCGATCCCGTTTTACACAAACAGGTGGAGCCCGGTACTCCCAGCCCGCAGGCCCGCCTCGGATTGATCGCGGCGATTCGCGAATCCGGCCTGGACTGCCATGTGATGGTGGCGCCGGTGTTGCCTTACCTGACGGATTCCGTCGAGCACCTCGACGGTCTGCTGCGCCAGATCGCGGAGGCCGGGGCCAGCGGTGTCACGGTGTTCGGGCTGCATTTGCGCGGGTCGACCCGTGGCTGGTTCATGTCGTGGCTGACACGCGCCTACCCGCAACTGGTCGGTCAGTATCGCGAGTTGTACCGGCGCGGTGCGTATTTGCCGCCGTCATATCGAGACGAGCTGCGGGCCCGGGCGGCATCGGTGATCACCAAGTACGGGCTTGGCGGCGATCAGCGGCGATCCGACGCTCCGCCGCCGCCACGAGTCGTCGACACGGTCGAGCCGACGCTGTTTTGAGCTAGTTGAGGTTCGGGTCGCCGAAGGTGTCGCACTGGTGGGGGTCACCGGTTTGGTAGCCGACGGTGAACCAGTGCTGACGCTGCTCCGAGGATCCGTGGGTCCACGACTCGGGATTGGTGCGACCGGTGGCAGCCTTTTGAATACGGTCGTCTCCCACCGACGCCGCCGCCGACAGCGCATCGGCAATGTCCTTGTCGCTCAGCGGTTCCAAGAACGGCACCCCGGTGCCTTCCTGCTTGACGGTCGAGGCGTAGTGGGCCCACACGCCGGCGTAGCAGTCGGCCTGCAACTCGGTGCGCACGCCGTTACCGCTGGCGCCTTGCGCGCCCTGCTGAGCGCGGCCGAGTGATCCCTGCAGATCCTGCACGTGGTGCCCGAACTCGTGAGCAACAACGTATTCCTGTGCCAATGGTCCACCGCTCGAACCGAATTGGGTGCGAAGCACGTCGAAGAAGCCGGTGTCGAAGTATGCGGTTTGATCCACCGGGCAGTAGAACGGCCCGACCTCGGTGCTGGCTGGCCCGCAGCCGGTGCCGACCTGACCGCTGAACAGCCGAACCCGGGGGCGGGTGTATCCGTGCATGAGCTGCTTCCACACCGCGTCGACGGAATTGCCGGTGGCGATCACGCGGCACTGGACGTACTGGTTGGCATCGGCTCCGGTCCGGCACTTGTTCAGATCGAAGCCGGGTGCCACGTCCTGGGTGTTGTTGATCGGCAGCTGGGTCGCGACTTTGCCGGGGTCGACCCCGAGCAGCAGGGCCACGACGAGGAACAGCAATCCGCCGAGTCCACCGCCGATCGCGATTCCGCGTCCGCCACCGCCGGATGTCGACGTCGTGCTGGTGTCGATCTGCATACCCTCGTTGAAGGTCATCGCACTCTCCGTTGCGTCTATGTCGCGGGTCCCAAGAGCTCCTGGCCCGGCGGGATCAGCTTTTCACATTACGATTCAAGCGTGCCCGCGGTTGCCGAAGTTCCTGCTCTCGCGCGCACAGCGGTTGGCGATCTTCGCGGCACCGTCGAAGGCGGGGTCGCGGTGTGGCGTGGGGTGCCGTACGCGCAACAACCCGTCGGCAAGCGGCGATTCGCCGCGCCGGCTCCGCTGTTGCCGTGGACGGGTGTGCGAGACGCCGTCGAGCACGCGCCGCTGCCGCTGCAAAGCCGCTCGATGGTCGCGGGCGACCGTAACGACCCCAAGATCCGCGACGAAGCCTGTCTGTCGGTGACGGTGTGGTCGCCGGACGTGTCCGGTTCGCTGCCGGTTATGGTGTGGATCCCCGGCGGCGCGTTCCTCAACGGCGCGGGACAACTCCAGCTCTACAACGGGTCGCGGCTGGCCGCCAACGGCAATGTGGTCGTCGTCAACGTCACCTACCGGGTCGGGGTGTTCGGCGGCTTCGAGCTCGGTGACCTCGGCGACGGCTTTGACGACAATCTGTGCCTGCGCGACCAGATCGCCGCGTTGGCCTGGGTGCGTGACAACATCGCCGCGTTCGGCGGCGATGCCAACCGGGTCACCGTGTTCGGCGAATCCGCAGGCGCCACTTCAGTATTGGCGCTGCTGGCCAGTCCGGCCGCCGAAGGGCTGTTCGCCCAAGCGATTGCGCAGAGCCCCGCCTTGCCGCTGATCGCCGACCGCGCGACGCGAGCCGAGCAGGCGCAGCGATTCCTCGGCAGGCTCGGCATGACTGCGGGGGAGTCGAAGGCTTTGAAAGAGCTGCCGCAGCGCGAATTACGCCGTGTCGCGGGGGAGTTGCAACTCGCGAGCGTGGCGACGACGCCGACGCTGGCGCACGGGCTGACCTACGGGGTCGAACTGCTGCCGCGGCATCCGATCGATGCAGCGCGGATGGGTGCAACGGCTAGGATCCCGTTGATCATCGGTACCAACCGGCACGAGGCGTCGCTGTTCGCCCGGGACAAGCCGCCGATGCTGCCGACGTCACCGGCCAACATCGACCGCTATTTCGCTCGGCTGGGCCCGGACGCGAGAGAGAGGGTGCTGGCCGCCTACCCCCGCTACCCACGCCGCCGTGCGTGCAAGGCCATCGGTGCTGACGCGATGTTCGTCGCCCCGACATGGGCGTTCGCCGATGCCTACAGTGCGCACGCACCGACGCATGTCTATCGGTTCGACCACGCGTCGTGGACGCTACGTGCGGTAGGTCTGGGCGCGGTGCATGGCAGTGAGATTGTGCACATCCTGCACAGTTATGGCTCGCATTTGGGTCGAAGGCTGCACCCGTTGGGCACATGGCTGACACCCGCGGTGGGCCGGCGGATGCAGCGGACCTGGTTGGACTTCGTCACTACACGCTGGTCCGACGGCCAGGCCTGGTGTGACGACTGGCCCCGCTACGACACCCGGCAACGGGCAACACGCGTTATCAGGTCGGCGTCCGACGTCGTCGTCGACGATCCGGACGCCGCACGTCGCCTGACCTGGGAGGGCATGTATTGAGTGCGGATTGCGGCGACCCGCAATCCAATTCTCCGGACTTGGTGGCTGCGGCGCCAAAGGCAGGGTAACTTCTGCAGGCTAAGTAAGTCGTTCGCGCACGGCTGTCCAGGACGGGGGCATAAGTGTTCAGAAATCCTAGCGAGAGTTCGCAGCTTCCGTGTATGTACTTGTCGCGGCCGGCGGTTGTTCTTCCGGACGCGGCGTTTGATAACGAGGCGGTGTTGTCACGCGTCCGCGAATCGTTTCGTGGTTCGGCGTCCGAATGGGACCCGATCGAGCAGGGCATCCGGTATGTCTTCGACCGATGTAATACCAAGTTGCGCTACCTCGACGAGGACCCCGCGCTGTCGCCCGGGGAGTTCGCGTCGCGCGCGGCGACCGCCTGCCTGCGGGAGAACGGCTTAGCGGCGACCGATATCGACCTCCTCATCTACGGCGGGATCGCCCGCGACGCGTTCGAGCCGGCGACAGCGGCTGAGGTTGCGGGGCGGCTGGGCGCTAGGCCGCTGCACGCGATGGATGTGACGTGTGCGTGCGCGGGCCTGATTGAGGCGCTGCATGTGGCCGCTGGCTACTTTGCCCTGCATGACGAGATCCGGACCGCGCTCATCTGTGCCGGTGAGCTGACGCGCGACCGGATCAGGTACGACTTCCAGTCGCTCGAAGACGTGGTGGTCGGCGTCGCCGGCCTGACGCTCGGGAACGCCGCCGCCGCGTTTCTGATTTCCCGGGAGCCGCTTCCGGCGGGCAGCGCGCGGCTGGTGGGGCTTCTGCACAAGACGTTCTCCGAGCACTACGCGCTGTGCAGGGCGCCCGTCGACGGGCACTTCACGTCGCACTCGAGAGAGCTGTTCGCGCTCGGGGTCCACGTGCCGCCCGAGATCCGCCGCCTGGTGGCGGCCGCCGGATGGTCGACGCAGGACGTCGACCACTACGCCTTCCACCAGCCGAGCGAGGCGGCCTTGGAGCGAGTATTCACCGAGCTCGGCGCGCGGCCCAGGGCGTGCGTGCACACCCACTCGCTGTTCGGCAACACGGCGAGCACCTCGTGGGCCGTCGCGCTCGACCACCGCCTGAAGCACGGGACCGTCCAGAGCGACGACAAGATCGTCGTCGCCAGCGCCGCATCCGGCTTTACGATCGTGGGCGCCGCCGCGGTGTGGGACTGCTGAATGGGGCGCCACCTACACCTCTACCGGGTAATCACCAAGACGTTCGGATTCTGGCTCCGGCCGCTCGGCGCGTTCATGCTCCTGCAGGTGCGCCAGGCCATCTCGGCGGCGACGCTGGGCCTCGACCACCTCGTCTACCCTGGCCACCGCAAGCAGCCGCTCGACCGGCCGATCTTCATCATCGGCAACCCGCGCAGCGGCACCACGTTCCTGCACCGGCTGCTGCTGGGCGCCGGCGGGATGGCCGCCTTCGAGCTGTGGGAAATGCTCTTCCCGGCCATCACGGCACGCAAGCTCCTCGGCCGCATCGTGCCGCGCCTCGACCGGCTGTCGCCGGCGCGCTACCACCCTTCCGACGTGCACGACACCAGCCTTCGCAGCATCGAAACCGACGACGTGGCATGGTTTTTCCGGACGCTGGATGGTCCGTTCGCCTGGGCGTATTTCCTGGCCTGGCAGGACATTTGGGGAAGTGAGCTGTCGCGGCGCGAGTTCGGGATCGACGACGTGGCACCGCGAGAGGAGGAGCGCTTCTTCCATTACTACGAGGCCTGCTGGCGACGGAACCTGACGCTCAAGCGCGCCAACCGCATCCTGGTCAAGTCGAGCATGCTCACATTCCGGCTTGACGCGCTGCTGCGGCGCTATCCCGACTGCCGGTTGGTGTACGTCGTCCGTGACCCGGTCGAGGTGATTCCGTCGGGAATGTCGCTGTTGGCCAGCGTGCTCGAGAACGGGTACGACGTCTGGAACCGCACGCGGGAGGAGGACCAGCGGCGGTGGCTCGAGAACCTCTACCAGGCCTCGTGCGCGATGCTCCGCGAGTTCCACCAGGCGCACTCGGCCGGGCTCGTGCCTGAACGGAACCTTTGCGTGGTCCGCTACGAGGACCTCATTCAGAACCTCGAGCCGACGATGGCACGGATCCTCGACTTCATCGAGATCGATCCCACCGCGGCCTTCCGTCAGGAGGTGCGAGCGCAGGCGGAACGGCAGCGCAGCTACACCAGCCGTCACGAACACTCGCCCGACCAGTTCGGCCTCACCCCGGAGCGCATCCGAGCCGACCTCGGATTCGTCTACGACGCGTTCGGGCTCTCGGATAGGGCCAGCCGACGCGCCCGCAAACGCGGACAGGTGATGTCCGGCCGCCCGCCGTCTCAAAATTCAGACGGTCCGTCTGAGGAGGTAGAGATTTTGAGTGCGCACTCATCACGGAAGTGTGAATAGTCTTCGGGCTTTCCACAGTTTGGTTCCCTGCGCGGGCTAGCCTCAGGCCAGCTCACCTGCACATTGAATGGAGTCGCCCGATGCATCGCCGTCGTATTACCCGCACGCTGGGCGCGGCTGCCGGTGGGCTGTTGGGTGTTGTGTTCCTCCCAGCTGCCGTCGCCTTCGCTGACGACTACGACATCACTCCTGATCCCAGCAGTTCCCCCGAAGTGATCACCGGACTCTACGGATTAGCCACGCTACCTCCCCCTGAGGCCGGAAGCACCCAGGGAGATCAGCTATTCGACTTTACGGACACCACGACCGGTGCTTCCGGCACCTTCAATGCCGACGAAAGTACCGCTATGGATGACTTCGGTTTTTCCAACGAGGAAGTCTTCGTCACCTCCGACGGATCAGGTGCTGACGCTCCGCCGGTCGGCTCGGTGTTCGACACGTACACCTTCGGTCATGGCGGGTTCGAGAACATTTACGCCGACGTCGCCTCGACGACCGGCGGCGCGGACGTGATCTCGGATACCTTGGTGACCCCGTTTGGGGATTACACCATTCCGGGCACATTTGACGCAGCCGATTTTCCCGTCGCCGATGCAGGGGGCGTCACCATCGGGAACGGCGACGTCATCGATCCCGTTGGCACCCAAACCACTACCGCAATAGGCGGGATTCCGCCGGTGACTGTAGTTCTTCAGGGAGATCAGCTATTCGACGTGGACAACGCGGCCGGTACTGCGGTCGGCAGCTTCGATGCCGACGAGACGACCACTACGGACGCCATTGGCACTTATACCGAGGCGGTCCTCGTCACCAAGGACCTAGGGGACACCACCGTTGGCACCGCCGCTGGGGACACCCCGGCGGTCGGCTCGATCTTCAACACCATCGACTTCGATGGTATCGAGAACTTTTACTCCGACGTCGTCTCGACGACCGGCGGCGCGGACGTGATCACGGATACCGTCGAGACTCCCTTGGGCGACTTCACCATTCCGACCACTTTTGACGCAGCACAAGCCGAAGACACAGCCGCTATCGATTTACCCGACGGCGAGGACCTCGATCCCACTGGCACCCTAGATTTCACCGGAGTCAACGGGCTCCCGCCGATCGACGTCGACGTCCAGGGAACGCAGACCTTCGACGTCGACGGCAGTAGTAGCGATACCTTCACTGCCGACGTAACCAACACGTTGGACCCGTTAGGTATCTCCACCGAAACAGTCCTGGTCACGTCCTCATCAGACCCTGACGCTCCGGTCGGCTCGGTGATCGAAACTGTCAGCTTAGGTGCCGGCTTCGAGAACATTTACTCCGACCTCCCCTCGACGACACCCGGCGCGGACGTGATCTCGGATACCTTGGTGACCCCGTTCGGCGACATCGCCCTTCCCGCCAGTTTCGACGCGGTGTTAGGTCTGGCCAGCCTCTTCTGAGGCTTGCCTCCTGATCCGTCGCTAGCCCTGCCGCGATGCGGCGAACCGGGTGTCGGTGTAGCGGCGCAAGTTGGACAGGAACCGGCGGAAAGCCAGGTTGAGCAGCGGCCGGCCCACGACCATCGCGAGCTTGGCCGGCCCCGCGGGTTTCTGTGCCAGCGTCCAGGTCATCCGGCGACGGCCCGAGTCGAGCACTGGTTGAACCGAAAAGCCATGCGGGTGAACGGTTCCCAAGTAAGGAATTCCTCGTCACCAACGATGCCGCCGCGCATGTCGACAGTCCGGGTGGTGCCCACGCCGCGGGGTTCGGGGCCGGTCCAGGTCACGTTGGTGATCACGCTCGCCCAGTGCGGCCAGGACTCCGCGTCGGCGAGCACCTCGAACAGCTGCTCAGGTGTGATGGCGAGGTCGACACTGTTGGTGAACCGGTAGGGCGCGGTCTCGGTGAAGCTCACGTCGACGAGTTCGCAGGGAAACATCTTGGTCATCGGCACTCCTCACGCAGGCGTCGCGGCTCTCCAATGAAAACCAAAGGTGACTATCTGAGGAAATCATCGCAGCACATGGGCGATTTTCTCAGCTTGGCAGTTACCTTTTAGTTTTAGGCCGCTGGTCTGACACAGCTGTACATCGGTCTGGACGACGATCTCTTGGGTGTTCCGGACGACCTCCATGTGGGTCTGGCCGACGCGCTCACGAACACACCGGTCTTCCCCAGCAGTGACTTCGACTTTTCCTTCGCCACCCCCGCGAGCTACACCGCCGCCGTCACCGAAGCGCAAAGCTTTTATGCCGAGGGCAACACCCTAGCGACCGACATCGCGAGTCTTCCTTCGAATGACTATGCCCAGATCGCGCTCGACAACGCCCTATCATCCTTTGACCAGTGGGTTCTCCCCGACCAGATCCTCACCATCGGCGCGTTGGTGGCCGGGTTCTGACCGGTTGACGTCGCGGATCGGCTGTCGCTGGCGCCGCAGGCAACGGCACCAAGGAAACTATGTGCAAGGCTATTTCAGCCTCGGCGAGGACGAGTTCAGCGACGCTGCGACGGACTTTTCCGCCGCTGACTATGCCGACGCCGCATACGCCGACGCCCTGGGTTCCATCTACGCCTTTGATCTCCCTGCTGAGTATCTACTCATCGGTGGGGTGGAGGCTCTGGGGTTCTGACGGTTGACCTAAGCCCACCTGACCGGCTAACCCGGGCCGTCGCTGGCTGCCGCGAACAGCGGAACCAAGACGTCGCTGATCGGCGTCGCGATTCCGTGGGCCCGTGCCTTGCGGACGATCACCCCGTTGCGGATGTCCCACTCCAGCGGGCGGCCGGCCTCGCGGTCGGCCAGCATCGAGGTGCCCATATCGGTGGGCGCCTGACGGAACATCTCGACCGTGTCGTCGGCGACGTCGTCGCCCAGCTGCGCGCCCTCGGCGCGGGCAACCGCCAGGCATTCGGCGGCGTAGCGGCGTGCCAACTCGGCCAGGTCGTCGCGACGGAACATTCCGGACCGCCTGCCGGTGAGCACCATCAGCCCGGCCACCGCATTGACCAGCAGCTTGCGCCACGCGGCCGTGATGAAGTCGGGGTCGCAGTCGGCGGTGCCCCCTGCGCCGCGCCACAACTCGGCGAACGTCGTCGCGGCAGGCCCGGTCGGGAGCGCCAGCCGGGCTTCGCCGCGCAGCCGCACCCAGCCGTCGGCCTGCGTCTCCGCCGAAAACCAGACGATGCCCGGGATGACCGCCGACGACGGGCAATGCGGCTGCACCTGCTCGACCTGCTCGACACCGTTTTGCAGGACCACGACGATGGTGTGCTCATCACACAACCGGGCCAGCCAGCGAGCTCCGTCGGCGTTCTGGGTGGCTTTGATCGCCAGCAGAACCAACCCGACCGGGTTGGTGATCTCGGCGGGATCGGTGCGTACCGGGCCCGGGACCACAATCGGATCGCCTTCATCGGGCCGCAGTTCGATCTGCGTTCGGGGGGTGCGCCCGCACACCAACACCTCGTGGCCGGCGGCGGATAGGTATGCGGCGACCGTCGTACCGACGGCGCCGGGACCCACGACTGCAATATCCATGACGATCCCCGAAGGTACCGCCTCTAGACTGGGCTGTCGTTCCCACCTCTTGCAAGGAGTATTTGTGCTGCGCAGTCACACCGCCGGTTCGTTGCGGGCCACCGATGCGGGCCAGAAGGTGACGCTGGCCGGATGGGTCGCGCGCCGCCGCGACCACGGCGGGGTGATCTTCATCGATCTGCGCGACGCGTCGGGGGTGTCGCAGGTGGTGTTCCGCGCCGCCGACGTGCTGGCCCAGGCCCATCGGCTGCGCGCCGAGTTCTGCGTGGCCGTCGAGGGTGTCGTGGAGATCCGCCCGGAGGGCAACGCGAACCCGGAGATCGCGACCGGCGAGATCGAAGTCAACGCAACGTCGTTGACGGTGTTGGGGGAGTGCGCGGCGCTGCCTTTCCAGCTCGACGAGCCCGCCGGTGAAGAGACCCGGTTGCGCTACCGCTACCTCGACCTGCGCCGCGACGGACCAGGTGGCGCGATTCGGTTGCGCTCCAAGGTGAATGCCGCTGCTCGCGGAGTACTGGCCTCGCACGACTTCGTCGAGATCGAGACGCCGACGATGACGCGGTCGACGCCGGAAGGCGCCCGCGACTTCCTGGTGCCGGCCCGCCTGCAGCCCGGCTCCTTTTACGCGTTGCCCCAGAGCCCGCAGCTGTTCAAGCAGCTGCTGATGGTCGCCGGCATGGAGCGTTACTACCAGATCGCCCGCTGCTACCGCGACGAGGATTTCCGTGCCGATCGTCAGCCGGAATTCACTCAGCTCGACATGGAGTTGAGCTTTGTCGAGGCCGACGACGTCATCGCAATTTCCGAACAAGTGCTCAAGGCGGTCTGGGCCTTGATTGGTTACGACCTGCCGCTGCCGGTGCCGCGCATCAGCTATGCCGAGGCGATGAGACGGTTCGGCTCGGACAGACCCGACCTGCGGTTTGGGCTGGAACTGGTCGAATGCACAGAGTTCTTCAAAGACACCACGTTCCGGGTATTCCAGGCACCGTATGTCGGTGCGGTGGTGATGGCGGGTGGGGCGTCGCAGCCGCGTCGCACACTGGACGGCTGGCAGGAGTGGGCAAAACAGCGTGGCCACAAAGGGCTGGCTTACGTGCTTGTCGGCGACGACGGCGCGCTGAGCGGGCCGGTCGCCAAAAACCTGACCGACGCGGAACGCGCGGGCTTGGCCGCACACGTCGGCGCGGGGCCCGGCGACTGCATCTTCTTCTCGGCGGGGCCGGCGAAAGCGTCGCGCGCGCTGTTGGGTGCGGCCCGAGTGGAGATCGCGCATCGGCTCAACCTCATTGACCAAGACGCGTGGGCATTCACCTGGGTGGTGGACTTCCCGCTGTTCGAGCCGGCCGATGAAGCTACCGCCGCCGGTGATGTCGCGGTGGGCAGCGGCGCGTGGACCGCGGTGCACCACGCGTTTACCTCGCCGAAGGCCGACTCGGAGGCCATCTTCGACAGCGACCCGGGCAGCGCGCTGGCGGACGCCTACGACATCGTCTGCAACGGCAACGAAATCGGTGGCGGCTCAATTCGTATCCATCGACGCGACATTCAGGAACGTGTATTCGCGATGATGGGTATCGGCTCGGCCGAGGCGCAGGAGAAGTTCGGATTCCTGCTGGACGCGTTCACCTTCGGTGCGCCGCCGCACGGCGGGATCGCGTTCGGGTGGGATCGGATCGTCCAGCTGCTGGCCGGAGCGGATTCCATCCGTGAGGTGATCGCGTTCCCGAAGTCCGGCGGCGGCGTCGACCCGCTGACCGACGCCCCGGCGCCGATCACCGCCCAACAGCGCAAGGAGTCAGGAATCGACGTGGTGCCCGAGGTGCACCGAGATCGACGCTAGCGCACGCTCAAGCCCGGTTTTCGACGCTAGCGTCGATCTCGGCGATACCCGCGCCGCCACAGTGCGGCGTAGATACGGTCGATGACATCTCGTGGCCGGTCCTCGGAGACCACCCGCACCACGTGCCAACCGAGATCATCGATTGCCTCATGACGCCGGATGTCCCTGACGTATTGCCTTCGGTCACTGCGGTGTTGGTCACCGTCGTATTCAGCGGCCACCTTGAACTCCTCCCAGCCCATATCCAAGAAGGCGACCGGCCGGTAGCCGTCGATCACGGGTATTTGCGTGGTCGGGACGGGTAATCCCGCATCAATCAGCAAGAGCCGCAGCCAAGTCTCCTTGGGAGATGCGGCGCCGCCGTCGACGTACGGCAACGCAACCCGCAGCCGCCGCAGCCCACGCGCACCCGGATGACGTTTGGCCAGCAGCAGCACATCCTCGACCGAAAACCGGGTTGCGTGCATGAGCGCGTCGATTCGTGCAATGGATTGCTCCCGGGGCAGATACCGGCCCAAGTCGTAGGCCGTTCGCGCAGGCGTGGTGACCGGCAGCCGCGCGACATGGCTGATCTCATCGTCGGCAAGAGTCTCGTTACGCACCACGAGGCCGGGTTGTGGCCGGGCGTTTGGCGCCATCAGCTCAATGGGAACGTCGGCGTCCACCCACTGTGCACCGTGCAGCGCTGACGCGGCTATACCAGCGACGACCGCCCGCCGATGGGACCAGAGCCACGCCCCGGCGGTCCGGTCTCGCAGCGAGGGTTGGTGGAGTTTGCGCACATACACGTCGCGGAAGATGGCGCGATGGCGTCGAAGATCGGACTTAGTAAGGCGGCCGTGCGCCACGGCCTCGCTGCCGATGAAGACGTCCCCCATAGCGGCATGATGGCGGTCGGCACCGACAGTCGCCTCGAGATCGACGTGAGAACCATGTTCGGAGCGCTTTCCTGCACTGGCGTCGATCTCGAGGCGGAATAGACGAACGGACCCCGACAGGTTGAGCGGGCATGACCCCCGAATCGATCAAAACGTTCAACAAGACCATCGCCGACGAGTTCCGGGCCAATGACGGCAAGGTCGGCGGTCAGTTCGAGGGTGCAGACCTGCTGCTGCTGACCACGACGGGGGCCAAGTCGGGTCAGCCGCGCGTCTCGCCGTTGGCCTATTTCCGCATCGACGGCAAGTTGCTCATCATCGGTTCTTTCGCCGGCGCCGACGTCAACCCGGCCTGGGTGCATAACCTGCGCGCCAACCCGTCGGCGCACGTCGAGTTCGGCACCGATTCCTCGGACGTAACCGCTCGTGAATTGCCGTCCGCCGAACGCGACGAGCTCTTCTCTCAGATAACCGCTGCGGCACCGGGTTTCGCTGAGTACCAGGCGAAGACGACGCGGGTCATCCCGGTCTTCGAACTACAGCCGGCGAGTTAGCCCCGCCAGGTAGTTAGCCCGTCAACCGCTGTCCACGACGCTCGATCACGGGGCGGTCACGTCACCCATCACAGGGTGGTCACAACGCCCGCGAATTGCCTAATGCGGGATCAGCGACAACAGCTTTTGCAGCGTGCCAGTTACCGGGTGCCCAGACAGCAGGATGTTGACGATCTCTATCGGGAAGAGCTGGCCGTTGCCGCCGCACTTGGGCCACGCGCCAGGCCCCTGGGTAGCAAGGACCCGGTTCGCCACCGCGATCTGTTGGTCCCGCGAGGCCGTGGACGGGTCGCCGATCCCGCCGTTAGCGGCCCAGGTGGACGGCTTGAACTGCAGTCCACCGTAGAACCCGTTGCCGGTGTTGGCGTGCCAGTTGCCACCCGATTCGCACTGCGCGACGGCGTCCCAGTTCATGCCGTCTGCGTAGGCCACTCCAGTTGTCGGATCTATCACGAGTGAGATGCCCAGGACGACCAACGCGGCTATCACCAGGTGCTTGCACAACGTGCTCAATAGCCCACCTAAATGACTCATTTAACACTTCTAACAAACTGAAGTGAAAAGTGTCAACGAGTGGGGCTTTAGTAATTTAGTGAGATTATTGGTAAGAAGGCGCTTATTGTTGCTATTGCTAATGGGAGTTAAAAAATTAGCCTACTGATGCAGTTTATAACTAGAGAGAGATAAGTGACTCAAGTTATCTAGCCGTGATCGAGTTAATTAGAGTGGCTGGTGTGACTGCTATTACCAAAGTGATACATGATG
>Ga0224555_1003949_pt1 | contig 14356 bp, 10 predicted proteins | sample 714S23034metaG_FD_180687 | JGI IMG/M metagenome (GOLD analysis project Ga0224555, IMG submission 180687) | Peat soil microbial communities from Stordalen Mire, Sweden - 717 S2 30-34 | ecosystem: Environmental > Terrestrial > Soil > Wetlands > Peat | place: Sweden: Norrbotten County, Stordalen...
TGATCTCCTCCAGCGCTGGCGACCCGGTGTGAAACCGCACCGCTCGCTTCCGCCGTTTTTCCCGCAGAAACTGAAACGTCGAGCGCAACGTCCCGGTTTTTCCCGCCTTCACTTCCACCGGCAGAATGGCGCAAACTTCTCGGACTCCCCTATTTTTGCAAATACCGGGGGAATTGGCGGTTTCACTTGGCGGTTGCAAAAACGGTTGCAATGACCACAGCGTGCCTGGCAGTCGGTTGGAATGCCGCCGAAGGGAATGTTTCCTACCGCGAGATCGAACGTGCCGCCGGCCAGGGTGGTTATCGCCAGGCCGCCGATTTGCACTTTGGCTTCTGGGGGAGTTGCGAAAGAATGGACCCGCTGACATGGTCAATCTCGCCGACGGATCAAATGCCATGACCAATCCGGGGGTTCCGCAGGCCAGAAAGCGCCGGTACTGGCGGCCGGCTCAAGCACTTTGTCCCCGGCGAATCCGAGTCGTCGCAAGGCTTCGTCCATGCCTCGGCAAACGGCGTGAACATAAAGCAGCCGGTTCTGCAACGGTTATCGCAGCCAACGGGTGAGGGATTCGGCTGCCCCCAGGCGAAAACCCAATGGGGACTTGGCTGGATGGCCCAACCAGTTTTTGAACGGTTGGACGACGGACGGCGCGTCCGGAAGGACTGCTGGGTCCGGCCGTCGCACAAAGCAGCTCCAAACGGCATCGGGAGCAAAAAAGCGACCGGCGATCTTCAGCGCGAAGGCAACGGCTTGGTTTTGGGCCGTTAGCTTGAGGGGCATGGCGGAAAATCAGGCTGGATTCTCATGGCACGCTAATTTTAAAGTTGAGTCGAGTTCGTTTCGCAGATCGGGTCGTCGAACCTGTGCACTCTCCACGTCCACCCGGCCTTTTTTCGCCAACTGGTAAATCTGTCGGCGAAACGTGTCGCGAGATTGTTTATGGCCGCGCAACTCAGCCGCCGCCCTGAGCTCGTCCACGGATAACCCTTGGGGGAAGTGTTTTAAAACTTCGAGGATCAAGTCGCTGCGCGAGATCACAGAGCGCTTCCTGGCGGGGAGAGCGCCGCGTATATCATGGATCGTCACTTTGGGCTGAAACGCCCCAACCAGCCTGAGACGACCGTTTTCACGTTTAAATTCGCCTTTCGCCTCCTTCTCGACGACCGAGTGAATGCACGACCATTTGAATTTGACCCCACAGGTTGCAGCCACATCCATCAACTCGTCCTGCCACAATCCGTCGGGGGCCATGCTCAAGATGAATTTCATCGTCTCAACATTCGTGAGATTCCGATTGGCAAGTTTCGCATGACAATCATGCACATGTTTCTTGATTGCCTCAAAGCCGGGAGTTGCTTCTTTATCGTGGACCCGCATTTTCCAGTCGGGTGCGCCTTCTGGAATTGTCACTTGGTTATAGTAGAACGTCACGCGGCCTTGACGATCGAGCCGCTTGAGTTCCTTCTTCAACTTTGGCCGGTCCAGATTGATGCCGAACAGCGGCAGGACCTCCAATAATTGATCGACCGACAAACCTCTCGGTGTTTTTGGCGCCGCACACCGCAAAGCCTCAATCAACGGCCATGAGTCGCGGCGGCCCAGCTCCCGTTTCAACAGGGATTTCAGATGATCGAGATCAACCTTGGTCTCGTAGGCGCCGATCAGGCGAATCCTGCCATAACGGCGTTCAAAGCGACCTTTGGCGGATTCCGTCAGCACGTACTTGATTGCGCCCTTGGTGAGTTTAATTCCGACCGCTTGCTCCATCATCAGAATCAACTCTTCCTCGCTCAGTCCCTGGGGCGTCTTGCTGAGCACCAGTTCCATCGCTTCCTGGATTTTCAGAGGCGTCCGTGGTTTCGTCTCGAGGTCCTTGATCACGGCCGCCCTAATGTCATCAAGAGTTGTCGTAAAAGATGGTGAGGAGGGAACCGGATTGATTTTGATCTTGTGGCGTTCGCAATAACTCCGCAGGTGTTCGGACGTAACTTTTAAACTGGAAGCTGCGTCTTCGAAGGATGATTGTCCCAACATTGCTTGCACTTGTGCTCGTGACGTGGTCACCCTTGGCCGGTTGTTGTAATACAAGGCCAGAGCGTGCGCGTCGGGCACCGGTACCTTGTGAACGGCGCAGTAGGCGCTCAAATGCAATGTTTGGATGCCCAGCTTTTTTGCCGCAGGAGCAACGCCGTGCAAATTTTTGATTAACAACTCAAGTTCGTCGTGGGGCACCGTGGTAACCGGCGGCGGGAGCGGCGCCTCTTGAGGGTTGTCGCGGGACGAACGCCCGGCTTTCGGAAGCGGAATACGCATTGCCCGGCATACGGCGTTGAGCCACGACCCGTCCGTGCCCAGTTCCGCGGCAACGGCTCTGAGGTTGCCATGCCAAAGCTTGTCCCTGAGAACATCTTTCGGAATCGTCGGCAGCCACAGTTTATACCGTGGCGGCGTGACGTCAAAATCCGGCACCTCGGGAGCCGTTGGGATTTGCCGGCCTTCCTCCATGAGTTCATGTTTAATCAAGTCCTTGCGAATGGCTTCGCGGAGAACTTCTGTCACGGGCATGGACGCGGGCCAGAGCGAGCAGAATTGTGCGGTTTCTTCCTTCGTCGCCAGTCCATCATAATGATTTCTAAAGGTGTCCCAAAGGTGGTCATCCTCGCGCACCGCCTCCCGAGGGTCCTTGAAACGGTTTATGCAGTGAGAACACCCCGTATGCCTCGGGACATCAGGCTTCGCCGGCAGCGTGATTTCATAGGGCGCTTTGAACCAGGCGGGGTGTTTCACATCATATCCTTGCGCTGCTTGCACCAGCTTCCAAAACAGATCCCAGCCTTCGAAGGATAGCGGCTTGCCATCCCAATAATGCTCGAGCATCCCCACCGCATTGGTGGAAAGCGTCTTGATGCGTCTCTTCCTCTTCTTGGTCGACCAGAGACGGATGAGATTTTTATGCAGACGGGCATCCAACGGGTTCATCTGCCTCAATTCGCTCAACGGTCTCATCGCGGCGTAGTACATGAACACCACATGAGGCACGAAATAACCGGCGCCATGCGCCCCAACTTCGTATTTCGCAGCGAGGTTGAGAGCAATCTGCACCTGCGCATTGTTGTCGATGGTGATTTCCGCCATCGCTTTGGCTGTTTTTTCAGCCAGCGTCTGGCGCAAATTCACCGCGGTCGCGACATTCACCCGGATATAATGCTGTTCCATGCCGAATTTCAGGAGTCTCTTAAAAGGCCGCAAGATTTCCCTTGCTCGATCGTAGGGAAGGGGTTTCAGAGACTGCTCCAGCCGCTCCGCTGTGACGTCTCCCAAGTCCATGTCGTATTTGTTGCGCGCCTTGTGATCAAACGACCCGGCAGGGCTGCCGAGCGCGCGGCAAACGGCATTTACCGACCCGCCGATTTTGTCCAACCAATCCTGAGTGAGATAGGGGGACTCCAATTCGACCATCAATTCAAATAGCCGCCGCACTGAAATCGGCTTGATGAGGTTTCCATAAGTATTCTCATAGAGATCTCCCGCCTCCTCGATTGCGTAAGGGTTCTTTGCCAGATATGGCTTCAGGCGCAAATGCAGCGCTTCATATTTTCGCACCTCTTCGACGATCAAGGGCGTTTTCACGGGATGCATTGTGACCGTAACCCCCTCATAGGCATCCTCCAGGTTGTTCATGAACGACCTGGCGTCCGGCCTGCTGTCATAGTTGTCCCTTAAATACCTCGGCTTTTGGCCCTCGAAGAGAACTTGCCGGCCGCGGCGGTCGAGCAAACCCAGGGGCGGAGTCATTGTGAAGATCGGCAACTGCCCGTTGACGCGGAAGGAAAAAGATCCACCCCGATTTTCGAACGGCGTAATCCACAACCACTGTCCCTTTTCGAGTGCCTCCCCGTCCGTGTAGTCTTCCTTCTTCCTCGACTTCCTCTTCTCCTTTCCATTCGACTGAGTAGCACCCTCGTTTGTGGTCGCGCCATCCACAGAATCGACTGCGGCCGACACAATGGTTGTTTCTTTGCCGTCTGCCGGTTTCGCGTCTTGTCTTTCAGAACGTGCGTGGCCGGATTCCGATTTTGTCTCGTCGGGCGCATCGATAGGAAGATCGGAGTGAAGATCCATAATCACGTTTTTTGTTTGGAGCTAATTCGTTTCCCTGACGTCCGGAACAGCCAACCGCTTCGGAAACGCAGAAAACCGCGGAAAACTGAAGAGAAAGGCCGCATTTGGGGGTGTGAGGGCGACGCCCGTGGAAACAACTTGGGCCGGAGAGATGGCGTGGAGATCCGCCTTCCCGGCCGGGTAAGGCCGGCGCGATAATTGGGTCTCGAAGATCGGACCAGTTACAGCCCAGGCTTCATGGGACATGTAGCTATTCCTGAACCGCGGGTCGTAGGACGACCCATAGCAATTACTACTCGTCATAACCCATTTTAAGGCCTTCTATTTTTGTTGCCGCGGGAAAATGCACTTCATTCGCTCTGCGAAACTTGCGGAGCAACACTTGACTTTTACAACCTATGGCCTATAATCCCGCGCTACGAACTGCTCCGCCATGGTCCGCTTGAAGGTATTTCCGAGCCAGTCCTATGCGCAGGATAGTGGAACACCAGAAATCGCACAGGTGGGCGGCCGCTGTTGGAGATCGGGCGTTCGGCTGCGCTAGAGCGGATGCTATCATCACATCATCGGTTGTAATTGAGACTTCACTACCTATGATAAGTGGTGAATACCTGTAGTATATGCCTTGGCGACAACATGGAGTCATTACGGAAGCTCCTGGATAACTCCGTTGACTCAGTTCGTGATAGACCCTCCCTATCGGCTTGGCACCCCTCCAGATACTTTGGAGATGCTTCGTGCATGGATGGACACCGATCACATGGAAATCAAGGGGAACGGCTTCATGGGCAAAGCCTGGGACGCTTTTGTGCCTAACCCGAGGCTCTGACGAGAAGTGTTTCGCGTGTTCAGACCAGGCGGCTATTTGGCAAGCTTTTTGGACCCAGGACCTATGACGTAGGGGTATTGGCGATACGGCTGGCAGGGTTTAACATAAAAGACCAAATTGAGTGGATTAATCGTGATGGCTATTGCAAAACGGACTGCGTTCGAGATGAAAGTGGCCAGCCTGTTGGAGGCATGGGAAAATCTCCCTCTCAAGCTGGCTCATGAGCCGGTTTGAGTGGCGACGAAACCGCTCATAGGCACCGTGTTGAAGAATTTGAGCACGCATGTCGTATTTGCTTTCCGCCATGCTGCTCTCATGCGTGGCTTCTGCGTGGGACGCCCGGGCGGCTTTTTCCAAAACGCCAAGACTTTCGGTCAGGCTGGCGACGATTTGCCTTATCAGTTGGGCTTTATTCATTTCGAGATCTCTTCGTTGATCTTGGAATACAATCCATTTAAGGAGTTACGCAAGGCCCCATATCGCCCAAGACTCGGAATTGCGGCAGACGTAACCACGCATGTAACGATCGGTCAGGGGCCACGAGCTCCCATTTTCAGATGGGCATACGGTGGTGCAGTCCGCAGCCGCAGATCCTCGACGGGTTTGCCAATGGTGAAGTGATATAGGCTCTGCCAATCATGCCCCTTCAAACCGAGTGCCCGATGCAACTCGTCATCGAAATAACAGCCAATCCCCGTCCCTCGTACTCCAGCGGCCTCGGCGGCCAAATAGAGTGACTGGCCGATCATTCCGGCTTCCCAAAACAACTCCCGCCAAGCCGACGCGCCGCGTTCCCGTAAGACCGGTTCAAATCGCGCCAGCATGCCGAGGCTGAATGCGCCGTCGGCGGCGATGTCCTGCTGGCATGAAATGGTCCGCGCAAAATCGCGCAGGTCTCCCCGGCCTAAACGCCAGAGTGGTCTCATGGGCGTCGTGTCCTGCAGGACTTCCCACTCGCGAACGGCATGGAAGGCATGCCGTAAAGCTTCCATGTCGGACGGCGCGCGCCGCCAGAGATACATGCCGGGATCCAGTCCCGTGATCCGGTGAACGAACAAAATCAGGTGTATCCGAGGCGAAAATGGCCAAGCATCAAACGGCGGGACGGATGCGCGCGGTAACGTAGCATCCAGAATGGCCAGAAACTTTTCGCGCGTGATGCTGGTGATTCCGTCGAAATCCACCGCACTGCGGCGCTGGCGGATCAGTTGACCGGACGAGTGGGCGCAAGCGGGGGCGGAGGGCGGAGGCCAGGAATTCGGGACAAAGGATTTGTCCACTATTGAGGCTTTTTGCTCCGAGACCGCAATGGCTTCATCAATCACCGGCCACCCGACATGGGAAGAACTCAACCGGTTGGCGCGTCCGAACCATTCAACAGGTGCGTTGGCAACGGTTGACGGGACCGGCTCTGCCGCTCCGTTAACTATCACCCTGACGAGCAGTTCCGGCGTCTCGCGTTCGGCATTCGTAAAATCTTCCGAGCGATCAAGTCCGAGCAGCTGGGCGAGTTGCGCGTCATCCCATTCTGGCAAAAGTTCCATGCGCCAACCCAGCGCGGCGGCCGCATAACGAAGGGCGGCGAAGGCGTGTCCCACGTCGTGCTGGCAATAGCGAAAGGCCCGTTCACCATATTTCCACGCCTCGCGCCAGGTGATGGAAGCCAGTCCTACGCAAAATCCAACGGAGTCCGGATTGGTGCTTTGCGATCGGCGCGCCCGTTGTTCCAGGGCGTGATCCAGCGGTGCGTAGTGATAAACACCCGCTCCGCCCGGCAGCCATGCCAACGCTGGCAGCACGGCATAGGCTTCGGTCGGATGCAGATTACCGCTGGAAGGGTTGATCCGCAGATACCAGCTCATGCCCGGAATCTCCTTCCGAGCGGAAAGGCCCATGGACAATTCGAAGAACAGCCCCAACGAATCGAGGGTGAACGGTCGCGGTGGCGCAACGCTTTCGCCGAACAAGACGGCTGCTGGCGGTGTGTCGTCGCGGTCGGCCAGCGGCAGTTTGAGGACGGGTGTACCATCGAAACGGCGAAACGGATTCGGCTGGGTCGCCCAGTCAAGACCGCCCGGTCCAAGAGCGTAGCGTTGCGGATGATGCTTCGTCCGGTCGTGATAGGCGATGATATTATCCACCGCATCCGGGTCCGAGGGGTTGTTGGCCGTGGTTGGTTTCAAGTTGGGTGTTTAAAATATGCGCCGCATTCGGATCAGCGTGGGTGACGGCGGGGCATTGCGCAAGGCTGGGAGATTTCACCCAACTGGCCAAGAGTTCTAAAGAGTTCCTTCCGCTCAACTGATAATCTCGCGTGATTCTGGTAGCGGGTTTCTCCGACCGACCGGCAAAACAGAGTCGTTTTGGACGCATTGGAAGGCCCACGCATGGTCGGGACAGGGGCGGTTGGGCCGACTGTCTCCTGAGAATATTATCGCGAACTAACGACAAATTTAACCATTGATAATCAGGGTTTTACCGGTGACGCCATTAGCAGTCCGTCCAAATCCAAGGCATGCGTGAACATTGCCAGGCTGCCGTCCGCCGCACGAGGCCATTGGTTCTTCGGCTTGTCCCAATACAACTCAACCCCGTTGCCGTCGGGGTCGCGCAAGTAAATCGCCTCACTTACCCCGTGGTCAGAGGCCCCGTCGAGCGGGATGGACGCCGCCAGCAATCGTCCCAGCGCGTCCGCCAGCAAGGCGCGGCTCGGATAGAGAATCGCCACATGAAAAAGGCCCGTCGAGCCAGGCGGAGGCGGCGAACCACCACGGCTTTCCCAGGTGTTCAGACCGATGTGATGATGATAGCCACCGGCGGACACAAAGGCGGCCTGCGACCCTAAGCGCTGGGTGAGTTCAAAGCCCAGCACGCCGCAGTAAAATACCAGCGAGCGCTCAAGGTCGGCGACCTTCAGATGCACGTGACCAATGCAAACTTTCGGATCAATCGGAGGTTGGCTCACAGTGGAGGCTTTGTGCGGGTGTGACATAGGAGAGGGCGCTTCAATGTAAATGTCTATTGGTTCTGGCGGAGTAATGGAGCCAACCAAAGTTGCGCCGGGCACGGTTTTAACAGCGGTCCGTGAACGGGCGATGGAGCGCGAGCGAGCCTTGCCATCCATTCCAGGTATGGGTGAGCTACCCCCACAGAGCCCAGTCCATTGGCGTCAGCCGTGGTCGGTTGGAACCCAGGCTCAGGACCACCAGTTGGTGGCGCAAAGCCAGGTTTCCCAAAAAGCAAGTTGCGGCAGGAGTTCAGCCCGGCTACAGCCAGACGAAGTAGGACACTCAACCAATGAATCATGCGGCAGAGGATTCCGGGAAACGTCATGGAAGCCCAGCGTTTTCGGCTGGATGAGGTTTTTGCCAACGACACCTCCGGCATTTTCGGATCATCCAAACCAAGTTTGTCCAAATCGAGTTTGACAAACTCCAGTTGGATGACACAATGAACCCATGCATAAATGGCATTTCGTCGGCCGTGAGCGTGAGCTGGACGCGCTCGAGAAGCAGTATTTACTGCCGGAATCCAACCTGATTCCCATTTACGGCCGCCGACGGGTCGGGAAGAGCGAACTGATCCTCCACTTCAAAGGTGACCGTCCAGGCGTTTATTTTGTGGGAAAACAGGCCCCGACCTCACTGCAAATCCATGAGTTTCTGATCACCGCAGCCAACGCGCTGGAGATGCCACTGCTGGGCAAGACCGCGATTGCCGACTGGAAGACCGCGCTTTCAGAAACCGTTCGCGCCTGGACCAAACCCCAGAAATTGGTCCTGGTGCTGGATGAATTCCAATGGAGCGTTGAGCAAGACCGCAGCCTGCCCTCCGTTCTACAGGAATTGTGGGACCGGGAATGGCAGCACACCGGCAAGGTCATGTTGATTATTGCCGGCTCTTACGTCGGCTTCATGGAACGGGAAGTCCTGGGCAGCAAACAACCGCTGGGGGGCCGGCGCACCGCGCAGATCCAGCTGCAGCCTTTCAAATTCACGGAGTCGGCGAAATTTCACCCCGGATATTCCCGCGAAGACCTGGCGCGCGTTTACTTTATAACGGGCGGGGTTCCGCTCTATCTTCTGGCCTTCCAGGAAAACCTTTCCGTGGCTCAAAACATCCGCGGCACGTTCCTGAACGAGTTCGCACCACTGTCACGCGAACCCGAGTTCCTTCTCCGCGAGGAGTTGCAAGGGCTGCAAAAGTTTCAAGCGGTGCTGGATACGCTGGCGGTCGGCCGCCAATCGTTGCGGGACATCGGCAAAGCGCTTGGGCTGGACCCGCGCGCGATCAGCTATCAACTTGGAACGCTCATGGATATCGGGTATGTGGAACGGGAATTCCCCCTGACCAAAAGAAAGCCTTCCCCGAAAGACGTGCGTTACAGTTTGAAGGATGCATTGCTCCGGTTCTGGTATAGATTCGTCTTTCCCAATCTCTCGCGCATTCGTGAAAACCCGAACGCGGCCTTCGATGCCTTGATCGCGCCCCAGCTGGACTCGTTTTACGGGGCCTGTTTTGAGCGGCTGTGCCGGGAAGCTCTGGCCCAGCTTTATTTGAAAGAGGCAGCCCACGCCTCCACGCAGGTAGGAGAGTATTGGAGTAATAAAGAACTGCAAATAGACGTCGTCGGCATCCGGACCGATAACTGGATTGACCTGGGAGAATGCAAGTGGGGAGCAGTCACTTCGGTGCCGGCCTTGGTTTCAGAACTGGAAGCCAAAGTCGAAAAATACCCAAATCCCACGAATGCCACGCTCGGACGCATGCTGTTCACCCGTCGTCCCCTTCAAATAGAAAAGTCTGGCCTGCGCCATTTTTCATTGGAAGACATGTTTGGGCTTTTTGGCTGAGGGAGATTTCAGTTTGCAGCCACAGCTGGCCTGGTCACACTCAGGCGGCGAACGATACTTCTGGCGACCTCGATTCCGGTAGTCGGGCCTAAGCAACATTTTACAATGCAGTGATTGCGGGTGTTCATTCATCCGCCCCCCTTCTGTTCATCAGATACAGGGTGTAGCTGGCGTTGATGAGCCATACCAGCGGGTTTAAGCTCAGCAGCGACAGCAGGGCGAAGACCATCACCTGCTTCTCGATGATTAGCCAACCCTGCAGTATGAGGATGGCGGCGCCCGCAGCCACGCTGAGGGCACCCCAGCCGACCATGCCGGGAGGATAATACAAGCCGGCATCGAGGAACCGACTGGGTACCACTTGGAGCAGGAGCAAAAACAGTCCGGCAAAGGCGCTCCAAAAACCGATGAAGAAGGCCCAGCCGTAGCCGGGGTCGCTCTTCATGTAAACGCATGCGCACAGGGCGCTTGCGAGCGTAAGGGCCGCCCATTCAGGCTGGGATAGCATGGCGAGTATGGTATCCACTTGCCCGATGTCTCCCAATTTCATCCAGCCGCTCAGGTACATGATGCAAAAGCCCTTTCTGCATCATTATATGCAGGCTGAGTGGGAAAGGCCGATAAATGTGGCAATTGCCCCGAGTTGCTCAGGTGCGGAGGTCGGAGACGTTGACCTTCCGGTTCCTGGTGAGAAGGTCGTAGATTGTATCGATGAGAGCGCGCTGCAGTTCCATGGACATATCCCCTCCTCCGGATGTCATGTGCGCAAACTCCTCAATCAGCACCTTGGCGATCTCGGGGATATCCTGGTCCAGGAGGCTGTCCAGAACGAGGATTCGGTTGTTGGCTGCATCGGCCAAAGCCTGGCACCTGATGGTGTCGGAGGCCATGATCTTGGTCACTATCTCCACTTTGATGCCGGCAGGCTTTATCTTCCGAAGCAGGCGGAGCGCTAACTTCAGCTTTTCGTACTGCGGGACATCCACCCTCTTGATCTTCTTCAATCGCTGGGAGATGGTGGGCAAGCACGCTCCGACGGCTTTGATGGCGGTGTAGGCGCTGAGGATATTGCTGAGCCTGTAGCTGACGGTGACGGGCAAGAAGCCAGCGGCCCGGGCGTAGTAGATGTTGGGGTCTGCTTCGGTGACCTCAGCGGATGTGAAGGCGGCCATGCGGCCGTGGCGCTCGTGGAATGCTTCCTCCAGCCGGGACAGTTTGAATCCGCCAGGGCCTCCCCAGGATGTGTGGCTCTGGTCCATGATGTTGTAGACGGCGTCGTATATCTTGACAACATCCTCCCTCGGATTGACCGCCAGCGCCTTCTTGTAAAGCATGGGAGCTTCAAACTCGAAGTTCATGCGCTCGACGATTCGGTGAAAAATTTCGGACAGGTCTACGTTCCGCACCTGCCGATCCTCGGATATCTCTGAACGTTTCAGAACGTCTGTGACGTCATAGGAGAAGTCCCAAGGTGCCGTGGCGCGATAAACCAGGAAGCCATGGAAGTAGAAACCCTTGATCGCCGGGTGTCCGTTGCCAATCACTCCAGGGTAGCGGGGCTGCATCCAGACATCCCGCTCATCCCAAGCCTTGGCCAGTTCAGGCAGAAGAGGTGCCTGCACCGTGGTACCCTTTGTCGCCGGGAGGGTTTCCTCCTCGGTCAACTCGTATTGCCCTCCCTCGTCCAGGGCGTTCTGCACCAGCTCGCGCAGCACAAACCACGGTTCGTTCCAGGTGTCGGCCCCGGCGTGCAGCGTCATGTGGGTCTCCCAAATTCGACCGTCTGTATCCCGGCTGCGGATCTGAATCAGCTTGTGGTCCCTGTCACGGATGGTGACTGGCACCGTTTCGGATCGGACGTGGTAGTCTGGGCCGCGCGCATCCAGAGAGCCTCCCAACCTGTGCAGGTAAGCAAGAATAAATTTTAACCCGGTGCCCTTCGATCCTATCTTGTTGCCTTCGGCTTTGGTCGTAAGTCCTAGAGTGACGATTTCACGTATATCTAGGACAGTTGGTGTCGTAATGCGAAAGTATTTCATTTTACCCGAAACGTGTTTTGCGGTTTTCGGATGGAAGGCGGCCGCCAACTTCCGAAGACGGCCCGGAATCCATACAAACTAGCTGCACCCGAGGCTGGTACCACAATTAGGACACCTAAAGCAACTGCCTGACCTAACGAGTCTGGTCCCACATTCGGAGCAGAAAGGCGCGTCCATCTGGAAGTGGGCGACGCTTTCGCTGATAACAGAAACGCCTGCACCAGATGGCACGGTTGCAGCCAGCGGAGCCGTAGCGCGAACCAACGCTCGTTCCGCGTGCAATGGCTTGATCGCGTGGCCCGCTGGTGTGCCATCTCCGTTGCCTATGGCAACGTCCCCGTAACCTGGGATGAAGTTGATGCCCATCCAGCGGAAGATGTAATCCACCAGGCTGGTGGCCAGCCGTATCTGAGGATTCTTGGTGTAGCCGCTGGGCTCAAAGCGCTGGTTGGCGAATTTCCGGACAAGGTCCTGCAACGGGACCCCGTACTGGAGCGACACGCTGGTCAGTGTGGCGATCGTGTCCATCAGCCCACCGATCGTGGAGCCTTCCTTCGACATGGTGATGAACATCTCGCCCGGGGTGCCATCATCGTAGAGGCCGACGGTGAAGTATCCCTCGTGGCCAGCGATGTCGAACTTGTGCGTGATGGAAGTCCGCGTGTCAGCCATGCGACGGCGAACCGGCTGTCCAATCAGGGCGCGCAGAGCATCGCTCTCTGTCTGCAGCTTCGCAACGGTTTGCTTGAGGGTTTCAGACTCCTCCGTAGCTTGCTTGGCAGTATTGAGTGGCTGGGACATCTTGGAGCCGTCGCGATAGATTGCGACACACTTAAGGCCCATGCGCCAGGCTTCGATGTAGACGTTCCTGATCTCATCGGCGGTGCAGCTGTTAGGGACGTTGACGGTCTTGGATATGGCGCCCGATATGAAGGGCTGGGCTGCGCTCATCACCTTGAGGTGCGCGGTGTAGTGCAGGCTCCGCGTTCCGCGGGCTGCCTTGAAAGCGCAGTCGAACACGGGCAGATGCTCCGGCTTGAGTCCGCTGGTTGCCACATCACCCTTTTGCCGCGCGCTGGATTTGACGACGGCGTCGCCTGCGGTCAAGGTGACGGATTCGATCGTGTCGTAGGCTTCGATGTGGTCGATGATGCGCTTGATTTCATTTTCCTTGTAGCCGAGGCCGGTCAGGGCTTCAGGCACGGTTTGGTTGACGATCTTGAGGTTGCCTCCGCCGGCCAGAATTTTGTACTTCACGAGCGCGATGTCGGGCTCGATGCCGGTGGTGTCGCTGTCCATGAAGAAGGAGATGGTTCCGGTCGGCGCCAGCACAGTCACCTGAGCGTTGCGGTAGCCGTACTTCTTGCCGAGGGCAATCGCCTCGTCCCAGCACTCGCTGCTGGTGGTAAGCAGATATTCGAATTTCGGATAGCGTTGGATCTTTTCGACTTCTTGGTGGTGCTGCGCAACGACTTGCTGCATGGTCTCCACGTTGTCCTTGGCCACGGTCTTCTCAACCCCGGCGCAGCGGGCATCCTTGTAGCCTTTGAATGGCCCCTTGATCTGAGCCATCCTGGCCGACTGGGCGTAGGCCTCGCCGGTCATAATGGCTGTGATCGCTCCGGTCAGGGAACGGGCTTCATCCGAATCGTAGGGGAGGCCGTAGCTCATGACGAGAGAGCCGAGGTTGGCGTAACCGAGGCCCAGCGTCCGGAAGACGTGCGAGTTCTCCGCGATCCTGGCAATCGGGTAGCTGGAGTTGTCCACCAGTATCTCCTGGGCGGTGAGGTAAACTCTCACGGCCGCGCGGAAGCGCTTGGAGTCGAAAATGCCGTCAGCATTCTTGAACTTCACCAGGTTCAACGAGGCGAGATTGCAGGCGGTGTTGTTCAGGAAAACGTATTCGGAGCAGGGATTGGTTGAGTGGATGGCCTCCGTGCCCTTGCAGGTGTGCCACTTTTGGATCGTGCCGTCGTATTGCAGTCCGGGATCGCCACAGGTCCAGGCGCCCATGGCAATCTTCTGGAGGAGAGCGGAGGCATTCTTTTTCTCGAGCGGTTTTCCGGTCGTGACGGCCTTGGTCCACCAGTCCTTGCCATCGACGGCGGCCTGCATGAACTCATCGGAGACGCGGATCGAAAGGTTCTCGTTCTGGAACTTGACGCTGCCGTAGGCTTCCCCGTTAAAGGAGGAGTCGTAGCCTTGGGCGATGAGGGCTCCGGCCTTCTTTTCCTCCAGGGACTTGCAATCGATGAAATCTTCAATGTCGCCGTGCCAGTCCCTGATCGTGTTCATCTTGGCGGCGCGGCGTGTCTTGCCCCCGGACTTTACGATGCCCGCGACCTGGTCATAGACCTGAAGGAATGATAGCGGGCCGCTGGGGCGTCCCCCGCCTGAAAGCTTCTCGCGCTTGGAGCGCAAGGGCGTCAGGTCGGTGCCGGTTCCCGATCCAAACTTGAAGAGCATCGCCTCGCTGCTGGCCAGGTTCATGATGGATTCCATGTTGTCCTCGA
>Ga0224555_1003951_pt1 | contig 14345 bp, 10 predicted proteins | sample 714S23034metaG_FD_180687 | JGI IMG/M metagenome (GOLD analysis project Ga0224555, IMG submission 180687) | Peat soil microbial communities from Stordalen Mire, Sweden - 717 S2 30-34 | ecosystem: Environmental > Terrestrial > Soil > Wetlands > Peat | place: Sweden: Norrbotten County, Stordalen...
CAATAACCCCCTCTAGTGTCTGTCCAATAGCCGCTCGATCCCTGCCGCCAAACTCTGCGGTTTGGTCGACGGCGAGTAGCGTTCCGCCACCCGGCCGGCGCGATCCACCAGAAATTTCGTAAAATTCCAGCAAATCCGTCCCCCCGCGAAGGACCCGAATAAGCCCGTCTTTTTCTTGCGGAGAAACCGGTACAGCGGGTGCGCTTGCGCCCCGTTCACATCGATTTTGGCGAACAGCGGAAAGTCGATCCCATAATTCTTTTCACAGAACGCGCCAATCTCGGCTGCCGTGCCCGGTTCCTGTCCGCCAAACTGGTTCGAAGGAAAGCCCAGCACTTCGAAGCCTCGTTCCCGGTAACTGCGGCAGAGCGATTCGAGGCCCGCGTATTGCGGCGTAAAACCGCATTGGCTGGCCGTGTTTACAATCAGCAGCACCTGTCCCCGGAACTGCTCCAGGCTGATCGTGCTCCCGTCCAGAAGCGGGGCGGAAAACTCATAAATCGACTGCGCCGGCTCATTCATCGCTGCTGTTCCGCCCCTGTCTTCCCATCAGATGTCGGGTGTTCCGCGCCCCATCTTTGCGGGTGCCCCATGTCTCGCCTTTGGGACATGGGAACCCCCTTTAGGGAAGCCCTCAAATTCCTCGCCCCGGAGCGGTTGCCAGTTCCCCTTACGCGCGTCTAAAGACCATACTGCCAAGTGCAGAGACAATGCACAAGCGTCGCAACCCGCCTCGTTCCGGTAAACTGTGAGCAGGGTGCCCTGACAGCCAGTGTCCCAGGGGCAAATCTTCGCCGCTGGGTTCGTCAACGGGTCCACGGCGGCAGATCTTTGCTGCCGGGGATGGCAATTTGGGGCCCGGCCCGAGTCCGAAGGCGGCAGGCGCGGCAGGGAAATTCCGAGGGAGAGACGGTTTCCGAGCCGGCAATACCAGCCCAGCGGTTTGGGCGGGGTGGCCGCGGTCAAATATAATCATCTTTCTTCGATGCAGGACAAGATTTTGAGCAATGAGGGTGTGCATATTTCTCCCGTGAAGCCGAACCATGGACCGCACCAGAACCAATTGTGCTCGTCGCAGGGCTGCAGCCCGGTGAAGATCAAGCACTCTTCCATCTCTCTCGCCCTAAGCCGGATGGCGCGCGTGCTGCTCGTTGTGGCCCTGGTAGCGGCCGCCGGAGCGGCCCTCGCCCAGACGCCCCAGACCATTGACCAGATCCGCGTCATCGGCAACCGCCGCATTCCCCGCGAGACCATCCTGGCACGGCTGTTTACACATCCCGGCGATGCTTACGACCCCATCGCCGTCGAGCGCGACTTCAATTCACTGTGGAACACCGGCTACTTCGAAAACCTCCGCATCGAACGCGAGGACACCGAGAAAGGCCTCATCCTCAACATTTTTGTCGTGGAGAAGCCAAATATCCGCGAGATTAACTACAAGGGCCTGAATTCCATCACCCAGTCCGACATCCTTGACCGTTTCAAAAAAGAAAAAGTCGGCCTGTCGGTCGAGAGCCAGTACGATCCCACCCGGATCAAGCGCGCCGAGGCCGTCATCAAGGAGATGCTGGCCGAGCACGGCCACCAGTTTGCCACCATCAAGACTGAAGTCAAGAACATCCCTCCCGCCTCCGTCCAGGTGAACTTCAACATCAAGGAAGGCCCGGTGGTAAAGGTGGGCAGGATCCAGTTTACCGGCAACACCCATCTCAACGCCCTCTACCTGCGCCGTTCCATGAAGAACCTCAAGCCCATCGGCATTCCTTACTCCATCGTCCTTGAGGACATCTTCCCGCAAACCTACGACTCCTCCAAGCTCGAGGAAGACACCGAGCGCGTGCGCCAGGCCTACCGCGACAAGGGCTATGCCAACGCCGCTGTTGAAGAACCCAAGACCCAGATCAGAGATGAGGGCGGCCTCAATTGGTTCACCTTCCGTCCCAACAAGGGCAAACGCATTGACATCCTGCTGCCCATCGAAGAGGGCGGCCGCTTCAGGCTCGGCTCCATCACCTTCACCGGAAACAAGCAGATCAATAACGTAAAAGCCCTGCGCGCCACCTTCCCCATCAAGGATGGCGACTGGTTCAACGCCACCATGGTCAGCAAAGGCCTTGAGAACCTCAAGAAGGCCTACGGAAGCCTGGGCTACATCAACTTTGGCGCCATCCCCAAGCTCGTCCCCGACGAAAAGAGCAAAACTGTGTCGCTCGACATCGACATCGACGAGGGCAAGCAGTTCTACGTTTCGCGCATCGAGTTCGAAGGCAACACCATCACCCGCGACCGCGTCATCCGCCGCGAGCTGATGCTCGATGAAGGCTCCGTTTACAACTCCCAGTTATGGGAGTTCAGCCTGCTCCGCCTCAACCAGCTCGAGTATTTCGATCCCCTCAAGGTCGATCAGGACTCTGAAGCCCACCAGGATCCGGATGCCGGAACCGTCGAACTGCTGCTCAAGGTGAAGGAAAAGGGCAAGAACTCGATCGGCATGAACGGCGGCATCAGCGGCCTTTCCGGCGCATTCATCGGCGTCAACTATCAAACCAACAACTTCCTCGGCCTCGGCGAAACTTTGAGCGTGCAGGCAAACCTGGGCAGCATCAGCCGCCAGTTCACGTTCGGGTTTACCCAGCCCTACATCAAGAACCGTCCCATAAACCTCGGATTCCAGATCTTCAACCAGAAACAGGATTACAACGCCGCCAAGAACTACCAGGCCACCACCGGCGCCTCCGTAAACCTGTCGGCTGCCGAGAAATCGCTCACCCAGAATTACAACCAGGACTCTGACGGCATGAACTTCTCCGTCAGCTATCCGTTGAAGCGCCATGCCTTCCAACGCGTCGGCTTTACCTATTCATGGTCGCGGTCCACGATCACGGCCTTCAGCACCGCCTCGCAGACCTTCTTCCAGACCATTTCGTTCCGCTCCGGAATCCAGGGTTCGAATGCCCTGGCCGGCATCATCAACAGCTACGTCTCCCTCAGCTACATCTACAACACCGTCAGCAACCCCGTCCGCCCGCACGACGGCAAGGAATACTCGGTAGCCTTCCAGACCTCGGGCCTGTGGGGCAATGTGCGCTACATCGAGCCCATCGTGGCTTACAAGCGTTTCATTCCCATGCACTACCTCATTCCCATGCAGACCGGACGCAACGTACTCGGCCTGCGCGCGCAGTTGGGCTATGTGCAGGGCTTCGGCGGCGATGTCGCTCCTCCCAACAATCGCTTCTACGCCGGCGGCGAAAACGAAATCCGCGGCTTCGATGTCCGCGGCGCCACACCCTACGGCTACGTGCCCACCCGCGTCAACTTCCAGCTCACCAATCCTGACGGCAGTTGCGTCCCCCGCGATCCCACCAATCCCCAGGACAACCAGTGCATCCAGGTTCCGCTGCCCATCTACGGCGTGGCTTCCATCGGCGGCGATGCCAACCTTACCACCAATGCCGAGTACCGGATTCCCGTCGTCGGCCCGTTCACCTTCGCGTTCTTCGACGACTTCAGCATCGACGCAGCCACCAATCACGGCCAGTTGAAGCAGAGCCCCGAGGGATTCGCCTCTCTCACCGCGCCGCTCTATGGCTGCCCGGTCTATAACAACGGCTCCTGCCAGGGCGGCATTCCCGGTTCCGAGGTTGGCTTCAAGCAGAATATCCGCCCCGTATCGGGCACCAACTTCGTTCCCCGCATGTCCACCGGCGCTGAGATGTCCGTCCTCATGCCCATTGTCAATGCGCCTTTCCGCCTCTACTACGCATGGAATCCGCTGCGCCTTTATGAAACCCCCTATTGCAACGATGTCTTCATCGGCGGCAAACAGGGTAGCTGCACGGCTGAGCTGATTACCCGCGCCATGTTCCCGCCGGGCGGCGCGGGCGACTACACCTACGGCGAAGCCATGGAGGCCTACGGAGCCCGCTACATCTTCCGCGAACCACGCAAGACCTTCCGCCTCACCATCTCCACTACCTTCTAAGGCTGAATTCCGCAATTGCAGATTTATGAGAGCCGCCCTTCTTTGAAGTGCGGCTCTTCCGTTTCTGAGCTGAAACGTATCGGGGACCTTCATCACTTCGCGATCAACCGCGGACAGTGTCCTGATTTGGCATTGCTTTGAAAGGGCACGACTTCAGTCGTGCCGCTACGGCCCGCAAAATGTGTGGGCTTTAGCCCCTGAGGGAACCCTCACTGCAATCTAGGACACCACCCGCCTGGAGCTGCGGCAAACCGCTTCCAAAAGATGCCGTATAATTCACCTAGTTCCTGGCGATGATTTTGCTGGCCTCGCCGCTTGTTTCCGCGCAGCCCGCACGGGGCCTCCGCGAGAAGCCGAATGATCTTCGAAGAGGATTTGCCGCGGGATCGTTCTGTCCGGTAAGCTCGCTCCTCAGGAACTCCGAAGGAGTCTTTGATTCGCATGAAGCGCGTGCCTTTAGTTGTTATTTTGCTCGTCCTGGGATCTGCTATCGCCGTCGCACAAACTGCTGCCGCTCCCGCCGCACAAACTCCCGCCGCTCCAAAGCATGAACCATCGGCCCCGGCCGGACCCCTCAGGGTCGCGGTCATCGCCTTCCAGGCCGCGGTGGGCCAGACCAATGAATTTCAGCGCGACTTTGCCGACCTGCAAAAGAAGTACGATCCCCGTCGCCAACAGCTCAAGACCCTCAGCGATGAGGTCGATTCATTGACCAAGGAATTGCAGAACAAAGGCGCAAGCCTGACTGACGCCGAGCGCGCCACTCGCGCGCATGCCCTCGACGAAAAGAAGAAACAGCTCGATCGCGAAACCCAGGACGCGCAGACCGACTTCCAGGCTGACATGCAGGTGATGATCAATCGCATCGCCTCAAAGGTGGGCGCGGTCATGACCGACTACGCGCAGGCGCAGGGCTATACCCTGGTGCTCGATGCCAGCGATCAGCAATCTCCAATCGTGCTCTACGCCACCGAAAACAACAACATCACCAGGCAGGTCATCGACGCCTATAACGCCAAGTCCGGCGTGCCCGCTCCACCTCCGGCCGTTCAGTCGACGCCCGAAGCGCCCCAGCCCTCCCCCACGCACTGATTGGGGACGCCTGGCCCACTTTCGGCCCACCCATAAAATGACGGCGCCCCATCCTTTTCGCGCTGCCTGCGAAAAGGGTGGGACGCCAGCTGACCCGCTGACTCGCTGACTCGCCGGTCTCCGTTTTCCGCCGACGCTCCGGCGCCGCAACACGGTATTCCAGGCCAATGCCGTATAATCCTTCTAGTTCCTGCTGATGTCTCCATCCGCGTCTTTTTCCATGTCCGCGCCGTCCGGCGCAGCGCATCCGCTAAAAAGATCGTGAGGTTTCTCAGGAGGCACAAGCTGCGTCTATGAGAATAGCCGCACAGGAATTTCGAAGGAGTTTCAGATTCAGATGAAGCGTTTTCTTGCAATCGTTGTTACCCTGGCCTCGGGCATGGTCCTGAGCGCCGTCGCCCAAACTCCGGCCGCACCACCGGCCGCGGCCGCCGCGCCCGCCGGCCCCACCAAGATCGCCGTTATCGCCTTTCAGGTGGCCGTTGCCCAAACCAATGAGGGCATGCGCAACCTGGGCGACCTCGAAAAAAAGTTCGAACCCAAGCGCCAGCAACTCAAGGAACTCAGCGATCAGATCGACACCCTGACCAAGCAGTTGCAGACCCAGAGCGCCACTCTCAGCGATGCCGAGCGCGCCTCGCGCGCCAACTCCATCGACACCAAAAAGAAGCAGCTCGACCGCGATTTCCAGGATACCCAGAGCGACTTCCAGCAGGAGATGCAGGACGTCTACAACGCCTTGGCTTCCAAGGTCTATGACGTCATGCAGACCTACGCTCAAAAGCAGGGATTCACGCTGGTTCTGGATGTTTCCCAGCAGCAATCTCCGGTGCTCTTCGCCACCGACAGCACCAACATCACCAAGCAGGTAATCGACGCGTACAACGTCAAGTCCGGCGTTCCCGCGCCGCCCCCGCAGGCGGTTGAAGCGCCCAGGCCCGCTGCCCCCCATCCTCCCGCCAGCCATCCTGCCACTCACTGAGAAGGCCGCAGTCAGGCCCACAAAAGCCCCGCTACGGCGGGGCTTTTTGTTTGTGTTTTCAATGATTTACAAAGTATTTCAGAAAGGATGCATGATTCCGGGCCCAAAATACGCACCTTTTGTGCCAATTCTGTGGGAAAAAGTGTGGATATTTTACCCGAACCTAGCGGAAAAACGCCGTTTTCCTCTCTTGCCAACTCTCATTCGTTTCTGATAAGCAGCGTAAACCCTTATTTATCAGTCTAAAATCTACTTTATAGCCTTCCCGCCACCCCGTTTAAGCCAGCGCCTGACCCGAAGTCTCCGCAGGCAGGTTTCCACAATCCACGGTGAACGTACGGTGACAAAGGTACATATTTAGTAAAAATCGCGTGGGCGTTGACGGCAGCATCTGCTTGACTCCGCATCGCTTGCCCTGAAGCCCCCTTCCCTCTCGCCATTTCCTCAGCCTGGGCTCCCTCCAAGCGGCTATAAACTCACTCCCCCAACCAGCACCTTTGGCCCGGTTGGATGCGGCTTTCCTCCCAGCGGTTCCATGGTTACTGCAAATGCCTTGGCGCCAAGCCCCTGTTCCAGATGCACCACCATCGCGCCGTCCCGCTGGTTCTCCGCCAGCACTCCGGCGTTTACAGGCGCGCCCGAAGAGGGAACCAGCCACAGTTGGTAGCTCTTGCCCGACGGCGCCGGAGCGATCTCGCCTGAATACACCACCAGCCCCAGACGTGCGTTGTAAAGAACGTGAGCCTGCCCCGGAGGCCCGCCCGCTTGCTCGAGCAGCGCCACTTGAACCGTGTCGGGCGCAGCTACCACGTCGCTCAATGCGCGCATGTTTTGGCCGTTCTGCTGCGCCTTCATCTGCGCCGCTTCCAGTTGCGCCTGCATCTGCGCAATCTGTTGCCGGTCCCGCCCGTTCTGCTTCCATAACCACGAAGCCGCCAGCGCCAGAATCAAGGCGGCCGCCGCAAACCCCAGCGACAACCGCAGCCCCCACGATTTCCTGTGCGACGAGATGGCGCTAGTCTGGTTCGCTCCCGCTGTACGCTCTGCGCTCACGCGCTGCATCAGCGCCGATTTGACCTCCGGGCGCGGCGTCAGCGGGGCCGCGGCGAGTCCCAGCAGCATCGTGCGCCCGCGCGCCGCTGCAAGTTCCTGCCCGCACAGGGAGCAGGCGCCGGCGTGCGCTTCAAGCGTCAGCTTCTCTTCGCCGTCCAGCGCGCCCAGCGCGTAGAGGTCAAAGTCTTCCGGGTTGGCGTGTCGTTCCGTCATCCAATATCTGCTTCAGCGATTGCATCGCCGTCCTCACCCTGGTCTTCACCGTACCCAGCGGAGCCCTGGTTCTGGCTGCGATCTCGCTCTGTGTCATTCCCTCAAAATAGGCAAGCTCCACGGCCTGCCGCTGTTCTTCTGGCAACCTTGAAAGCGCCGCCGTCAAGCTCGCTCTCAACTCCGTGCGCCACGCCTCTTCTTCAACGTTCTGTGAAGAGACGAATGTATTCGCAAATGCGCCTTCCTCTTCCTCCAGCACTTCACGGCCGCTCCGGCCCCGCAACCGCGAAATCGCCCGGTTTCTCCCTATCACCAGAAGCCACGCCGCAAGCGAGCCGCGGCCGGCGTCGAATTGGCCCGCGTTGCGCCACAGCTGCAGAAAAATATCCTGCAAGACTTCTTCGGCCGCTTGCTTGTCTCGTAATATGCGCATCAGCATGCCGAATAGCATCGCCGAGTACCGGTCGTAGAGATTTGAAAGCGCGGCTTCGTCACCTGCCATCATTCTCCCGATGAGCATGGAGTCGCCAATGGGCTGCATCGGAGCAGTCACAGGGCCAATCTCCATCTACGGGTCGAATACGCAGGAAAAGGCATCAATGGATTCTACATCCGTGCCGAAATCTCGCCGGAGAGTGAATCTCCATGTGCTCTTATAGCATTCTCCCCGGCTGTCAGGCACTCCCAAACCGGGACCCCGGGCAACGCTCTCGCAGAATAGGATTGAATCTCGATCCTCAACCCGGAAAATCCCTTTCCTGTCACTCCAATCCAAATTCCCCCGGACCCGCGTACATGCGGCAAGAGGTTCTTCCCCCCTGGGCAAAAGCCTCCAGCCGTGTACTCCTGCTCTCAACCTCACTCAAGAAGGGAAAACAGGTTATGAAGAAGTTGGTCAGCATGTTGTTCGCACTGGCGCTATTCACCACCGTCAACGGCGCTTTTGCCCAGAAGGACCCAATGGTGGGCGGCGCCGCAATGTATCCGTCCAAAAACATCGTTGAAAATGCACTGAACTCAAACGACCACACGACTCTGGTGGCTGCAGTCAAGGCTGCCGGCCTGGTGGACACGGTCGAGGGGCCCGGGCCGTTTACGGTTTTTGCTCCCACCAACGAGGCCTTCGGCAAACTCCCTGCCGGCACCGTGGACTCCCTGGTCAAGCCCGAGAGCCACGATCAGTTGACCAGGATCCTCACCTACCACGTCGTCGCGGGACACATCACCACCAGGGATCTGAAGAAGATGATCGCGGACGGCGGCGGCAAAGCCACGCTCACTACCGTCGAAGGCGGAACTCTGACCGCAACCATGCAAAGCGGAAAATTCCTTCTCACCGATGAAAAGGGCGGCACCGCGACCATCACCATCCCCAACGTGTATCAGTCGAATGGCGTCATCCATGTCATCGACGCCGTTCTCATGCCGTAGAAGTGTGAACAGGCCCTGGCGCTCTCCCCCGGAACTGCCCTGCCGCAGCCTGCAACGCCGCCCCCGGCGTCAGGCTGCGGCGTGGCACGCTATTTCTGCTGGTCTTCCCCCACCCGCAACACCGCCAGGAATGCTTCCTGCGGAATGTCCACCTTCCCGATCCGCTTCATCCGCTTCTTGCCTTCCTTCTGCTTTTCCAGCAGCTTGCGCTTGCGCGTAATGTCGCCGCCGTAGCACTTCGCCAGCACGTTCTTGCGCAGCGCCGTCACCGTTTCGCGAGCCACAACCTTGGCCCCGATCGCCGCCTGGATTGCCACTTCAAATTGCTGCCGCGGAATCAGCTCCCGCATCTTCGAAACCAGCGCGCGCCCGCGCTCATAAGCATGGTCGTGATGCACGATGATGGAGAGCGCGTCGACGGGCTCGCCGGCAATCAGGATGTCGAGCTTCACCATCGGCGACTCCCACTCGCCGGCCAACTGGTAATCCAGCGAAGCGTACCCGCGCGAGATCGACTTCAGCCGGTCGTAAAAGTCCAGCACAATCTCGTTCAGCGGCAATTCATAGGTGATCATCACCCGCGTCGGAGTCACGTACTCAAAGTTGAGCTGCTTGCCGCGCTTCTCCTCCACCAGCTTGAAGATGCCGCCCACATATTCCTCGTTGGTCAGAATCTTCGCCGTGATCACCGGCTCCCGGATGCTCTTGATATTTGTCGGCTCCGGCCAGCGCGACGGATTGTCCACTTCGAGAATCTTTCCGTCGGTCAGCGTGATGTGGTAGCGCACTCCCGGCGCGGTGGTAATCAGGTCCAGCTCGTATTCGCGCTCCAGCCGCTCCTGAATGATCTCCATGTGCAGCAGTCCCAGAAACCCGCACCGGAAACCAAAGCCCAGCGCCACCGAGCTTTCAGGCTCGAAGAAAAACGACGAATCGTTCAGCCGCAGTTTTTCAAGCGCGTCGCGCAACAGCGTGTGCTCGTGCGAGTCCACCGTGTAGAGCCCCGCGAATACCATCGGCTTGATGTCTTCAAACCCCGGCAACTGCGCCGCTGCCGGACGGCCGTCCTCAGTCACCGTATCGCCAATCTTGGTATCACCCACATTCTTGATGGTGGCTGCAAAAAATCCCACTTCTCCCGCGGAGAGTTGGCCGATCTCCACTGGCTTCGGCATCAGCACGCCCATCGACTCCACTTCGAACGCTTTGCCATTCGACATCAGCCGGATCCGCTGCCCCTTGCGCATCGTTCCCTGCATCACCCGCACCAGCACAATCACGCCCCGGTACGCGTCGAACCAGGAGTCGAAGATGAGCGCCTGCAGCGGCGCATCCGGGTCGCCCGTCGGCGGCGGCAGCCGGTGCACGATCGCCTCCAGCACCTCGGCTACCCCCTGGCCCGTCTTCGCGCTCACCGCCAGCGCGTCGGTCGCGTCCAGACCGACCGCCTGCTCAATGGCCTCCTGCGTGCGAACAATGTCGGCCGAGGGCAGATCGATCTTGTTGATCACCGGAATGATTTCCAGCCCATGATTGATGGCCAGGTAGGCATTGGCCAGCGTCTGCGCCTCCACGCCCTGGCTCGCGTCCACCACCAGCAGCGCGCCCTCGCACGATGCCAGCGACCGCGAAACTTCGTAGCTGAAGTCCACATGCCCCGGCGTGTCGATCAGGTTCAACTGGTAGGTGTTGCCGTCCTGCGCCTTGTACATCATGCGCACCGCGTGCGCCTTGATGGTGATGCCGCGCTCCCGCTCCAGATCCATGTCGTCCAGGATCTGCGCCTGCATCTCCCGCCCCGTCACCGAGCCGGTCAGCTCCAGCAAACGGTCGCTCAGCGTCGACTTGCCGTGGTCGATGTGGGCGATGATGGCGAAATTGCGAAGGAAACGTGCTTCCATTGGGCTCGCAAAACAAAGGCCTTAGCGCCTTGCCGCGCGCATTGCCCCATGGCATAGCTTATCATCGGCATAGTGCCTTCTGTGCCCTCACATTCGCCGTGGTGGTTGCGCCTTTTCATGCGTATGCCGGATGCCCCATGTCCAGATTTTGGGACATGGGAAACCACAGACCCCCGCCCACGGCCCTCAACCTCATCACCGGCAAGGGTGGGAAACCACAACCCTCAACCAATTCCGTTCTCAGTAAGATTCTGCCTCCTGCCGGCCGCCCTCCTGCTTACCCTCCCGCTCGCAGGCTGTGTTCCATCCAAGCCCGCCTCCTCCGGTCCGCCTCCCCAGGCCACTGCGCCCGCCGTCGCTGCTCCCGCGCCCACGGCCGCGCCCGCCGCTCCTCCGCCGCCCACTGTTGAGCAGCAGCATGTGCAGCAGCTCATTCGCAACGTTGAGGCGGCCTATGCCCGCGGCGATGCCGACTATCGCAAAGGCAAGTTGGCCGAGGCCAAGGCCGAATTCGACCGGGCCGTCGACCTCATGCTCTCAAGCGGCTTTGACATCAAGAGCGACCCGCAATTGTCCGATGAATTCGATCGCATCGTCGACCAGGTGAACGGCCTCGAGATGGATGCTCTCAAAGAGGGCAACGGATTTGTTCCCAAGGTCGAGCCCACACCCGCCGACGTGGCCAGCGACGTCACCTTCGCCCCCGACCCCAATCTCGTCGCCAAGGCCCAGGCCGACCTGGCCACCACCAGGTCCGATCTGCCCCTCATGGTCAACGAGTACGTGGCCAGCTTCATCAATTTCTTTGCCTACACGCAAAAGGGGCACAACACCCTGCTCCACTCCTTCCAGCGTTCCGGTCGTTACCGGGCCATGATTCAGCGCGTCATGGGCGAAGAGGGCGTGCCCCAGGACCTCATCTATCTCGCCGTCGCCGAGTCCGGCTTCCAGCCCCAGGCCGTCGATCGCAAATCCGGCGCCGGTGGCATGTGGCAGTTCATGCCTCACGGCGACTACGGCCTCTCCCGAAACCTCTACGTCGACGAGCGCTTCGATCCTGAAAAATCCACCCGCGCCTACGCCCGTTACATCAAGTTCCTCTACAACCAGTTGGGCGACTGGTACCTGGCCATGGCCGCCTACAACTGGGGCGCGGGCAACGTGCAGCGCGCTGTCCAGAAGACCGGCTACGCCGATTTCTGGGAGCTTTACAAGCGCCACAACCTGCCCGGCGAAACCCAGAATTACGTCCCCGAAATCCTTGCCGCCATCATCATCGCCAACAATCCCAAACAGTACGGCTTTGACGATGTCACCCTCGACCCCCCGGTGCTCACCGACACGGCCACTGTCAATTATTCCGTCGATCTGCGCCTGGTCTCTGACCTGGTCGGCGCCCCCGCCGATGAGCTCGAGGCGCTCAATCCCAGCCTGCTGCGCATGGTCACGCCGCCAGAGGCCCCCTTCGATCTCCATTTGCCCGCCGGCACAGCCACGCTGTTCGAGCAGCGCATCGCCCTCATCCCTGAAGCCAGGCGCGGCTCCTGGCGCTACCACTCCGTAGAAGCCGGGGATACGCTGGCTTCGGTGGCCCGCGAGTATCGCGTTCAACCTGCCGAATTGGCCGCCGCCAACCAGCTCAAGGAATCGGACTCCCTCGAAGGCGTCGAAGCCCTCGTGATCCCGGTGCCTCCCGCAGCCGCGCCTTCCACCCGCATGGTGCTTTACACCGCGCGCCGCGGCGACACCCTGGTCACCATCGCCGACCGCTTCGGTGTCTCGCTGGCTCAACTGCGGCGCTGGAACAGCGTCACGGGCACCAGGGTCGAGCCCGGCCGCCGCCTCCACATCGCCGAGCCCACCCTGGTCCGGCGGGCCTCCCGCAGCCGCCGCGGCAGCGCTTCCGCAGCCGCCGCAAAAGCTGGCTCCTCCGCGCCGGTCAGACGTTCCGGCGTCAATGCCCCACCCGCGACCGGAAGGAATGAAGCCCGGACAGCCCGGAAAGCCACACCCCGAGCGAAACACTCCAAGCGCAATCCCGCTCGGCACTCGCAAACTGCATCGCAATAACAAAAAATCTTTTTCAATCGCATTACATCCTTGTGTTTTGCTGGTCATTGTGTGCAAGCTATAGCTACAATGACTTCCGCATGCGGAGTGTTTCTGTCCGCGTTGCGATCAAACCTAATAAATCATGCAGCGGCAAGCCGCTGGAGGCAATCGGATGGATGACGTATTCAGGATGTACGCGATGAGTGCCGGCGACCCTACCGGCGAGCCCAGGGAAGTTGACGCCAATCGGGTCGGCGACCTGGATGAGGAAGACGAAGTCGAGACCTCCAACATACATACTTCATCGGACGACGATGAAGGAGTGGCTGATGCAACTCCAGTCCCGGTTGCGACGCCACCCGCAGCCAAGCCGGCCGTGAAGAAAGCCGCAAAGAAGACTGCCAAAAAAGCTCCCGCAAAAAAAGCTCCCGCAAAAAAAGCTCCAGGCAAAAAGGCTCCGGCAAAAAAGGCTGCCAAAAAGGCCGTCAAAAAAGCCGTCAAGAAGACAGTGAAGAAGGCCGCCAAGAAGGCCGCGAAAAAGGCCCCGGCAAAAAAGGCGGCCAGGAAGGCCGTAAAGAAGGCCGCCAAGAAGGCGGCAAAGAAGACTGTCAAGAAGGCGGTCAAGAAGGCTCCTGCAAAGAAGGCAACCAGGAAGACAGCCAAAAAGAAAAAGAAGTAGCGCTCGCGCGGCCGTGCGGGAGGCAAGCGAAAAGCCCGGTTCATCGCCGGGCTTTTTTGCGTCCGCAAACAGCTCCATCAGCAATCCGCCTTCTCGCGTCGCACCAGCGCGCGCCGCCCCCCCGACTTGCTACCGGCTGACCCCTGATCACTGACCACTGCTTTTGGCCGGGAAACCTCGAACCCCAACCATCCGTAATCTCCCTCCCTCGAATCCCCAAAAATAGTTTGCAGATTAATTCCCCCGTTGGCGCACAATCGTAAATAGAGAGACAAAGTAAGAGGCTCTCTGCCCAAGGTGGTTTCATTCTCGTCCAGAAAAACCCGCAACTCCTTGGTGCAGAGGTATCTGCAACCCAACTCCCGCAGAATCAATGAGCTGCGGCGAAGCCCAAATCGCATGTCTCTGAATACAAACGGTTTCTTTGCAGGGATGGGGGGGGGGCGCCCCCCATAGAAACCAACCCAGGAAAACCAAAATGTATACGGAGTGCCGTCAAATCAGGCTCAGCTGCGCCAAGTGTCACGCGCCCGGCCCGCACAGCAAAGTCCCTGCGTCCTTATTCCCTATTTCCCTGTTCCCTGGGCGGCAGCTCAGTTCCCAGGATGAATCTGCGCCGTGGAGACAACTCGCCATTCTCTTTGCGGCTCTAAGCCAAGCAAGGAGATATTATGTCCCAAGGAAAAGTTCTTGCTCTCGCAGCCCTCGCAATTGCCCTGACCTGCTGCGCACCAAAAGTACGAGCCCAGGTTGCCGTCGACGTTGGAGTGGAGCCTGTGTGCCCCTACGGCTATTTCGACTACGAGCCGTATGACTGCGCTCCCTATGGCTATTACGGGCCCGATTGGTTCGTCGGAGGCGTATTTTTTGGCGCCGGACCCTGGTTTCACGGTCCTAACGGCTTTTACGGCCACGTCGACAACCGTTTCGATCCGCGCAACGGTTACCATGGACCGG